>ERZ870025.1-NODE-1-length-44601-cov-10.649852_pt1 | contig 44601 bp, 60 predicted proteins | sample MGYA00521103_ERZ870025 | MGnify/ENA primary metagenome ERZ870025 (study PRJEB32232, sample SAMN07284981) | human gut metagenome | biome: human-associated habitat; material: feces | host: Homo sapiens | place: Tanzania | collected 2014-08-12 ...
ACCAGCAATGATGTTAATATATAGCGTATTTAACAAAATTGTAAAACATATAAATTCTCAAAGTTATGATTACGTATGACGTTGTAAGTGCATCTCTTAAAAGAATTAAGAATGCAAACAAGATCGAAGGTGTGACAAATTCTAGCAGTTGGTACATTTCTCTGGAACTTGAAGATCCAGACGATTTCTACGCAACAGCTGGACAGTACATTATCATGGACACTTCAAAGACTCATAGAGCATTTGAGGCGTGGAAGAACCTATTCAAGGCTAAATTCCTTGGTGAGGGTGAGAAGTTCGAAAAGACAAAGGACTACACTATTCAAGCTGATGACATCGAGAACCCTAAGATGAAACAAATCAAGGGTGTTGTGTTCATGAGCAAGGCTCTTCCACAGCCAATGGTAAGAAAGTACACATCGGCAGTAAAAGACTCTAATGGAAAGACAATCCATGAGCCTGGACAATGGATCACCGGTCGTAACGGCAAGATCAAGCTGTACACTACAGTATCAATCTGCTGCAGAATGCAGAGAACTACTGGTGAGGATGGTGAGACAACATATGACTGGGCTCCAGGAGAAGATCCTGATACAGTCATGGGTCAGCAGATTGCATCATTCTTGTATCCATTAGAGGAGGCAGGAATAGAAGCAAAAGCGAAAGCTAATGTTGATGAAGTTCCACCAAAGCCTGAAGAGACAGCGGATGAAGAAGCCGACGACGAAGAATAACAAGAACGAGCGCGTATGCCCAAAAGGCGTACGTCGCTTGTTTTTTGAGTTTTTATATCTAACATTAATTATACGAATAATTTAAAACATAATCAATATGGAAGGAACAAATTATATTGACAACAGATTCCCGTGTAAAGACATAGTTAAACATGTTGTTGCGGGTGAAGGACGTATTGCATTATTAGGTGTACATGGGTTACTATACATCGTAATATTTGATTAAAGATTCCATGTAATTGTGTATAAATATGCTCATTATTAAAGGTTATTTGCTAAGCGTAGCAACAATAAGCGTGGTACATATCACGGTCTGTGAAGATAGTGGTATGTTTATTTTGTAAGGCAAAACAAGACGGAGTATTACGTAACTAACGTTACTCCAAGACTCAGCTAGGGAGTGTCTATAATAAAATAGTCACTGATGAGACCTAGACGAAACTATACTTGCATCTAAGTGTAGTCTGACATTTCATTACTCAAAAAAGCGATTCATAGACCTGACAATGCAACAGTCTGGGAAGATAGCTGTAATTGGACCGTTATCTCATGCGGTATATAAACTAGGATGACGGAGCGCCTACGCTAACGTGATAAATCGTAGGTAGTAATGTGGCAGTCATGGTCCCAAGCCCATGCACTACGACGCGTGCTTATAGTACTTGCAAAGCTATAAGATGTCGATCGAGAGGACACAGAGGGAAGAATATTGCGGGGTGTATCGTCGCGAATTACACAACGAGAGCTAAGGTAGTCAGCCTACCTGCAGGGGGTGCATAGAAAACATTTCAGTGGTTTTAGCTCTCTATGACAGTCTGGAGAGACGGATAGTGGTTATTGCACAGCTATTATTATGGCAGGGTGCACTAGTAGATGGAATAACGCCAAGCTACGGGTTCGAGTCCAGTAACCACTCTACTTCATGTGTATGTTTTTTAGTTATTACGACGACATGTTGATTTCCTAGGTATACTGGTTCGTGAGAATAGGTATGCCACTACGTATGATTATTCATTAAATACATATAATTATGAACGACGAAAAACATTCTTTCATGGACCAATTAAACTTATTCCTAGTAGGATTAGTTATTGGTGGAATTGTTAGTGCCTGTTTTAGTGTAAATGTTGTAAAAGGCAAAAACATTAAGACAGAGAACAAACTGAAAGCATATGAACAGTACTATAATTGTACTGAGACATTGCTTGACTCTCTCGATGGTACACATAATCTTGATCTGATGGATACAGATCTAGCTACAGATTATGGTGCTGATTATTTGGATGCAAAGTCTAAGGTAGATGAACTTATTGCAGAGTAATATGGTAACATACGAAATCACTAACGACATCTGGTACTCATAGTACAAAACCGAGTGTAAGCGGTAAGTCTTGCACAAGTAAACAATGTTTAATTATCAAAATTATGAACATTTTAGAAGCATTAATGGGCAAAAAGTACCCACAGTTTGAATCAGCTATCTATGCTGATGGTAGTAAAGTAGTTGTAACAGTGTCTCGCACACTGTCTCCTGACCATGTTAACTTGGACACTCCTAGTTACGTAGAGACCAAGTTCAAGAAGCACATCCCAATTCTCACATCAATTGGTGTTACGAAGAACAAGGAGACAAATGAGCAGACAATCAATGTGACAGTCGAGGTTGGTGGTGCATTTAATGGTATCACTCATTTGAATCACCTTGTTGAGGTCGCTGCTGCTATCAGCGAAATTGCAGAAGATAAACTCAGTGAGCCTGAGGCTATTAAGAACATTGGGCTGGATTGCAAACCATTCATTTGTACAGATGATGAATCAGAAGAAGAAGCACAAGCAGACGCATAACCAAGCAGTTAAGCCACAATCAGCAAAAGGGAAACCTGATGCTGAATACCTTAACTACAAAGTAGTTGCAAAGGAGGGAGGATCTACAATGATCCTCTCTTCAGGGTTAAGTAAAGTCAACGCTAAGTCTCTTGAGAATACTTTGAATAGTTATATTAATAACAAACATTCAAATGTTCCAGGAGCTGGCAAGACAAGTGTTAAATTCATAACTATTCATTAAGTTGAATTGTAGATGATAAAAAATGGCTGTAAAATTATACGAGAAGCCGGACAAACATGGTCCTGGCCCATTAATAGCGTTAGTTGTAATAATAATATTATTGCTTCTAACATCAAAGTGTCACGCACAGCAAAAGGCAGTGATAGACACAATGACATGTAAGGTTGAGTGTATTAAACAAATAGTACAACAACCTAGTTCTAACGGCAAAACCGTTAAGTATATGGCTGTATACATTGATAAGAAAATAGGATTCTCAGAGATTATTCCAATCTCTAAGAGTGTTGTTGACTATATTAATGTGTGTAAGCAATTCTCTGTTGAGCCAACACTTGGTATTAGATTAAGAAATGGTGTAATTACATCAATAGTGCGTTATAAAATTAAATTTGTACACAAATGAAATTTCAACCACATGATATAGTACGCCAAGTCTTACCAAGTGGAACAATGGTAGGTGGTTTAATGGTTGTTATCACTAGCACGCATGATAAATGCACGGTTGTTAGAGATATAAAGACTGGAAAATGTTATCAATATAGATCATGTAGTCTTGAGAAAGCTGGAGAAACTGTAAAGATTATGGTTAGTGAAGAAGATATGAATAAAATCGATATTACAAAAGGTATTGGTGCATTCTATCATAGTATATCACCATTGTATGATAAACTATATGCTAATCCATCAAGATTTGTATGTTTTGTACTAGCTACTAGAGGCATGGTTACGAGAAGAACATACCAACTTGGAAAAATATCTAGAGTATTAAGAAAAGTTGGAGAAACTCGTAAAGGTTATGACATGGTACCAGTCAAACAACCAATGTACAAGCTACAATTAATTGGTGAGCTATGAGTAAAAAACTTAGTCCTGGCAGAATCTACAAATTAAATGGCATCGTTGTTAGGGCTAAACGTCAAACGACATGTAAGGGTTGTATCTTTGATAATCCATTCTCTTGTCCAAGAATAGTGGATTCAAAAAGAGAAATAACCTGCACATGTCGTGAAGATGGTGTGATATTTATTAATCCATAACAACATGGCAAAACGTAGAAAGAATGGCCAGATGTCTGACAGCGAATTAGAGGTTAGACGTCATCATGCATCATTGCGTAGACTTAAAGCGCATTGTAGTGATGTGAATGTAGAGTTAAAAGACTACAAATCTGCAGATCCTGATGATATGTGCGTATTATCATTAGAGGATGTAGATCTTGGAGCTAGAAAGAGTTATTTAACAGAAGATAATGATTCATGGTTTGTTAGTGAAGACGACTATGATGAAATATCTCAAACAGCATTATATCTATGAGACGAGACGGATTAGAATTGTTTTTCTCAATAATGCTGATATTCTTTTCAGGCTTCCCACTTATTGAGATACTCTCAAAAAGTTTAGCTATTGATCAAATTAGCAACTTTTCATTGATAGTTGTTGTAGTTTGGTTGGTAATAATATTGATCTCCAGTATCATATATTTTGTATCTTACTGGATGGAAAAATTTGATTAGTTGCATATCAAGGGGGCAGTTTATACTGTCCCCGAGATTTATTTGGACTTGTAGCTCAGTTGGTTAGAGCAACAGACTCATAATCTGGAGGTCCTAGGTTCAAGCCCTAGCTGGTCCACAATAGATGATTCCGTGTATCTATAAATCCCGGATAATTAACTAATTTGTTCAATCTCTAATAAATTATCAAAATGAAGAGATTATTTGAAAAGCTTAGCATGTGCTTTATCATGCTTATTGTAGCTGCTACAGTGTCATCATGTGACTATGTGAAGCAGACAAAGAGCGAAATCAGACATGATGATTCGCTCATGGTGACCAACATGATGCGGGAAATTGATAATCCTACATTTACTGACTGTACTGATGCTATAGAGTATCAGAGATCAGAAGGTCAGTGGAGGCATCAAGACTCGGTGTTCTTCAGTATACCTGAAAAGTGTATGAAGGACGTGGTATCAGTCTTAGAGAAATCTGGTAAACCAGTAACTAAGATCAGTATATCCAATGAGTTTGATTTGAACAAGCATGTATATCTGAACCTGCCTGACAAGCAGGATCTGTATCAAGCTATTACTCCGCCAGACGTTCCGAACACAGAAGTTGTGGACACCATTATAGACGGTAAGCATGTGCAGCTTATTCAATCCTCCAGTACAAACATTATGCCAAAGGAGGATTAGCAATGAAGCGATACATTATTATCTCTTATGATGGCTCAAATTTGAGTTCATCAGAAGTTATGGCAATAGCTACAGAGTTAAAGGCCATAAAGTCAGGTATTGAGAACGTCCATGCAGTAACGATGGATGAGACAGAAGTAAATTCTGTTATTGTGCGCCATGCAGAGAATAAGAATGCCACAGAGTTGTCTGTAGTAGAATCTGCATGTATCTACGTAAAAGAGAAGTTTGGCAAGTTTTTTAACTCCAAAATGAAGTTAATGCTTGCATTGTCTGAGGCTGTAAACGATGAGCCGAACAACGAATCTCTTACAAATGCCATCAAGATTATGTCTTGTGGAGTAAGTAAGAAATTCCGTGATTCTTATGGTATTTCTACCGATGTTATTTGTGTATTTAAAATGATTCAAAGCAATATGTAATCATGTGTAGAACACAACGTAATACTAAGAAAGTGTATCGTCAACGTCATGCAGAAGCCAAAGCAAAGGCTTATAAGCGTGACAAGTTTCAGAACAAATTAAATCCTCTCGATTATGTGGAAGATCCCAGTGTATACGACTAAGAAGGTGAAAAGCAAGATTGTCAAGACATTGGCATTTGAGTCTAAGTATCCTAGTGAGGATCAAGCTAAAGAAGCTAGATTCGCACTCATTCATTTGGCTAACTGCGCTCACAAAGCTCCATGTGATATCACCATCAATAAAAATGGTGAGACATTCATTCCGAATCCCTCATGGAGCGTGGGCGAAGTAACATATGTTAATTAATTTTATTTACAAACATTTAAATCATTATCAAAATGGCAAAAGAAACAAAAGGCGCTGCTAAAGAGCAGCAGAATGTATCAGCAGACAACGTAGTAGAGAAGTTGATGAAGGGCAACCTCGTCACAGATATCGCAGATAAGGCTGCGGAGGAGATTCGCCAGGACGAGGAGAAGCGCAAGATTTCTCAGGTCAAGGAGATCGTTAAGTGTGCTGATTATCTCCGCATTAAGGAACTTCTCAATGTCCGTAAGGACCGTGCGAAGGCAAAGATCACTCTTGATATTCTCAAGAAGCGTACAGAATTGTTGGCTCGTCTTTTGGGCAAGCAGGAGGATGGTACCGCCGTTCCTGATGACCAGAAGATCACACCAAATGAGTTCCGTGACCTCTCGAAGAAGATCGATGAGGATCAGCGTAAGCAGATGACCGACCTGAACCAGGAATACGAGAAGCACGACCGTGAGTTGCGCGACAAGTATCCTAACAGCTGGTATTATGCTAGCTATCAGTTCGATCGCTTCTAATTCTTCTTCTAGTACAAGTATCCTCGTATCACGTACACAGATTCTCAGGTACCGTTAGAGGACCTTTTAGGCGAAGTCGGAGAAGGGATCTCAGAATGAATTAACATTCTCATCAAGTATCTTTGTATCACGATGAGAGGAAGAAATGTGAACCCACACAGTAAATTGGGACAGTAGATCAAACAATATGTTTTGTGCGTATCATTGTATCGGGGAGACTCAACTTGGCGGAGAACCAAGATTGAACCCTGCAAGATGTATCAAAAATGCTGAATATAGCCCTCTAAGTATCTTCGTATCATGAGGATTCCTATATATTTTTAGCCATAATCAAATGCGTTCTGAGGCGTTGTAGGAGATAAGTGGAGTAATTAACCACGATGCTGCCGAAAGCGCCTTAGAACGCAACTAAAGTGGCTTAAATCGAATGTTCTGAATGATCATCAGAACATTTGCAAGAAATGTAAAGTGTGTATGAGTTAATTCAGGTCGACAGCGGTTCGACTCCGCTCACGTCCACCCTCCCCGCAGGAGTGTTCAATCTGAACAACAACCTAGACATGTTGCAAAACTATCTAATGCTGACGTGTAACAGAGCACGGATTCGTTCGCGAATAAACCGTGGGCAACCTAGGCATGTTGTAAAACTGCCTACATGGGCGTGCTTTGGCTTTGAGGCTTGAAGGAAGTAAATACATTAAGCACTATACTATAATTAAACGACAATGTAAATAACATTGTAGACTATACTCACGTAGCGTAAGTTTAGTCTAGGTGATTCCTACCAAAGTGGAGAGAAGAAGAAGTTGGTTCCGTCGCCTTTTTGGTTTGGGACTGGGGTTCGATTCCCCAGCTTCTTCCTATTAGTTATGACAAAGGGATATAAAGCGATGATAAAGGACAGATGTCCTTATATTGTCGACCTCGCGTTTAAATGGTGTACAGAGTTCGGCAGATTATCAAATATTGGTAAGAAGCCACACGAAAGAATTAAGTATGCCGTTAAGACACGATGGATAGACCGTGTATATCAAGAAAATGTAGCAATCTACAACACTGGACGAGGAATACCTCGAACAGATGAGAAAGATTCTTCATTAAGAAAAGCTCTTGGGATACATGAGGGGTCTCAAAACTTTAATTTTGCAGACTCTATAAACTTAGAATGTATTAACAAGACTTTCAATGCTGGAGAATATGCATTTTGGGTATGGGTTAATAGCTGGGTAATATGGTTCCAAAATAACTATAAATTCCTAGAGAACTATTATAACATATCATGTAAATGTGGCAATATGGCTATCTTTGATAATTATTTATCAGAGAAGGCTAATTTTCTAGATGATTATCTTGAAGATTTCTCTAAGTTTATTAAGAAAACATTTAATTAAACAAAATAAAATGGAGTATTTCCCTAAAATGCTAATTTACAGAGCTAGTCTGTTAGGCTATAAGACTGAAAGTGTAGAAGATGTACTTAACTGGTTCCATAACAACCTTAAAAAAGGATTTGTCTATGATCCACACATATTCTGCGCTGGAGATAGCCTAGACGAAGATTGTTTGTACGAATACTGTTGTAATGAACATTTACGTAGAGTTGGTGATTGGATTATGAAAACGATAATCCTTAGTAACCCTATGAAGTTTAAAACGCTTACAACCCGCATGCGTATTGGTTCAGGACTACTCGAACAAGTAGAAATGAAGACAGGAGGAAAGAATCTTAAGATTATCCTCTTCAACAACTTCGTCAACAACGTTTGGTCATTATATCGTCAAAAGATGGTATATGATCTTCCGTTTTATCAGGGGTAGGGTGAGAGAGATCTCCCCTACTCCACAATATGGAGTATCAGCGTATCACTCAATCTGAGATTGAGACCATAAAAGAAGCTCAAAAGGGAAATGAGCTAGCGTTTAATAAATTGTTTAACCGTTATAAAGAGTTCGTAGACAACGTGCTCTTTTATTACGTGAATGACATGGATGAAGCTAAAGATCTTACTAATGTAGTATTTCTTAAGGTTCACCAGAAACTCTCGACATTCACAGATTATTCGTCTTTTGGCGGATGGCTGAGAATTATAGCTAATCGAACAGCTATAGATTATCTACGAAAAGTAAAGGAAAAATCTATGGAATTAGGAGAAGATACAGGCCGACTACCTGTTGAATTAACTAATTCTTCAGAAGAAGAAGATCTTGTCAATCTTCTTGAGTATGAATCTCTTCTAAAGGAGTTTGAAAAGCTCCCAAAGAAGACACAGAAGATATTTAATTTATTCTACGTAGAAGATCTATCGGTTGATGAAATTAGCAAAGTGCTTAAAATTCCTACAGGCACTATAAAAGCTGCGTTAAGTCGCACTCGTAGGAAAATCAGAAATAACTTAAAAGTTTAACAAAATGACTTCACTTTTATTATTGATTCTCTCGATTTTTGTAGCTCTTGGTTTCGCAAGATACAATAAGAGCAACAAGTTGTTCTGGATCATTCTCGTAAGTCTCTTGCTTGGTTTTACCGGTAAGAGCATGGTCAACTATGCCTTTGTTGACCATGAAAGTGAAGCCAGTACAGTTAAATCTTCCACAACTCCCATGCTGGCACCGACGTGCTCATTTCAGGCTTTGGAACCCTTAGAGGGCGCTGGTACATATGTTGAGACAAAACCAGCAGGTAAGGATACAGTTGTGATTGATACTGTTACTGTGCTTAACTTGGGTGAAGACGAGCATATTAATGTGCTCACTAAACCTCCACGAGATTGGTTAAAAACGAACTTTATATTCGACACTAGTTGAATCTAAGTTAGTTGCCCAGGACTTTATTAATTAATTTTAGTATTAACATTTTAAAACATTATCAAAATGGCTAACAAAAAGAATAATAAGGGCAATGTAAAAGTTGCTCAGAATAATAACAATGGTGGTGATAACGGTGTAAATGCAGCTGTTGAGGCTGCAGCTATGCTCACAACAACAGGTGGGTCAAGCATGGACCGCAATCACCAGGTAGACTTGTTGAAGATGGCTCATGAACGCTTCTTTATGGATGAGAAGGCTGCTGAGCATACTGGTTTCCCACAGGGAACTATCGACAAGCTCAATCATATCAATGCCCTCGGCATCGCTGTATGCGTATGTAATGAGGTCAAGTATGGTACTAGTGACTTTGCGGTTGTAATCCGCAAGTCTGCACTCCCAGAGCTTACTGAAGCTTTGAAGGAGATTGGTGTAAGCTTCGATGAGACTAAGCTCTTGCCTTCGGCTAATGACGCTGAAGCAGTTGAAGTTACAGCTGCAGCTGTGAATGTGTCTGAGGAGACTTCTAAGGAGCTTGACAAGGATGCTGAGGCTCGTGCAGCCACAGCAGGTAAGGTCTTTGATCCTACTAAGATCAAGGATGAGGAAGAACTCAAGAAGGCGCTGTCTGGCTTCCTGGCTATGAATCGTGATTCTAAGCTCATGGATAGCATTATGCAGTGCGTAAACTTCTATAAGGCTTATCGCTCTATTGAGGCTAAGCGTGCTATCGAGTCTGCTGAGAAGACACTCAAGGAGACTAAGGATAAGCAGTATAAGGCTAACGCTGAAAAGGCTCTTGCTTCTGCAAAGAATGATCTTGAGCGCATCAAGAACATGAGCTTCCATGACGTGTTTCGTGAGGTTGTTAACTTCACAGGTCGTGTCGGAACGCTTACTTATGGAATTGGTGCTCACCTCTTCAATGTTACCGCTACGACAGGATCTCCTGTGTCTGCGTTCTGCGAGCTTCGTGACCATTCTACAAACAAGGAGACCGGTGTATGCAAATATACCGATAATCAGATTGCGGATGTTGTAAAGTGTCTTGTAATCACTGGTGCAGACGAGGTTCGCTCTAAGGGAGAAGCTTTGCTTGAAGCAGATAGCAAGCTTCCTGAGAAGGATCGTGTCAAGGGACATGTTGAAGTAGCTAACAAGAATATTGCATTCGCGGATAAGGCTACCGCAGCAGTTCTTGCAGCTCCAGGTAGCTTTGTTGAAGGCTTGAAGCAGAACTTCTTGGATGGTAACAGCTTCGCTAAGAAGACTGTTATTGCTATTAAGCGTGCATATTATCGTGATGTAGCGCCTGAGATGATGGCTAAGGTTAAGCCTGATTCTATGTTGGATAACGCTACACAGTATGCAGGTATCGTTTCTAATCTGTTCCGCAATCCTTCAGATCCACTTGTAGGTTATGCTAAGGAGAACATTATCGACTTGGCATTCAAGACTGACGAGGAGATCAAGGCTGAGGAAGAGGCTGTAACTAAGGCCGCTAAGGAAGCTGCTGATAAGAAGGCGGCTGAGGATAAGAAGAAGGCAGCTAAGGGTAAAGCCAAGGCTCAGGTAAAAAAATAATACGGCCAATTAAGAAAGCTAGTTCACAACTAGTTGGTCGTGTTAAGAAAGCCCTCGATATCCAGTGGCAAAGTGAACGCAAATAATTTAACTATCAAAGTATGAAAAAATTAGTAATCACATTGTTAGGAGCAGCATTTCTTACTATTGGCATGAATATTGCCGATCTTAAGAATGTTCCCCTTCCAACGACAGTGCAAACAGTAGCAGCATCTACTGTACAGCAACCAATGGATCATTTATTTGGTCAAGTGAAAAATGCTAACCCTGATACAGTGCGTGATACCGTTAAGGTAGAAGTACCTGTACCTTGTAATCATAAACAGTCGCCTGCAAAGACGATTGTTAAACGCACCATAATTAAGAAGACAGATACGTCGTATGTACCACTTCTGTATATTATGGAACCTGGAGAAAAGGTCGACTCCACTAATCACAACTCTACCATTCGTAAGGGAGAGCTCCGTGATTATATTCAAATCGCCTCTAATGTACGTAAGTAAACATAAGAACCCTGCGTACTATAATTAGGTAAGTACATATAGTAGATCCCATTAGTCTACGTACGAATATTAACTGGATCCAAGAATATGTTAACCCTGTCTTGCAGGGCGAGATCACTCAAAAGGTAGGATGAAATGTATCAAACATTGAAACAGTTTGATATAGGTAGGAGGAGCGTTGTATCAACTCCTAGAGATTACACAGCTGGACTTGTGAGAACCGTCTGGAGACAAGCTGGATGAGGCTGTGTAATCTAAAAACGCATAAGTCCCAAGAAGGGCATAATGAACCGTATCGTAATTGCATGTGATAATACTAAGCATGTACAAACGTAACACGAGATGAACTATATTGGTCCCCAGTAGGTGAACAGAATTGCATACATGGTATGGTGCATGGTGCTGGAAGAACCGAGGATATCCCAAACAATATAGAAGTATTATTTGCCGTAGGTAGTGTTTCTAGTGTCCAAAGCTAGTATAAAGGCCGAAGTAATGCATCAATACTGTGGGAGTAATACCACACAGAGTAAACTAAATGAGTTTGCTGACTATACCAAAACCTTACTGTTCGATTCAGTACAACTCCGTTGAAGGGGTGCCAGGGATGGGGTAGAAGTGTCTGATTGCGACCGCCAGGCTTTTCTTGTTTATGCGGTATATAAAAGTGAAACAAGCGCAAGGGTTGGGCAGTCCCTTAATCGAAGCTCTACGGGAGTATCGTACGCGGGTGAAGATCGCGGTGAAAATCTATTCCAGTTGTATTATTAGGATGTTAGGCAATCCGAACTTACAGCCAATTTCCATGAAAATTAAATCGTTCATGAGATTATGATCGATGACTTCGTTACAGTCAAAGAAAGTTGATGGAGTGCTATCCTAGAATAATAAATAGCAACAGTAGGTAGAAAGTTGATTCGAGATATATCCAGCCAGGATCATTTGACCTCCACTTTCATCCAAAATGATCTAGACTAATAGTCTATTTGTACTATGATATGCAATATTATATAGTCTCTACAGAGTAGTAAGCTGGTATATTATATATGCGTATGTTATATACAAAAGATATAGATTATGAAAACCTAGAAAGTTTAAAAGATAACATGTTTAACAAAAATTGATGTCCCTTCATAGAGTGTGTCTTACGTTGTAAGTAAGGGCTTGAGGTGAAGAAATCGAGTGCCAACCGATATGCCAACCATGCTAAAGTGTACTGCGCAACAGTATATGTAAACACAAAGGTTCGAAGCAATACAGGAAATTGATGGGCAGCTTATATTCTATGTTGTAAAACGACTGTGTATATTATATGTGTATACTGTCTCTATACATGTATATTACGTTTATAAGTGGGTGACAAGATGAAATGTATGGGTTGAATTCCCAATATTCGTGCACTATAAATAGGAGGTAGTAATACCGGTACAGAAAAATTGCAAACATCAGCAAAGATGCAAAAAGCCGTAAAGTCCGTGACGGGTTTGATCCTGAGACATTCCGATAACCAACCGCTGAGTACATGCCATAAGCCGAGTACTGCAGTAAGGAGACCTAGCTGACAGTCGCTTCTAAGTTAGCAGTAGAGACAATCTGCTTTAATAACAATCATGTAGTAAGATCTTGTAAGTATAGTAAGGGAAATGCGACCGAGATTCTACATATTTTCGTGGGTTATAAGAATTCTAAGATTCTATGAGTGTTAGTTGCTCTGCAAAATTTCACCAACGAAGATTAGAATAGTTAAGTTAGAAAAAACGTGAACAAAATAGCAGAAAACAGTTCAGCATTTGATTATGCAAAGAAAGCATTCAAAGCTTTAGACGATGGGCCTGGATAATCCAGTAAATGTTAATTGCATCTTATGTATGTAATTCCTGTCACAAGCCTATTACCCTATTGTTGTAATAGGAAGAGTGTGACTAAGTCTATACAAAGCGTCTACAATAGTAGAACTTTCTTTAGAAAACTAAGTAAGCAAAGTAGTAACCGAGTATCTTCGTATCAGCGTTGCTTTATTCAATAAACAACGGCAAAGGTGTAGCCAAAATACACCATATTTTTCAATCATATCGTTAGTTAATCAATAACGATATCAAAAAGGATATGATTATGTCAGAAATTAATGTAAACATCGTGGAAACTACAATTAAGTCAAATCGTACCCCACTGAGCATTCTCGGTGGCAAAATGTTTGGTCAGGACGTATTTACTCCTCAGACCCGTTTCTTTAACCCAGACCATGATAAGGTCTTGGAGCAAGCTAAGCAGGGCTCTAACGTGAACCTTGTACTCAATCGTTCTCCTCGCCGTTTCGCGATCGGTTATATCACGATCGAGTCTATGGCGACCAAGCAGAATGCAATCGGTGATGTCGTTTGCCGTCTCAATGAGGGCACCGACCATCAGATTGATATCCCTCTCGGTGAGAATAGCACCAAGTTTGGTGAAACCACTGAAGAGGCAGTTCAGAAGGCTCTTAAGGATAAGAACTCTAAGGCAGTGTTCGCAGATCCTAAGGATCTGAGTGGTATCCTTAATGACCTTAACCGCGGTGAGATCGCTCGCCTTGATGCCGTGATTGAGCAGGCTCAGAAGGCTAAGGCGCAGTGTCTGTCTGCTATCGCAGCAAATGAGAAGATCGTCGCTGATTATGAGCGCGAGAAGGCAGAATCTAAACCAGCTGATCATATAGCATAAATTCATGGAGGCTGTTTTAACAGAGAAGAGTGTTAAGCTTATTGCTGTAATGCTCTCCGAACCGAAGATTAAGGCAGCCGTTTATGAAAAGTTGGACCATACAGAGAAGTACAAGATCTATACCATCAACGATGATGGTAGTATTACTCTCGGTTCAACTAGATTCCATTTTTGGAACAAGATAATCGGCTGTGAGCAAACCTTACCTTTCGAGAGCTTTGCTCTTAAGGTATGGGATGCACTAGTGAGTCTTTCCACAGGGCTTAACCAAAAAGCTATTATGGAAGGACTATCACAAGAAATTGTGATGAAGGGAGTTAAAGATAAAAACTTTAACTGGGTCGTAGAACGACTGTATGATGTTGCGACAAAAGTATGTCAGAATTCTAGCATTGCTGATGGCGTAGGAGCGGACCCTGCGGGGTCCCGGGTGTCAGGGCCAAGGCTTAACGCTCAGCAAGAGTATCCTGATAAAATTGTTATCAATATCAACGGACGTAAAGAGTTTTTTCAAGTGAAAGACTGCATAGGTAAACCAATGATTGAGTTGGAGTATGGAATTGTAAACGCTAAACGAGTAATGCCATAAACAGAAACATTCCTGCGGGAATGGTGTACGAACTGTGCGCAGAAGAGTACACATTCATGCATGTCATTACTTCTTATTGTTTACAAGGAAGTACAATAACAATATTATTAGTTTATATTAAAGGGCATCCTTAAAAGTTCTCTGCGGAGAGCAGGTAATCCGCCCTGCGGGGTAGGGTTACCAATGGATACCCTTTTATCCTTTATTACAGTAATATGTAGTATAGGAGCTAGGTAAATGGCTGATTCAAGTAAATTGTTTAATTTTAATCAAACTATATGAATAAGAAATCAATTAAATTGAACTCAGCAAACATTATTACAATTCGTAAGAACATTGATATTACTATCAATAAGTATTGGCGAATCATTCGAGCAGAGAACCTGATGTCTAAGAAGGCAATTGCAGCAAAGCAGGGTTCTGGCTTAGATCTCAAGAGCTTGTATAACCAGATTGTACAGCTTAGTGAGAAGCGTATTATGATTAAGGGTATTTTGGTAGCTCTTAATACAGGTACTACTACATTCTCTTATGAGGATTTTAAGAAGACAAATAACTATAGTATTTTTGCAGCATGTGAGGCAAAGGAAGCTATAGCGCAGCTCAAGATGATCAAGACACTTGATCCATCAACCAAGGCAAAGAAGGGATTAAAGGCTATGCCTAAGCGTGAGATATTCTCATCAGCTAAGATTGCACAGCTTATTCATGAGCAGCAGCTACTAGCAAATAAGTTTGACGCTAATCTCGAGAAGTTTAATAATGAGACTTCTATTGAGATTAAGGATACCATTGCAGATAAGTTCGAGATGGATCTAGCAGTTTAAATACTATAGGTTCGAGACAAATATAAGGGTCGCCGAAAGGAGTAAGATCGAGGCTTACACGAACCACAAATAAGGAATCCCTTGCCTTAAAAATAACATTATTAACACATTAAATTATCAAGATTATGTCAAAGAAGAAGAATAATAAGAAGAACCTCAAGAAGGTTCAGGCTAAGATAGGAACCACACCAGTTAAGGCTGAGGCAGCTAAGAAGGAAGAGTCTAAGGCTGCTGTAAAAAACACAAAAATTGCTGCAGCAAAAGACGATGCTAAAGCAATGAAGAAGGCTAAAAAGAAAGCTCACGAAGAGGCTAAGTATGCCGCTTCTAAGGCTCGCATAGAGGCCCGTCAGGCGCGTAAAAAGAGCATTATGGATAAGTTAATCGACTCCAAGAAGACAAAGGCTTCAGGGCCTGTTAAAATCACTCTGGAGGAGCGTTTGAAGAAGCAGGAAGAGCATCGTAATGTTGCTCAGGCTCGTCATATCGCATCAATTACCCGCAGATGCAAGAGAATGGGTCTCAATGATGCCGACACCAAGAAGGTAGTAGACATCGCAAAGAAGCAGTGGGACAACGCCACTGTATATAATATAACAGTTGTATGCGATTCCGTTCTGAAGAAGAAGGAAGAGCTTGAGAAGTTGGTAAAGGATTGTGGTATTAAGTCCGCATGCATTACTAACTCAACGGCATTCTTTAAGGATGTGCCAGCGAATGTAGTTGAAAAACTGCGCGATCTTGTTGGTAACGCTACATTCTATCAGTATCGTTCTGATAGCAAGTCTCCATTCGAGGAGGCTGGTATTGATGTATCTGCAAGTAACCACAACAAGCACAAGAAGGGAGGTGATCCTCACACTATCGAGTGCTCTAAGAATGCTAGTGTTAACTTCTACAATCTCCGTAGAGCTAAGAAAAAGGCTAAGGAGACACTTGAGAAGAACACGTACAACTTCCGTCATGGCTCAAAGGCTGAAGGACGTAAGCTTCGTCGTGGGCTCAAAGTTAAGGCTAAGGCTGTAAACAAGAAGCCTACACAGGTAAAGGAAGTTAAACAAAAGTCAGTTAAACAAGCAGCTTAATTATAGGAGATAACGTTATGAATACCCAGAATAATCAATATTTGGATGATTGTGTTGAAGCTTATCGCGACATTAAGGAGAAGTGGCTTCAAGACTTTAATAAGTCACATGGAACTACCTCTGTGTTCTGTAAGGAACATGTTATACATGGTCTTAAACGCAAGAAACCTTGGTTCCTACTGCTCAAACGCGATTCGATCAAATTTGAATCTAGCAGAAAGGTTAAGAAGCTTAACCGTACCGAGCTCATGGAAGGGTATGTTCAACACAAGCTGCAGAAATGGGAGCGAAAGCACCCATGTCCAGTCAAGAAAGACGACTTATTCTACTCACAGCAATTCCCGGTTTGGGAGGCAGAGAGAGTCGCGGCTGAAGAACGTATTAGAGACTTAGTTGTCGCTAAATATGACAAATTACAGCTTATTGGTAGATTCTCTTCTACTGATGAACTGTTCCACGAGCAAGAAATTGCTCAGATAAAAGATAATGGCGAAACTGCTAAGTATGGAGGTGTAAACAAACTTCCAGAACACAGTAAAGTCATGAAGATGGCTCGTAAGGAGACAAATAAGGTAAAGGCAAAACGCAGTAACCTTGTTTGTACAAACCTTAAAGACCATCGCAAGAAGACAGGACGAATTCTGTTGCCAAACGCAAATAAGATGCGTGCAGCAGCATAAAGCATCTGTTTTCTAAACTTGACCAGGACACCACTGGTCACCCTAGTGTGCTCCGAAAGGATATGACTGCGAGGTGCAAACCCTCACTAGGGACAACATGTGGTACTGATATGTGGCAGCGAGAAAGGTACCGAAAGACGTAAAACATAAATCAGCGTCCGCACATATCGTGTATGTCATGCAGACCCGACGGGGTCGGTTCTATAGCTCAGTGGTCAGAGCACCGGGTAGATAACCCGGAGGTCATCGGTTCGAATCCGGTTGGAACTACTATGATAGTAAAGGAAAGACCAGTAGTTCTATATGACATAGAAGTTTTTCCAAACTGTTTTCATTGTACTTGTAAAGATTCAGAGAGTCATAACCTATATAAATTCGAGATATCCTGTCGTAAAAATCAACTAGAAGAACTAGTTGACTTCTTCTACATACACAGAACTGATCATATAATGTGCGGTTATAATAACAAACACTATGACGATATAGTCATAAGCTACATTATACATTTCTGTAGTAGAATGAAGCGACTAGGATACTCGAGAATTTGTAGTTCTCTGTATTATCTTAGTAAAGAAATAATAAGTTCGGAAAAAACAGATAATATTGATAAGATTAAAACGTATAAGTACGCAAATTACTTCTATTCGTTTGACCTTATGTTGATGCTCTATAGCGCCAAACAGCAGAAAAGCTTAAAAGAAATCGAAATACTCTTACATATGCCAAATGTACAAGAGTATGAAGGAAGCTTTGATATGCAGATCCAGGAATGTGATATTGACGCTATGATAGAGTATAATGTGAACGACGTAGAAGCTACTGAAACTTTGCTTAATAAAGTAAAAGAAGATGTGGATCTACGTCTTGAAGTTGAAAAAGAATGGGGGTTTGATGCACTGTCGATGAGTGGTGTACGATTTGGAGAGGAAGCACTCTTACGAAAAACAATTAGTACTGCCAAAACTACAAAAGATGAATTGAAAACACGTACTCGAAAAGTCGGAGACATTCGTCTAGGTGATATCATACTCCCATTCATACAATATTCTAATCCAAAGTTGAAAGAAGTCTTATTGGATGTAAAGGATGCTACTTGTAATGCAAGTAAGTCTGATAAGAAACAAGAAAACTATGAGAAGAAGTTTGTTCTCTCAAACATTTGCTACTCTATAGGCGAAGGTGGTATACACACCATCAATGAACCTAGAGTCTACAAACCTACAGATGAACAGTTTATAGGACACTCCGACGTTACGTCTATGTATCCTTCGCTAGCCATAATAAACCATTGGCTTCCGGTTCACTTAGGAGAAGATTTTTGGAATGTGTATAGCACTCTATACGAAGAGCGCTTAACTGCCAAACGTAATGGAGAGTTATTGAAGTCTAAGGCATTTAAACAGGCCCTCAATGCTCTTACAGGAAAGATGCAACAAGAAAGTAGCTGGGCATATGATCCACTCAACGTATACAAGATACGTATAAACGGGCAACTTATACTACTTATGTTAGTGGATAGGCTTCTAGAATTGAATTGTAAGATTGTACAAGTCAATACAGATGGTGTCGTCTACATTGCCAACAAATCCGCCCGCTTCGCAATAGCCGATGCAATTAAGGGAGTTGAGCAATTAACCCAGTTGACATTCGAGTCCGATGATTACGAGTCGTTTTATCAGTACGACGTGAACAATTACTTTGGTGTTCGCAAAGGATATTCCCAATCTGGAGATCCAAGACTGATAGAAAAGAAAGGCAGGTTTATCACAGAAATTGGTCTTAACAACAGTATGACACCAGTTGTTATTTCTAAAGCTGTGATAAACTATTTTTTGAACAACGAACCGATAGACAAGTTTATTAAGAAGGATAAAGATATCCGTGATTTCTTGATGTCGCAAAGCGTAAATAAGGAATCAAAAGTTGAATATGGAGGAAAACAGATTCAACGTATTAATAGATACTACGCATCGAGCAGTGGCTACTATCTCATACGTGTTAAGGATAAAATGTACGAAAAGCGCTCTGAAACAAGAATAACAGAGTACGGTGTACGAATTCTTAACAAGATAGATGCCACACCAATAGAAAACCGTCACCTGGATTATCAATACTACATTAGCAAAGCAAAAAAGATCGCTAGTGAGTTTGTTAATCGCCAGTTGACAATCTTCGATGATTAATCGTTTATCAACGTATATAAGATGATTATTGAACTAAACACAAAACTCCTGGACATTCCAGGACTAAATTCAAATCAATTAATATTCCTAAGTTTGGTATTGGATAAGAATCAAAAAACTTATAATCAAGACGTCCGCAAAATTGTCAGCCTAGTTAGCGACGAAGAAATATCAAACTTAATTTCTCAGGGACTTATTACCTCGATCGAGAGAGGTAAGTCAATTACATATCATGCAACAGATACGCTTAAGGATGTAGTCCGCCCTAAACAGGACTATTTCGATCTGTTCTATGAGATGTACCCAATATACGTTCTGCGACCAGATGGTACCAAAAACTATCTAAGAGCCAACGTTAACAAATGTAGGCATCTATTCAATGTCTATGTAGGTCAAAGTGAGGCTATGGCTCAACATCTTATTCAGTGTCTTGACTTCGAAATGAAGAAAAAGACTAACGAAGGTAAACTAAGTTACATGAAGACGATGTGGAGATGGCTCGTAGACCATCAATGGGAAGAATCTGAGGAAGAAATGCAAGACAACTCTAAAATTGAGGAATCGACTTATGGAACAGAACTTATCTAATCTTATACGACCAATGTCAGTTGTAGCTCAAGAAGCTATAAACTATATATCTGGTCGAAGAGAACATTCTATAACTTCTCTTAAGACTAGATGGGCTAAGTTTAATAAGCAGTGTATGGGAGGTATTGAACCTAATACCGTTTATACCATAGCTGGTATTTCAGGAAGCGGAAAGAGCTCATTCGCAAATGAGATTTCAACTGATATTGTTGATTTGAATCCTGACGAAGAAATAGTAATTCTGATTTTCTCATTAGAGATGGTTGGATTTAGGCAGGTTGGAAGAACGCTTTCTAGTAAGCTTAGGAAAACGACTTCGACTCTGTATAGTTCGGAAACGGACCTGGATGACGATACCTTCAGAAAAGTCATCTCAGTATCTAATCAACTAAAGGAGTATCCTATATGGTTTGTAGATAATCCTACAACTCCCAAGGAAGCAGAAGATATTATTAAGTATTTCTATAATGCATACGTAAAGGGTACCAATAAGCACTTTATAATAATGTATGATCACGCTCTGTTAACAAAGCCGATAGGCAGTGTTATAGAGACCATGCAGGAGCTCGAAAGAGTCTTCATAAGTGCAAAGAAGTATCCTATGACATCAGTGTTGCAACTAGCACAGATGAATAGAAATATTGAATCGCCAGAAAGAATAAACAATTTTTTGTCGCATTATCCTATGAGAAGCGACATTTCATCTGCTGATGCTTTGTTTCAAGCTAGTGATTATGTTATAGTTATTCATAGGCCAGAAATTCTTGGAATACAAGAATACGGCCCGAGCCATTTACCTACTCAGAACAAGGTGTATCTACACATCTTGAAGAATCGAGACGCAGGAAAGCCCTGTATACTTGAATTCCAGAATGACTTAGCATATAACAACTTGATAGAAAGTTAAGCAATTAAAATTTAGGCTGAATTATGACAACATACGATATTAAGTTTATTGATAACAACGTTAAGAACACTAACAATGGCAACACTTATTCTCAGATTCTCGATGATCTTATTCTTTCTACTGTAAAGAATAATAATTCTTATTTGTTCAACACAAAGAAGAAGGAGGACGATCTGATTGATGCTATGTTCGACGAATTGGATCATACTTATATCTACAAGCCTCTGAAGGGCGACAGTTTATTCGCAAAGGCTTGTGATATTCTTGCTAACTATGGCAAGAAGAAGAATACTATGAAGGGTATTAAGCTCGGTAAGATTTACCGTCTTGAGAACGGTCTCCCTATCATTTTCTACAATGATGAGATCCAGATTGGTACCGACATTTATAGCTATTCTGACTTTAGTGATTACAACTTTATCTCTTCGCTTAGCCCAGAGGTTAAGAAGACAATCATTAATATTAACATTAAGCTTTAATTAAAACTTTTAGTATCATTGTATCATGAGTTTAACATTACCTACTAGTAAAATTCCTGCAGTTTCTGAAAATCCTAGATATCTTATACTCTATGGTCTTCCAAAGGCTGGTAAGACATCTTGTCTTGCACAGCTGGATAATAACCTTATCATAGACCTTGAGGGAGGCTCTGTCTTCGTTGATGCGATGGCCATCCAGTGTCGTACGATCAATGATTTAGGAGAAGCGGCAAGTGCCATTCGTGCCAAGAATAAAGAAGTAGGTCATAATTTCTATAAACATATCACTATTGACAATGCTACAAGACTCGAGGATATTTGTATGAGCTATGCTTGTACATTGTATCGCCAAACACCAATGGGCAAGAAATGGGACGGCACAGACGTAACAACTCTTCCTAATGGTGCCGGTTATAAGTATCTTAGAGATGCAGTAAAGAAGGTAGTAGATATGTTCCGAGATTTGTGTGACGAATTTATTCTTGTAGGTCACGTTAAAGATACCGTAACCGAAAAGGACGGTGTTGAAGTTTCTGCAAAAGAGCTCGACTTAGTTGGTAAGTTGAGTAAGATTGTGTGTGGATTAGCCGATGCGGTAGGTTATGTATATCGCAAGGGAAATGAAACGCATATATCCTTTAAGGGTGGTACATCTGATACCATCATGGAGGCTCGTGCAAGACACATAGCCGGAAAGGATATTATCATTGCAGAAGGTAATGAAGATGGGACACTTACAACACATTGGGATAGAATATTTAAGTAAATTGATGTATCGATTTGTTCGAGCAACAGCATACTATGCTGAGAATAAAATGGATATGTTAGCATTACGTATATTAAAATAATAGAGATTATGTTTAGTACAAAGACAGCCACAACTAGCAACGAAGAATTTAGTAATAGTAGCTATATGCCAGTAGGCATTAACCAGAATATCACTCTTAAAGAGGTAAACTGTAATAAGTCTCCTCAGGGTCTCGACTTCCTCGAGATTGTATTTGAGAATGAGGATGGTCAAACGGCTACTATGACAGAGTGGAAGAATACAAAGGGAATGTATATTAAGACAGACGAGGACTTGCAGAAGCGTGATAACGCTCAGTTTGGACGAGTTTGTCAGATTCTTGACTGTTTCTATCCACAGCGACCAGATGCAGAGCTTTCTACATTTAAGGAGATGATCGACTGGACAAAGCAGATGCTTGACCCTATGATTGCTACTAAGAAAAAGCTTCGTTTGAAGGTTATTTACGACAAGAAGGGCTATACTCAAGTAAGTAAGCTCGGAATCTTCGTTGAAGACATGTCTAATACAGATTCGCAGATTAAGCTCTTTAAGAACGATCTTATGGAGCGACCAGTTGTTGCCGATAAGGAGAACAACGATCCGCTTAACGTACCACCAACCGTTACTCCGGAGACTGCGGATGCAGCAGGCGCATCAGATCTTCCGTTTTAAGGGATTTACGCCTGATGAAATAGAAATACTACTTGATTGTATGAAATCCGGTAGGTGGTTCTTATACCGTCTACATAGCAGGAGTGTCAAACTATACGACAAGTGGATACGCCCCAGGGAGGTAATACTGCCATGAAAGGGCGTTGGTGGAGCTAGGTAATTCAGTTACCCTTTGGAGGTGAAATGCCTCCAATAAGGCTCGCAAGGGTGTCGTGAGACACGTGCATGGACGTATGCGAAAACTACTCTAAGACGTTTTTATCAGCGCGTTATTTTAAATAGTTAGAGAAAGTCCAGTGGGGTTCGATTCCCCACAGAGCCACTTTCATTGTTGGGACAAGTAGGATTACAGCTTGTGAAAGTAATGATCCTGCCCACCTGCGAAGGTCGGTATTTTGTCTAAGATGTCAGGTTCTCCTGGCACCAGATTTCATACCGTGTACGCTACGTAAGTGCGGGTTGGATATCCTTAATCCCGACCTAGATATGTCCGTAAACTATCTAAATTGTTGTTCTGGACCTGAGCATGTCATTAAACTGCTCAATTTGCTTGTATACACAGTATTGGTAAGCTGGGTAGTTAGTAGGTGCGTATGCATTAACTCATGAAGTCGACTACATTGAGTTTTAACGAAAGCTTCGACTTGAAGGTTCGATTCCTTCTACAAGCACTAACTTATAAGTTATGTATAGTACTAGAACAGCGATTACTATGTCCTTGAGAGACATCTTGGACAAAGTAAATGATTTAGACATCTATACGTATTGTTTAGGACAATTCAAAGTTGGAAAGCTTATGAATAGTCCTTTAAGGTCTGGAGATAAAAACCCGTCATTTGGAATATTCCATTCCAAAACCGGAGGACTGTTATGGAAAGACCTTGGTACTGGAGAGTGTGGGAACGCTCTGAAGTTCCTAAAAGAATATAAAGGTATAACGACTAGAGAAGAACTTGAACGAGAATTATTGAGAATTGTACGCAGAATAAATCCAAATACAACCGTAAGGACAAATACGTACAATACACCGAAAGGAGACACTGATATCGGAATAGTTCGACAGCCGTTTACTGATATAGACAAACAATACTGGAAACAGTTTGGAATACATATTGATACCCTAAAAAAGTTCAATGTGTTTAGCATTAAATACTTTCTTTGTAATAGTATCGTCCGAAGTATCTACAAAGAAAATAGTCCTATGTATGCATACAAAGTGTATGATAAGTTTAAGATTTATCGTCCACTTGCTTCCAAGTTTACTAAATGGCGTACCAATCTGACAAATCGGCACGTACAGGGATTATCCGAATTGCCTAAGGAAGGAGGCGACCTACTCATAATAACAAAGTCATTGAAAGATGTCATGTGTTGCTACGAGATGGGTTTTAATGCAATAGCTGCTGCTAGTGAAACTGTATTTATACCTGAAGACATACTTAAGTCTCTACATTCCAAATGGAAACATATAGTTATACTGTATGATAGAGATCAAACCGGTATGCATAAGGCTAGACAATACAGTAAACAATACAAAATAGATGCTTTTTTCATTAATAAGAAATTTAAAGCCAAAGATCTATCAGATGCTGTTCGTGACAACGGATTTAGCACCATGAAAGACTGGTTAACAAAAACGTTACAGAAATATGATTGATGTAGTAATAGGATGCCTGCTTGGTGTGCTGGGAGGTGCAGTAATGTCTCCTCTATTGCATAAATGGCTTACAAAGAAGCTGACTAAGAAAATTCGTCTCGGTAAAGGTGGATTTATGCGTATATATCTTCCAAATAAGTTGCAAATGACTGTCTGGGACAGTTATAGTGACGATGGATGTATATGTGCATGTGTTCATCATGCAGATGAAGAAAAGGTAACTGACGGTGAAATTGTCTATTTTAATAAAACTTCTGTATCTAAAATAAGAGGCAAGAACTTTTATTATGATAGACAAGAAATCTAAAAAAGGATCAAAATCCAAAGGTAGAGTACGGAATGCGACTAAGGTCGATAAGTATGGTCTCCATTTTAGGAGTAAACTCGAATGCTATACTTATGAAGCTTTTATGAAGGCTGGAATACCAGTTAAATATGAGCCAAAGCATTTCGTATTACTGGATAAGTTCGAGATATTCGGCGAACATGTAAGAGCAATAACTTATCTTCCAGATTTTATTGGTAAATATAAAAGACGATCTTTTGTAATAGAATGCAAAGGGTTGATGGGTGATTCATTTCCATTAAGATGGAAACTTTTTAAGCATTACTTGAAACGACATAACAGTAAAATGCGTTATTATATTGTTAGAAATCATAAACAAGTAGACGAATTGGTTGAAAAGATAAAATCACAAAATTATGAATGAAATTTGGAAAGATATAAAAAATTTTGAAGGATTATACCAAGTTAGTAATCTTGGTAGGGTAAAGTGCCTGGAACATAAATGTCCCGGTAGATACAAAGGGAAATATAGAACTGTGAAAGAACATATGATGACATGCGTAGAAAACAAAACGAATGGATATTTATATGTGTCTTTATCTAACTTAGATAGAGGTAGAACATTTACCGTTCACAGATTAGTTGCAAACGCTTTTATACCTAATCCTGAAAATAAACCAGTTTTAAACCATAAAGATGAGAATAAACACAATAATTGTGTTGATAATCTAGAATGGTGTACGTCGTTATATAACAATACATATAAAGATGTACATTTAAAACGAAAACATTATGTTCATACATATGAGTACGAATTAGACAGAATCAAAGAGCTGGAAAATAAACTAAAGAAAGCAAAACTTGATTTTGTTAAAAAATACCCATCTATTAAATTAGATGAATAACCAATATTTGAGTATTATAATATCAGTAAATATGGAAAAGAAATTTTTGAAAGTAGGTAAGAGTATAAACTTTAAGTTTAACACAGAAGGTCTTGAGTGTGATTTGACTCCAGGTATGGTTTACAATATTAATGTAGACCGTTACACTGATGCCATCTCACTTGAGGAGTCTAGTGGCTTATCTTTGCCTTCTAAGGTATATTGTACACAGCGTGACGAACGTTTCATAGACAAGGTTATTAATAGCTATAACCTGTCTGATGGTGGATTTACTGGTGTAATGCTTGCAGGATTGAAGGGTTCTGGAAAGACTGTAATGGCTAAAGTAATTGCCAATAAGAGCGGTCTTCCAATTATAAATATAGACAAAAACATACGTCCATATATCCTTAAAAATCTTGTAGAAAAGCTTAGTGATACAAGCGTTTGCTTCTTGTTCGATGAACTTGATAAGGTTCTTGAAGATTACGATGACTCTGTATTATTACAGGTATTGGATGGTTCTGATACTAAGGGTAAGCATATGATTTTGTTTACTTGTAATGATGATAATGAAATATCAGAGTATTTGATAGATCGTTGTTCTCGTATTCGTTATTGGCGTGAGTTCGACGAGATGTCTCCATCTCTTATAATGGAGGTATTGAATGACAAGCTCAATGATAAGAAAGAGGTTAAGTCTTTAACCGACTTTATCAAGGATAACTTCGAGGTATGCAGTTTTGATAACATAGCATCTTTTGTAAAGGAAGCTAACGATTATCCTACTGTTACATATGAAGAGTTGTTTGAGGATATGAACCTTTCATCCAAAGGTTCTATAAAGCCTCATCCAAGAAAGAAGGCTAATGCAAAATGCCTGAAAGAGAAGTTTAATAACGTTTGCGCAGGTTGTTAATGATTACACCAGAGTACAAAGTACCAGAGTATGATATCCCATACTACGAGGATTCTACTCGAATTTCAAATTCTGCGATAGGCTGGTTCTTGAATAAGGGGCCAGCCTATTTTCGTAGGATGTTAGATGGTAAAGAGAAAGGCTTAGATTTACCACAGTTACGTAAAGGAACCATGATTCATGAGTTCCTGCTTCAGCCAGATAAATTCTGGGATGATTATGTGCTGTTCGATGGTGACAAGCCTAAGAGTGCACAAGCACAAAAGTTCTGTGAAAACCTAATAAATACCGTCGAAATAGAGCTAAATAAACAGCTCTCAGACGCTTATCGTAAGTCTTATAGTATAGTTGGCAAGAGCGAAGATAAAATCCTCTCAGAAGCGCTTAAAATAAGCGTAGAGTATAAGGATTATATCGAAGCTATTAGGTCTAAGAAAATACTTATATCTCAGTACGACTTAGATCAGCTTATGAAGATACAACATAATGTTGGGGAACATAAGTTAGCAAGGCAACTAATACGAAGAGCAGGTGAGCATGGCAGTATTCATGTATACCATGAGTTCCAGATAAACTGGGAATACTGGACTACAGATGATTTAAACCATGGAGCGTATACTCCTATTGCATGTAAATCGTTGCTTGATAGTTGTACATTCGACTTTAATGCGAGAGTATGTACAATTATGGATATTAAGACTACAGCTAAATTGTGGCATTTTGAAGACAGTATGAAAGAATTTGATTACTGTAGGCAATTATGCTTTTATAAGGAAGCTGTATATTGGTATCTAGACAATGTGCTAGAACTGAATAATGACGAAATTAATATGTGGACATTTAAATATTATATCATAGCTATCGATACAACAGGTAGCAATGAAATAAGGGTGTTTACATTAGGTTCCGCTCAAATCAATTCTAGGGATATTGCAATAAATAATTTTATGGTTGAATATCTGTGGCATTTAGGAACAGATAACTGGGATCATAGTTATGACTATTACAATGGAGACGGTAGTGAAATATTAAACCTATGAGTAAACAATGCAAAGTATTAATTCCACTGTTAGGAGGGAATATGATGCTTGAAGACATATCGGAAGATGTTGGATTCTATAATGCTTATACATGTAATATTGATAAGCCATATTTGGATTCACATATATTTCTTGTATACAGCAATTTATGCCACACAGATGAACGATGGTATACAGATAGAAAAATAAAAGGCTTGTCAACATATTATGGATCAGATACCATATATATTAAAGACAAACCTTTTACTGTATATATACTAAAAGTGATTCCGAAAAAATATTTGGATATTATGGATGGTATTGTAAATCTTACAACGGAAGAACGTGACAAAATAAACAAGTTCTGGTGTTGTACGGATAATTACATTAATCGTTTTATATGTGACAAATACAATAAGATAAGTTGCGAAGAAAGTAATCTTCCCCTTAACGATAATTACGTTACACTAGACGACGTATACTTTGAGAATGAAAAAAGCTCAGGCCTCTTAATTGAGACTTGAGCTTTTATTCTTTTGTTTTGTTTAAAACGTTACGACATCAATTATACGATTATTCGTCAAATCTGTCAGAAGGATCGTAAGAAGATTCACCGCCAAAAGATGGCTCATAATCCTCGTTAAGCCAAGGATTTGAATTAGATTTAGACGATTTCTTGTTGCCTCCGTTAATAGCTTTATTTATTCTATACAAAGTTGAATTAGGAGCAACGCTTTGACTATAGAATTTATATTTACCCTTTAATCCAGATACTGTAAAGTTTTCATAAAGATTACTTCCAGGTATTCCGAATAAAGGAGACAATTTAATAAGATCTTTCTCTAATTTTGTTCGACCAGCATAAGACGAATTCTTGCCAAGAACATCTTCGTAGTAAGAAGCATCATCTTCATCCTATATTGTAGTAAGACCTAAATATGCCAGCTGCCCTACAATGTTGCCGAAATACGCATATCTCTACAAGTATGCATATACTGTAGTAGGAGATGTAAACAAGTCTAATACTGTGTTTGGAACCCATGCTGTAGAAGCTTCTGTTAACAATCCCTAATTCAATAATGCTACTGCATATGTTGCATATTGTACGACATCATCATCGTCATCGTCTAAGTCCTATATCATTTGCGCAGTAAATACAGACAATATACCCATAGCTGCAATAAAGCCTATTTCCAAGGCAGACTTTAATAACATTTTCTTTTCGTTGTAAGTCTTACTTCTTCTGCCTTTATCGTTTTTAATGGCGCTAAAATCAAATGTAATAAGATGCTTTGCTAACTAAAGTGCATTATTTATTGTCTTTCGCAATGCTGTTATAGTGGCTCTTACTTGGCCTCTATCAACTGTAGCTGTATTAAAATTGAACTAGCCATCGTATCTTTCATAGTACTCCCTAGCTCTTTCGAACTCTTCCTAAGACATCTCTCCGTTATTTCTTTTATATTTTATAGCATTAAAAGAAGTAGAGTTGTACTTATCTGACTTATATTCAGAAAAATCACTACCAGCTTTAAATCTATCAAATCCCATAGTAGGAAGATATCCACGCATCACAACCACCCATCTTAAGAATGGATTAGTATATGTTACAGAGTGCCTTCCGTTTTCAGGCATCATACCATTCGCTATAGCTGATCTTTCTGATATTGTATTAGATACTACATCTTCAAGACGTTTTGTAACTTTGTCTTTAAATTCATCCCTGATTACGAAATTACTATTCTCTTCAATATAAGCGTCGTGTAGAGTTATCTTTGCGTCTTCGTAATTTTTCACACCAGCCTAATCTCCGAGTCCAGCCTTGTAGTATAAATCCATAGCCTCTTCTTGGTCTACAAATCTATCTTCCCATCCAACAACCTTATATTCTGCGTTATGTAAGATTTTAGATTTGTCTACCTTTTCTACTATCGGGACATGTACTAGTCTAAAATGATGATAAACTGAAGCGCATATCATACCAGTAACCATAAAGTCTGTTACAGTATAACCGCCCATTAACAGATTATCTCTAAGGAATTTTGTAGCCCAAGTGTTTTGTGTATGGCTAAATGATTCATCAATACTCTTCGTACATCCATTATACTACATTGCTGCTGCCAGCCAACCATGAACATTTGGTTTTCCAATACTTGCAGCAATGGTGCCTAACGATCTAGCTATATAACTATGAGCGTAAGCCATATCTTTAGCTGTTATATACTTACCAGTAAGAGCTTCAATTCCAACTGTTTTACTAGCATCAAGAAATCCTTTCATGATAGTAAAGTAATTGTGAGATAGAAGTGTTCTAGACGTATTTTTTCTAATTGTATCTGCAGATTTTATTAATCTCTGTGCTGATTTAGACATTTTCTTATTAGAGTTTTCGTTTAGTTTTGTACGTTTATCATACATGTACGTATCTATCATCTCTCTAATAACTTTTGCAGTATCTGTAGTTGTGCCATTATTTACAGATTCATGAATCAATTCCAAATCTGGCGTCAACTATGACACAAGTCTAAAGTTTTCCGCCATCATCCAGTAAGACATAACTGATCCTACAACGTCTGTAGAAATATGCTCTGGGTCATCAAGAGTCTTTACATACCTAATAGGAATAACACCAACCTTTGTTCCGTCTGGTCTCATAGCTAAGTCGTCAGACATAGACATATCGAATTCCGTATCAGTTTCATTTATCTAAGAGAATTGACCAGCAGCATATCCTATTGATTTTGCTATACCAAGAGGTCCAAATCCTCTGCTCCACATCATTTCTACAGAACTTCCGTGTATTTGTGGCATTCTGTATGATTTAGCAGATACCTTACCTGCTATTTTTTCATTAGATTCCCACATCAATTTCTTAATAATATAGTTGTTTAAGAAATCCTTTTCTTCTTCTGTAAGCTTATTATACTGCTTGTTTTCGTATGAGAATGCTTTACCATTATATACGCCGCTCTTTTTAGGCTGCATTGTTTCATTTGAAGTCTTATCATACTCTTCATCAGCTAACTCTGAAGTCTCATCTAATTCAGAATAAGCATTTCCTGGAACTCTTTTTAAAACCTTTATTTTCCTACCATTCGGTAATGTTAATTCGTCCTCACTATTTTCATCAACTTTTGGAACCATTCTAAAGAAGCAGCTTAATACTCTAGATTCCCCAGTTTTTCTATCTGTATACCACAATAATTCAGTAATCTACTACTGGCTCCAACCTTCATTTTTAAGCTTATTTTCCCACCAATCATACATAGTGGTTTCTGTTCCACGAACTTTAACTTCATCCATTGCTGCTATATCGTTAAAATCGCAAGATGGTTCTTCTTTAGACTTTTCTAATTTATCAAGATATTTTCTTTCTGCAGGAGTTAGTGTACCACTCTCTTCTTTTGACTTTAATGTTTCATAGTTATTTTCTATGATAAGCTTTCTCCTAGATATCTACTCATCAAGATATTGTATCTATTTTAAATCTTCAACAGTCAAATTCTGTAAGTCTGGAGAAGCTAATGCGTCATTGACGTCTTTAGCGGGTATAAGTAATTTTCTTCTTCTTTCCTAAAGTATAGCAAGCCTCTTATCTTGTTCACCAGAATGGCATTCGTTCAAAAGATTCTAGAAGTCTTCAGTATACTGCCATTTACTATTATAGTGTAAGTAACTTTTTATACGGTTTTGTATTTTTAACTTTTCTGACGAAGAGTTTGCATTCTATAACTAATCTTGTAGCTTTTTTAATCCAGCGTTGTATTTTTCTACATTAGGTTTATATTTTATTTTTCCATTAATATAATTGTACCACGCATGAATTTCTTCAGCCATACGCAAAGCGTCGCCTGTCTTAGGAACTATTTCAACTTTGCCAGAAGACACCTCTATTCTATCATAAAAATTAGACAGTTGCTGTTTTTCTCTCTAAAGTCTTTCAAGTAAATCTCTATCAGATCTTCCTAATCTATAAGGCATAAAATATCCATCTTCGTCATACTGTTTAGATAATAGGACGTTTATTTGTCTTTGTATTGCGCCCATTGTCCTCATTGTGTCATCCGACAAAAACTCTCTCTTCTTTTTATAGTATTCAGCCTTATATCTTCTGTGCGCATGCTCTCCAACCCAGTCTTCAATGCTGTTTAAGAAATCTCTTTTTGTTTTTGTATCGACGTTGGATAAATCAACTCTACCTGTTTTTGAATTTGGATTCAATCCGAGCTTTTTTGCAAGATTGATCACGAATTGCTTTTTCTCTTTGTAATACTGACCATAATTTATTGGTCTTACCCAATAACCGGTAGTTTTACCATCAGAATCAGTCTCACAAAATCTAGCCTAATAATTAGAAACAGAATGACCAGCTAACTTGTTCATTTTGCTTACAAATTCATGACCAATAGTAAGAGCGTTTCTTCTTTTCTCATTCTTAACTGATTGAATCATGTTGTCAATAACTCTAATTAACTATGATTCTGAACTAGATGCTATACCAATGTACTTTTCAAATGCATTTAATGAGCCATTATCTATCTCATTATACAACCAGTGCATTACATTCTGATAGAATACATCTTTATCTCCAATTGTTACATTGTCCTATACAAAATTATATAATCGCTTTTCTAAATATTCTTTTATCTAAGTGTTCAATTCTTCGTGTATAGAATTTAGGTCTCTTTTTGCTTCTTGAAAAGCCTGCTATAAAGTACTGCCGTTTTTAAATTCACTTATACCGCTATCACCATACTATCCTAAAGACTGAAATATTCCGTACTGCTTGTTATTAAATATGTATTCATAATATCCAACAACGTTTGTAAGTGCATCGAATAACTATTTTGCTGTCATCTATTCTACACCTGCTCTATTATCAGACAGATGTCTTCCAAGTACATTTAACTCTCGTCTAGCCTAGTCTAAAATCCATTCTACATTAGACGTTATTTTCTCTTGCTATTCATCCGTACTTCTAGTTACACGTTCTCCAAAGAAGCCTAAATCAATATCTTCTTGATATTCTTTTATTTTAGCTCTAAGAGTCTGTATCTTTATAGTATCTTTTGCCTTTTGGGCACGCTCTGCTGAATATCTACGTTTAACGGCTGTTGATATAGTTTCGTACACCTTTAAGTCATTAGTATTTGGTATATCGCCCTACTAAAACATATCGCCATTATACTTATCGTAGAAAGCCATTGACTTATAGTCCTATTCTAACTATTTATTCAAGTAAAAGTTAGCTGCTATAGAGTCGAGTATATCATTCTTCTTAGATTCGGTCATTTTGCCTAAAATTAGGCGATTTAAGAGGTTTTTAAAGCTACTCCAGAACTATTGTACTATAGAACGCTTTTGTGGCTCTGTAGAGAAATTTTCAGCCATTGTACGTGATGTTATTTCCTCCACCAACCTTTCCTCAAGCTGTCTGGAATTGAGCTTCTTATCGTCAAATATAGATAAGGCTTTCTATACTTCCTTGCTCTCCCAGAATGTTCTTACATAGTAGTGAGCCAATTCGTGATTCATAGTTGTTGGATCGGCGTTTATGAGCGAGATGTACAAAGTATGTTCTGCTTCTCTATACATTCCACGTTTATCGCCGAGACTATTTACGAACTTAACAAGAATCTGTTTATCCGAGTCTTTGTTATCAGTAGAATACTCTATAGAACCATCATCTTTTACTATCTATTTTAACCCATAATGCTAAGCTAAAACTTGCTGTCGCTTCTACATTATCTAGTTTACCTTATCTACAATAAGCTTACCTTTAGCAACTTTCTTTCTTTTAAAGAAATGTATTAAAGATTCACCAGGCTTAATAGTAGTTTTCTAATATTCTATTTGCAAAGAGTTCTGTATAGCAGCGTCAACAGCCTCTCCTTCATCCCATGACAAAGATTCTTTCATCTAATCTAATTTTGATTCAATGCCAAAAGTAGACATCATTATAGATTTCTAAGAATCTTTCTAATGCTATTTGTTGTAGAATTTCTCTACAAATTGAATTTTTGGTTCTCCATTTTCATCTGTATTTTCTACAGACTAATTATACCAGTCTCCAAACCAATCTGTGAACTACGGAGTAAAAGTATAAGTTTTCATCCTTATAGCCTCATCTTCTCCGTATTTTTCTTTGAGCTAATCGAATAATTTAGAATGCTTACCTTCTTTGGTATCAGTAAGATTGTATCCATTATTCATACATAAAGCATAGTGGGCGGCTTTCTCGCCGCCCAATATACCTGATAGTTGTTTTAGCTCGTTCTAATATTTACTTCTTATTATACAAACCATAACTAATACATTTTATTGGCACCCTAATTTATCATCCAGATCATCTAGATTTGCTAACGTTTTGCCTCTAGTATCTTTTTTATTTGATAGAGAATCTTTAAAATTAAACAAGTCTTCAAGTAATGATCCTTGCTCATCGCCTTCTCCATAGTTATACATGCTAGGTACATTTGACTACCATTCACGCTCTCCTTGATCATCGGATATTCTATAATATTTTGAGCTTTCTTTAGGAGGAAGGATTTCGCCATTCTTTGTACCAAGTAATATTCTATTAATGTTTTCAACATCACTAACTCTTGATATAGTAGGCTTACCCTGTTCAATCTTAACTTTATTAATCTCTTGATCAAAAGCAGTAGGCTCTATATCTTTCCATGATTTTCCAGCAGCATCTCTACTTTGTATACCAAATACATTATCTACTGAGTTTGGTGTTCCAAATTCTGTAATGTTGTATATTCCATTTTTGTATCCTTTAGGATTTACTTTAACGTAAATAGGATAACGTATAGCTTCATATTCGCCATTACTATTCTGAATACGCTTTTCTCCAGTAGTATAATGCATGTATATGGTATAATCATGCTAAGATTGTCCTTTCTTCATGTTGTTTCTAGATACTTTTATAAATCTAGGAGGGTGCTGATAATCAATAGTTGATTGATACTTTCCGTTTCTTACAGTTAATCCGCATGCTATATTAGGAGCTGCATGATCAAATGGAGACACTATTCCAAGCATATTAATAGCTTCTCCTGCATTGTTTGTCAAAACCTTTTTCTGATAACCACTATATGTAGCATACATACTAACCATGTCTTCTGGCTTTGCGTGAGGATTATATGTTACTGTATTTTGACCAACTACACCAATAAGCTAGCTAGGACGATACTCTTTTACAAAATCATTATCGAACCAGTTGTTGAGAATTATATCATCAACCATGTCCTATATATAAGCAGAAGACGGAATTCTTGTATTCAAGTTCTTGAGTTTAGTTCTTACGAAATCAACATATCCAGAACTAAGTCTCCAACTATTTGGAACATACTTAAAGAACTTAGAGAAACCAGACATATCTCCAGATGAGTAGAATGAATATATAACTAAGTCTCTAGCAAATTTTCTTACAGTTTCATCTGTGTCTTCTAGCAATCTCTCCCAAGCCTCGTATACATAGTTAGAATTCTTACTATCATCATCCATTGAGTTAAAGAACTTTACGAACTTAGGTCTTTCGTATGTGCCCTCTCTTTCTCCGAATGTGTTAAGTAACTCTATCTAATCATGTTCGATTTTATTAGGACCATCTTCAGTATTTAAAGTTGGAACAAGAACCTTCAAAAGCAGGTTATTTTTAAGATAAGAGTATTTAGGATCAGCTTCAGCTTTAATCTAAAGATCAAGTAATCTGTCGTAAATTGTATTATCTCCAGAGAACAGATCATGGATATTTATTATGTCTTTATCTTTATTGTCACCATTACAGTAATTGTTAAAAAACTCTGACTTGATACAAGATGTTATCTATATCATGATCTTATTAAGAAGTTCGGCTGGAACTGCTCCGTCCTTTCTATTTATGTCTTTAAGTATTCGAGGAAGTATGCCATCCTTCATTCTCTTGCCTTCTTTATTCCTGGTTCCAAACACAGCCATACAAGAAGAAAGAAGTTGCTGTCCTACTACGTCTCTGTACAAATCTGTAGCATACTTAGTCTTTTCCCCTATATACGAACCGTCTTTTAACGCAGATAAACTTGTAGGCTCAAACTACTAATATGTCTATCCTCCAGGATTATAAGTATCATTATATCCCTTAAGATAGGCGTCTTGTTCTGCTATATTTTTACCCTGCTTCTTCGTATCTATCTTAGAATACTTAACAAGATTAGCTAGTGCGTCTCCAGGTTTTTCAAATCTCTTATTGGCTATAAATATCCATCTTGTAACATCGAGTGGTGATAATTTTATCTCCTTACCATCTCTAGACATCACTGTAAACATCTTCTTAGTTGACGTTGGATCTATATATCCCTTTTTGTTAGGATTCTAATTTATAGACATCTCTCTAATTATAGAGTTTCTAACTTTGTTCTTAACGTCAACCAAATGCTCGTTACCTTCTGCATCAATATAGCCTCGTACCCATTTGCCATCTTTCTAGAATTCTCCTAAAATCTACCTAATTATATAGTCTTGCTCTAAAGCTGTAGGAATATCATCAAAACCTTTCTGTATTTCCTCCATTATACTAGGTATACAATTAGGATCATTCTCTCCTTCTGGCTCTTCAGAGAAATACTTCTTAAGAACGTCGTTTTCGGCGTCTCTACGTCTCTACCAAGGAGTCTTGCTATCATCAGCCATATACGTACTAACGGAATCATTATACGCAAAAGCCAAATCCTTCATGATGCCTTGAGTTGTAAAATAGAATGTATCTTCTCCAAGACCAACTCTAAGAAGTAAGTTTACAAGATTATATGTATAAGGGTTTACATTTAATCTGGTAATGTATGGATCCTTGGCAATATCAACATGGGCATTGATCATAGCAGACAGCCAAGATAATATATTCTACTGGTTTCTATCAAGAGTTCTACCAAGTCTATCAAGACCAAGGTCTTTCATAATAGTACCTAATTTCTGTGTAAACTTAACATCGTAAAGCATTGTAAGTATCTAGCTGTTATTATTCAACGCAAATGGACCAATACCGGTTTTACCAGTTAAGAATGTATCCTTAGTCTCTACTTGGTTTCTAGGAGTATAGAAATCGTAAGGCATTACAACTTGTTCTTTATCAAGGTTCTATTCTATATCAGAAAGTACGTTAAAACCTAAATATGATTCACCTCCAGCTTTAACAAGAGATGTGTCATTATCAATAGATCTATGAAGTATGTTACATGTTCTAGAATCCTTGTCATCTTCACTCTTCCAGTCAAGCAATAAGGACATATATCCATCCATAAGCTTTGTTTGCAAATCTTGTTCGGATCCTTCTTTAAAATCAAAGTTAACCTTTCTTTTATTATGATCCTCCTTATCTTTGTAGGAATTGTAAGGCTTACAACTTAAGAAAAGTTTATCAATATCGAAGTCGGAACCAGTAATCTTTGTAAACTCCTCTGGTAGCACTACTGTATCTCTAACAACCGGTAATACGTCAACACATCTTAAAGCATGTATAGATGATTGGGCCTATGTAGGAATACGATAACCAATAATGTTGGCACTAGCTCCATCTTTGTGAACTTCGTTGCCATCTTTATCAGTGTAGTCAAAAGCAGATCCAATAACCTTATTATCTATAAGCCACTTTCTGGCTTCCATAAAGGACATGTTTCTAAACTTTTTAGTATCTTTATCAAATACCTAGAGCCTGCATTGTTTGCCGGCAGGTCTAAAGTACATAACCTCTTCGCCGTTTTTATCTTCATAATACTCAACAAAGTAGTCTAATGATAACATACAGTCCATAGAACCTTCTTCGTTGATCATCTAAAGACGATTACCGTGATTAAGAGTACCATTAAATATACCAGGAACTTGATTGTCTAATAACTTGGTAGGTGTTCCTTCCATACCCCAAACTGATCTCTGAATAAATGGAGCACCAGGAGTAGCTATATCTATAACTCGTTTATTAATACTAGACGTAAGAATACTTTCTATCCAGTTTGAATTTGACGTAGCAGCCAGAGGAATTTCCATCTACTCTGTACCCTTTATAGGATTGCCTTCGTCATCGTAGTTTGTGTACACTATATTAAGAGCTCCAACAGAGTTGTTATCAGCATCTCTATCTGTAAGCTGCTTTCTTAAATATTTGGCAAATCTTTCCTCATTAAGCTTTATATTACCATCATCATCTTTATCAAAGAATTCGTTCTAAAGTGATTCGTATCCAAGTTTAGATAAGCCATTTATTGCAGACATGATATCATTTTTTAACTATTCTCCGGTCTTAGTAGTAAATGATCCATCGTTGTTCTTAACTGTATATGTTCTTCCTAATACAATATTACTAAGAGCGATTTTAGTCATCTGTGTACCCATGTTCTAGAGATCTTTGTCTCCTGGGTCTGTGTTAAGCTGCTTTCTTAAGAATTGATACTTCTACTTGTAAGTATTAAACTTAATATCATTGCTTGCAAAATCTATTTTACTCTATATCTCCTTACCTCCAAGACTACCCTGACTACCAACTTTTACAGCAGAATTTATCATAAGCATATCTATATTCTATGCTTTCATTTTCTGGTAAATATCTGCCATTCTTCCTGTAGCGATGCAATCGAATATTGGAAAGAGCGCCATCTTATTATAATAAGGTATAAGCCTAGTTATTGTCTATGGGTTAGTTTTAGATTTAACATCCTGTCTTCTTAACCCAAATGCTGTATATTTATAACATCCAATAACAGATGTGAATACTTTCTGATAATTTTCTGCTATAGATAACATTTCTTTTGGAGTCAAATGCTCCTTTGTTGATGACTTAAGAATCTTGAACGCTCTCTCTATATCCTTACTCCACTTTCCATTCATACGAAGCAAGTTCTCGCACATATTAGCAGTAATATACGCTCCACCATCGGCAACATCGATACCCTTTTCATAAGACTTAGTTTCTGCAGCAATTTTTGTTTCTACAATATCCTTTACATCTTCTGGTATATGTTGTTTTACCTCATCCAATGTCATGACGTCTATCTAATCTGGAGTAAACTGCACATATCCATCTTGAGCCAGGTTTATAAGAGCAGACTTATATTCTCCTTCGGTCATAAGCTATTTAAGTTTATTGTATTGAGGAGAACTTACTAATTCATTAGCTACTTCAGCGCATGTGTATTCACCGTCCTTTGAGTTAATGAAATCCAATACGTTATTATCACCAGTAGATATAAGGCCACCAAATCGTTTAAACTCGTCAACCTGTCTATCCACGAGTGATGCACCAGAGAACTACCATTTATAATAAGCAGGATTACCGCTAAAGATTCTTTCTACCTCTTGCAGAGACATAATAGATTTAGCTGTAACATCGGCAGCAAGACACCAAATTGCATCGCTGTTACCAGTGATAGCGTTGTTTTGTCTTCCTGTCTTTATTGCGCTCTTAATATTACCAATAGTAATTGTATCGAGGCCTTTGTTGATATATTGGCCCAATTTATTTTGAGACACAAGATGAAGCTTCTTCATGTACTCTATTTCTTTCTAAGTTTGCCTCATGAGAAGCTCGTTTATCATTTCTCTTTGCTGTTCTACAGAAATCTTTTCAGGATCAAAGAATGTTTCTTCAGCTATTTTAAGAGACTTTTCGTACCCGGCCTCTTTGTCTACGAATGAAATAAAATTACCATCTTTGTCATAAACGCCAGTAAGACTAGAGAAGTATTTACCTTGATCTTTGTTATCGAAGTTTGCTATAACTTCTTCTGGTTTTAAGTCCATATCTATGGCTTCTTTGATAGCTACATATTCGCACCTAGCATATTCTCTAAACTGATCGAGTACATTATCAGGAAATTTTATACTAACTTTCTCTTTGCCATTTACCATTGTAGCAGACACTATTGGAAGATTCTTTTTAGCAGCACCTTCTTTATAATTAATACCAGGCAGCTTAATACCATCCAAGAATACCCATGTCTTCTTATCGGACATTGTAGGGAATACTATATAACCTTTCTGAAGAATAGTCATTTTAGCTACATAGTCTTCACGCTTTGTTATCTTAAAATAGTCTCTACCTCTATCTTGTCCTTGATTAGTTTTAAATCCAATAAGAGTTCTAACACTAATATTAGGATGATCTTTTTGAACCATCTATTTTGCGATAACACTTCCAATTCCTACCTTCTGATCTGGAGTAGATTCATCGCTTTCTATATAATTGTAAGAGTATTCGATGAGGTTTCTTACGCTCTAATCCATTATATACCCATCTTTTGATGACCCTTCATGGTATCGTACACCATTAAGATTATCTACCATATCAGAGATGTAGTTATTGTCAGATATTTGGTAATATTTGTTATTATTTATAGCTAATACAGACAATTCTTCTTGAGAGTGCTCATAATTATACTTCCATCTAGATAATTCTTTTGTGAGAGTAACATTATCCCAAATTTTATCTATATACTACTGATTGATATTTAATATAACTCTACCAGATGTTGGTTTTATTAAACTATCGAGCGTAGAATAAAAGCTTTCAAACAAACCAGCCTTTTTCTTCTCTCCATCCTTGCTATCAATCCATTCTACAGAACTCTCAAACAACTACTTCATTGCATTGGCATCAGACGATCCATACTTCTATTCGAGCATGTAGTCTAATTCGCTCAGAGTAAAGTTTATGCCAAGCTTTTGTAATTGATTACAGAAATCTTGCTTAATAGCAACAAAGTCTCCTTCGTTGCGACAGTCTACAATAAGATCTGTAGGATCATTAGAGTCCTTTCTTCTCCATACATTCTTTATTGTAAACGGCCTATGATCTGGATCTTCAAGATGTTCAAGCAAACCGTAAACCCTAACATATTTGCCATTTATCTTAACCTATCCTCTTTCACCCATTGGTGCAGTAAAGAAGTTCTTTATGTCATACAACTCTCTAGCATTGTGTCCATCTTTCAACACAGTTTCACCTTTATCGTTCTTGTGCAGAATTGACATACCTCCACCATTTGAGAACATTTGAGACCACTTTTGTTTATGATATATAGAAGAATAGTCGCTGTCTGAGCTCTATATACTTAATGAGTACATTCCACTCTAAGGATTTCTATTAGCCTTACAGATCATAAATGTATTCTTGTTTGACTTTATAATCATCTTTATCTATGTAAGAAGAGCTTCTTTATCAGGATCTGTTTTAGCTTGTTCAATAAGAACATCAAGTCTCTTTTGGAACTGCTTAAACATAGGGTTATCGTTAGCCATAGATGATACCTTTTCGTACAAATCTTGTATTGTAGAAATATCATGAAGCTAGTTCATTACTCTATTAAAAGCAATTCCTGCATCCATAAATTTAGGCATTCCTAAGCTGTTCTTCTCTGCAACAAGAACTCTTTGGAACGTTACATGATTATTCTCGTCAACCTTAAATCTTGTGTCCCATCTAAAGTTACTGAATGTAGAGAAGAAGAATTTGACTCTTTGTGACGCCTTGCTAAATCTAGAGAACTCGTAAGATGCTCTAGTATGTTCTCCAATATTACCATTATCTGTATCCGGGTCACCCTCTATGTCGACAACGTTGTCCTCTTCTGCTATCTTTGTAGCATTTGTAGCTATAGATGAAAGCTTTGCGGCAACATCGTCAATTACAACTTTATTGTACACGTCTTTCTGTAACAACTCTTTCATTGCCAGGAATCCAACTGCTTTTTGTTTGTATTTAGACTCACCTAATTTAGACTCAAGTTGTTCTACTGTAACCTATGGTGCAGCTATAAAATTATACAACTCCTATGCTTTCTTCTTTCTTTTTTCATCAGAAATAGCATCACCTGTTATATAGCCAAGCTCAACTCTTATATTTTGTATATCAGATCCTCCCCAATCAAAATCCTGATTATTAAGTACTGCGTACACAAGAGTGTCTATTAATTCATCATACATCTGCTGGTTTAGAACGTATTTGAATGATCTGCCTCCACGCTTAAATAAAGAACTCTATGCATTTTTAAATTTAAATGTATTCTTAAACTCTTCCTTCCGTTTATTGCTAGCCTTTACATACCTAAATATACCAGAGTTTGCTATCATATAAGCTGTATACAACTTCCATCCAATATTCATATTGCTTACTTGCTGAACATAGTCTTTAATATTATTATACATCTTAATAAGATTTAAACTCCAATGCAATCTAGGTTTATTTAGCATAAAAACTCTAAACCCTTCAGCTAATTCTTCACTAACCTGCCTGTCTGTAAATATTGTATTAGAATGTCTTTTTCTATATTCTTTATACAACTTATCATGTAATCTCTTTGAAATTAATATCTCAGCCATTCTGTGGAACGCTTCGTGATACTCTGTACCTTCATCTGCAAATTTAGACAATATGATAGAGTCTGCGTAACATCTTCCAACTACTCCTACTCCGCCTCTAAGCATAGCGACAAAATCATCTTCTCCTTTACTATTCTTCGCAAAGTCTAAACGAACGCTTCCTAACAGTCTATGAATTTCTCTAGCAGCCCTTTCGGTATCATACTCAAAATTTCTATGTCTTTGAGTTCTATTCCAACCAGCCCATCCTACTTCCTAATAATCTTTAAAGTAATCTTCCAAATTATCATTATCTTCGTCCTCGTTATCTGCTGCGCCTTCTATTTCTTTACTCTCGTCAATAGGCGTTTGATCTTCGGCTGATTCTTTTTCAATTTTTACTGATTTTACTCCATCGAAACTTATTTTAGAAGACTCGAAGCCATTAAAATCTGTAGTAAGTACATTATTCTTTATATACCAGGCTATACCACCAAGACCTTGCTAGTCATTAGGTTGTTTAGGATTTCTGAAATCACTGGCTTCAAATTTTATAGAGTCACCTAATTGTAGAACCTCATGAGGATACTCTCTAAAAAAATCTTTAAGCTCATACAACTCGTCATTTTCTGCGAGGTTTTGCTGAGAAAAGTTAGCTCTAGCTGCAATTTTATACTTTTGTATATCTGTATTAAATTGTTTTATTTCCTCATCATTTGAGAAATCATATGTGTAATAATGCTATTTTAATTGCTTTAGCCCGGTTTCTGGATCCTTTTCTTTTATAGATATTCTAACCTTGGTAGGATCTTTTTCATCAATATATACAGACATAAGGTTCTTACCATGGTTTGGTAAGTTTTCACCAAATGGGAAGAACAAGCTAAGAATTTGACCGTATGTCAATCCTGTCTTTTTGTCACCTTTGTAATAATATTGAGCTGGAGATATTTCTTCATGAGTTATCTATTTTAGTATATCTGTAATAAGATCGGCATCCTTCTATGATATTTGCTTTGTTCTCATTATGATAGGAACCGGATCTCTTTCTTCAAAGCCGCTTAACTCATCGTATTGTGGTCTGTATAATACAACAAAATCTCCTTGATGTAATGCTTGATTAATAGGATAAGACTATATTCTTCTTGTAAGATCACCCTATGTATTAGGTGCGAATACAGTAAGTATAGAACCTGTTGAAGTTGAATCCTTTTTAACTACACCAATAGTATTCTGTTTCCCGTCAAACTTTATCTTATATAAATCCGTTCCTAATGTTTTCGACAACTCTGTATCAAGAATATTCTTTTGCTGCTGTGATCTAAGAGTTTTTGTTTTACCATTTGTTCTATTTACTCGCTCTGGAACAAGTCGATACCCTTGCTATAATTTATCTTGAAGCTAAGTAATTTGATCATACAATGTTTCTGCTAGACGTTTACCATCTTGAGAATATGAAGCAACCCATACGCGCATATCCTTAAATGACTTCTTACCAGCATCTCCATTATATTCTATATCAACAAACACGGTTTTCTTTTTCTCGCCAAGTTTGTCTGTATACTCACCTATCTTGTAAGTAAATGTCGATTTTGTAACGAAATCAGGTTCTGTAGAAAGTTTAACAAGATCTTCATCTTCATCTATCTGTTTTTGATCAAGGTTATTAAACGGATTCATCTTAGCTTTATTATATTTCTTTACAACGTTGTGCTCGTCTTCAGAAATTTTAAAATCATCCTCTATAGACTGTATATTCTGAAATATTTTTGTCAATTTCTAAATATCTTCAGGAAGAGTTGATACTTGTTCCATCTTTCCAACAATGAACTTTATTTCAGATACGAGTTTAGAAAGTACAGCTTGTTTATCAGGTGTCAATTCGAGAGGATCTCCGTTAGAGTCGTACGACACTATATCTGATATAGCTTCCCAAGTTCTATCAATATCGGCATATATCTGTTGTTTTATATCATAATCTTCTGGATTAACCTTACGTTCTTCCGCTTTCTTCTTCTACTCAGCTTTTGCTAATTCTTCAGCTTTTTCAGTTTCCTGTCTTTCGTATTCTTTAGCATCTTCCAGGATTTGCTTCATTTCATTTATAGTGTTGTGTATCTAAGATGTATGAGACTATAATTGAGTAAGCGTTTCCTTTGTATTATTAAACTCTGTAATAACATCTGGAGCGTCATTAAATATTCTTTTTAAAGATTCTCTGTAAGACAGTGGTAGATTATCAATAGCATCTAATTCGGCAATAATGTTTTTGTATGTACGAAGCATTAAGTCTCTAGTCTAATCGTAAGCTGACTTAAACTCATCTATGTTTATATCTTTCGTAAACCTACCTTCGACATCATTACTGAAGTCTATTTGTATTGATTTATTTTTTGGTTCATTAGTTGCACTATTTAAAACAAAGCTATCTCCGTCTTTCTTCCACTTAACACTAAATGGCAGTAACTCTACAGACCTTATATTAAACTCTAGAGAATTATCCTCCATCATAAGCTTATACATAGTCTGCTATTCTGAATAAAAACCAAGCCAACTAGTTCTGTATCCTGCATCAATTTTCTCAAGCTCGGTTTTGCTACCACTTTTGCGAGTAAACGATTTCTTAGACGTTTTGAAATCTATAATATGAATACCACCATCTTGATCGACTGCTATCATGTCAGTCTCTCCAGCAATATTGATGCGCTTTCCAGTTTTTGAATCAAACCTCGATGTGTGCCAAGTGTATGGTTGTGTATATAAAGTCCACCCTAGAGAATTATAATACTCCTATATTGATTCTAACTAAGACATTAT
>ERZ870025.3-NODE-3-length-22968-cov-10.643397_pt1 | contig 22968 bp, 34 predicted proteins | sample MGYA00521103_ERZ870025 | MGnify/ENA primary metagenome ERZ870025 (study PRJEB32232, sample SAMN07284981) | human gut metagenome | biome: human-associated habitat; material: feces | host: Homo sapiens | place: Tanzania | collected 2014-08-12 ...
GAGACATGCGGTTGAATATTGAATCTTCTCGCGCCAAGTTCCTGTTACCTTACTCATTTTATCTCAATAGTCACCTTTCCCTTAGAACAAGCTTCCTTTATTATTGGGTAGAACTTGTTTATGGTAGCTCTTGAGTTAAGGACCATTCCAACCTTCTTGTTCTCCCCAAGCAACAAACAACCTTCAGTATCAGCGCTTGTGTTTCCTGCGTGGATACGAATACCCTCAAATGATGGAACATTCATCAGTTGTGGGGTATACTTCTTGAACCTAGGTGAATAGGTCCACTTGATCTCATAAGTTCCGTAAGGTATTGCTGTTTTGGCATATACCTTTTTCTCTCCGTTATCAAATTTACCGTTCTTATTAAGATCCCTAACAGTATCTTCAAGTGTGTCGCAAAAATAGTTACCATCGACGTACAACCGTCCAATGGTATATGTGGAGCGTAAGGCAATTCTTTTTAATGTTAATTTCATTCTTTGATTGATGATATTACTTTACTTTAACGAATGTTGATGGATTATTTTTGGCTTGACAATATGTATCATTGCTATATAATCCTGTTATTGCTATCAAATGCCTATAATCATAATTATCATAATATGTGTTATGATATCTACAACGAACATATGGAACTCCATTAAGTATAGATATAGAAAATACCTATAATTTATAAGAAGCGTTTAAACCTTTTGTAGAAAATTTATATGTTGGAAAATTTTCGTAACAGTCTGATACAGTAAACTCTTCAGAATCTTCTACTGCGCTTATAACAATTGATCCAAAAATATTTCTATACACATTGTCTGAGCATGTATTCATTTTTGAAGTATTTTTATTAAAATATATAACTCCTTCATAATTAGTACTACTAATATATGTACTAACATAAGCCGTGTTAGTTGCTTTACAATATGCTACATTTCTAAAACTTCCTAAATGATCAGTAACACTATACTTTGATTTTGCTAAAAGCTTACCAGTGTGGTCGTATATACACAAATAATGATCAGTGCTGTCTTCAAGCCAAAAATACCCTTCGTTTGCGCATAAACTAAAGTTTCCGTGTTCGGGTCCTGTATACGTTTTAAAGTCTTTTGTAACTCCCTAAGTCGTAAGAAAATAACCATCTTTGTGATAGCTTACGTAATTAACATTACTTGGTATCGAATACTAAGAGCCTCCTAATATAATAACTTTTTTATTGAAGCTACTATAAAATGCTCCGTTACCAATATAACCATAATCTGAATAGTCTTTTAACTCTGAAGCTTCGGAAAACTATCCATCTATAGTTTGGGATTTACACCATTTGCCATATTTTCTCGTATAATAATATCCATTAAAATATATAAGAATAGTTTGTGAATCTTCAGTAGTTGCTTCTATATATTTGCGAGCGGGATTAATTGACTTTATTGGTCCAAAATCAAAATTTGTTTCAGATCTCTTGTAGTATTTGCCGTCTTCTTTAACAAATTTGTCACCAAATATGTTGCTACCATTATAAGACATAAGCTCGACTCCAATAGGTAAACCACTAATACCACCAGACGAAGCAAGCTTACTATCTATATAAGCCTTAATCTATTTCCATTCTCCCTATACGTTAGTAAAGTCCATAATTAATTATTGTTTACTCAACAATATTACCTTTCCAGTCGTATATCTATCCCATACAATTTATATACCACCCTTCTTTTAATGCAAGAAAATAATTACTCTCAATTTTTAATACATCAGAATAAACAGGACCAACTGAAAGGAAATTATAATTACCATAATAAAGTAAACGATCATTTTTTTTGTAAAGACTAACAGTTTTGGTTATGTCCATAACACCGTTTTCTTGAGTATCTGATGAAATATAAGGAGTCATATTATCATAAATATAAAGATATGGTATATAAATCATATGTTTATACTTACTTACGCCCCCCCCAATTTGGAGTCGATGTAATCTTTAATTTGGGGCCATACACCGTTAATATTGTTGAAATTCATAAATGTTAAATAAATTTAAACCCTACTAACAGTGTAGGGTATGTTAAGTTAATATGTTGCCTTTGGAATCACATTGCTACAAATCAGCGTTGTAAAATGTTCCATGTAGATTTAATATCGTATTATTATCGACAACGCCATGATAAAAATCATGATTTGGGTCAAGGTACCGCCATGCATAATCAGAGAAAACATCTATAATGTACTATTTGTAGCTAGTACTGTTTTCGTTTGAAGTGCCAACGTTTAACCCATAGTATATTTGTTTATTATACACGGAGCAGTATATGTGTTTAAAACCTTGTTCATATAGTTGCCACCACTTAAAATTATGACCATTATATAAGCCCTAAGGCTCTCCTGTCGATATAAAATCTATATTAATGATACGCTTTACCCCCCCCCCAGTAGCGGAGAGCTTATTATCTATATAGCTCTTTATTTTACTCCATATTGAAGTAGTTGTGTTTCCAAAGTCCATATTATTATATTTTAAAATTAATCATTACCTAAGTACATGACTGTCCATTTAGACCATGCATTAGATTTGTATTGCCTTGTTACGTCACACACCTCAGCATAAGTATTATGACTGATGGTGACTTTAATAGTCTGTGTTATAACTCTAGTGCCATTGAATGTATCAGCTATACCAGACTATACGTACATCTTAGCATAATCACCACTAGATGTACCATATATATTAAATTCTCCAGGTGTCTTATATGAGTCAAGACTTGCATTAACTGTTACAGTAGAACCTGATATAGTTACTATCTATGCCTTAGTTGCTGTTATATTAGTAGGCATAGTAGGCTTACCTGTAACTTCTCCCCATGAAGGCCACCTAGTAGCTGTAGCAGGTTTACTAGCAACCTGCGACCAATCGGCTGTGTCTTTTACAGCTAAATTACCAAACTTACCCTTATAGCAGTACTGCAAGTTAGAATTACCGCTAGAATTATATGCACCATTCCAATATGCTATAAAAGACATAGTTGGAACATACAAATCATCAGTAGATGCGCTAGACCAGCTAGAATGACTTACAGCGTTAAGTGTTCTAATATTCTTACCGGCAGCAGCTCCAGCATTAGTTATCTAACCTAATGTATGAGTATGGCTAGAGTTAGCCTTACCATCAACTAAGCCCTTCAATACCTTACCCTAGTTAGCACTAAGGGATTCAGATGTACTAGTTGATGTTAAGTTATCTTGTATGCCTCTCCATGTATTAGTATCAGTGAATTTAGCTCCTGATGGTACATCTGCATTAACGGTATGTCCATTAACTTTGGATGCATTAGATGCTGTAGAAGCATTGCCTTCAAGAGCTCCTTTGAACTTAGCTGCTGTCAAAGTTGCAGTTCCTGTACTACCTCCGAATACAAAATTAGAAGGAATTGGTTTACTGTCTTTAGCTCTATAGCCGAAGTATATGGTGGCAGAATTATTAGAGCCACCAAAATTAACTTCGTTATTTTGCATAGAATAGACAGTCATTGTTCCATCGGTAATACTACTATGAGTATGACCTGCTAATGCAAATTTAGCTTTACATATGGACCATAATGTGCCTACACCTGTTCTATCAAGTACTTGCATTATACAAGGATAGCTTTAAGGTCTGTATCAGAGATAGCAGCAATACCATCAAGCTTAGCCTTATCTCCAGCAGACATAAGACCATTAGTTGATGATGTAGCTAAACCATATGTAGTGTTGTGGTCGGTCCATGGAACATTAACATACATCTGGTTATTACTCAATTGTACAGCGTAGTTTCTATTAGCAGCATTTGTAGAGAAACCAATCTTTACACCACCAAGTACTGATGCAGTAGCTGTAGGAAGTGTATAATTGTTGGCACCTGTTGCAATGCCTGCGAGCTTATTCTTCTCAGTTGTAGTATAATCATTAGTAGACAGGCCTTTACCAGCCACCTTGTCTACCTTTGTAGCAAGCTGATTATTTACATACTCTGTCTTTGCATAAGGCTGCAAATCAACTGAACTTCTAAAGTCTCCGAGTTTCTCCCAAGTACCACCTACATACATATACTCTGAGTAGGAGTTATTAGCTACCGCAGAGTCTTTAACCAAGTATATCTTGGTTGTGTCAATGTTTGATGTAGGGAGAACAGTAACGACCTTATAAAGGGACAGGTCGATTTTAATATCACCTGCACCCTTTACGCTTGTGCCGTTAATTGTTTTAAACTACTGAGCATCTATAGAAGATTTAACATGACTTTTAACGGAGCCCCAAAGGGTTGCGACTCCGGCTGTATCAAGAAATTCCATAATTATGCTGATTTATATAAAGCCTTAGCTGTAATAGTGTATGGAGTTGTATCATCCTTGTCCTTTCTAATGTACTTAGAGTCATTAGTAGCAGCCGTAGGCAAATTATTAATAGTTGTTTGTAATTGTGTTATAGTAGTCTAAAGATTATCGATTAACTACTACAATGTGTTTATATCACTCTATGTAGCAAACTTACCTTTAATCTTAGACCACAGTACTTCAACACCAGTTTTATCAAGTATTTCCATATTAAGTCAAGATTAAGTTAAGTGTATCAGAGCTAATAGGTGTAGCTACAGTACCATCAGCCAATAAGATCTGTTCATTTGTGCCACCAGTCTTTACATACTTAGGTGATGTTAAGTCACCTGTAAGCGTACCACCGGTCAAAGGAAGATACTTATTAGCATCAGCCTTAAGGTTGAGGGCGTTCTGTGTAGCTGTAGAGATAGGCTTATTGATATCTGATGTGTTATCAACATTATCAAGACCTACCTAAGCCTTAGTTACCTTATGAGGATTCTCATAGTTAGAGGTATGCTTACTAAGGTTTGTTGTAATAGTTGCCTCAGCTTCTTTAGCACGTGTTATTTCGGCATTTAAAGCCGCTGTAGAGCTCTAACCAGCCTGAGTGATACTATTCTTGATCTCGGTGTCTGCAGCCTCTCTAGCAGCCTTCTCTGCGTTCACAGCGGTGTTAATAGCATTCTGTACACCAGTGATCTTTACGCCTGTAGAAGACACTGATAAGAAGTTCTCTGACAGCGGATCTATCTTAACGTAAACCTTATGATTAGTTACCTCTAAACCATTAGCGAACTCTGTCTCCTCAAGGAACTTAGAGTAGTCGAGCTTAGCCAGTTTGTAAGTGCCATCAGCAAGAATGTATGAGATACAAAGTGCTGTAGAACCTACAGGACTACCAGCCTGGATTGTACCATCAGCCTTAAGTGTAGCATTCATATCAAGAACCTCAATGTCCTTAATAGACTGGTCCTTAGCTATATCGATTGTAACACCCTTAGCTTCTCCGTTAACCTGAAGCTGATATGATACAGCTGTAGTTGAATCATGAGGAGTTACTTTAGCTACTGTTATACTGCCAACCTTAGCCTGGAGAGCCTGCTCTGCAGCCTTAGCTCTATCAGACTCAGCTTTAATGGCTTCCTTTCTGTCTGATATCTCAGAGTTAAGATTATCTGTAAGAGTACCCTCTGCAGCTGTAGCTCTATTCTACTCTGCTGTAATTCTCTCTGAGAGACTATTCTCAGCAGTAGTAGCTCTACTAACTTCTGTAGCAAGGCTAGCTGTGAGTTTAGCTTCCTCAGACTTGGCTCTACTAACTTCTGTATTCAACAAAGCTTTAATAGCATCATCAGCATCAGATCTACTCTTAGCTTCCTGCTGTTCAGCAGCTTTTGCTCTATCAATCTCATTGCTGAGATTATTAGAGATAAGTCTCTCTGCGTCTTCAGCTCTAGTCTACTCCTGCTCGATCTTAGCTCTGATAAGGTTATCCTCACTCTGTCTTTCAGCCTTCTCTGTAGCATCAGCTTCCTTTCTAGCAAGCTTCTCCTCATCATCTGCATCCTATCTAGCTAACGTTTCAGCGTTAATGCTGGATGCAAGAGATTCGTCTCCAGCTACTCTATTGTTAATTTCTTTAACAATATCGTTAGTATTCTTCTCTATAAGGCTTCTGTTATCTCTTTCTGAAGTCTCGGCTCTATTCTTCTCTGCTGTTAAAGCAGCTCTAATATCAGCCTCTTCATACTTAGCTCTACTTACTTCTGCCTTAAGATCTTCTGAAAGCTGCTTACCCTTGTCTCCAGGATAAGCTGTTTCAGATGTTTCTCCAAGAGCAATAGACTGTCCAATCTCTACATATGTTGAGCCTCCCCATCTATATGTAAGGTTGGTGTCTTTTGCTACATATATCTTACCTTCCTCTCCCTGCTTAGGGAATGAAAGGATACTTCCGTACTCTTCAACATCATCTACGTAAGAAGGTAACTATGAAGCAGGAACTTTACCATTATTGCTAAGATTAGCAAAATTGCGTTTGATTTTACCCCAAAGGTATTCAACGCCCTATTGATCTAAATATTGTTTCATATTACTCTATTACTAAGATTTGTGAAAGAATACTCAAAGGAATGCCTTCGTTGTCCTCGACATTATCAAGCCTAGTATTAAGGTTGTATACGTTGTCTGTAAGTACATCAACCTTATTCTTAAAGTACTGATTAATATCGTTCTAGCGACCTGTATTTACATATCTGAGCATTCCGTCGTCGTATATCTGGAGGGCGTCTGCTACGACTCCCTCCGTTGATACACTTACTATTTTACCATTGATCTATAGATCTTCTCTTTTTGTATCCATAATTTATTATGTTGGGCGATAAACTTAAATACCACTTGTAATATTAGTTGTTCCACCTGTTGAGTTTGTATAAGTAGAAGGACTCATGCTTATAGATCTAATTACAGCAGAATCCTGGACAGTATCTGTTATTGTTAGATTTCCTTCAAAGTCTACGATACTATGTCCAGATCCCATTACGCACGATCCGGATACCGTGTAATAACTTTGATTTGACTGCTTTTTGCATGCTATCGTATAATTTATGGTTACGTCTTTTTCAACAGTATCGGTTGCACTGAATCTACCGTGATAAGTTGAAGCTAAATTTCCTGCAGTTCCAGATATTGTTATTGTCTTATCCTAATGAATAGCAGGGATTTTTCCTAATTGTACACATTTAACAGTATACACTGCACCATTTGAAGCAGTAAAGCTTTCTGTCCAAGTCTTTTGCGATGTACTTGTATTAGGTGATACAGATGTTTGATATTTAGCTTCCTCTGTATCATACTATTCGTATTCACTATCGCCGTACTTAAATGCTCGTGTAAGTGATACTGTTCCATTAGTTATTCCCGCAAACTCTCCGTTAGGTCTATATGATGCTTCTGCAGAGCATTCTGCTTTGTAAACATATTCGTTTGCATCTTGGCTCCACTCCCATTCTATAGTCTTATTAGAACCAGTCTATGTAAGTTCTCCAGAGCCGCTAAGTTTAGATATACTCATATTTGTACCACTAGGACTTCCAGCGCTTCCTGTATAAGACACGTCTTCTGTTTGCTACGTTCCCGCACTTCCGATTCTAGATCTATTTGATATCACAGTCTTAGATTTATATGATCCTCCACTCTTTTCGTTTCCTTCAGCATCAAAATCTCCTGTTATTTTTGCAGATCCATCACTCCATGTAAACGTGTATGTCCAGCTAGGGAATGTTTCTGCATCCTACTTGCAATATACATAAATAGTCTATCCGTCCTATTCGTATTTAGTTGACCAAGACTTAGAAGTTGTAGTTTTGTTAGGTTCTGCCGTTATAGACTTTGGCTAAGAGTTAATTGACGGAGTAAATGTGTTATCATGAGTACGCCATTCATACCATGTCGCAACAGTAAATTTTTTAGTACCTCCATATGCAGGGAACTGCAGATTTATTGGGCTATTAGACTTCCATACCTTACTATTACTATACTGTGTATAACTTACGGTAATAGTATCACCGGTTTCATTCTGTGTATAAGTTATAGTCTTTTTTCTAGTACTTTCAGAATAGTTGCATCCAGATACTGTTCCATCAGTACTTGTTGTATAACCTATATCCTCACCGTTCTTTGTACTTATGATAGTGTAGTCATCGAAAGACGAATCGTAAGTTCCATCAGTTTCCACCATAGTGTAGTAATATGTTGTAGTGCTACCGTCTGGCTTCTTGATCTTGAATTCGTAGTTATCTGCAGGCTTACTAGATCTTGTCCATGATACAGATTTAGTTACACCGTCATGTGTAAAGTCCTATGATCCAGAGTCATAAGTCTCCCCCTTAGGCACAGTTACTGTACAAGTATATGTCTGCGTATTAAACTTCTTGTCGCTATCTCCATATAAATAATAATTCCATGTGGTCATAGTCGCATTCTTTGATCCGCCTTCCCACGTAAAGCTCATGCTGGTTGGTTCTATGCTTCCATCTGTTCTCTTTATGTTGGCGCTCTGCTCACATGGTATAGTTAAACCTGTATCGCCTATAGATTCTTTCCATGTTCTCTTAGTATCGCTATATAATACATCTGCTGTTACTGAATATGTTAATTCTGTAGCATTAACTTCGGAACCTTCCTTTAAGTAATATCTCTTATACTTTGCAGTCTATGTTCCACCTTCTGCTGTAAATGAAAGGCTAGAAGTTATAAGGCTATAGTAAGGTCCTGTTGTAGGTCCTTCTGGTCTACCATCCTAAGACCATGACCATGTAATAGTCTTGCCAGAATGGTTCTAGGTAAGTGTTCCGCTGCCATTTCTAGCAGAAGTGGATGTATTATTTCCTGTAGGCCATCCTTGGCTCCCGCCATCCCATTTAACTGATTCGCTCTAAGAATTTCCTAATGAACTTACCCTAGTTCTGGTTGAGGTTACTTGCATTTTTTTGTATGACGAAAAAGAGCTTTCGTTACTTAAATCATAAGCAATTCCATTTGCTGAAATAGATGTAGAACCGTCATACCACTAGAACGTATATGTTACAGAAGGATCGTCCCAACTTGGCCACGTTTCATTTGGTTTCGGTGGTTCTGGTTCTTCATAAGTTATGCTAAATGTAGCAGAATCGTTATATCCGCCATAACTATAACTTACCGTAACGCTACCACTACCATTTGCTGTACCAGATACAGTTGTACCATCTTTAGATATACTCATACTACCAGATAAACCGGATACGTTATCTGCAGATATGTTACAAGTCTCACTGCTTGATGTACCGGTACTATAATCTCTAGTAGGCTTACAAGCTGCTCTCTTATTAGATGTGGTACCAGATGCAGTGTATGCAGAATATTCAGTATACTCCTAGTAAGCATAAGCTGTAAAGCTAATATCTTTAGGTTTCTCGGTTATCGTAATAGAAGAAGGGCTAACATTTACATGTACATCAGTCCATGTTCTAGAACTACTTCCAGATGTTACATAGTAACTCTTCTCGCCTGGATCTTCCTGAGCAACAATTGTTCTTGTACCAACCCAAGCATTAATCTCACCTGTAACGGTAGCATCTTCCCCGCCGATTGTAATAGTAGGTCTTTCTGAACATGTAGCATTAACTGTATATACCCAGCTCTTCAAAGCAGGGTTGTATATAACGTTACATGAAGCGCTCTCTCCATTAGCATCAGACTCTGTGCATGTTACAGTTATTGTACCAGTACTACCTGTACCAGATGCTGTAGCAGTAAATGATGTGCCACTCTTAGAGAATGTTATGCCAGCAGGTCCACTAATAGAATATTCACTTCCAGTAAAGCTTGTAGAACTACTTGTTACATCAGTAGACACTTCTCTATTCTTAGCAACAGTTCCGCTAGTTGTTCTCCATTCGTATTTTGTACCAGTCTGACCAAGATAAACTTCAAATTCCTTTGTTAGGCCATCATCGAGATTCCACGAATCAGGTGATAACGAAACATTATAACTTCCCCATTCTGTAGCCTTAGTACCACCAGAAATACTCCATGATACGCTATCAGGCGCTGATGTTGTAGCAGAGTCACTAATAGTAATCTGTCCTATGTAGTAGCCTCCACTATGAGTTACAGTAGCATTCTGACCGTTGATTGTAATAGTAGGGGTACCGTCTGTATTAGCATCAGAAGCTTTTACAGTATATGTGTAGCTATCATAGGTAGGTTCTGTATAGAATACATTTGCAGTAGCTGATAAGCTGCCGTATGTAACAGTTATAGAACCTGTACAAGATGTGCTAGATGCTGCTGATGTAAACTTCATTCCATTCTTAGAATGAGAGAAAGACTGACCAGATGGATGTGTATCTCTAATAGTATAGTCGATAGTAGGATACTCTGTGGCTGTAGTCGTGTTAAGCTTTACACTTGTAGAACCATTTCTGACAATAGTACCAGTAGCGTGATCCCAGGTCTTAGTAGTCTTTACTCTACTGTAGCCAACAGTAAACTGTTTAGACAAACCACCATCAAGATCCCATGATGTAGGAGATATAGAAAGTGTACCTTCATTATATGTATCTCCTGCTCCACCTCCGCTTATTGTAAAATTAACAGATGCTGGTGCTTCGCTCTCAGTTCTTACTCTAGTAGTATACTAGAATGTATAGGTGTTACCAGATGTTGTATAATTAGTAATAGATACACCATTTATAGTAACGGTAGGAACAGAAGTACAAGTAGCTGCAAGTGAATACGTATAATCCAGATCAGCTTCTTTAGCCTCCTGTATAATAGTAATTGTATCAGACTTGCCAGTAGCATTAGAACCAGTTATATGTCCAGTTCTCTGATCACCCATGTTAGCTGCCACCTTGAACTTTATTTCAGTACTGTTTATTACAATATCTGTAATCCAATCTACATCTGCAGTAGCATTATAAGCTATCGTATTGCCATCTATATCTCTTGACGATACAGCTGTTGTATATGTATTACCTGCAGCCTGTGGATTATATCTATTATTAGCAAAGGAGAAGGCACTAAGATCTGGTTTATCTTCAACAGCGAATACATCTATATACTCATTGTTGAGATACTGCGACAAGTTGGATGTAACATTCTTTCTATGAGCCTCTGCTATCTATACAGCAGCAGACTTAGTTATACATTCATTTGTACCAGAGGCATTATCTCCTACAAGCTAATAAACTTTCTTGTATGTTAATATTTCCATTTTTATGAGTTATTAGTTTCAATACTGAACATTCCACTATTAAAGTAATATGTAAACGTAGCTGACAATGTCATTAACTATGGAGGGTCACTATAATTATCATGTCCCTATACATCACAATACGCTGCAAGACTATTGCTTCCAGATTCGGTAACTCCATTTATATCAAACGTATAGTCACCACTGTTAACCCAGCTAAATGAATCTTTATCAGTCTTCTTGTATGCGGTATAGCTCATTCCTATATCATAGCCTTCGCTACCATACCATACAGTGTAAAGGTAAACCTTACATGTAAGAAGTCCATTCTCATCAGTAAGTGCTTCTTCTATAGTATTACCATTTGTAGACGTTTCGTCTCTATTCTCATTTATATACTGAGCTATAGAGTCAAAATCAACCAAGGCGTGCTCCTGACCTGTACCTGTATTATCTCCAGCAAAACCAAGTACATTAGTACCGTTAGGAAGTGATACTCTACTATTAGTACCAAATCCAACATACTGATCTTGTACACCATTTATGAAGCAAGCTACTGTTGTAGCCTAGTCAAGATCACTACCTTCACTCCAACCATAAGTAAAGTCGATAACATCACCATAAACCAACTCAAGACCAGCTCTAGCTTGTATCAAGTTAATCTTACATTCCTTTGTTTCGTCTTCACTGTTTACTACTTTAATATTCTCTACTACAAACTAACTATTTGTGTTTTCAGCTTTAGGCCAAAAAGAATAACCGTCAGTATTACTTACGTATTCAAACTTATCTGGATCTACCAGGATCTTACATCCTACAGCATCGTCGCTAAGCTTTTCACCAGTAATAAGGTATGTATGTTTGAGAGCTTTCACATATATTCTTTTTGCATCAGAGTCACTCTTAGCCTGTGCTGAAAATATTGCTTGAGCAGTATCGCTCCAGCTCTCATTATCATACGATACCTGTATAGAATACTCGACCCTAGTCTAGCTTTCGCATTCGAACTCATCTATAAGTTCAGAATCAGAATAGCTAGAAAGGTCGTTGGTTATCCTCTTTAGCTTCTAACTAGCAATATCTTGAGCTTCACTTTTAGTAATAATCTCATTTGTACTTAATGAAGTAGCTCCAACTTCATCATATACTTGTCTTTGTGTTAGAAGCTCCATAATAGATTAATCTGTAATTTTAAAGAAATGCTGAGCATTTACATTACTAATACCGGCTGCAGGAGTAAGTGTAGCTCCGTTCTTAACCCAGTATCTATTGAGAATCTGCTCAATCTTACTCTCAATATCATTACCGCCAATAGCCTGCTGAATCAGCTGGTTGATTCTATTGTCGATATAGTTTGTAACATCACTGTTCTGCTTGATGACAGTGCTAAGGTCACCTGCTACCCACTGACCGTTTGTATAGATAAGTACATTACCTTCTCTACCGTCTGGGAGGAAAGCCTGTGCACCAGCACCATTAATCTTACCGTTGATAGTAATGTTGTTAACAGTTGTATTGCCATCAACTCTCAAGTCGCCTTCACTCTTCAACAGCTTGTGTACTGTAAGAGTATTGCAGTCTAACTGGAGTGCTTTGAATACACCCATTACATCAAGATCGTTACAAGTGATCTTGTGGTCTGCCTGAATGCTAACAGGATTACCATGTGCTGTAAGCTTATCGTAAGCATCAAGTGTACCACGAACTTCCTGGTTACCATTTACATCCTGGTTACCACGAATAGTCTGATCGCCTTCTACAGTTGTATTGCCCTCGAATACTGTATCACCATGGAAGATAGCCTTCTCAAACTCCGGATTACTCTTGAAGTCTTCTACCTTATTATTGATGTTCTTTACAACATCCTCAATAGAAGCCTTGTTCTTCTCAGACCAGATCTGACTAGCATCAGCAACAACACCCTCTGTAGAGATGTTTACAAGCTTACCATATATCTGAATATCTTCGTTTGTTGCGTTCATGATTATTTGTTCTTAAATTTAACATAAACAGTAGAGCCACCTGTAGAAAGGTTTCTCTTCATTGGGTTAGGACAGCAATAATAATATCTTGAGTCATTAAGCTTCTACTGAGGCTTAGTGAGAGGGATATATGTGGCTGCACCAACATTACCAACACCCTGCGTATTAATATTAGCAGCATACAAGATAGGCTGACGTGTGACAATCCACAAGTACTGACCATCTGTATCGTTCTCTACAGTAGTAGCTTCTGTAAGACTATCTACCTTTGTAAGGAGTGCGAGATTTACATTCTCTACACCAACTGCATTGAAAGCTTCCTAGTCCTTTGTCTCGAAAGACTGATCCTTACGGTTAAAGCCATACTTGTAATCGTCTTCCATATTCTCTGGGAATGGACGTACAGGCAAGAAGCCAATGTAATCATAATCGCCACCAACTACAGTAACATTAAAGCCAGTGCTAACCTCGTTATTCTTAGCCGATACTGTTACATATGTAGATACAGTATTGTCCTAGTCAAGAGCCTTGATAAGACCTGTATGCTGATCAATTGTAATAACACCTGTCTTAGCTGCATGGAAGTCAAGCTGTTCGTAAGGCCAGTTGTCTGGAGTATACTCAAGTACTGAGCCATTCTCAAGCTCTACTTCAATGTAGTACTGATGATCTCTTGTGTCGAGCTCACCGAGTCTAATAGATGTGTTGCCATACAGATTAAGGTCGCCCTTAACTCTGATAGACAAGATATTCTTGTTCATAAGATCGTCCTTATCTACATCGAGAGTGATATCACCACTTGCACCAGACTTATCGTCTACAAGCTGGAGAACATCACCATAGTCCATTGTGTATGTATGAAGATCTGTACGACCCCAACCTGGCTCATAGATCAATGCCTGTACGACGAGCTTGTATACGCCGCAGAACATCTGATCCTTTGCAGGGAAATAGCACTGAATAGAGTTAGCCTTAGGCAGAACTCTAGAGTATGCCAAGTATGTAAAGTCCTCACAAGCGCAGCAATTTACAGCGTCGTATGGCTTATTATACTTTGGAGGCAGTACACCTGGACCAGCTGCAGGGTTACAACCGTGTGGATCGAGCATGCAGCACAAGCTATGACTGTAACGATTACAATCATTATGGCAACAGTCGTAGTATCTACAATGTGGCAAAGCGTGATACTTTGGATGACCACATCTGTCGTTCACACAACCACAACCATGAACATGCTTATTCCAGAAGCAATCGACTGGGAAATAGTCGAGCATTGATGTGTTAATCAAATAACACTTAAGCTGTTTGATATTAGCTTGATCGTACGTACGTGGACCACGAAGTGTAAGGTTCAATCTTACATCGTTTCCAATTCTAATTCTTTGCATATTATAATATGTATTAAAAACAAATGCCGAGATAGGGCAAGTACCCCACCCCGGCAATTAATTAAAAGTTTGCTTTGTCGTAAGCAGCAGAGTTGTCAACTGGGTTAACAATGTTCTGGCGAGAAGCGATCATAGCCTGGAGCTTAGCAACGAAGCCACCTGCGATCTAATCAGCACCCATAGCCTCACCATTGTTAGAAGCGTAGATCTCAACTGTCTGCTTTGTTCTACGCCACAGATCATCAGCTGTACGGTACTGGTTCTCAAACTCGATAGTAATACCGTCGTACTTGTTATCGAGATTTGTTACCATAGCTGGCTGAGGATCGTACCAGCAGCAACGGTGCAAAACGCCCTGATAGTCAAATGTAGCACGCTCGCGATCACGTACCAATTTAGCTGTTGCTGGGTATGTAACGCCTTCCTTCTTAGAGAAGACAACGCCAAGGTCGTACTTGTTGTTTGAAGCCCAACCTGGAGCTGCAGGGTTCATCCAATACATGTTAGCATCGAAACGACCCTTCATGTAAACGTTCTCTGTTCTGTTAGACTCGTCGTCATCATACTTCATCTGTGTAAGAACGAGCTTCTGACCATCGATCTTAGCGTATACACGCTGGCGCTTTGGAGCACGGATAATATCCTTAACCAAACCTGCCATGATCTCCTGTACAGTATCACCAACCTTAGTTACATAGCTGTATGACTCTGTCCACTTGCGATAGCGCATTGGCATATCCTTGAAAGTAAGACGAAGAACGACTGGGCAGCCACCCTGTGCGAGGAGGTCCAATGTCTCAGGAGCAATGTCACTGAAGTCGATTGTGATCTCATCCTCAGAATCTTCCTTATAGTCAAGCTTAGCAACAGACTTGATATCTGCTACATTGATAATGTTAGACCACTTTACAACTGGTACGAATGTAACATTACCAAGCTTGTCAACCTTCTGGAAGCTATCAGATGTAACAACACCGATCTTGAAACGGTCAGCAGCTGCATCCATCTTATAAACATCCTCGATAGCAGTACCATCCTGCTTAGCTGGATCGCAGTTCATGAATACGAACTTACCAACCAATGGCTTAAGATCTTCCTTCTTAGCCTTACCCTTCAACTCCTCTGCGGTAGCAAGGGTCTCACCGTTCTTGTTAGAAACGAGAACTGAATTTACGTATGTAATCATATTGTTTAATTTTTTCTACTCACCCTATAATGTTAATGCTAGACCTAACTAGCTGGGCTTTCCACGTTAAAATTATTATTCTTGTGTATTTACTTCCTGGGTTATAGTTTGATAGCGCTCATCCTTCTTGTTCTCGATGTACATCTGAGCGGCTATCTTTATAATCTCATTCAGTATAGTATCCTCGAACTCATCATATTCGTCATGAGGGTCGTCGAGAGATATTTCCTATGGCTTTCTGATATAACCAAGCTAATACTTATAGATTCTATAATTCTTATCTGTTAATAAATTGCAGCCATATTTTGTCCTAACTCTAAGAGGACGAGCTCTGTGATATCTGTAATGGAAGTCTGTAAGACTATTGTTAATCCTATACATAAAACTATCTTGCGTACACTCAAAGACACACGTGTTCAATTGATTCTTGTTGTTATTATCTGATATAACAACATCCTCGTTTGATGCGAATAGGAAATCTTCTGGGTAGTGTATCTTATATACGTTATATGAAGGTTCCAAGAGGTTTGTCTATATATCATCGTGCCAGTAGCTTTTAGCCTTATACAGCTTAATTAAATCATGTCTGCGCTTTTCTGTTTCTTCGTACGATGTGTCATGAACAAGATCCCCATTGAATCTAGTCTTTATAAACTTATCAACAGCCTGGTTGAGCCAAAATAAAGATTCGTCCGTCGATGGTTTGTCGAGAGGACTATTAAACTTATTAATCTCTCTTTCAAAGTTCACCAATATGTCTATATATCTCATTGCTCACCCTCCTATTGTTTAGGTTGTTTCTTTGTGTTACCCTACGCTAACTTAGCCTTATACTATGTTATATACATATCTACAGCCCCAGAGACAAGCTCATCGAAGCACGAATATGGGAGCTGGCAATAGCTATGAACTGCACCAGCAGAGTCGTCATTGTCGTTGTACTTTAATACATTGAATGCATTAGGCTGACAACAATATGTAAGATCTACATAGTCTATAGTAGTATAAGAGTCTGTAATAACTCTCAAGTAAGGACTATCATAAGATGTACTCTCTAAGACTACCATAGGATTAGGGAGAACAGAATGCTGATTGTAGAAGGCATTGATTACGTTGTCTACATCATCCTGTTTAATTAATGCGTTCGGGGTAACAACTGGTTTACTAAGAGCTTTAGGGCTCTTATAGTTCTTTGAAATGAAACTATCAGACCTAACGTACATAGCGTAATTGTCAGGTAAATCAAAATGGTCATTAGAGACAATATCAGGTTTAATCTTCGCATGTCTTATCAAAGGTTTAATAGTATCATGTATTCGTTTAGCTTTCCTAGTACCACGCTGCAGTTCATCTTCCACAGCATACAATGACCTAATATATTGTGACTAGAACTCGCTAAGGAATGAATATATTGTATCTGTAGTGAGCTTTTCAGTAGTAGCAAACTGAGGATAAATCTCAAAGAGTCTACGTTCAAACTCTATACCTAGTTTTCTAGTTTCTTCTTTCGTCATGATTCAAGTGGTCTAGTATTTACTTTAGTAGTAAGCCTACTGGATTCTACAATCTCGGTAGACATTATAATAGCCAGATTAATAAGTTCTTCAGCCATAGAGTCTGACAGCTCGAACTTTGTAGAAGTAAAGTCGTAGTCTGATTCAAAGTTACCTGGACCAACTGCGAACTTATTAGGCTGTTTAAGGTACAAGAACTGAGCAGTAGAAGTAGCTCCGTTGTACTGTACAACCGTTGGATCTACATATGTTATAATACTATTGTTTTCTATAACTGATGTAGGGTATTCAATCCACGGCATGTTATTAGTTGTAGCTTTATAATTCTTAGCCTCTTCATGTGATACAAACCTCATCTCCTATATAGAGTGAGCCTTGCCATCAAATGAATTAACACTGTTGTTAACAGTAAATTCTCCATGCAAGATATACATATAGTTTAACTTGTCTGTAGGGAATCTATAGCTGTTATCTCCAACCAAATTGCCGATTATGTATACATTATTAATTAATGGCTTTAAATCTTCAATTGCTTTCATATCTGACTCAAACGCTGACCTTCTAGGGTTGTTCCCTGTATATTTTTGAGCTATAAGAGCTAGGTAGGCTTTATCAAGTATTGTAGCAATCTCATATTTAGTTAGCGACGGATATGACGAAGTTATATTTGCCTTGTCATATTCAATCATAAACTTAGTATAAATATCACTATGCGTCATACGTCGTTCGTTATTATTTATTTTCGACCTGATTAATAATCGAGATCTTTAAGTCTTGATTCTTCTTTGCGTCCAAGTATGCAATACAATCCTCAAGTGAGTCTGCAAGCATCTCAGAACCATAATAGTACTGTGTTCTATCCTTACGGATAATACCCTTGGCGATAGCACTCTCGATCAAGAACTCTGTTTCCTTTGTCTTATTGTTAACCCACTTAGTAAAGAAGTTCTGTGGCTGCTTATCAACCAATGAGAACAATGTAGACTCTACAAGCTCATTAGACATTGTATCGGCGCTAACGCCGAACAGTCTAAGACACTTACGCATCTCTTCAAGAGAAAGCTTGCCAAAGGCAATAATAGCGTCTCTACGAAGCTTATTAATCTTATTCTTCTCAATAGCCTCAGCCTGTCTATTAATAAGCAGGTAATCCTTGCCAGCATTAAGCTTATCAAGTGATGTAGCTACTCTCTTATGTCCCTCAAGGAACTTAATAATCATAGCCTAGCGTGGGAATGAGTCATCGAGGATTGTGCTCTTAGCACCAACCTTAACACAGAATGTATTCCAGTATGGGGAATTCTTAGCGAGATGGCCTTCTGGATAGCCAAGCTCCTTTTCAAATTTTCTTTCGTCCTCAGGTGTTAAACCTGTGTATATCGACCCAGATCTGGTAAAGTAAGGTGCAATATAATCAAAACAATGTTTGTACTTTAACAATCCAGCCCAGGGATTTTTCTTTCTGATCTTTAATTCAACTACCATAATTTTTCAATTAGTTGTTGCAATGCCAAGCTCCCACCCTAAATTGGGTGGGGTTGAACATTGTATATTATTTAATTAATTAGAGCTCTGCTGCTCTGTTCTCAACTGCGATAGACTCCTGGTCTTCAGCATCACAGTACAAGATGCCACATGACAATGGGTTTCTCAACATGATACCCTCTTCACCAAGGAAGTGTACCTGGTAACCATCACGGCTGTTAGAACGCATAGTGTTGATGTTGTTTGCATAACCATTTGGCAATACAGAACCACCAGTGCACCACTGTACGAACTCACGACCCTTACGACATACCTTAACGATGTTAGCCTGACCGTCACGACGACCGAGGTCAACGAACAGGAATGTGTAAGACATCAATGGTTTACCTGTCAATGGGTGAAGCTGACGGAACATCTCCATGTTATCAAACATAGCGCAACGCTTAACTGTCAACTCAATACCATTAGTCATAGTGTAAGTTGTGAACTGACCACCCAACTTCAAGTCCTGACCAGAACCTGTAATGAAGTGTGTGTCAATCATGTTGAAGCTAGCTGCCTTCTCCTTCAAGATACGGTCGAATTCTCTAATCGTTTATGTTTGTTTGGTTCGCTAAACCAAACCTCTCTCGAGCCCTTACTTTCATAAGGGACCAGACTATATCTTCATCCTAATTGGATGTCTACCATATCGGATTCGCTTGAATCCTACTCCTAATCGGATAGTCGTTGAACATTACATTTACATTTCTATGTAGTTATCTTATAACCTTTCATAGAACCACTTGGTATAACCATGTCTTTATTTCCGTATCTGCTTATCATTGCACATAAGCAAGACTTCTTAATATTGAATACCCTGCTAGCATTTTCTAGTCCCAACAGAGTAAATGAATCATTATCTTTTGTGAATGTAACAAGAGTTTTAATAACGCATGTAAGTCCATTGTCATACGCTCTCTTCTTGTTTTCTTCTCTAGTAACCCATTCAAGATTAGTAATACTATTGTTTAATTTATTACAATCTATATGGTCTATAGTCTCATAATGATTCGGGTTTTGAATATATTGATCAGCTAATACTTCATGAACAAGTCTTCTTTTCCAATCTACATTATATCTCATATACCCATTCTTAACAGTAGTAGAAACAAACCGTTTTGATTTCTGATTATATAAGCTACCATTTTTATTTATGAGATATCCATCATGATCTTTAACTTTATCAAACTTTGTTAAGTCTAAATCACAAAATGTAGAATCAATTATCTTTTGTACAGGCATCGCATACTCTTTATTATTTATACCTATAAGAGTTACCTTGCCATTGTTATTTTTTATTAGCTTCTTAGTATATCTGTCATAGATATTACCATCTATATATACGATATATCTAAATTCAAAACCTCTACATGGTTTATGTAAAGTCTTTGCTGCTGATTTTCTATCGAACTTCTATGTATTCGTCATAATGTTTTTAATCTAAGTTAATTATTTTAATAGAGTTTCCAGCAATTAAATAGATTTGCTATATAATATTACTATTATAAGGGGCTAGAAATTAACCCATCTCACCAGTCAAAGCAACGAACTTACGCTCGTTAGTACCAATAATGTTATAGCAGAGGTCGAACAAGTAATCCTCGAACAACTCTGTAGTCAGCTTAGTATAGTAACGTACATTAGCTGGAGCAATCTGCTCGAACAAACCTGCAGAAATTGGAACGAAACGACCATTAGTGCCCTTCAAATTGTAAGTACCATCTGCATTACGGTTAGAGTGAGCGAACAGCAACTGCTTCTCCTCTCTCTTCTTCCACTCACGAAGAGCCTTCCAATACTGATAGTCAGACCACAAATAAGACTTCTTACCTGTCTCAGGATCAGTTAAAGCGATAGCCAATACTGTAGAGTAAGCATCACCTGTGATATCGTAAGTAAGACGCATAGTCATCAAGCTATTACGCATCTTAAATGGAGTCTGATAATTGATGATATCTGCCTCATCACTGTACTCCTCGTATGCAGAACCGATACGGTCTACCTGACGACCTGGGAGCAAGTACTCGCAAGGGATATAAGAACCCTGGAAGCCTTCTGCTACGTAGCACTCATATACCCATGTGCTACCATCCTGGTATGGAGTACCGTTTACACGTACCTGGAAGTTTACGTTGTCAAATGCAAGAATTGCACCTGGTCCAAACCACTTCTCTTCCAAGCCAAGATAAATAGGAGTATTGTTAATACCTGGAGTCAAACCATCTGTAATTGACTTAGGGGTAATCTCCTTACCATTCCACTTAGCATAGCGGATATTAACAGCATGGTCAGCGTCAATCATTACAGACCACTCATACTCTCTGTTTTCGATAGTCATGGTTGAACCAAGACCACCAGTTAACAAGTCGATGGTAGTTGAAATACCATCATCCTTTGTACCAAAAACCAATGACAACAAGCCTGCTACTTCATGAGGCTTTGTAAGCATTGCATTAGCAATCATGTTTTCGTCTACCAAGTCAGCAAAACGCTTACCACGGTAGAGCTGAAGATTATTTAATAAAGAACTTGAATTATTCATAATATGTTAATTGTCTCATCATAGGTATTTTGACGCGATATCCCATGCCTGAGGTTGTTTTTCATGCCCAACATTGTATGATGTATGATTCTTTGTTTGATGTTTGAGCATTTGTCTAAGTTTACTCGCAGCAGATGTCTGACCATTGCGCTGTGCCTCGCCCAGTAGAGCATCACCCTTCATTGTGAAGTAGGCTGATTCTATCAAATTGTTAACAAGGTTATTATTAAAAGCCTTCTGATACTCTGTTAAACCGTCTGCATCAGTTCTTGTAATATAATCGAACAACGCCTTTCTATCCTCCTTTGGGATATTAATACCTCTGATATTAGTAAGACCATTGATACTAGAGGTAAGGTCATTCATGAACTGTGCAGCTTGCTGCTCCTGCTATTGTCTTTGAGCTTCCTGTTGCTGAGCCATATACTCTTGCTGTTGCTGCTCGTACGCCTTAAGATAATTAACAGCATCAGCTGCTTCATCTTCCAGCATGTCAGCATCTTCATAGCGCTCAATCTTGCGACTAATCTGTTCGTCGTTCATACCCTGTAATCTGTAGAACTCACGAACAGCTGCTTTCTGATTAGATTCGTCCTCCAAATCTATACTGTCATAAGACATAGATTTCTGCTGTGTCTGATAGAAGTCTTCAAACTTACCACCATTCTTTACGTACTGATCAAGTCTAGCAATACGATCATCGGCGTACTGTGGGGTTGAATTCTCATCTACGACATCTTTGATGTACTCTACGAGATCCTCAACTGACTTAGGTTTCTCGTCTGCATCAACACTCCAACCATTAGCTTCAGCGAATGCGTCAAAGAAGGCGCCAATCTGTTCTGCCTCTCCAGGATCTACGACATCAGTGTCAGTCTGCTGATCATTATCATTATCGTCGTTATCCTATTCGTTGTCAACTGTAGTTGTGTCGGACGTATTATTATTTAAAATATTATCTGGGATCTGCGTCTCATCATCATGAGCATTAGGATCGTCAGTTACATTCTTATTATCTTTATTATCCTCAGAAGACTTATCGTCATCTGGATTGTCTAAATTGTCAACATCATCATTAGGGTCGTCTAACACCTGATTAACCACATCCTGGTTATCGATGTTTGTAACGCTGTCGCCACCTTCCTGGCCACTGAACCCGAGAGAGCTCAAAGCGTCTTCAAAATCACCTAATGGATTTTTCTTCTTTCTTGCCATAATTTAAATTATAACTAAGTTAATATTTTTAATTGTTGTACGCTACACGGGAGTCGAACCCGTGTAATGTTTAATGCTTCCAACTAGCTGCATTATGTGCAAAGTTGGCTTTCTTTCTCATAGCTGCACTATACTTACTTGGATTTCTTAAAACCTTATTAGCAAAACTCTATACACTCATGCCATGCTGTTTAGCTGCTTTAGTAAATGTGCCACGCTTAGATTTCTTTATATGAATATCTTTGCCATCTCCAAATTTAGGCATCTTCAACTTCTTTCTAAGCTATTTAACAGCTATCTACTATTCTGCTTCAGCCTATGCTTTTCTTCTACGCTTAATCTTACGAAAGAGCTTATGACGCTGATAGTCATTCTTCTTCTGCATCTTTCGCTTAGGACTTTCCATCTGTGTCATAATTACATTAGTTTAAGATTATTACCTCTTCTCCACCAGAACTTCTAGCCATAAGAGTCTTTACCAAAGTTATTCTAAGGAAGTAGATTAAGTATATTCGGAAGTGAAGGATATGTTATCTTATCA
>ERZ870025.6-NODE-6-length-19706-cov-3.925875_pt1 | contig 19706 bp, 13 predicted proteins | sample MGYA00521103_ERZ870025 | MGnify/ENA primary metagenome ERZ870025 (study PRJEB32232, sample SAMN07284981) | human gut metagenome | biome: human-associated habitat; material: feces | host: Homo sapiens | place: Tanzania | collected 2014-08-12 ...
ATATTGCATTGACGGGCAATCATAATTCGTTGTGCCTGCGGAGAACCAGCGCCATGCATCGATTCCGTTCGATATCCGACAGCTGCAGCTCCAAGGCACATGTTTTCTATAAAACGAAGCAACCTTTGACGATCTCTAGTACTGACTTTTGCGTTTCCACGGAAATACTTGTTGCAGATATCTCCTATCGTTTCTCCATTTGATCCTACAACTGTATCAGATGTAAAATCATCATCCGCAGGCATTGTTACCATCAAGCCACCTGCAATATCCTCAGCCAATCTGGCGATTTCATAAGGGAATCTAGTAACATTTTGTTTACAGACATTTGCAAGTAAAAGGTCAATTTCATAGTTGCCAGATTGGGTCAGACATCCTTCACAGGAACAAGCAATGCCGCAACTGTATAGCGTTTCATTCAGATGCGTCATCTCAATAAGTTTTTCCTTGATATGTGATGCTTTGCTGACACCATTATATTCTGCTGCAAGCGCCGCCGCACCAATAAGTACATCGCCGACGCCAACCTTACATCCTCCGTAACTTTGTCTATGATAACCGGCAAAGCGCTCAACCATCTTCCCTGAAAATTCGTACTGACCATCCATAAAGACGTATTGATATGGAATAAATACATGATCAAAGACCACCAATGTTTCTTGCCCACCATAATTAGGGTTTCCACAGTCTACAAGACTTTTTTCCAGCTTTCTGGTATCACAAGACTGACGACCATAAATCATATATACTCCCTCTGCATCAGAGGGACATGCAAAACTGACAGCCCAGTCCTTATCCTCTTCTCTCATGGAAATAGTAGACATAATTAAATGCCAGTGCGAGTTTAATGCACCTGTCTGGTGAGCTTTCGCTCCACAGACAATTATGCCGTCATCTCTTCGTTCCACCACATGTAAATAAGCATCCGGATCAGCCTGCTCATGCGGAGAGACTGATCGGTCTCCTTTAGGGTCGGTCATTGCACCATCTACTACTAAATCATGTTCCTGAATATAAATCAGAAATGATTTCAACTTCTCGTGGTATGTCGTTCCATACTTTCGATCGATTTCGTACGTTGTTGAATAAACTGCATTAAATGCGTCCATCCCTACACAGCGTTGAAAACAACTTGCTGTTTTCTGTCCCACCAGTCTCTGCATTTTGACTTTCTTCACCAGATCCTCAGAGGACCGATGTATATGTGTGAACCGATTTACGATATGTCCTGTAAGATGTGATGTTGCCGTCATCAAATCCCTATACTGCGGGTCCTGTGCTAACTCATAGGTCATGGCAACACTGTTGATAGAAGGGCGTATCATTGGATGATCCACCCAATTGTCTATTTTTTCGCCGAACATGTATACTCTTGTATGAAGCTTCCGCAGGCTATCTCTATATTCCTGAGCTGTCATTAATCCCATACTTGTTATCTCCTGCCTTTCAGTTTTTCCCAGTGCTGCTGTAACACGTGGCAACACTGGGCCTCTTATGTCAGTTAAACTTGCTTTATCTATCCATTGGATGAATTAGCCAATGCCTGATATTTTTTCAGACGATTTTGGACATCCTGCGCAGCTTTTTCATACAATTTTTCAGCTTTATCTGGAAAAGCTGTCTGCAAGGACCCATATCGGTTCTCGTTCATCAAAAAACTCATAATGTCAGCTGTCGGTGTTGGGGAATCTAACACAAATGGATTCTCCCCCTTTTCTTCACGTTGAGGATTATATCGATAAAGCTGCCAGTATCCTGTTTCTACCGCTCTTCTTTCTTCCAGCTGACTACATCCCATTGGCATCTTCATATGATGTTCTATACACGGGCAATAGCAAATTACAATTGAAGGGCCATCATAAGCCTCTGCTTCTCGGATAGCAGTTAATGTCTGCAAGGGATTCGCCCCAAGAGCGACTTGAGCCACATATACATAGCCATAGCTCATTGCCATCAATCCAAGATCCTTCTTTTTGGTCCTCTTTCCACCTGCTGCGAATTTGGCAACGGCCCCTGTTCCGGTTGATTTCGAAGCTTGCCCTCCAGTATTTGAATATACCTCTGTATCCAGAACCAGGATGTTAATATTCTCGCCAGAAGCTAAGACGTGATCCAATCCTCCATATCCAATATCATAAGCCCAACCATCACCACCAAATGCCCATACACTCTTCCTCGTCAAGTATTCTTTATTTTCGACAATGAACTTTGCATCTTCTAAATCACTGTCTGCAATCACTTGCAGTAGTGCTTCTCCAGCCTGTCTGGATTCTTCTTTTTCAGCACAGGCAAGGTAATCTTTCCCCTCTTTCTGAGCTATCCCATTTTCAACCAGATGCATAATCCTTTGTTTTATTTCTTCTCGAATTGCATTCTGACCAAGGAGAAAACCATATGCATATTCTGCATTATCTTCGAACAGAGACATCGCCCATGCCGGGCCAAATCCTCTTTTATCGATCGTATATGGAGTTGATGGTGTAGACCCCCCATAAGCAGATGAGCAACCAGATGCATTGGCAATATACATATGATCGCCGAAAAGCTGGGTTACAAGCTTAATATACGGCGTTTCGCCACACCCTGCACACGCACCAGAAAACTCAAAATAAGGCTTTGCATACTGAGATCCCTGAATGGTATGTTTATTAACGGCATCTGTTTTGATAGCTACCTCTTCAACAGCATAATTCCAGTTTTCATTTTCTTTGTTCTGCGTCTCCAACGGTTTCATGACCAGGGCCTTATCCGGGACCGGGCATGCATTCACACAACACCCACAGCCTGTGCAATCGTACGGTGAAATCTGAATTCTATAACTGTATTGCTCTGACAGTTTTCCCGTCAGCTTTTTAACATCAAAACCAGCCGGAGCATTTTCATGCTCTTCCTGAGTAACAAGAATCGGGCGAATAGCCGCATGCGGGCAAGATAAAGAACACAAATTACAGCCAACACATTTCCGAAGATCCCATTCTGGAACTTCTACCGCAGTGCCACGTTTTTCATATTTCGTAGTCCCTGCTGGCCAAGTACCATCCTCCAGATGGTATTTCTTAAAAATGGAAACGGGAAGTTGATCTCCCTCCTGTCGATTCATAGGTTCAACGACTTCACGAATAAAATCAGAAATCCGTTTTTCTTGAAAACCAGGTGAAGTTTCTATTTCTTCCTGTTTCCATTCTGCTGGAATCGGAATTTCTTTAAGCCCATTCAGTCCATACTCAATTGATGCATTGTTCTGATCTACAACACCCTGACCTTTCTTTAAGAAATAAGACTTATAATTTGCTTCCTTCATTTTCCGTACAGCAGTGTCCAAGTTGATCACACCAGTCAATTTAAAAAAGGCCGCCTGAAGAATTGTATTGGTTCTATTTCCAAGCCCCGCCATACGCGCGAGTCCGATAGCATCGATCACTACTAACCTCGCCTTCTTATCTGCGAGATCTTTTTTCATTTTTGCTGGTATATAATGGTCCAAGTTATCACCGTCCCACGGACAATTTAAAAGAAAAGTTCCACCTTCTTTCAAAGCTTTTACCATGTCATATTTGTTAACATAGGAAGGGTTATGACAAGCAACAAAATCTGCTTTTCGAACAAGATAAGATGACTGGATCGGTTTGGACCCAAAACGAAGATGGGACTGAGTAAGTCCGCCAGACTTTTTTGAATCGTAAACAAAATATGCCTGACAATTCAAGTCTGTTGCATCTCCAATTATTCTTATGGAATTCTTGTTTGCTCCAACCGTACCATCAGAACCCATCCCCCAGAAAATCGCGCTATATTGTCCCACTGGAGAAGTATCCGGAATTTCGAACGACGTAAGCGAAGTATTAGTGACATCATCTACGATTCCAATTGTAAATTTATCCTTCGGGTTGTCTCTCTTCAAGTTCTCATAAACGGATGCAATCTGGTCAGGTGTAGTGTCCTTCGAACTAAGTCCATATCTGCCGCCGATTACAGTAATATTCCATCCGCTCTGCGAAAGTGCCATACAAACGTCTTCGTGGAGTGGATCACCCACAGCTCCAACTTCTTTATCACGATCAAGAACCGCGATTCTTTTTACAGTTTTCGGAAGCGCTTTTAATAGATGTTTTGAGGAAAAGGGACGGAACAGATGAACTGCCACTAAGCCAACCTTTTCTTTTCGTGACATGAGATAATCTATCGTTTCCTTTGCTGTTTGAATAACCGATCCCATTGCCACAATAACGTACTCTGCATCTTCCGCTCCATAGTAGTCAAATAGATGATGAGAACGACCTGTTATTTTCCCAATTTCTTCCATATAGAATTCCACTGCATCCGGAAGCTGACTAATTTTTTCATTGGCAGCCTCTCTGCTTTGGAAAAAAATATCGGGATTAACCGTTGTTCCTCTGGTTACCGGATGTTCCGGATTAAGAGCGTTTTTTCGAAATGCACGAATTGCATCCATATCGAGAAGTGGCCTTAAATCCTCATATTCTATCTTTTCAATTTTCTGGACTTCATGAGATGTTCGAAAACCATCAAAAAAATGAAGAAATGGCATACGACAATGAATGGCAGTCAAATGTGCAACTGCCCCAAGATCCATTACCTCTTGAACCGAAGAGGAGGCTACCATTGAAAATCCAGTGCTACGTACCCCCATAACATCGGAATGATCTCCGAAAATCGAAAGCGCATGCGATGAAAGTGTTCTTGCAGACACATGAAAAACTCCAGGAAGCATCTCCCCAGCTATTTTGTACATATTTGGAAGCATCAATAACAGCCCCTGCGACGCAGTGTAAGTTGTTGTCAAAGCCCCAGCCTGAAGTGCTCCGTGTACAGTTCCTGCTGCTCCTCCTTCGGATTGCATTTCCACAACATGAACTGGTTTCCCAAATAAATTCTTTTTTCCGTTTGCAGCCCAACTGTCCACATGTTCTGCCATCGGCGAAGAGGGCGTAATCGGATAAATACCTGCCACTTCAGTAAATGCATATGAGATATAAGCAGCAGCCTCATTTCCATCCATAATTACAGTTTTGCTGTTCATATTTGTTTTTCCTTTCTCTCTGCTCTTTTAACTAAGAACAGCCCCAAATGCAGCACTAGTTGCATGTTTTCCATAAAAGGCCAGGTAGCCTTCTTGAAAGCGTGGTTTAGGCATTTGAATATGCCGTAATCTGCGTTCGATCTCCTTCATTTCGACATGAAGAGTAATAGTTCTGGCAGGAATATCAATGGTTATCATGTCACCATTCTGGACAACGGAAATAGGTCCGCCTTCCGCTGCTTCCGGAGAGATATGTCCAACGAAACACCCGTTATTTGTACCCGAAAACCTTCCATCAGTGATGACAGCTGTCGACGTTCCAAGCCCCAGTCCATGCAAATATTTCATGACATTGCACATTTCTCGCATTCCAGGCCCGCCCTTTGGACCTTCATATCGAATAACCAAAAGATCCCCGGCCTTTATCTGATCATCTAAAATTGCTGCTACTGCCTCTTCTTCTGAGTCAAAAACCTTTGCTTTTCCTGTAAATACCTGCATATTTTCTACAATCGCAGCTGGTTTAGTAATACAACTGTCCGGGGCAAGATTCCCATACAATACGGCTAGTCCTTTTCCGATAGAAAAGGGATCCGCAACTGTGCGCAAAACGTCGCGATCCACATAAGGTGCCTGTGGTTTATTATCCAACACATTTCCAATCGTGATTCCTTCTACGGTCATACATTCTTCATGCAGATATGGACGTAGCTCTTTCAGCACCTGCTGAATTCCTCCAGAACGGAATAAATCGTCCGTATTGGCCGCAGCCGATGGATTAATCTTTACAATCTGTGGAATATCTTTCCCATGCCGCTCAAATAAGTCTCTAATTTGAGACGCTGGATATCCCAATTCATGTCCAAGAGCCGTTAAATGTATAATTGTATTAGTGGAACCACCTGTTGCATTCGCAAGAACAACTGCGTTTTCGATAGCATCAATTGTCATAATCTGCCTTGCTGTAATATGATTTATCACTAAATCAACAATGCGTTCTCCAGTGTATTCCGCCATGCGTAATCTATCATTATGATAAGCTGGAATAGAAGCCGCTCCGGAAGGGGACAATCCAAGTGCCTCTGAAAGAGCGCACATTGTATTTGCAGATCCTAGGAAGGAACAACTTCCACAGGTAGGCACACAAGTGTTTTCCAGTCTGTACAGTTCTTCTTCTGTAATTCTTCCTCGTTTCAATAATCCAACTGCTTCAGACATAGAAGTAGAGTCCGAACTTCTTCCGTCAAACCATTCCCCTCCTTGCATCGGTCCTCCAGGAAGAAGAATTGCCGGAATATCCAGTCTGGCAGCGGCCATTAACATGCCTGGAACAATTTTGTCACAGGAACCTAAAAGAACTATTGCGTCCAGACTATGCGCCTTTACCATCATTTCAATACTGGATGCAATTAAATCTCTGGTAGGAAGAATGGAAAACATTCCGTCTCCTTGTGCAATTCCATCACAAGCAGCAATCGTACCAAACTCTACAGCGGTACCGCCCGCACGATAAATTCCTTTTTTAACAAATTCAGCCACGCTCCGAAGATTTGTATGCCCAGGAACAATCTCATTCCACGAATTTGCGATCCCAATCATTGGACGTTCCAAATCCTCATCCGAATAGCCACATCCTTTGAACAGGGCCCTGTGATTACAATTTTCAGGTCTTCGAATATTATTTCGATTCACCGTAAATGTCATGGCTAATTCCCTCCGTTTTACTGATTAAACAGAGCCTGCGAAACCCGAATAAATTTAGCATCTCGTTCTTTTATAGCTTTTTCGGCTTTATCTCCAGAGTAATCGTAAAATCCCGCCCCGCTTTTTACACCAAGTTTTCCATCTTGATATACCTGTTCCAAGAGTTCCGGAGCTGTTTTGTCAGCACATAAATCTTTATAAATATAATTAGCTACGTGATGAAATGTTTCAATATTTCCAAAATCCATCGTTTCAAACGGTCCAATGCATGCATAACGCATTCCTAAGCCATATTTCATCACCTGATCTACATCTTCAACGGAGGCATAACCTTTTTCTACACAATAACAAGCCTCACGAATAACAGCATATTGGAGACGATTCAAGATGAATCCAGTCGGATCCTTTTTTACTTTGACCGGCTTTTGTCCTATGTGTTTTGCCAATTCACAGACTTTATCTATAACTTCCTCGCCACTTTGTTCGCCAGCAATAACTTCTACCAATGGAATAAGATGTGGCGGATTAACCCAGTGCATTCCAGCGAAACGCTGCGGATGATTAACAGCCTTGGCAATTTCAGAAATAGATAATCCTGAAGTATTGCTCGTCAAAATAACGTTCGAACGAACTAACGTGGATACTTCTTCCCAAAAAGCATGCTTGATTTCAATTTTTTCAGCAATTGCCTCCAGAACAAAATCCGCATCGATAAAGCATGATTTGTTTTCCGTCATCCGAATTCTGCCCATTATGCTCTCGGACTCTTTTTTGTCAAAGATTTTCTCTTCAACCTGAGCGCCCAGATTTATCCGAATCAGTTCTTTCGCACTTCTAAGTGCCTCAGGTGAAATGTCATAGAGTACCACTTCATATCCATTTTTTGCAAAAATCTGAGCAAATGATGCTCCCATTATTCCGGAACCAGCAATGACTACCGTTCTTATATTTAATGTATCAATCATCTTTTTCCCTCTTGTCTGAATGATCGGCGATCTCATATTGATGAAAAAAAGCCCTGCAATGCAGGGCCCGTTTTCTTATCTTTCAATATCCGGAAGCAATTCTACAGTTTCATCAAACGCTCTACCCGCTTTTTCATAATTAGCTCTTCGATTTCTTCGATCAATCTGTTGAATCTTATATGCACGATAAGCGACTTCGTCTGCATATCTAGCTGGAATAACGATGACACCGTCATCATCCGCCGCAACTACATCCCCGGGGCAAATTCGAACTCCATCACACACAACAGGTTCATTTGTACTTTTAATACGAATTCTTCCCATCGGATGCGTATATGAAACTGATGTTGAGAAAACAGCAGCACCCTGATCAATTGCTTCCGGAGTATCTCTCATCTGACCATCCAGAACAAAGCCAACCACTCCCTGATTCATATAATTCATCGTGTTTTCACTACCAAGAATGCCTCCTCTCAGACCATGTGCAGCGATAACAACAACATCCCCTTCTTTAGGGACATATGCCTCTACTCCCGGCTTTCCATATGCACTATAACCGCCTTCTTCAATTGGAGCATACTGAAGTTTCTCAAATTCCTCGTAGCTCATTCCCGGCATCTTGCGATCTGTTTTTTCCCATTCCTGAGTAGCTGCAATACCGCAAAAACGGATGCCAGAAAACAGTGGACGCATTTTTCTGCTAAGTTCATAAGTATCCTGAAGTCCCATAGAATCTAACGCATCACAGATATCAGCACATCTCGCCATCTTCAGTAAATTCATTGTCTTTTCAGAAATAGCCATTTTATTTTTCTCCTCGCTTTATTTATATGCTTATTTTGCTAATTGATAGAATCCCTGCTCATTAATTTACGCATACCAACCGTAAGTATCATCGCTAGCACAAACAGAACTACAGCCACAACATTGCCATAACCAAGGTTAAAGTTCTGGAATGCATTGACAAAAAGGTGCATTGGAAGTACTTCAGTCGAATGATTAGGACCACCTGAAGTCATTACATAAATCAAATCAAAGGATCTTAGTGCGCCGATTGTCTGCAGAATGATAACCATTTTGATCACATCCCACGAAAGTGGAATGATCATTGTCTGGATCATTTTCCACCCAGTAGCGCCGTCAAGCTTTGCACTTTCAATTACTTCTCCCGGGATGCTCATAAATCCCGAATTGAACAGTATAATTTGTGTTCCAACGCCTGCCCACACCGATGCAAAAATCACTGCGTATAAAGCTTTCGATGGATCAGCAATCGGTGAAGCATAATATTCCCCCAGGCCAACAGCCTCCATGAACGGTTTCAAAAGTCCCATACTGGGGCTGTAAATATAGCTCCAGATGAATCCGGTCGCAACAGATGGAAGAATGTTCGGCAGAAATAACAATGTTTTGTAGATCTGGTGTCCCTTCAACTGCAGATAAACAAGATATCCAAAAAGAAAGCCAAACAACACCTGTAGAATAGTAGTGCCAGCAATAAAAATTAATGACACTTTCATAGATTTCCAAAACAACGCCGATGTAAATACACGAATGTAGTTATCCAGACCTGTGAAATGACTTGACATCAGTGTTTCTGTTTTATAAAAACTCTCCCTCACTGCATCAATAATCGGATAAATAACCCACATAATATAAACAAACAGCGCTGGGATAATAAAAAGAGCAATGGTCAGGCGACTTTTTTTTGTAATTTTCATATTCTGCACCTCTCCTTATCCCTTTACTGCCCCGGCAATCATTCCTTTCTGTATTCTCTCTTGCATAAATGCATAGAAAATCACCGGAGGAACGATGGCTATCATGATTCCTGCTGCCAACTGTGTATACTCAGAGTTGTACTCTGTAATAAATCCCATCAGTCCATTCGGAAGTGTTTTCAGTCTCGGATCACTGATTAGTAACATCGATAATAGAAGCTCATTCCAAGAAGACAAAACGGTAAGTATGGCAATCGTTACAATTCCATCCTTTGATAATGGGCAAATAACCTTCATAAAAATATCCATTACAGATGCGCCATCAATAATTGCACACTCCTCTAATTCCTTAGGGATGCCAACCATGAAGCCTTCCAAGATAAAAATAGAAACCGGAATACGGTACGCTCCGTAGATAATACTCAAAATCTCCAGATTGTTTTTCAGATTCAGTTTTCCCACCATCTGATATATCGGAATTACCGTTGAATGGATCGGAATCATCATTCCTGCAATGAAAAAAAGATATAGCAGGTTCTTTCCTTTAAACTTGAATCTTGAGAGCACAAAGCTAACCGGTGTTGCTAATACAACAGTTAATAAAATGGAGAGTCCAGTCGCACGTACACTATTTAACATATATCGCGGTATTTTTGATCCAGTCCAAGCTATTACATAGTTTTTAAATTCCCAAACCTCCGGCAGTCCCCAAGTATTGTGGGCCAAGTCCTGCCGCGTTTTCATAGAAGTAAGGAATAACCACAGCAGAGGGAGAATAACTGCTATCACTGCAATCGTAAGAACTGTATAAGCAAATATCTTCGTCCCTTTTCCTACTACCGCAGCTCCTGACTCATTATTTTTTTCTTTATTCTTGAGTATTCTCATCCTCATCCCCTTTTATAAAGATCCAACCGCCGCAAGGCGGCTGGATCGATGTCAGAATCTGATGATTTTAAGCTTACTGAGCAAGGCCTGCTACATAATCTTCGGCAGCCTTCTGAACCTCAGTTACCGCCTTATTTACATCAAACTCTCCGGTAATAATTCCCGGGAAAGCTGTCTGCTTAATTGCAATATCCACTGCCGGAGGAGCAATGCTGTCCATCGATGGAATAAAGCTTTCTGCGGAGCGATATGCCTTAATCAACTGATTTGTTAAAGGAAGCGTTGTAGACTCATCATACTCTGCTATTCCAGGATAGATCGGACCTCCAACTTCCTGACTGGCAATACCAAATTCAGGAGAACAAAATGCTTTCACAAGCTCGATACAAAGAGCTTCCTTGGTTTCATCCATTCCACTCTGTACAATCATTCCGATAAAGGAACCGCCTACTCTGGTATTGGGGTTGCCATCTGCACAATCTGTGAATGCCGGCCAATCAACTCGATTTACCTTCGCAGTCCATCCTTCTCCTCCTGCAGACTCAAAGTTCGCTACTTTCCATGCCCCCTCGTAATACATAGCAGCTTCACCATTTGCAAACATCTGATCCGCCTCTGTAGCGCTCATTCCCAGAACACCATTCGGGAATGCTCCAGCATCTACCATTTCTTTAAATTTGGAAACTGCTTCAACAAAGCCATATTCCGGATCATCCCATTTGGTCATAGCATCTCCAAAACAAAGGCTCTTAAAGTTGTCTAGACCTGCGCTTCTCACAAGAATTGCAGATGCCATCCACGCAAAACGGCTATCCTTCCCGCCTGTTACAAGCGGCGCAATTCCTTTTTCTTTAATCTTAGGGATAAGAGTCATGAAATCATCCCATGTTTTGGGAGCTTCCCAGCCATTTGCTTCAAACATCTCTGCATTGTAATAGAGACTGTCAATCGCAGCTTCCAAAGGAGCAATCGTAATAGATCCGTTCTGTTCTGTCAGCCCTTCCCAAACCGCATCTGAATACTGTGCTTTCCATTCCGGGTCTTTTTCAATAACATCTTTCCAGTCAATGATAAGCCCATCTTTTTCAAATTCTCTGGAATAACTCTGCGGACACCAAGAAATATCAGGAAGTTCTCCGGAAGCAGCCTGCACTGTCAATTTAGTGCGAAGGTCTCCAGTTGATTCAGCATCCATCTGAATAGTAACTTCAGGATACTTTGCTTCAAAATCAGCAATGACTTTTTCTGCTGCAGGTAAAACAGCAGATCCCTGTGTCCATGTTGTCGCGATATTAATTGTGATCGGCTCAGTTACAGCAATCTTATCGCCGGTTTCCTGAGCTGATTCTTCCACGGAATCCGAAGCTGCAGAAACATTCTCAGTAGTTGTCTCTGTAGAAGCTGATGTTGAAACATCGCTATTTGTGCTGCAACCACTCAGCATTGCAGATCCTGCAATCGTCCCAAGCATTGCCATAGCGGTCAGCTTTTTCCACATTTTCTTTCTCATTGCATTACCTCTCTTTTTCAACAATCATTCCGATGTTATCTTCATTTTTCTCTCTGCTGAGCGAAACGCCCTTAAGCTCTAACAAAGAAACTTCTGTAAGATAGAGTACCGTTGTTCCAGGTTCCAGATGTCCTGTATAAGCGTTCTCCACATCTGAAACCACCATGTGGAAATGAGCCTTTCCATCCAGAACAATTCCTTGAAGCGAGGCTAGCTCCATTGGTTTTTCCAATGTGATAAACTCATCCTCCGGTTCTCTACCAGTTCCTATTACGCGATGGAGCACTACTTTCTGAAGGGAACCGATTGCACTGCTAATTACCGCATTTCGAATCCCGCTTTTGGCAAGTTCTTTTTCGATAGTTTCTAACAGCAATTCCCCACGTTTCAGGTTCAGGATTACAACTCTTCCTGTGTCATAGCCTTGATACTTGATCATTATTCCTCCTCCCTTTCATTAGTTTAGAACAACTCTCTTGTTCCTTTTGATAGCTAAAGAATACACAAAAAAAAGAGTGGCGCGAAGCAACTCTTTTTGCATTTTGTATATTTTTTTGTGGTGGCGGATTACTCAATCATGAAAGTACTTTTTATTCTTTATATAAATGGTATTATTTTTTGATATTTCGCTCGCGGAACCTTTTCTATACTTTTCTGTGCATTTTGCGCTGGCCAACGGTCGCTGGTGCGTTATCAGCGGCCGCTATGCGGAACATAATGGTCGACAGTGGAACACTATTTCACGCTACTCTTGACACAAGCATCTAGCGTACATGATTAGTGGCAAATACGGCGAATCGGCGCTATGGGCGGATTCGCCAGGCATCAAGCCTATCATGTGCTGCTTGTGTCAAGAACCCTTCGCGGCATATAGTTCCATTTTATGTCCGATCGCCAGGAAACACATCGCGACCGTTCGGCTCCGCCGAACCGGCCGTTTCGCTTCGCACTATGCATTTTCTGCTCGCAAACTGCTTCGGAGTACATCCGGCATACTTCTTAAAAACCTTGGAAAAATATCCGGCATTTTCAAATCCCAGCATATAGGAAACCTCGTATACTTTTAAATGTTCCGATGTCATCATGTATTGGGCTCTTTTAACCTTCTCTTTATTAATATAGTTGATCAGACCCATACTCTCGCTCTGTGAAAATGTGGCACTAAGATAACTGGAGCTTACTTTTAAGGCATCGGCTATTTCAGCCAGTCCAATTGGATCACTTATGTGGGTTCGAATATAATTCTTTGCATCTCTAACTAATCGTATTCCATCACTGCAAAACAGCTCCTGCGCAGTGCGTTCTACTGCATTCACATAATCTCGATTGCAACGGATAATCTCTTTAACGGACTGACAGCTATATATCTGAGCTAAGACACTCCCAGCATCATGTTCGAATGAAATGTCGGACCAATTTTGTTTTAAATATTCTTCTGTAACGCAAATTAATTGCACACTTTGAAAAGATGTCTCTTCTAATGAAAGTCGATGGCTCTTTACCGCAAAATTAAACTCATTGAAGTACTGCAATAGATCACCTGCGTTCAATATTTCACAAATAGATCGTAGTCGGTCCAAATCCAAAAGGTTGCTCTGTCTTTCATAATCCTCAATGGGATGTTCTTGATCAACATCTTGATAAAAACGAATGGTACCATACCCATTATATGTAAGGTCCTCACCAATACGTCGTGCCATTTTATATGCATCCTGAAGGTCAGATAGCTCCATGGGGGCACTGATTCCGATGGATGACTGCAGGTTGCCATAATTATCAAGTGAAGCAGTAATTGCCTCTGCAATCTCCCTAAATGTACTTTCCGGCAAGAAAGCTTCCAGAATAATAACATAGTTAGAATTTTCCCATTCGATGCAGTATGCCTCTCCAAACTCCGAAGCAATTTCATCAAGAAGTGAACGAATGGTGCGAATATAGGTTTTCCGTTCCGTCTCAGATTTTGAAATCATCAAGTGGGCTGCATCTGTTGCTATATAGAGGACACGATTCCTTCCACCAGTTTTGACAAAACAATGCTGAAGATAATTCGGATTTACCTTTTCACCAAGAAGCAACCCATACAAGTAAATTCGATTCAATTCCAATTGGTCAGAAAAACCTTCAGATGCAGTATCTATTCTACCAGTCTGCCTGCTGTTGCCTTTTATTTTCTCTTCTATTTCTTCACGAATTTCCTGAAGTAATTCATGCATAGCTTGAGTATTTAAGGATAATTTTAGGAGATAATCACGAGCACCAGCTTTCATTGCGCGTTTAACCATATCAAACTGGTCATAACTACTAAGAACTATGAAAATCGGGTCTATGCCCTCTTCTCTAAGTTTCTGATACATTTCAATGCCGTCCATTCCAGGCATCACTATATCCGAGATCACAAGATCAGGCTGCAAGGTTTTAATGAGTTGAAGCCCTTCTTGCCCATTTGATGCTTCTCCAACGATTTCGAAGCCTTCCTGGTTCCAATCGATAACAGATCGAAGACCGAGCTTAACCAACATTTCGTCGTCAACAAATACAACTCTAATCATTTCCCGCACACCGTTTTTCTTCCAATTCAATAGGCAATTTTACTGTTGCTTTTGTAAACTCTGACTTTATACTTTCATACGAAACACCAAACTCTTCTCCGTAAAGAAGATGTATCCGCTCTTGAATATTATTAATTCCTACTGCATTATATTTTGCATTGGACTTTTTCCCATCTGCATTGGATAAAACTTCTCGAATTTCATCTTCTGTCATCCCATTACCATTGTCGCAAACAGAAACTTCCAGATATTTATTCTTCTTTACGGCAGAAATTTCAAGCTTTTTTATCCCTTGTTTCCCATCAAATCCATGCACAATCGCATTCTCAACCAAAGGCTGGAGCAAAAACTTCAGAATCAAGCACCCTTCCGTTCCTTCCTGTATACGATATGATACCTGTATTAATCCCATCTTCCTTAGATTCATGATGTATACATATTGATCTACTAATCGAAACTCTTCTTGAATCGTCACTTTGTCATTGACTCCCTTAGAGACTTCTTTCAGCAAACCGCCAAAGCTATTCACCAGTCGACTTATATTCTCAGCTCCTTGCAACTGTGCCATGACCTTAATAGAATTCAATACATTATAAACGAAATGCGGATTAATCTGGTTTTGTAGAAACTTATACTCCAGTTGCTTTTTTGTTTTTTCTTCTTCCCTGGCTTTTTTCATCAAATTATTAATATCAATTGCCAGTGAATTGATAGCCTTTCCCATTTGTCCAACTTCATCGGCTCCCTCCAAGCTCCGATCTATTGAAAAATCCCCGCTTGAAATCCTCTGTAAAACAGCGATATTCCGTTGGATCGGCATGGTTAACCATCTGGAAAGGATTGCCGTCATAGCAAGTGCGAACATGATTGCAACGGCAAATACAACTGCTGTTGATCTGAGAAACAGTGTGATTTCTCCTTGAAATGCGCTATAGTCAATCAATTGAATCATCGTAAGCCCAGATATTTCAGATGTGTTTTTTACCAGCATCCACCGTTTTCCATCGTAGATGACAATTTTCCCCGATGATTGATTCATACATTTCATCATATCATTAGAGTTATTAGGCCCGTTCCTTCGATTGGAATAAATCACCGCGCCTTCGCTATCATAAACAAGGAGAATGGAGGTTGGATCAAAATTATAATCTCGAATCGTATCGACAATTAAATCTGTCGATATACCAATATATTGCCATCCGATCTTCCGATATGTATCCAATGAAATTGCCGATCGTATAATCCGTAAATACTTTTTGGCGTAAGTCTGCGAAGAAAATGTATCAACTGAAGAAAGAATGCAAGCATTATGCTTTTCGCTATATGTCTCAAATTCTTTCATGTTTTGAATCTGTTCCACGCTTATATAGTCAGCATCGTTTCCATATCGTATTGTTTGACCATTTATTCCATGAAGAACCAAACAGGTGGCATATTGCGAAATAATTCCATTTCCTTCAAAAGATGCAATATCTACTAATGCGTTTTGTAAATCTTTGTCAAGATTTGCATCTGGATTGTTCCCATAATTGCGAATCATCACCCTTGCAATATTGCGATTGTAATAAACATTATCCGAAAAAGCGGTGAACTGTTCCAACAAACGGTTTATATTCTCTTGCACATAACTAAGGTTATCCTCACTACTCTTTTGCAATTCTCGATAAACAAGATTGTAGCTTGTGCTAAAAAGCGTATACCCATACATGACAAATACAATAGTAAATACCGCCACAAATGAAAGAACAATTTTACCTCTGATGGTTTTCAATATTGTACCTCCAACCTTGGTTGCTCACTTTTCTTTCATTATCTAACAGGTTGAACGTTCATATGCCACTAAAATATGTCTTATTTTTTTAAAATCTGCACTATTTTTTTCAGTCCCATTGTTAGCGTCTGGTGATTTTGTCCATTTGGGGTCGGATTGAAAGGGGCAAAAATGAGTCAGGTTAAAAGGACCACTACAGGAGGAAAACCTGAAAGAAAAACTCTCCGAGGAACGCAAAGAGAAAGCTGCTTACGCAAAGAAGGTCGGCCAGCTCTGGCACACACCAGTATGTTAGTGCTGACAAACAGTGCATTGAATCGATTAAAGTTCTTGGCAAGTCCTCGATACGCCACTTTAGCATATCCGAACTGCCGCTTTACAATATGGAACGGATGCTCAACTTCACAATGGACAGAAGAGAAGATGCCGAAACTTCAACATAGTTGTAGCATCTGGGACTTGCTCCTTGTAAAAATCAATGTGAAGAAACGACCTCATTGCATAACTGTCATTAATGGCCTCCTCCAGACCAGCATCTAAGATGTTGACCAGTTCGGCATCGGGGATGTTCCATCTGATAATCAATCTCCTTCCAAGCTTTCCAGCCGCTCTGTAACAGCATTGAAAAAATTCTCACTCCACAGATCCAGTACCCCTGGATCACGAATGAACGGAAGAACATCTTCTTTTGCCTGTCTGAAATCAATGCTCTGAAAACGCTTCTCTAACATGCCCTTCACATCATCAAGTGAACATGAATCCTCAGGCGAAATATATCCGGAGTCTGCCAGTTTATTGCGAAGATAAACAAGATTTACCTTTGCTCCTCTGGAAAGGTAAAAGATGTAATCATACAGATCGCGCCCTTTTATCCGGTTTTTCCAACTCCTGCAGATAACCGCATGAATTTTTCCTGCGAACAGGGATGCTTCATCGAACAGCTGGATCTCATAAGGGGCTGGTAATAACTGGTATCTGCGCTCAAACCCTGCTCCTGGAGCAGGATGTGTGTCTACCTCGAACTTTACTTTGATTCTCTTCTTCGGGTCGATATCCTTATAGATTTCACCGTCTGGATAGAAAAACAGAAGGCTTTCCCTGGTATTTTCCTTCAGAAAAGCCGACTGAATCGCTGAATACTGATTCTTCACCTTCTCTTCTACATCTACATGCAGCCCATAGGAAGCGGCCTCATTCTTTACCGCCGGAAAATACTCTTCCAAGCGGAAATCAGAATCAGGCTCAATAAGAGAGAAATCCAGATCTTCTGAAAATCTGTCAAGCTGGTAAAAAATCCGAAGGGCGGATCCACCATAAAATGCAGCATTATGAAAGAAGCCGCTCCGGCTCAGACCACATAGTACGATCTCCTGAAGAACCTCTTTAATCGCATTCTCTCTATCGAGCCCGGATCTGGTTTCATAGCGGCTTAACATCATTTCCAATACACTTTTGTCAGCCATATCACAGTCCCCTTATTAACTTTCCCAGCAGTCTGACATTTGAAGAAGGATATTGTTTCGAAATCTGCAGGATCAGGTCCTGATCCAACCTGGCCAGTTGTGATTCTTCTATCCTGAGATCTTCCATGATCAGGGCTCTTATTGCTCTGATACTCCCTGCCGGATTTACGGTATAGACCTTGTCGCACAAGGCCTTCTCAGGAGTTGCCATCTGAAAATAGTAGTTTCCTTCCCTATGAAGCTGCACACCCAGCGGATAGGCAATCGCAGGAACATCGCGGTAGGTATAGACTCCGAAATAATTCCTGAACCTCTTGTGCTTCCTCTTATTCAGCGTCGCCGAAGTAAAAGTCTGTACTGTCTCCGGAATCAGTCCATACCATGCCAGGACAAAATCAAAAGATAAGTAGGATGGCCCATAGATTGCCCCTGCCAGCACATATCCTGGAATGTTCTTCTCCTTAACATATAGTCCACGATTGATTGGGATATATGTACCATCCTTGATCAGTCGTGAGATTTTGGTCATCGGATTGGCATAATTCTGGAGCTGATCTCTCAACATATCTGTAGTGTATAACACGTATTTGCACCTCCAAATATCATATTATGATATTTGGAGGTGCAAATCAATGAATACTTTGCATTTCTGCTTTCAAGGCAATACCCGAGAAGTATCAGCTATTCACTTATCTCAATGGCATTCCGCCTTTTTTTATACAGTGTATACGTCTGATAAAGTACTAATACATCGATCGCGATAGATAGTACTAATCTTGTAGAAATGTTCAGAGCCAGAAACTCCTCAGTTCCAAGCATGGCTGGATAGAGAGTTATAACCGCTTGGAAAATTCCCCATACCGATGTAAGTGCAAGCAGACAGATCCATATTTTTCTATTGTCGACTCTGATGAAGTAATAAAATGCAGCAATCCCAGCAAGCATATTGGGCAAAACAACACGTACTCCCATTACCGCAAATTGTTGCCATGCTTTAAGAGGCATCATATGGTTTGTAGCAGCTATTATACAAGCTGCAAAATAGGCAACCAATACAGCTCCCATCCTTTTGGGAGAAAGTGTTCCTCTTACGGCATTGACCAGTCCATACAAAAAAGCAGCTATGGATATCAAAAGTCCCACTACTTGGATCACCAAAAGGTATATTGATGATGAATTGATTGCATTATCCGGTACGAGTGTCAGCCTTATAACAATGTCAAATACGGTTATAAGGTAGGACAATACAACAAATGCGTACAAAACAATCATTATGTTGTTCACTACTTTGTTTTCAACTAACGGGTTTCTCTCTACTACTTTTGTCATTTCTTTTCCGGATAACAGGTCATCAAGGCTCACTTCCAGAATTTGAGATATTTTCTTTGTAGTAAGAAGATCCGGATACCGATCTCCACATTCCCATCGAGAAACTGACTGCCTCGTAACATATAATTGTTCCGCCAGAGACTGCTGAGTCATTCCTTTTGCTTCTCTCGCTCTTCGTAGTTGTTCGCCAAATTCGACCATGTCAAATCCGCTCCTTTCAGTTTGGTTTCACCTGCAGATGTTGACTTTAGTATCCCTTGCCTCGCAAACAACATCAAGCACCACCTTAAAACCTTTTGTCACCACTGTGGTGCATCCGCATAAAGGCAAAAAGAAAGGCCTTGCTAAGCTATTCACTAACTTAACAAGACCTTTTTAAGTCTTTGCTGAAACCTCACCAGCTAACCTATTGCATTACTCACAAATACTGCATTCTTCAGACTTCGTTCATTACTCCAGCTCGATCGTTCCCGGCGGCTTGCTGGTCAGATCGTAGAGTACGCGGTTGACACCCTTGACTTCATTGATGATGCGTGTCATGCAGGTCTGCAGCACGCTCCACGGAATCTCGGCAGCTTCTGCCGTCATAAAGTCAGAGGTCAGAACGCCGCGAAGTGCAACGGCATAATCATAGGTACGGCCGTCTCCCATGACACCGACACTGCGCATATTGGTAAGTGCAGCGAAGAACTGCCCCTTGCTCACATCGATTCCGCCCTTTTCGAGCTCCTCACGGAAGATTGCATCTGCGTCCTGGACAATGCG
>ERZ870025.10-NODE-10-length-17842-cov-3.099578_pt1 | contig 17842 bp, 13 predicted proteins | sample MGYA00521103_ERZ870025 | MGnify/ENA primary metagenome ERZ870025 (study PRJEB32232, sample SAMN07284981) | human gut metagenome | biome: human-associated habitat; material: feces | host: Homo sapiens | place: Tanzania | collected 2014-08-12 ...
GAGCTTTGCCGTGTTGTATTCATAGGCAGGGTTGGAGCGGACGCTGACTGCCACCGGAATTCCCAGTCCCCGGCTTGTCAGCACGGCGAAGGAATTGTTGTAGCCGATAAATGACAGGATGACATCCGGCTTCTCCCGCTTCCAGATTTCCCGAAGAGTCCGGTATCTGGCGATAAAGCCGCGCACTCTTCCCTTTGCAAGCTCCTCCGGCTTCGGATCGGAATAAACCCGGCAGATCCCATCCGGCGCAGCTGTTGCAGCGCGCTCCCTGCCCCAGGAAACGGTTTCCTCTTCCGTTCCGTAGAGCTCGCCGGTTTTCGCATCCCACAGTGCATGCGGAAGGACGTATTCCGGCGGCCGGAAATACGTTGTCACAAAGGTTACCCTCCAGCCTTCTCCGTAAAGATACTCGGCAAGGTGCGTCATCACCCTCTCCGCACCGCCCTTTTGCAAAGAGCCGATGTAGAGGCATATGTGCGGTTTTCTCTCGTTGTCTGCTGCCATTTTCAGGTTTTCTTTCCTTCCCGTTCGCGGATCACTTCCTCCAGATAATCCTTCCACTGGTGATATATTTCATCTGTTCCCGCGATTTCACGGATCTTTCTTGCTTCCTGTCCAAGGCTCCTGCGAAGCTCCGGATTCTCGATCAGCTTCAAAATCGCCGCCGTCATGGCAGCCTCATCTCCCACAGGAATCAGGAGTCCGTTGACACCGTCCTGAATCAGAACGCGCGGTGCTCCCGCCGGACAATCCGTCGAAATGCAGGGCATTCCCATCGCCATCGCCTCCATGAGAGCATTCGGCATCCCCTCATAATTGGACGGCAGCGTATAAATCGCCGCCTTCGGAATCAGCTCCTCCAGCCTGTCCGTGCCCCCCATAAGCTGCATCCAGTCCTTGGCCTGGTTCGCCCGGATGATTTCCTCGAGCTTCTCCTTTGTTCCGTCCTCAGAATCCGGTCCGTATATTTTCAGAGACCAGTCGGGATGTACCGCATGAACCTTTGCAAAGGCACGAAGAAGCATTTCCTGATTTTTGAAATCCACGAGGCGCGAGCTCTGTACAACGCAGCGCTCCTGGTGCTCATAATCCGGATCCGGAAGCTCAATGTACTTCTGGTTCACGGGATTCATGATCACTCTGGAATTTTCCTGCAGGTACGGCTTGAAGAAGTCTCTTTGTTCCGCGGTCTGATACACGCAGCCTGCCGCATGAGGAAACAGCCATCTGATCTGAAATTTATCGGTACGCCCGCTGTAAAACGGCTCCGGATTGTTCCGGATGGAAATGATGACCGGCACGCGAAGACCAAGCGCTGCCGTCAGCGCACGGAAATTCGGCCGGTGCATAAAGGCGCACAGGACATCCGGCTGTACTTCCTTCAGGAATTCCCGGAGATATTTGATCCGCAGGCCGAACTTGACCCAACGGCCCTTCTTCTCGTCCTCCGGCTTCAGTCCGACGTTGACATGGTGAACCCGGGGATCCAACCGGAACTCATCCTTGTCGATCCACTCCACGGTCACATAGACGTCATAGCCTTCTTCCGCAAACTTGTTCGCAAGATTGGAGACCACGCGCTCTGCGCCCCCATGCACCAGGCAGTTCAGGTGAAATGCAATTTTCTTCACGTTTCGCTGTTCCCTTTCTTCCCGCCATCTTCCTTTGGCTCTTCCATCGCGGCATGGATTTCCTCCAGATAGGCCGCTGCCACCTTTTCACGGTCAAATTCTTCGATCATTTTCTGCCTTGCCGCTTCCCCCATGGCAGCTCTCTGCGAGCGGTCCAGTGTCAGGAAATGGCGAAGCGTACGGATCAGCTCCTCCGGCGAGTGCGGTGCAAATCCGTATCCCGTGACTCCGTCCTCAAAAATCTCCCGGCATCCGGAAATGTTGGATGCAATCACCGGTCTTGCGCAGGCAGAGGCCTCCATCAGGACATTGGACATTCCTTCATGCCAGGTCGGCATCACAACTGCCGAGCAGTCTCTGTAATACTCGTGCATATCCGGATGGAAGCCAAGCTGAAGGATTTCTCCCCGCGAAGCTCTCTCATCCAGCTCCTCCTGATAGTCCTCATCGCAGTAGCCGCAGATGGAGAACAGCACCTTCTCCGAATGCAGCACCTCCGCCGCACGGAAGAATTCCTCGATTCCCTTCTCCTTCATCACGCGTCCCACAAAAAGGAAATTGGTGACCTCGTCCTTCGGATACGGCATCGCCTGCCAGACCTTTGTATTGACACCGGAGCCCGGAACCAGACGGTCTCTTCCGCTTACCAGTCCTCCTCTTCGGAAAATCTGACGGTTTTCCTCATTCTGGAAGAACACACAGGAGGCCTTTTTCAGTCCCTCGTAATACATTCTCTCCACAAGGAAAAGAAGCGGCCCGCTCTTCTGAAATGTGCTTCCAAGCCCTGTGATCGTCGGAAGATACGGGATTCCCATCCTTCTGCAGACAAAACCGCCATATACATTTGGCTTGATCGTATACGTCAGAACCAGATCCGGCCGGTACTTCTTCATCAGAAGCTCATAGGCGTGCACCAGAGAAAGATCCTGCGCCGGATTCATCCCGCGCCGGTTAATCGGCGTATGCTCAATGATCACGCCCTCTTTCGCCAGGAGCTCCGTCTTCACCGTGTCCGGGAGACTTGCCACCACACGATATTCCTGCAGGAGCTTCTGCACCAGCTCGTTCCGGAAATCGTAGAGTCCTCCGGAGGAGTTTGCAAGAATCATTACCGTCTTTTTTGCCGGATCACTTCCGCCCATGGTTTTCGCCTTCATTCTGCAAGCTCTCCTTCTTTCCGGATGGCAATTTCGTTGTATTTCATCATGACAACGCCGCTCTCATAGGCGCCGATGGTCACCGGATTTTCTTCTCCCCGAAGATTTGCCAGCATCTGTGTCGGGAAGTCCACTCCGCACGCATAGGCATGCGGATAACCGCCTCCGAATCTCGGATTGACCTCGGAAAGATACCACTCGCCCTCCGGAATCCATCCGTTCTCATTCTCCTGTCCGTGTTCGTCATGGAATAGATCCATGTCAATCATTCCGCGGAAGCCGCATTTTTCCGCAAAAGCCGCAAGCTTCGCAAACAGCTTCTCATCCTTTACAGACACCGATTTATCGGTTTCTCCCGCACGCATACGGATCTTCTTCTTCAGAAAGAGCGAGGTGCATTTTCCGGAAATAAGGTCAATATAGAGATCGCAGCCATACTCCTGCCCGGTCATCAGCTCCTGGACCATAAGATCCTTCTCATTGTCAAACAGTGTCCGGACCGTCTCGTCATTTTCCGCAAGATTGATGTGAAGGCTTGCGCTTCCGCACTGCGGCTTTACAAAAACCGGGTAGGAAACCTCCCCCGCCTGCTTTGCAGCAAAGAAAGCCTCCGCGCTCGTCCAGCACCTTGCCGTCCGGATTCCTTCCTTCTGAAGGAGCTCGTACATGCGGTATTTGTCCAGGCAGGTCTCGCACAGCTCAAAGGGCGATACCACCACGGTGACGCCAAGCCCCTCAAATCTAGCACGTTCTTTTGCAATCAGAGAAAGCTCCGGATCAATCAGAGAGAAAACGCCGGAGATGTTTTCCCTTCTGCAGATTTCAAGAATCCGGTCCAGATAATCCGGCGCCGTGATGCGCGGCACAACATACGCCTTGTCTGCATCATACAGCGCAGGGGCAAGAGCCGATGCGTCTGTTGCGACAACTCTCCCTTTCCCCTCCAGCGTCTTTCGAAAGGCCTGTACCACCTTATTTCGTGTTCCGGCACTCAGAATCAGAATATTCATGACAACCTCCCTGTTGATAACGTCTCTCCTGCAGCCCGCTCACACCTACAGTCTGTCAAAGAACAGCGGCGTTCCTCCTGTATGCAGAAACAAAATCCTCTCTCCGCGAATTTCATGATCTCTCAGATACTGCAGCATGCCGAAAAATGCCTTGCCCACATACGTGGTGTCCATCGGAATTCCATCCTGCCGCATCACCCTCCGGATGCACGCCTCCTCCTCGTCAGAAGACTTTCCATAGCCTCCGAGACGGTACCCGTCCTCAAAAACAAGATCCTCCTCGCAAAACTCCGGGAGCTTCTGTCCGGGATTCTGCTCCCTCCGCATCCGGTAATAATCCAGAATGCTCTCCTTCACCACATCACGTCCGCGCGGGCATGGCCTTGCGATGCTGATCCCGACAATCCGGTTTCCGCTGCGCTCTCCCTGCTCCTGTCTCTCCAGCTCTCTTCCGCAGACAAGTCCCGCCTGCGTCGAGCCTGTGCCCGTTGCATGAAACACGTGGGAAAATCTCATTCCAAGCTCTTCTTCCTGTGCGGCAATTTCCCGATATGCGTCCACATAGCTCTGTGTTCCCGCATTTCCGTGGCCGCCGCCCTGGATAAAATACGGTTTTTTCCCCTGATTCCGGTATTCGGAAATTCTCGCTTCGATGGTGTCATGCACCTCTTCCACCGAAACGGTTTCCACCGAAGCACCGAAGTCCCGGACCATCACGCGGTTGAAGAGCTCTCTTCCGTTTGTTCCATGCTCCTCCTCTCCGGAGGAAATGATATGACACGGAAGCTCCAGCGCCGCCGCAAGATTTGCAATGATGCGGCAGTGATTGGAGGAATTGGAGCCATAGGTCATAACGACATCCGGCCTCTCCTCCTGAATTTCCCGGTAGAAGCAGGCCGCCTTTCTCGCCTTATTCCCGCCAAAGGAAAACGGCAGCAGATCCTCCCGCTTGATCCAGATCTCATTGTCCGAATAATCCCCCGAAAGGCGGACGATCGGCGTCGGAGCAAACGGATGCTCCAGCACCTCGATTTTCTTAAACTCCTGCATGGTCTTTATCCTTCCCGGCATTCTTCCGATATGCATCCAGATCCGGAATGGTCTGATCCGCTCCGGACTGTACACCGGAATGGTGCAGAACCTTTCCGATGGTGCCGAATACAATTCTTGCATCCATGGCAAAGGAAACATGGTTCACATAAGTGAGATCGTACCGGAACCGGTCCTCCCAGTTCAGAGCATTTCGTCCGTTGATCTGTGCAAGTCCGGTCAGTCCCGGCCGCACGTCATGCCGGTGCATCTCCTCCTCCGTGTAGTACGGAAGATATCGGACAAGGAGAGGGCGCGGTCCGACAAAGGACATATCCCCCTTCAGGATATTGATGAATTCCGGAAGCTCATCCAGACTGGTCGCACGAAGGACCTTTCCGAAATGAGGAAGTCGTTCCGCATCCGGAAGGAGATTTCCCTCTTCGTCCCTCGCATCGGTCATGGAACGGAACTTCATGAGTCCGAATATTTTCCCGTCCTTTCCCGGCCGGTCCTGATGGAAGAACACCGGCGAGCCAAGCTTTTTCCGGACCAGCAGCATTAAAATCAGAAAAACCGGGCTCAGCAAAATGAGCCCGATTAATGCCAGTATTATATCCAACAGTCTTTTGATAAATCTGCGGTACATATGGTCCCCTCTTACATTATGAACACTTATGTCGTATCTGTGATTTCGGCTGCTATTCGAAGCATGCGCGGATTACCTCAATAATCCGGTCCTGCTCCTCGGCCGTCATCTTGTTATCACTCGGCAGACACACGCCTCTTCGGAAAACATCTGCTCCGACATCCTCAACGCCGCCTGCAATATAAGCATTGGTCCTGCACCGGAGCGTTCCTTCCCGGCCGACTGCTTCATGCATCCGATACATCGGCTGCATGTGCATAGGCTTCCAGATGGGCCGTCCTTCCGCGTTGATGGAGGTAATGGCTTCCAGAATTTCCGTCGGACAACTCCGTCCGGCTTCCGGGATGTAAAGCGCCTGATGGTCATCCCGTACCTGTCTGCACATGGCATCGTCATCAATAATCAGCGCGGACAGCCAGTAATTCGGAGTGGTCCCTTCCGTAATGGGATTCATCCGGACAGGAAGTCCCTCCAGACCCTTGAGGTACCTCTCATACACGGCCTTCTTCTGTGCGATGTGCTCCTCCAGATGAAGATACTGACCGCGAATCACACCGGCTACCACATTGCTCATGCGATAATTATAGCCGACCTCCTCGTGCTGATACCATGCCGCATTCTCGCGCGCCTGCGTAGCCCATTTGCGGGCACGGTTCGCATCCTCCAGGCTGTTGGTCAGAAGACAGCCTCCGGCGCTCCCTGTGATAATCTTGTTCCCGTTATAGGAAATTGCCGCATAATCACCGAAGCTCCCGCACTGCCTGCCGTCGATGCACGCGCCCATTGCCTCCGCTGCATCCTCAATCAGAAGTGCACCGTGTCTTTCGCAAATTGCCTTGATTTCGTCCATGCGGCCTGGAAAACCGTAGAGCTCTGCAGCTACAACGAGTCTGACCTCCGGATATAAGTCAAACGCCTTTTCCAGCGCAGCCGGATCCATGTTCCAGGTACCCCGATCCGTATCAATGAAAACAGGAATGCCGCCTTCATACACGACAGGGTTCAGGGTCGCATCGAACGTCATGTCCGAGCAGAATACCCTCTTTCCCTCCAGAGCGCCGTGACTGATCGCCGGCTTTCCGTACAATCTCTCTCCTGCCAGCTTGCAGCACAGATGAAGTGCCGCGGTACAGCAGGAAAGACCGACGGCATACAGAACTCCTGCCTTTTGGGCCGCAACCTTCTCCACCTGATTGATGTTCTCACCCACGGTGCTCATCCAGTTGGTTTCATAGGCCTCTGTTACAAACTCCAGCTCTTCGCCATGCATTGTCGGCGATGCAAGCCACACCTTTTTCTCAAAAGCCTGGAACTCGCCACTTCTCGTAAAAGCCATGTAATTCTTTCCCTCGCGTTTCCGGTCCGTCCGATTCCCGGATACCGGATTACCCTTCTGCTTCTTCCTGATCCGGCCTGTGAATCCTCACCTGCTCCTTCTCGTGAAGTCTTGCATCTACGCTCTTCTCATCAGCAAGACGCTTCTGCTGCTTCTCGATTTCCTCGTGGATTCGTTCCCGGTTGACCTCTGTATTCTTGCGGTACGTCGGAACAATCTCCCGTACAAGCTCGCGGATTGCAGGGGACTCCTCGATGGCTGCGTCCTTCAGGCGCTTCAGCTGTACGAAGAAGCGATCCTCATCAATCTCAAGCGGCTTGCCGATGTGGATCTGACGGTTTGCCGTATCCTTCATCCCCTCTTCGTTCATCAGCATTTCTTCGTAAAGCTTCTCGCCGGGACGAAGACCGGTAAACACAATCTTGATGTCCTCGCCGACCTTATAGCCGGAGAGCTTGATCAGGTTCTCGGCAAGATCCAGAATCTTCACCGGCTCTCCCATATCAAGGATGAAAATCTCACCGCCCTTTGCATAGGCTCCTGCCTGAAGAACCAGAGAAACCGCCTCCGGAATCGTCATAAAGTAACGGATGATGTTGGGGTCTGTCACGGTCACCGGGCCGCCGGCCGCGATCTGCTTCTTGAACAGCGGAATGACGCTTCCGTTGGAGCCAAGAACATTTCCGAAGCGGACCGCAACGAAGTTGCACTGATAATGACGGTTGAATACCTGAATGATCATCTCACAGATGCGCTTCGAGGCCCCCATGATGTTGGTCGGATTCACCGCCTTGTCGGTCGAGATCATAACAAACCGCTCGGTTCCGTAATTGGCTGCCGCCATCGCGGTATTGAACGTTCCGCATACATTATTCTTAATGGCCTCGCAGGGACTGACCTCCATCAACGGCACATGCTTGTGTGCGGCTGCATGGTAGACGATATCCGGCCGGTATTTGCGGAAAATCCAGTTGATCCGCTCCACATTCCGGACAGAAGCAATCAGAACCACAAGATCAAGCTCCGGGTATTTACGCTTCAGCTCCTGCTGGATGTCATAGGCGCTGTTCTCATAGATATCAATGATGATCAGCTGTCTCGGGCGATGTCCCGCGATCTGACGGCACAGCTCCGATCCGATGGAGCCGCCTCCGCCGGTGACACAGACCACCTTTCCCTGTACATAGCCGATGATCGAATCAATATCGACCTTCACCGGATCTCTTCCGAGGAGATCCTCCACCTCAACATCGTGCAGCTTGGAGACGCTGACCTCGCCGTTTACCAGCTGGTAAATTCCGGGGAGCGTGCGCATCTTGCACTTCGTCTCCTTGCAGATGTCAAGAATTCCCTTCAGCTGTGCTCTGGAAAGGGACGGGATGGCAATGATGATCTCGTCAATGTCGTATTCCTGCACGGCTGCAGGAATCTCATCTCTTCCGCCGACGACCTTGACGCCCTGAATGAATTTGCCCCACTTGTCCTTGGAATCATCGATCAGACACTTCAGGTTCATCGTGGAGTAATGCGAATTCAGTATTTCGCGGACAATGATGTTCCCCGCTTCTCCTGCTCCGACAATCATGACATTGGTCGCATTGCTCCGGTTCGCATTCTTATGCTTGATTCCTCGAAGGAACCGATAGGAGAAGCGACTGATGAACGTCAGTGAGATCATCAGGAACATGTACATGAAGTAGTAGCTCTTCGGAACTGCCTGAATTTCATGCCGGTTCAGGTGAAGAATTCCAACGTTCACCAGCGCCGCCGCCGCATTGGCAAGAACCAGATTCTGAAGCTCCGTCTCTCCCGCAAATGCCCACAGCGAATCATAGAGCCGGAACACGTAAAACAGAGCAGTGGTCACGCCAACCGTGAACGGAAGTGCCTCCAGAACCGGAAGTGAGAAATAGCTTGGAATCTCCGAAGCCTGAAACTCATACCGGATGAGAAGCGAGAGATAGCTCGCCAGAATCACGCTTAAAATGTCATATACAATCAGGACCGCACGGCGCCAGAATTTCGCATAATTAAAGCGTTGTCCGGATGCCTGCCCGTTCTTATCCTTCGATCTGGTCATAAAACCCTCAAAGCCGCCGGTGCCGTATCCATCTGCACCTTTGCAGCATCTATTCTGAATTCAAATGTTACAAGCTCTGTAAGAAAGCATGGTAATCCAATCCATAAGTATACAACATACCGCGGCAATGTGCACGGACCGAGGAGAACGGTCAGCCACACAAGGAAAACCGGAAGGAGCGAAAGGAGCGCTTTTTCTTCTTTCCTCCTCCAAAGGTCAAAGAGAACCAGGAAAAACAGCCATGCCATCACCCCCGGAGAAAGAAGGACGCCGGGCAGAAATGACTTCTGCGCCCTCTCATCCAGAGAAAGGAAACGGTACCACGAATCCAGCACAGGAAGCCTGCTCTCCCGGATTCCCGGCTGCTCCGTCTCATAGCCGAAATACGAGCTGTCCCCATAGGTAAAGGTATAAACCGTATTCCCCCGGTAGCAGTCAACGACGGCCCCCGGTGCATAGAAGCCGTAGCTTGTCATCAGCCAGGCATTCAGATATGACGCCGGATGGCGGAGCCCCTTAGAAAGCCAGAGTCTCCAGAAGACGCCGCGGTCCTGCCGGTATGCGGCGTTGTCAAAATGGATCTTCACCTGATCCGAAAGAACCGGATTGTACAGCTCCCAGGCATCCGGAGAATCCATCAGAAGCTCCATCGCCTCCTTCTCTTCCAAAGAGAAGGACTCAGGCTCTGCATTCCACACTCTTGCAAGCTGCATGATCGGCACGGTCAGAATTTCCTGACTCTCCTCCGAGGTTGCATGCACCAAACCTGCAAGCCCTTTGGATCCGCCCGCATACAAAAGGAGCGGAAGCGCAAAGAGAACCGCCCTCTTCCAGAGCTCTCCGTTTCTTCCGGTGTCTCCTGCACTCCGGTCCTGTTTCTTCCTGCCGCGGGATCGGGAAAACAGAACATCCGGAACCAGCAGCATCAGGAAAACTGCATAGGCATAGACACCGTTGTTGCGAAGAAGCATCATGAACATCGCAGACAGTACAAAGCCCGTCCTTTCTGCCCGTCCGGAGTGCTCCGCGCCATCGGAATGCTCTCCGCTCCCGAAGCTTTGCTCCAGAATTCTGCGAAGAAATACCGTCATGAGAAGAAGCGCTGCGGCAAAGAGTCCGTCCTTGCAGCTGCAGAGAACGAACATCGTGACCACCGGGCAAAGTGCATACCAGAGCAGCCCGAAGATCCGAAGTCCGCGCCCGGCATGCCGTCTTTTCATATCCTGCAGAAGGAACACAAACGCCGCATTCATAACCGCCATCTGCAGAAGCAGATAGACAAAGATACCTGCGTTGTAGGATCCGATCACCTTGTGCACGGCCAGAATGACACCGCCGAGAAGAAGAACATGCAGAAGCGGGTGGTGCGTTGTGAAGCACCTTGTCTGCACCATGGCAAGCTCTTCGGAAGCATCGTAGACGAAAAAGCCGGGATATACCGCAAGAAGAGAAATCAGATCCGTCAGCATCAAAAGCACCCAGGAAAGAAAGACAGGCCGCTTTTCCCTCTTCCCGGAAACCGCATCTTCAATCCTGTGATTTTCTCTTTTACGGTCCAGCCATCTCCACAGAGAAAAGGCACCGGACGAAGCAAGAAGCCAGCCGAAGACAAATAATACAAGTTCAGAAGGACGCGGCCTTGCAAGGGCTCCGTTCCTCTCAAGAACACGGCCAAGAAGCCAGGACAGGGACAGTCCGAGTCCGTAAATTCCCGCAATCATCCTGTCTCGTTTTTTCCCCGGAAGTTTCTGCATCATCTCCCTCTCCGCATCCATTCGTCATGATTCTGTTCGTTCCGCATCCTTTTCGGGGAACAGAAGAGGCGCCATGGCAAACAACATCACAATCGTATATGGATTGCTGAAATGAAAAATCCATTCCACCATTCCGGTCAGTCCAAATCCCGTCACAAGAAGAAAAGGAAGCAGCGCATAGGGATCCACGCCGCCCTTTTTGCGCGCATAGACAAAGGAGGCCGCAAAGACGGACAGCACCGTCAGAAGAAGCAGTGCCCCTGCCGGAATTCCGCAGTCATACGCTGCCTGCAGGAAAATATTGTGCGCATGGACCGCAAGCTCTCCGCTCTCCAGAACAACTCCCATTTCATCATGTCCGGTCCAGTTCAGCTGCTTCAGATATGCCAGATACAGTCCCATCCGTCCATTGGAAAGATCTCCGGTATCAATGGAGCCTGCCTCCAGCTCTGCCTGCGTCGCAAGAAGCATCGGCGCTGCCGGCTGTCCCAGCTTCTTCCCCAGAGCCGCAAGACCGCTCCCGGAGCCGTCCGCCATCACAAGCATTCCGTCCTCCAGAGGCTCTCTGCTCTCCCGGACATCCGCCGTCCGGTAGCCCTGCGGAACATACCACTCGTTTCCGTAATAAATCTTCGATCCGATCTCTCCGCCCAGGATCCGGTCGCCGAAATCGCGGATGAAAATTTCAACATTCATAAATGCCGTGCAGTTCCAGGTTACATTCCGAAGGACCCAGTCGTCATACGGCTCCAGCTCCTCAAACCGGTGCGGGTGCGCATAGACCGTGGAAATCACCCGCTGACCGGTAAACGCAACCGGGAACGTAACCGCCACAATCAGAAGGAAAGCAAGGAGCGTCTGCACACCGGTCTTAAGACGGAAGGCAATCCGCTTTTTCCCCGGCCCGAAATTGCCAAGATAAAACGCCGCAATGAACAGAAGAAGAGCCAGAACACCGATTCCGGATCTCGTGAGGCTCATCGTCATGTACGAGCAGGAAAGCCCGAGGAAAAAAGCCTCCTTCCAGGTTCCGGCAGCTCTTACACGAAGCTCCTGTCCCGCCGTTATCCGGAATTTTCTGACAAAAAGAGTAATCGCCGCCGCACAGACAATTACGAGATAGTAGGCCGTCACCGTCGGCGTATGGAAATGCATGGAAAAGCGGCTGTACATGTAAGCCAGATAGTACCGGTGCAGCATCGTGTAAGCTACCTTGAAGGCGAAATCCAGCAGAATTCCCTCGCACAGATCCTGCAAAAGGCGCTCTCTTCCCGTCCAGTAACGATATCGCACATAGAACAGCAGCCAGAGCCCTGCAAGGAGAGGAATCCAGAGCCTTGTATTCCGGAAGATCAGAAGCCATACGGCAAAGAGAAGAACCACACCGGAGAGAAGCCTCGATACCCCGGACAGCGGCTTCTCTTTTCTGCGAATCCTGTCTGCCAGCATGCAGACAAGCGAGGTAACGGCGATTGCTGCCGCTGCACAGGCCGCCGCCTTTGACACCGTCACCGAATTCTTCCACGCAGCCTCCGGATCCGCTGCAGCAGGAATCCGGTTATGAATGCTGTAAACAGCCGCAAGCAGCACCGAGACCGCCGTCACCGCTGCCGTTCCCGCATTGAAGTTCGAGGCAATATCTCCCATAAGGAGCGTAATCAGGCACAGGAGTACAACAATCCGGGACATCGACGTGTCGTGGATATAGTCATTCGTTGCATTCATGTAATCGGCGCTGTAATTCATGATGAGCGCGATGCAGAGAATGATGCCGTAATGCCAGAGGTTCTTCCGCCCGAGGTCGCCGCCCACAAGATCCGGAATCCCGTCTCTTTTATGCCAGAGGCCGTACAGGCACCAGCCGGCACCGAAAAGGATGCCTGCTTCATAAATCAGAATGTCCGGCACTCTTCCGTCAAAGAGCTTCAAGGGCCAGACGGCAAGAAAGGCTGCTCCGAACCCAAGGACAACCGCCGGTGTCAGGAAAACCTGCATTGCATGAAGCACGGAGGTCACGGTATTTTTCTCCGGAAATTTCCGAAAGAAGAGATAAACGCACAGCGCAGCAAGCGCTGCCGCCGCAAGGTAGAAAAGAGCCCGAACCGCCGAGGGGCCCTTCGTCTCCGCAATCCGGTAATCCAGAGAGGTCTTCAGCGCCACACCATCAATCCCGCTGTCATGATAGAAGCCTGTCTGATACAGGGGTGATTTTCCTGTGGAAAGCGCCTCCTCCTGCGATTCGAAGCCAACCGTAAACCGGCTGTTCTCCATTCCGCGAATCGTATAAACATAGGTCTCACCCGGAATCAGATCTGCATCCACGGAAACAGCGGCATAGGCAGGGACCTCATCAGGAAGCTTCACCTCCTCTTCCGCCGTGAGCTCCATCGCACCATTTTCCAGGACCCGGAAAAGCTGAAACTGCGCCTTTCCTCCCTCCTGAACCGAGTGCACATAAAACTTCAGCGTCTGCAGATGGTCATACTGCGCAGTGAAATACTCTCCCGCATCCGTATCCTCTGTCACAGAGTCGCTGATCATCACCGGATCAAGGCCGGAAGTAAAGGCATGATTCTCCCGATACAGCCGCATCGGCCAGATGGTTGCAAGCGCAAGGCAAAGGAGAACCAGCAGGCCGCAAAGGACCGCATTTCTCTTCTGAATCACCGTTCGCAGCATATTAGTGTTCTTCCTTTCCTGTCGTTTCACGAATGACATACTGGGGTGCGCTGTTGACAGAGATATACGTTCTTCCGATATATTCGCCTGCAAGTCCCAGCATCAGCAGGATCATTCCGCCGAAGAATACAATGGCGGTCATCAGCGCGGAGAAGCCGACCGGAACCGCCGGATTCACCATTTTTTTCACAATGGTATAGATGGCATAAACAAAAGCCAGCGCCGAGCAGGCCGCGCCGAGTGCCGTGCCGAGCCGAAGCGGCTTGATGGAAAAGGCTGTGAACCCGTTCATCCAGAGAGCAAGGAGCTTTCCGAAGGTGTAGCCGCTGTTTCCGATCTCACGTCTTCTGTGATGCACCGGCACATTCACAATGTTCTTTGTCGTGCGAAGCACAAGTCCCAGCAGATACGGATAGGAATTCTGATACCGCAGGACCTCATCCGCCACAAAGCGCCGCATGGCAAAATAGCTGCTCACATACAGATCATGCGGCTTGTTCAGCATCTTCTCGAGCATTTTCTCGTTGACCCAGCTTCCGAAATTCCGGAACGCCGAGTGCTCCTTGTGTCCGTAGCTTGCATAGGCAACGTCGGCTCCGTCCTCAATGGCAGCAAGAAGCTTTCCCACCTCGTCGGCAGGTGTCTGTCCGTCATCATCGAGGCAGACTACAATGTCCCCTTTCGCCGCGCGGATTCCTGCCATCAGTGCCGCATGCTGGCCGAAATTCCGGGCAAGATCCATTCCGGTACGGTCCTTCCGCCCCTCACAGAGGGAGCGGATGACGTCCCAGGTCTCCTTTCCCGAGCCGTCGTTCACCATGATGATTTCATAAGCATAAACGGGCAGTCCCGCCATGGTCTCCTCAATTTCCTTTACAACCCCCGCAAGGGTCTGTTCCGAGTGGTAACACGGAATCACAAAGCTGATCGTCTTATTTTCCTTCATAACCGTAATCTTCTCTCCTAAGCCGCAGGAAATACATGTCCTTTCTGGCCCCATCCGTGCACTCCACCGAAGGAAGCACACCGGCGATCTGAAACCCGGCTCTCTCGTATCCCTTCAGCGATGCCGGATTGTCTTCAAAAATGCGGCACACAATGTCCGAAAGCCCCAGAACCCGGAAGCCATAGTCGCAGGCAAGCCGGATCATTCTTGCGCTGTAGCCCTTCCCAATGGCCGAATCCTCTCCGATCCAGTCGCCGCACTCCGCATACTGCGGATGAATGTCATCGAGCACCGCGCAGCCGATCGGAAGATCGAAGTGCCTTCCGTCTTCTCCGGTTCTCTCCTCGCAGAAAATAAACTGCGCCACCTGTCCGCTCTCCACCTTTTCGTGAAAATAGCGTTCCTGCCCTTCCAGCGTGAACGGTTCCCGGTAAATATAACGGCTTCGCACCCTCGGATTGTTCCGCCAGTCCACAATGAGCTGTGAATCCTCAAGTGTAAGTGGCCGCATCTTCAGATTTCCGTCCGATGCTATGTATTGTCCGTCCATTTTCTTCTCCTGAGCTTCTTCTGAAATTGATGTCTGAATGAATTAATGTCCGTCCTCCGTTTCCGGCTTCACGGAATAAATGATCCAGTCATTCCCGATACGGTCTTCCTCTTTCAGCTCTGCCTGCATGCCTTTTCCGGAATAATAGGCCAGAAGCCACCCCGGGTCCGCGTCAGCTTCGGCCGCCACGAAGACGTTGGCGTTCCCAAGAAGGATTTCGTCCAGTCCCTGTCCTTCGGCAGAGTCACTCTGCGTGAAAAGGCCCAGGTTCCGGAGCTTTTCCGCTTCCAGAGGGCTCCTGGCTGCCCATCCGCCCATCAGAGTGTAGTTGGACGGCTCGTCACCGACTTCAAAAAGACGGTCTGAGAAATCCACCGTGGAATAAACATCCGTAAAGTATACATTCTCCGGATGCTCCCTGCAGTAGGAAAGAAATGCCTCATACGGAGTATTTTTCGAAAGACGTGCCTCCTGCTCGCAGGCAGCGCTGCGAACCTGCCAGGCGGCAGCAGCAAGAAAGAGCACCGTAAGCAGTACATAAGTCCCCGCAGCTTCTTTTCTCCGGTCCCGGACCTCCTCGCCGATGAGCCAGAGAAGGATCACCGCCTCTGCAAGGAAAATGCTGTGCGTCAATCGCACCACCGGCCGATGATGATAATAAAGATATAAAAGAAGAGCGCTTCGGAGCACATACAGCACCAGAACTCCGGAAAGTCTGACTGCGCTTTCCCTGCACCGCTCCTTCTCTTTCTTCCCCTTTTCCCGGAAGGAACCGCTTCTCCTGCAGAAATATCTCAGGATTTCCGCACCGGAAAGAAGAACCGCCGACACATACAGCACCAGACTGATCATCCGGTAAGGCTCCTCTGCCCTGGTGGTCTGCGAAGCCCTGTAATCCCAGAGGGCCTCCCTCCACCTTGTCCCGGTGCTCTTTTCACCTGCTGCCTTTTCCTTCGCATAGGCTGCAATCGCTTCGAGCTTCTCTGCGTCAATGTCCGCATCCAGTCCGAAATTGTAATTTCGGATCAGCTCTGCCTCAGAAGCGCCAAGGCCGATGCTCTGATAGAATTCCTCGTTTCCTTCATACTCCGGAATTCTCTGAAAATCGTAGAGCTGCGTCCTCGCATCGAAGAAACGATAAAACGTCCTCCACTCATCCGACCGGTATCCAAGACGGTTTCCGGCTTCACCTGCAAAAAGGGAAAGCAGAACCAGCACAAGGACCGTGCACATCAGGCGAAGCTTCTTCCCTTTTTTCATCTTCAGCTGCGCCGCACGGATCAGAAAGGCAAGGGCAGCAAACGGTCCCACAAACAGCATCATCTCGGAACGAAGAAGATACCCAAGCGCAATCAGAAAAACCGGCGGCAGGAGCTCCTTCCGCCATGCACGTTTCGTTTCTCCCGGCTGCAGCGTAAGCAGCCAGAAGGCAGCCGCTGCCCCGATCATTCCTACCGTCACGGAATACTGAAGAAACACCATGTGATACAGCAGAAGTCCCGCAGCAGCCAGCGCGGCAAGCACGGCAGCCCTGATATCCTTCCGGCAGGCCATGACCCGTCCGAGGACAAGAGCAAGGCACCCGAACTGACAGCTCAGAAGGAACAGTCCGTACCAGTCCACCGACCTGTTTGCCCGGTAGAGACCGCCCAGAACAGCGGTCAGCGGGAAATAGCTCTGAATGTTCCGAAGCTCCGGCTCTCCTGTATAGCTTCCCGCCAGGATCTGTGCCATCAGCGCATCGTCGTTCAGATCGTAGTAATACGGAAAGATTCTTCCGAGAAGAAACGCCGCTGCCAGAGCAAATATGCAGGGAAGCAGAAGCCTTACCGTCTTGCTTTGCCCGATGCCCGTTCTATTCAGTTGTCTCTTTTCTTCCCGTTGTCCTGTCACAGCTACTCTTTCGCGGCCCTGTTTCACAGATTTTCTTTTACCGCTTTTCTTCCACGACTTCTCTTATCAGATAACTCAATGCGTACGGTAGAATTCCTCAATCACCGAGACCACGTCGTTTACATTTTCTTCTGTCAGGGAATAATACATCGGAAGGCGGAGAAGTCTTTCGCTCTCCCTTGTCGTATAACGATCCTCCCCGTGGAAACGTCCGAATTTCTTACCCGCGGGGCTCGAATGCAGCGGAATGTAGTGGAACACCGCAAGAATTCCCTGCTCCCTCAGTGCCTGGATCAGAGCCTGTCTCTCCTCCAGATCTCTGGTCTTGATGTAGAACATATGCGCATTGTGAACGCAGCCCTCCGGGATCACCGGAAGTTCAATTCTTCCCTCTGCGGCAAGCGGCGAAAGGAGGCGATAATACTGCTCCCATCTTGCAAGCCTTGCGTTATTGATCTCATCCGCCTGGTACAGCTGTGCCATGAGGTACGCAGCATTGAGCTCTGAAGGAAGGAACGAGCTTCCGTAATCCACCCAGGTATACTTGTCGATCTGTCCGCGGAAGAACTGGCTGCGGTTGGTTCCCTTCTCACGAAGGATCTTAGTCAGTGCTCTGGTATCAATTCCTGCAATTCCCGGAATATCCTGTTCTTTCAGGAAATCCTGAATTGTGCCTTCGCATCTGAAATTGCTCGGCATACGGGATAACTCCCTCACAATATAGCCGTCAGGCCATGCTTTTAATGACTCCATATCCGGTGTAATTCCATAATTACCAATCAGCGGATATGTCATAACCACTGCCTGTCCCGCATTAGAAGGGTCCGTCAGTACCTCAAGATATCCTGTCATTGAAGTATTAAACACGATCTCACTGATCATATCTCTCGTCGAACCAATGCTTGTTCCTGTAAACACAGTACCGTCTTCCAAAATAAGAAACGCTTTCATCTGTTCACCCTTTCCCTTCGTAAAAATATTTTTTCTCAAAAGGAAGGCGCTCATGGAGTCTTTCTTCCAGAGCGCCCTCTTTCTCAAATTGTAAAGATTATACTACAATCAGAGACATAATTCAACCGTATTTTTCATGTATAATTTATCTTTTTTCTTATAAATAATGAGTATTTT
>ERZ870025.13-NODE-13-length-16905-cov-10.921916_pt1 | contig 16905 bp, 23 predicted proteins | sample MGYA00521103_ERZ870025 | MGnify/ENA primary metagenome ERZ870025 (study PRJEB32232, sample SAMN07284981) | human gut metagenome | biome: human-associated habitat; material: feces | host: Homo sapiens | place: Tanzania | collected 2014-08-12 ...
TGAAGGTGAGTTGATAACTATAGGGCTAGCATTCTTGGCATCTTCATAATCCTATATAAGGTCATTTAACTACACATTATAGTTATATGCATCTTTATGTGCGTTCCTATGATAATGAGCTGCTTTAACAAGACTGTCCATACCTCTAAGATTTCTAGAGTAGTTCTCAAGAGAATCTTCATAATAACCTTTCTACTTAAGCGCTCTAGCATAATCCTATGTAGACTTAGCTCTAAGAGCGTCTCCGTATCTTGTATGCATAAGTCTTACGTAGTCCTTGACAAAGTCTGCATCAGTCTTGTAAGTAGTGTAGGTCTTACCATTCCAACCTACACCTCCATAGTTATGCTATCGTCTAGCAACTCTAGATCTACCGTAGTTAGACTCATATGCGAGCTAGCGCATTACATTATAGTATGCCGCATCACCATAGCCATACCTGTTTAATTGTTGTCCTACAAGAGGACCCATTCTGTGAACAAAAGTATTAATAGAATCATTCTTGCCTCCTTTGTATTTGTGCAGTATAGGATGTTCTTCATTCAATGGAGTATCAAAAGGTAATGGCTTAATAATATCTTCAGCTATATTAACATCCTTTCCTTCATTGTAAGCATTAAGTATGGACTAAACACTCTAGTCAATCTACTACTGCTCTTCTGGGCTAGGTTCCTCAGCCTGGGTGTCTCCACCCAAGTTGATTCCTCTAATATCCTTCCAGTAATCAGCGCCATTCTTCCACGCTTCATACTTCTGCTAAAATGTCTTGTTGTCGAACTTCATGATTACTTCTCTCCCGGAACCCTATTTTTGATAGCTGTCTTTGCCTTAAGTTTCTCGCGTTCATAAGCAGCATCATCCTTAGCCTTCTACAGCTCTGTTTCATGCTTCATCTTATCCTTCTCAAGCTAGATCTTCTAATCCTCTATCTCACGCTTCTATTTAGCTTCATAACGCTTATTGTAAGCCTCTTGATTAATCTTTTGCTGCTCAAGAGCCTGTTTGCCAAGTTCTGCAACGTCGGGTACTCCATTATCGTTTTGATCCATATCTTCAGTTCCACGATAAGCATTAATTTGTGCTACAGCTATCTTAGTCTGATTATCTTGATCAATCTGATATCTCTGAAGATCCATCTGAGCTTCCTGTAACATGAGCTCCTGCTGCTTAGCTTCATTCTGCATCTGCTGTAACTGCTGTTGCTGCTGAGCCTCTGCCTCCTGCTGCTATTGCTGCATCTGCTCCTGTCTGGTCTGCATATCCTTAAGCTTCTGCTTAATGATATTGAAGTTATCATTTGTAAGAATCTCTGCTGCTTCAAGTAAGCTAGCACCATTCTGCATAGCTGGCTATATAAGCTGCTGAAGTTTCTGTATGTTCTCAAGATCCTTAGATGTATCGCTTACGAACACATCCATGTCCTCATAGTAGAACTTAGGGGTAATGTCTAAGAATGCCCTTTCTCCGTTATCAAAGATGTACTGAAGCTTTCGTTTGCCAGTCTCTTCCCAAGCACCCTTAGCTGTATTAAGAAGCATGTTGAGTACTCTTCTCTTACACTGATTATGAACCCAGAACAATGGCTCTGTGATATGTGAGCTCTGTACTACAGATCTCTCCACATTACCTACCATTTCTGATGAGCTTACTGCTCCTTCTCTCTATGATGTAATACCAGAGATTGTGCCAGCAAGTTCCTCTATCTTATCCATAAGCTGTATATACTCAGCTATGACGTTAGACATTGTAAGATCCAATGCTGTAATCTGATTGAACTGCGCAGGCTTACCACCCTCTCTTCCAGGAATATTCCAGCCTTCTTCGTATGGGTTAATGAAGTTAACGCCAACGCTAGATAAGTAGTGCATCCACTTAGCAGGGCTAATATTCATAGACTTAGGAATCTATGTAATATCCATATTAACAACCTTACCCTTATCTCTAGCAATAGCCAATTCAAGTCTGTACCACAATACAATGTACATGTACTGTAATGGCTTAAGTATGCTAACCAATGATCTAGGCTTACTATTCGTGTTGCTATAAATGGCGCCACAATAAGGAAGCTTCTGGCTATTAGGGTTATCGATACTTACATGCTGATATTCAATAGGCTGTATACCAAAGTATAAGTCGCTACCAGCTCTATATCCTTCCCATACCTCTACAATCCAATCTGGTTCTACACTAATCTCATTACCAACAGGCTGATATGTTTCATCAACTATGTTAATCTGAGGTTGTCCTGCATCGTCTGCAGTAGTTACATAGAAGATCTTCTTAAAAGACTTCCAGCAACAATGCCATACATTTACAAGAGACTTGCCAGCCCCTTCAAATATAGGGTTATCGTATATACGTAACTGTATGCCCATATCAACAGGGCTTCTATCTCCAAGGTTTCTACCAGGAGTAGAACCAATCATTTCCTCAAGCTTATCAAGATCTTTCTCTTCAAGCTTGTCGTAGTATCTATCGTATACTTCTGTAATAGGCATACGCATCTTTCTGCAGCACCATGAACCATCCTCAATAAACTCCAAGTCTGGGCTCTTGTCATAAGAGAAGTATATAGGATTAACTCTTTCGACATATGGCTCTGCATTAAGTACGCCAACATAATAAATTTCTCTACCTGAGATCAATCCGTCCTTCCAGCCTTTGATAAACTCGTTGTCAAGATCAAGTTTCTCTCTCAGATAGGTAAGCGTATGATACGCTGTGTTTTCTACAATATCTTTATAATCTTTATCCATGTACTTAGCTATCTACTCTGGTGGCATAACCTCTCCAGATTGTAGCTATTCCTGGAACTACTGAGCTTCTTCTGGACTCATTCTAGCTGTGATAGCTGCCTATATATATTGCAGAATCATCTACTTCTCTTTTTCCTGCATTTCAGATGTGGCCTCCTATGAAGTTCTGATGACTCTGAAATTAAGAGGTCTCTTTGTCTCCTCGCCTATAAGCAAGTCTACTTTAGGTCTAATAATATTAAAGTCATGAGGAGTAGCAGGAAAACCATCCTCGACCTTGAATGGGTTTGTAATTGATTTAAAATCCTTCTCGTCGAAGATGCTGTTATATAAATTATAATAGGTCTACAGCTCTCCGTAATATGATGTACTATTTCCTCCAGATGTTACGTTACCTTCACCTATAATATAGTTAACGCAGTCTTCTTGCCACTTCTTTCCTTTCTTTGAAAGAGGGAGCTTTTGTCTGGGGAAAGCTGAATTGTATAAGTTATCTTCCATGTATTAAAATGTGAATATCGGCATACCGTCTTCACTTGTGCTGCTATCTTCTTCAAACCATTGTTTGCTAAATAACGGCATCTCGAAGAGTTCAACCTATTTGTTTTGTTCTTTTGCAGACGACACCTTTACCTAATAGAGCTCCTCTCTGTATATCATTACCATACATAAAGCTATAACACGGTCCACATTTCGTACACCATCGTTCTCTATAAGCTCTTCTATTAGAGGTTCGCTGTATACTCTTTCTACATTAGGGTGACCTTCTTCAAACTCATCTAATAGCCACTCTAATATTAATCCTTCGCCATATGCCCTAATCTGCTTGGTCATGTGGCATCCTTTTCTTCTTTGTACTTTACTGTCTTTAAATACTTCAGATATGATTTTATCCGGCTAATCAGCCAGGAGGTAATCGCAGTGTTTATTCGTAAAGTAAGGGTAGATTCCTTTTCTTTCATTCTCAAATAATAATCTAGCATTGTAGAACGTAAGTAGCTTACGTACATTTTCATAGTACTCTTCTGCCGTATCTGGTCTTCCAGAATACTCTGCTACTATCACATCTGTCCATGCCTCACCAGCTCTCACTCGCTTAAATATAAATGTAGAACCAAGAGAGTTTGTAAAACTATCATCGTGGTCATATGGGTCACATCCTCCTATGTATAAACCGTGCGGAGGATCCTTTACTGGGTACTCCCATATAACTACAGATCCATGAGGTTTATCGCCCTTCTTAAGAGGGTAGTTAGTTATATCCCCACTAGGCTTTTCTGTAGCCTTTACTTGGCCATTTCCATCCCATTCCAGATCAACTATATGCTTCATACTCTAAAGCTTCTTGTTGGTCCTTATTCTGGTCAATTGGTCCATTAACAACTTTCTAGGGAATATATTCTTACCAAGCTCCAATACAGCTTCTGCTGGCTTTATAGGACGCTCTGATATAAAACGGTCTATAGATTGCTAACTAGCACCACCGTCCTTTACTTTGTTCCTCTGATCTATAAGGTTCTCTATAGCTTTCTCTTTATAGCTATTACCATCCTTGTCCATATATACCTAGTTACCATCATCATCAAATGATTCTAGGTTTGAATAAGCTGGAACAAAGAATGCGCATTCTGTATTCTCTCTACCTTCATCCCATATATTAGGGAAGCTGAGAACATTGTAAGACTTAGGTTTGTAGAACAACTCTTTTAATCCTTCAAAGCTAGCGCCTTCTGTACCACCAGTACCAAATGCTATCATTAATCCGAACGCTTTACCATCATCGGTTTCTACTGAAGGCTATTCTATACGCCATGCATCAAGAAGGCTAGGGAACTTACCTCCCTCCTCCCATAGTACAAGTTTAGCACGAGTACCACGCACACGCTCTGGGTCGTTCTTAAGGGTTATACCTGTTATGCTAGATAAGTATCCTTGCTCAGTCTGCTTACCAAACTCATCGGTAATCTTGTAACCTGATGTTCTCTCCATACGTGTAGACACAAGTCTTTGTTTAGCCCACGCTGTATGTTTATCAAGGAAGTCCATTATCTACCAGGCTTTAGTTAACAAACCATCACCTATAAGGAATTTCTACTCTGATGCTATAGCAAAGTTCTTAGAGCCTGGTATAAGCATGTAGTTCCTAACTAGCATTGATCCTCCTTTAAATGAGTATCCTCTTTGTCTGCACTTAAGTACAGCCATATGTTTGCCTTCTAGCTCCGCTTGTTCTATAGCACAAAAATAATAGTAATCATAGTCCCAAAAACTAGGGAACTCAAGTATACGTTGTCTTCTCTTTCTGAGGTTGCCCTCTCTATCAGTGTACTCTTCTTCCTTAAGTCGCATGATTGGACTATAATTTAGATAGAAGTAGTTGTATCCAGTTATACCTTCTCCATCTGGAGCAGTATAACCATTAAGACATCTATCTGTTTCTTGCTCCCAATATTTATTATAATCAGTAGTACCTCTAGGAGCTAAGGTATAGCATCCATGTTGCTGAAAGAAGATAGCTGCCTATCTAAACTTATCAGTATCATGTAGCCTCTAATTAAAGTCTATCATAATTATTCGTACATACCAATAACGCCACCACCCTTGACTCTACCGGTTTCTGCTTGTTCTGCCTTTGCCTACTTCATAGCCATGTCTAACGACTTGATAATACCGCTAACATCTTTCAATATTGCTGAAAGCTTCTTAGCTGTATCTATATCAAGCTCCTCTTCAGCATAGCTATCCATCGTGTTCATAATGCCCTCTGCTGCGCTCTTAGAAGATTTAAGCAAGCGGGTAGCAGGAGTCTCTTGGAACTCCTGGAACCTTTTTGCTAATTCTTTTATAACGTCATCAGGTTTATAATTCTCATCATTAAGTACATCTTTAGCTACTCTCCATGTGCGTTCTTTCTCTGGGTATGCCTCATATGGACTATTCCATTTATATCTCCACACTATGAATTCGATCTTCTTTAATGCATCTTGTTTATCTTTAGCATTGTTGTAGAAGTCTTTAAATGGTGGTATAGCTAAATCTTCTGTGCTTAACTGTATTTTATTCTGTATGATATCAAACATTCTGATCTATAGTATCTATCTCGTAAGACTGGAAATCAGATCCTGCCATCCATTGTGATGTATACGGAGCGTTCTCAACCATTGTTGAAGAATGAGAAAGAATGTATACACCATTCAATCTTGCATCACTACTAAGCTGCACAATAGACTGATCAACAATAGTTGCTGTACCAGTATTATCTGCACCAGCATATGTGCATTTAGCAAATTGCGAGCTACTATCAAGTGCAGTCTTAGTTATTTCAACCCAGTCGCTATCTCCAATATTAATCTAGAAGCTTCCGCTTCCAACAGCTGTTGACGATGTAATATTATTACAAACTCCAACAATCTTGCATGACTGTAAAGATCCGTTCGAGAATGTAAGCTTCTTGTATAATCCTACATTTCCTACAGATCCTCCAAGTAATACATAATGCTGCCCTACCTTATATAAGATGTCATTGTTTCCAGCGGCTGCGACATATACAAATCCATTCAACTTGTTTGTTAATGCGGCTGTCTCGTACCAAATGTTATCTTTCTTTGCGATCTGAGAGCCATTTAAAGTAAATGTTTTTCCACTTAATGTGTATGTAGAAAGAAGCTAGTCTGCACCTTGTTCATTAATCCAGTCTGGTTTATCACCTGTTATACCAAGCTTCCATGTTTTACCGTCAACAATGAAGTATATTGTACCATTATCAAGGACGATCTTATTAGTGGTACCACTTGTAAGAACTCCAGTATTAGTTACTGTGAATGGCGCTGTATTAAGACTGCCGCTAAATTTACCTGCCCAGATTCTTACATCCCCCTTATCTATATCAGAAGGTAATTCTGAACTGTTAACTCTTCTACTAGATGTCATGCCGGCAACAATATCTTCTCCTTCAAAAACTACTACTTCATTTGTAGACAGTTCTTTAATAAAACCCTGGTTCGCAATAATTCTCTATGCTACAATGTCTGGAGACAACGAGAATGCGGACCAATAGGAAGCAACGTCTGGACTAGTCGACCAATTATCACTTTCTCCAGTCTCTGTATTTACACAAGCATAGTACACGTTGTTATAAAGTACAACATCTTGGTAGAACACGCCATCTTCACCCGCAGCCCTCTTACCATCATAATATGGTTTATTGTTCTGGTCGTAAGAGCCTCTCATTCTTAAAGGACTACCCTTCAGGGTCTATCCTGTAGCAGCATCACCGTCTTTACCGGCAGCTGAAATAGGTATTACCATAGAGTATACAAATACGCCACCCGGATCGGTTGTTATAACTATCTTTATTGTTGCGGACTTACTAGTTATTTCGCTTGTGGCAATCTTGCAATACCAGTTATCACTGTTAGTTGTAACATCTGGAGCTGTATTCTAATCGGCAGGAGATTGACTAACAGTGCATTCGTAATCATCCGTTTTCTGCAGTACGTAATCTTTATTTCCTTCCTTCTTGTATAGTTTTACAGTAAACTTAGCATCTGTTTCATACGCGCCTTCTGCAACATGACTTTTATCATATGAGAGAGTCATGTCAGAAATATCTATCATATATGTAACGCCATTAATGCCTTCTACTGCTGGAGCCTTTATAATAGGGACATACTCCTAAAGATTAATATCATCTTTATGAGCTTTGAAAGATATACCGTTTTCGCCTTGAGCCTATATCGTGTTCGTGGTCATATTTGTCCAGTCGCCATCATCTACCTTGTATTGGAACTACCAGCCTCCTGAATTTTCAGGTTTATACTCTGTGAGAGTTTTACCTTCGCCCCATCTTACGCTAACACCTATTTCATTAGGATAGAAAGATCCGTCCTGATAAGATATAGCTGATGCTGTAGTATATATTCCTGCAGTTACGCCATCCTTTCCAGGCTCTGCCTAAATACCTTCGTTAGATATCCCGTAGAATGAGATTTCTGCATATCTAATCTAATCAGAAACACTACCACTAGGAGTTCCTGTTAATGTAAGGGTATAATAAGCATCATCGGTAAAGTCGAGAGCATTGTCAGCAAGATTAATATTTACTGAATTATTACTACTAAGATCAAATGAAGATTTAAGATCACTCTTATCTGTACCGTCTGACTTCTTGAATGATACAAACTGTAATGTCTTACTTATAGGATCACCAGAATTATACATGTTTACAGTAACGTTAGCATTATATGCTTTACTTTTCTTTGTTACAGGATCAATGTAAACATACCTAGTCTCTCCAACTACATCAATTATTACAGCTTCTACAACTCCGTCTTTTGCATAATATGACCAGATCTTTGGCTGACTATACTGATGCCAATAAGCATCTTCTGTCTCAGAACTAGTAGGATTAGAATCGTTTCTCTTCTTTCTTACAGATACCCAGATCTTGTCGCCAGGATGCTGATCTTTTATATTGGAAGGGTCATCAAACCATCCAGAATCCTTCTTTATATATTCGTCTTGGTTAAAGTACTTTGTATTGTAATATGACTCACTTTTGTCTTCCCAACTGCAGCTTCCAGAATCATCCTTTCCATTTTCTTTAGACTATTTGTTAGTATACCATGCTGAAGGATCTTCTGTAGGCGTTCCTGTACTAGTCTTGGTGAATATATATTCAACTCCATCTCCGTCTGTACCATTCTCTCCATAATGAGACCAAAGAACAGGGCCTATCCATTCTCCCCAAACGCCATCGGTTTTAATTCTAACACACACCCACTCATTATCATAGAATACATTGGTTCCTTTATCAAGACCAACTCCTTGAGGATTATCTGTCCAGTCATAATAATTGTCACCATCAGGCTTTTGTATCTCTGAGATATCGTGTCCCTTTTCTGTTCTGTAATAACGGAAGTCTCTATCATTAGTATCAGCTCCAGTACCACCGCTACCAGCTGGACCCTATGGACCTTGGTCTCCCTTGCTTCCAGTAATACATATAGGAGTCATATAATGTCCATATAATCCATCGCCGGAAACGAAGACCTATATCATCCATGTGTATTCGCCAGATTTTCTATTTACTGCATTTTCTGTCCAACCAGATTCTGCTGAAGGGGCACTTCCGTCTGTAGGTTTTTCCGGAGCTACTGTCTCACTTGTATTGTTTTTGAAATACTGCTTGTAGTAACCTCCATCTTTTCCATCTTTACCATCACCATCACTGCTTCCTGTTGGTATATCTATTATTTCTGTTCCGTTTCCATAGAGGCTATGTACATTACCTTTAACACGAATTCTCTTAAGCTTATTTATTTCAGCATATTTAGTAAGCTCAGCAGCAAGCTGTTCCTTAGTGACAAATTTACTTGTATCAACATTACTAGTAGCAATAGATACTGTAAATGTACCACCATTCTTCTGCTTAAGAACAAGCTGATTGTTCTTATATTCCATTGACTCGATACTATAATCCTTGCCACCTGTTAACTTAATATTGTTTATCTCAGTTGTAAGGTTATTGATCTTGTTCTGTATGTCATTCTTAATAGTATCAAGATCAGTCTTAAGAGCATACTTACTAAGATCTGCTGTTTCATTCTTAATCTTAGCTACAAGCTCGTTTACGTATTCTATAGTAGCATATTTAGCCAACACATTGTCACCGAAGCCCAAATCATAAAGAATGAGCTTAACCTTCTTATCAAGGCCCTCTTCAAGCTCATCGAGCTTCTCTTCGTGTTTCTCTACCATCATCTTGATGAGGTCAACAACGTCCTGGTTAGCTTTATTATTCCACTTATCTTTATCTTCTTTTGATACGTATTCACTGTCAGCGTTTTTACTCATAACCTTAGAAAGTATTGATGAGTACTGCTGAGCAGCTTCTAAGTGACCATTGTGTTGGCATGCGCACTCATGGTCGCAACAATTGAAATCTACCATGTTAATTTGTTTAAATTGTTAACAATTATAGTACTGTGGTGTCATTGAAGACCACGTCTAAAAACGCCACAGTTATAGGTTAAATGAAATCGTTCCAATCAATAGTATCATCCTTACCCATTATATCAGCAATATATCTACAGAACTATATACCCTCATATCCATCCTCATCATTAGCTACAGCCATAGCATAATCTAAGCACTACCTCTCATTAATCAATGATGGGTAGAAGTCTGCGTAAGCCATATTAGCTGTGTATGTTATGTCGTATATTGTAGATGTACTAGGTATAGTAATCTTATTAACATCTATAAGACTCTATATCTAGTCTGCTGTCCATGTGTGTGATGTACCGTTATAGTTTACCATCTGTTTACAAGCATGTTCGCATAGCTTCTTATTGAAGTGCTTACCATACTTATCTATATACTTATGATAATCTGTATCTTTGTAAGAACCTAAGGTGGCTGTATAGCTACCATCTTCATTCTATTTCACATTAGCAGCGTACTTTGTATCGTGCTAATCATCACTGTGCCGTATTACTATTACCTTGTGCATGACTAAAAGAATTAATAAAGTTATTAACAGTTGACTCCATTCTACTTATAGACTCCTCTATCTTTGAGAATCTCTATTCGGTCTCTTTCTTCTCCTTATAGATAGGGTTGAGCTCAGACAATAATGCTGTCGTCTTATCTACAACTTCCTTCTATTTAGGAACCGACTCAAGTATCTTCTCAGCAGTATTCTTCATCTGCTCTACTTCAGCCATAAGACCCTACTTATCTGTAGACAATACTACATCTCCTGCGTATGTAACAGATAGATTCTCTGGGATTGAATATGTTGCTGTCTTTGAGTTAGCCTCTATAGTTATATCAACAACCATCTGAGACTAACCCATTGTAGGCTTTGTGTTTAAGTCTAAATGCGGAAATCCAACTGATATAACCTTGCCATCGGTAATAGTTATATCCTGTTTATTCAGTATGTAAACTGAATAGTTTTGTTTTACATCTTTAAATGCCATAAGCCTTATATTTATATGTAAAGGCTCCCGAAGGAGCCCTCACATAAATTAAACTTATTAAGCTGTAGCAGTTGTCTTAAGTGCAGCAATCAAAGTAGCATTCTACTTCTGCTGTGACAATTCAAGGCGAGCGTCATTGTATCTCTACTGTAAATCTGACTGCCAATGATTGTTCAAAACATCTACTATTCGCTGAGTATTAGCATTTGCGTTCGTCTTAAGATCGCATGCCATCTAACTCATCTGGAAACCAAGGTTACTTGCAGCTCTCTCCAAACCTGAGTTTGTGTAGCTGAAACCTGTCTGCATCTGGTTAACGATATCCTTCTGCCCAAGTTGATTCTCGTAGCCCATCTTGATAATGTTCTATTGCGTCTGGCAGCAGCAGTTCTGCAATGCAGATGTAAGGTTAGCATCTCCGAGATTAATAGCGTTAATAACGCGTTCTGCAGAGAAGTTTACATTACCTGCTACTTCCTGAATACCTGATCTAACGCAGCAAATAGCATTATTCAATGCGTTGAAATCACAGTTCAGGCTAGAGGCTAACTATGTAATTGCATTAGCATTGCCTCTTATGGCATCCATTACCAATGAACTATTCTGATTATCAGCGATCTGTGAACGCATTGCGTCGAGCTGACTCTGGATTGCATTGCCCTGGTTACCATCCTGGTTGTTCCACATACGCATAGCGAAGATCATCCAGATAAGGTAAGCGAATGGGTTGTTCATATAATCATTCTAGTTCATCATAGCTGCCATAGCCATTGGATCACAGTTATTCTTAGAAGCCAAAGCGGCTACTAAAGCGTCGTTATTGTCGTGTCCTGTACAATAAACTTTCTCGATCGTATCCATAATTAACAAGTTTTATAGTAAAACAATATGGAACTAGGACTGGAAATATCCTAGTCCCGTTAATCTAAAAAGCGTATTATTACGCGAGCCCTAGCATATTCCATCTAGGGGTGATAAAGTTCTACCTTGGTACGCATTTGGAAAGAGGCGTGGTAGAATCTATTGTGCTAGGCGGGGTAGCGAACCCCGTCATGCTTTCATTAAGACCTAGCCTTATTCGATTCCTGCATCAGCAGAAACTAATCCGCTTGCCGCAAGAGCATTTACAAGATTATTTACAATAGTTCTCAGCTACTCAATACTAGCTGTTTCTATGCCAGTAACATCAATAGACTTCGGAACAATCTTATCCTGCTTTGCATCTACCTTCTGCTCTAAAGCTGTATTAGCTTCAGTACGAGCTGTAGTCTCTGCAGTCAGTGCTTCTGTTGTAGCATATGGAGCAAGATCAACGTCAGCAGCTGTTATGAAGTTAGAGTCATTAGTAAGCTGACTAACAGCTGTAGGAACAGTAGGGAGCTCGGTTTTCTTAGCGTATTCAGTTATGTCTATGGTTCCTGCATTAGATGTGAGAACGTGGTTGCCGTCGCCATTTGGAATAGTGATACCATTAGAATTTAACATTACTTGAGAATCAGCATCTTTCATTATAAGATTGACTGGAGATAATCTTATATATTCATTATGCGAGTGCTTTATATCAATATAGCTGTTGTTATTACAAAAAGTATGCGCATCGTCAGTTACTTTTGTATCAACTCCATTCGGAGTTATTTCTGCGTATATATCTCCATCACTCCATTTTATACCATCATGAGCATTTACATTAAATTTGTAACCAACTCCAACTTGTGCAATTTTACTCGGATCAATAATAAGAGAATAATCTCCTTGTTTAAGTGATATACCAGAACCGGGACCAAAAGAAGCTGTAGCAGTATCACCTAATTTTACAGAGAGCTGTTTATCTATCTAATAATAATTCGTTGCACTAGTGTCATATGGGATATAGTTACCAGCATCCTACTTAGCACTAATAGCAGTATTCAGCGTATCAACCTGCTCATTAAGTGCTGTTGTAAGAACATAGTCATTAAGTGCAGTAGCATCAGCTTTCTTTGTAAGCTTACCATTAAGATCATCAGCAATAGACTTCTCTGAAGCAGTAGCTCTATTCTGCTCAGTAGTGATCAAAGATCTAAGCTCATCTTCCTCTGCTGTAGCGCGTGTAGTCTCATCTGAGATCTTTTTATCAAGCTCCGACTTAGCGCCCTCCAAAGCTGTAGTATCAGCCTTAGTGTTTACAATACCCTGTATATAAGCTTCCTGACCCTTGGCGCGCTCAACCTCTGTATTAAGAGCACTATTGATAGCGTTTTCTGCAAGAGTAGCTCTAGTCTCTTCGTTCTGAATAGCGAGAGCATTATCACCCTCAACCTCCTTAGCTCTAGCTGCCTCTGCTGCTATCTCAGCCTTATTCTCAGCCTCTGCTGCCTTAGCTCTTGTGATCTCTTCATTAAGGGCAACCGTAGTAGCCTTAGTAGCAATAGCGTCATTAATAGCTGTATGGAGGTCATCGTTATCATTGAGCTTATCTGCAATCTCCTTCAATGTATCATAAGCCTCTGGAGCTGCACCAACTACATCAGCGATAGCCTTTCTGAATGAACCTTCAGTTGTAGAGTCACCATTGATAACATCTACCTCTGCCTTAATCTCGTTCTCCTTAGCTGTAGCACGTGTTACCTCAGCATTAAGGTTATCCTTGATTGTACTGTCCTCATTCTCACGCTTTGTAGCCTCAGCCTTAATATCTTCGCTAAGAGCGTTCTCGCTAGCCTTAGCACGATTAGCTTCAGCTGTAAGATCATTACGAAGCTGAGTATCAGCGTTTATTCTCTCCTGCTTCTCTGTATCAATGTTCTACTGAAGTACATTGTCTCTTTCCTTAGACTCTCTTTCCTTCTGATCAATCTTTTCATCAAGAGTCTTATCGCCCTGAATTCTATTAGCAGTCTCTTCTTCCGCTTTCTCCTAGAATACTTCAAAGCCCTGGTCTGTAGCGTCTCTAAGATTATGGAGTTCATCTACGATCTCCTCAAGGGAATCATGGTTGTTATCAACATTACCCTTAAGCTCATCGAATGCCTGAATTACAGCGTTTGCATCCATAATATCACCACGTACGTACTCACCTGCGTGCTCACCCATCAAAAGGTTAACTGTTCTTGTACCAACATCCTTGGCACCATGTACTTGTACACCTACCAAAGGTGTCTTAATAAATCTTTTCTTCATTATATATAATGTCTAATTTGATATATGTGTTTAAACAGTAAAAGGGAACTACCTTTCGGTAATCCCCTTTATGTAAGCGAGTTAGGCCTATCCCTCACTTACCTCAGCACGTTCTTGTGCCGCCGCTGGCTCTGGTATGGACTCAACCTGTTCCTTAAGCTGTGACTGAGTTCCCGTAGCTGCGCTACATTCATTCTCATTATCTGTGCCAGTAGAACCAAATCCACCATCACCTCTCTCTGTAGGTGTAAGTTCTGAAACTTCTGTAATTTCGTACTCTGGTACAGGAACTATGACTAACTGACAGAATCTCTCTCCCTTCTGATATACTGCAGGGATTGCATCTGTTGTAGCTTTCATGACAGCCAGGATCTCACCTCTGTAGTCACTGTCTATCACTCCGACATTGTCTGTAAGCCATAATGATTTCTTCCAAATACTAGAGCGTGGTATAAGTAAACCAACATATCCGGCAGGAATCTCAACTGCCAATCCTGTATGGTAAACCAACATTAGCTGATTTGCTTCATTAATAACTGTATCGATCTTAATGCAAGTCAAATCAATTCCTGCAGCACCTTTTGTGCCACGAATAGGGAGGATTGCTTTATCCTCAAGTCTCTTAAATTTTAACTCCATAGTATTCTTTAATATTTATTATTGTCGCCCCACTAGGATTCGAACCCAGACTTGGAGGGTTAGAGCCTCCCTTGCTACCATTACAATCATAGGGCAATAAACACGTAACCTTTAGCTGGAGTTACGTAGAACCAGTATTGGCGCCATTTGGATCCTGCAGCTCAAAGGGCTGCTAGGGCAGAAAGCTTTTGTTCCGCCCGGATGTCCCAGTTTATAGAGATTTCAGAAATGGCGAAAACCTCTCGGCGTTCGTTGGCAACTAAATGATTTCGCATTCTTTCTGTATCCCGCCCGTTTTCTTTGACACATAAAATAAATTCAAAAAGTCGGAGTCTATGCAGGAGTCGAACCTGCTAACTATTCCCTTTGTATCGGGTCGTCTTTACCGTTTGACTAATAGACTCTAAAGGTGATTACTTCGGAGTAGCTCTAGCTACGTAGAGTTTTACTTCTTACGAGTAATCCAATTCCATGCTCGCTTATACCAAGGCTTCTTAACCTCGTTCTCAACTCTAACAGCTGTGCACTTTCTGTATACACCACCATCGTTTACGATAGCTGTGCAATCCTCTGGCATGAGATTCTTAAGTATAATGTCTGTAACGATTGATGTAATTGTACAGATGTCATTGTATGTGAGCTTCATACCATTCAAAATCTTCTGACTAAGGAAGTCTGCTGTAACGTCATCCATGTTAGCAGCATTAGTCATATCGATTGTATACTTAGGCTTTGTTACCTTAACTGTCTTCTTAACAACTTTCTTCATAACTTAAATATTAACGTGATTCACAACAAGCATCTCCGCAAGCAAGGTCCATAGAACCTCTCTCTTTCTGCTTTGCTGCCCACTCTTCCTTTCTCTTCTGATCAAGACTAGCAGCATTATTGAGAGCATTCAGCCAATCCTCAGACTTAACTATTACAAAGTCTGCGCCAAGATCTCTGTCATAGAATGTAACAAGAATGTCATTCTTCTTTGCATCTACCTCGATTGTTTTATCAGGGAAGAACTTTGATGTCCACTCAATGTGAGCATCCTCTGGGATAATGTAGATATCATCAATTCCCCGTGCTGATCTATTAATAGCAGTAACCTCAGCTGTCTCTGTATCAACAACAATAGGCTTGCGATCAATGTTTATTATCTTTTTCATATGGGCTTAATGGTTTATTTTTATTCTCTTTAAATCTATTCTTAAGCTTGAATCTAAATAGTTTGTTTATCAATACATCTCTAGTATCGTCTTGATCTTTCATAACGTCAACTACGAACTAGAACTAATGCATCACTATCTGTTTTACAAGCTCTGGATCTTCGTTTAGCTATTGTCCGATCTATCTACAAACTTTATCTATATTCATTACTTATCTATTGTCTCAGTTGCTACAATATCGTAAAGCGATACAAGTTGAGAATCTTTAAGCAAGTCAAAATACATAGCTCCTCTAGATGATCTATATATAACGATATCACCAACCTTGATAGGCATCTGTTGTATCTTCTCATCGTCATATGGGTGTGTGTACTCATATGGCAACTTAAGTACTACAGCTCTAGAGAAATCTGAATCAACTTCCTTAATCTCTGTCTTTACATCATCATAATCAACTGCTTCGATCCCATCCTTATCCTTCTTAGGCTTAGTATCTTTAGCCACAGGTTCGGAGATCTTCTTCTTAACTTTAACAGGTTCAAGCGGCTTTACCAGGAACATTTGTCTGAACTCATACTTTATCTTTGAGCTCAAGTCCTCTGCCAACTGAGTCTGATCTATCATCTTTTCATCCATATTACTTCTTCAATCCTTTAAGGTACTCAAGTAACTTAATCATGTTTCTCAATACTGTTTCCTTCTCAACGAGCAAACACTGAGGAGTATTCTCATCAGCCTTTGTCTTAAGAGTATAAAGCTCATTGTTGTATTCTGAGAGCTTATTATCGATCTCGTCAAAGATGTTTACGAATCTCTTCTTCTCGTCAACTTCCTCAACATAACCATTATCGAGAAGCATCTTGGCATATTCCTTTGAGATTCTATAAACAGAATTGTAAGAAGAAACAACCGTTGAATTGTCTTCATTTGAGCTGTTATGCTCTTCGTTATATACACTTTCGTACTGCTCTGTATCAGCGTTATACTCAAATGTGTCGCCACTCTCCATTACGAAGAAAGGCTTAATAACCTTTAAAATCTTTGTCATATCCAATTGCTTTTATTGTTTTACGCTGCCATAACGAAATAATTTTCAAAAAGGTTGCAAATGAGGTATAAATTTTGTAAAAACAGCGATTTTCTTGCAAATATGCAACTTTTTTGGCTTTTTTACGTTAGGGGGATAGTAGAGGGTTAGTCAGGCTAAGA
>ERZ870025.18-NODE-18-length-15649-cov-10.076676_pt1 | contig 15649 bp, 23 predicted proteins | sample MGYA00521103_ERZ870025 | MGnify/ENA primary metagenome ERZ870025 (study PRJEB32232, sample SAMN07284981) | human gut metagenome | biome: human-associated habitat; material: feces | host: Homo sapiens | place: Tanzania | collected 2014-08-12 ...
CAATATTCAACCGCATTTCTCGCGTTCTTAAGCGGTTAGGTTCTCACCTGGGTCTAGTATTTACAATAGGGTGAAGTCTCCACAGGAGTACTAGGGTTTGTAGCCCAAACATTAGTTTATTCGGCTAGTATCTATGGAGTATCTATTTATATACAGGGTAAGTTCGGTGAGATGAAAACATATTTAAAAGAATATTTGAGTAATAATGAAAGCAATGCTGATGTAGTAGATATTAACAAAGATAAAGAACAACTACAAAACGCTGCTTAATACCGTTTTAGGCCTTCTGGTGGCCTTTTGCTTAGCGTCTGGTATATTCTACCACAATAAAGCTAATAGGCTCTCAGAGGAGCTTAAAATGGCAAATAATAACATTGAAGCCTATTAGGATGCCTTAAGTGGTGCCTAGTAGGCTTCTGGTGTTTTAAGGCTAGACATGAAAAAGCTTAAAGATTATAATGATAAGCTTGTATAGTAGTTGGACTCTGTACGTAAAGTAGAGAAGTTAAAAAGCAAAGAAATTTAGGTAGCAGCAACTCAAAAGTAGATTTTAAACGTTAGTAAGAGTAAGGGGGTAGGGGGTGATATAGTAACTATAATTAAAGACTCTGTCTATAAGGATAGTCTACAATATAATGACCTTACTAAAGTATACTATACAATCGGTAAAGATAGTGTTAACATCAAGCTAGATGTATAGAATACCTAGTACCTTTACATTTACAAACATAGAGAGTATAAAAACAAAAAGAACTTCTTTAAGAGGCTGATAACATTCGACTGGAAGAAGAAGGATGTATATAAGTACAAGATACACAATACGAATGATCTACTTAAAGAAGATAGTGTAAGAATAGTAGAAGCGATATGAAAATGTTTTCACTGCGTACAATTATAGACGACATACTGCTGATTGTACGAAATAACAACATTAGCGAAAGTGAAGATCTCTCTAGAGCTCAAATAGCATCGTGGGTTATATAGTACAGAGCTTACCTTGCTAAGAAGTAGGCGGAGTAGGATGAATAGACTGGCGATGATACAGAACCATCAGATACTATTAACTCTACAACAATAGGTCCTTTAGAGCTCGAAGACTGGAATAATTCAGCTGAAGATGATTGCTGTGGCTACATGTTTAAAAAGACTAAAGAGAAGGTTCTTACAACTGAGGATAGTGAAAGTGATATTATAAGCGTATACGATTAGAACTATTGTCCTATACAATACATGTACAGCCAAAGAAAGCACTTCCATAGATTTAGACGATATACATACAACGAACCTACATGCTGGTTTGATAATGGTTATATCTATGTAGAAGGCTCAGACTTGGACAATATAGAATCTATATACGTTACAGGCAATATAGACCCAGAAGGTTATGCAGATGGTGAGGATGATGTTACTATCCCAGGTTGGATGATACCGGACATTAAGAAGGCTATTATGACTAATGAGCTTGCATTCATGCTTAAGAGACCAAGTGATGATAGCAATAACTCAACATTATCTAGTGTAAAACCAAATGGTCCTTAGGATAAGGAAAAATAAAAAGAGCTACACAATAGCTGATATATATAGAGACTACGTTAAAAAGAACGACGTAGAGCTTAATTACGCGCGATATAAGCGCATTATAGACGAATTTAATAAAGTTGTCAAGGAAGATATTTTAGAGCGCTCACAGCCCTTTAAAATGCCTTATGGACTAGGTGTTGTATGTATAGTTAAGTACAGACCTAAGAGCTATACAGATAAGTCATTATCTGTAGACTACAAGTCCAGCAAGGAAGAGGGTAAGAGGATATATCATTTAAATGAGCACTCTAATGGTTATAAATACAGGTTATATTGGTCAAAGGTACCAAAGATATTCTCAGCTAGGTATAAGTACTAGTTATGTATGGTAAGAGAGAACAAAAGACACCTTGCTCAACTTATATTTAATAAACAAGATTATATAAATATAGATGATATACAAGTATACAAAATGTGAGTCAGTTATAGCTAAGATTATGGCTGATGCAGACATGTCTGAGAAGAACATGCGTGTTACAGATATACGTGAATGGATCTTCGAAGCTGTCGAAAAGATTGGGGCTCCAGTATAGTATGTATAGAAAGAATCTGGCGAGGACGGCGTACCTATATTTGAAATACACGAACATCAAGTTCCGCTTCCTGAAGATCTAGAATCCTTGACAGCTATAGCCTATTCAAACAATGGAACAAATTGGGTTTAGGCACGAAAAGACGAGAGCTCATTTAAATCTAATGCTAACACTAAAGCTATGCATCATTATCATCCTGTACAGCCAGCTGGGACCCCTTTGATTACTCATAGGTCTCAGCTTTTAGGCATTAATGGGAGCACTGCTTTATTGGATGCTATTAGAGATAAAAAGAACGGTAGTCCATCATATTGGATTAAGCCAGGATGGATCGTATTTAATAAAGAAAAAGGCTTTGCTAAGTTGTCTTACAAAGCTATTGCTACAGACGAGAGAGGCTATCCTCTTATCCCAGACTTAGCTTCATATTAGGAGGCTATATACTGGTATGTAATGATGAAGTTAAACTTCCCTAAGTTTCTTAAAGGTTCTCTTGGAGGTAAGGCTAGATATAACCAGAATACATACTTCTATATACAGTAGCAATGGAACTTCTATAGAAACTAGGCATACGCTGAGGCTATGATGCCTAATGAAAGTGAGATGCTTACAATAAAGAATGAGTGGACAAAGCTTATCCCAGAGTGGGATGATGATGAGAACTTCTTCAAGAATACTGGAGAAAAACAATTAAACTTTAACGATTATTGCTATGGATACTAATACTGAACCACAAATTAATAGTTTTGCTGGAGGTCTTAATAGCGATGATGATATATCTGTTGTTTCTACAAACCAATACCTTGACGCTACTAATATAAGAATATCGTAGTACAAGGACGGTAATGATGGTTCTAAGGAGAATAGAAATGGTGTGCTTACTCCTATTAAGGGAGCTAAAGTAGCATGTATTATAAGCGGTATGCCTGAGAGCTATAAAGGCTTTAAGGTTGTAGCTACAGGTTCTATAAGAGATTATGGAGTTGTAGTATGTACATGTAAGAATGACGGTAAAGACACACTTGTTGTGTTTAAGTTTAAGAACGCTATAGGCGGAGCACTGCATAACCAAGACTTCTATTACCTTAATGCCCCAGACTTAATTGTTAATGCACCTCTTGCTCATACTAACTATCCAGATAAGTTTAGTATACAGCTTAACTATGAGAGTGAAGACAACATAAAACTTTATGTAGCAGACTCTTTAGACACTATCCTTGTGTTCAACATAATGTCTAAGACTATATACAATGACCTTGATAAGTGCTACATATATCCTACAGCTCCATGTTAGCCTCCTAAGTTTGAGTGCTACATTCCTGGAAAACTGAAGTACAGCATGGTGTCTTACAGTTATATGCTATATAATAAGTATGGGCAGCACTCAGATGTATCAGTAGCTTGTAAATAGATTCCTATAGGTAACTATAACTTCGTAGACCATTAGAACTTTATACAGTCCGGAGGAAAGGTAGACGCTTAGTCTAACAGTGGCGTGATGATATCTATACAGATCGCTAAAGAGTATGTACACCTTGGTAAGATGAAGGTGTTTAGAATACAGTACTCATAGAATGGCTAGATGCCTACTATATCTGTGATATATGATGCTGCTACAGGCTGCACAAAAGATGTAGATGCTGATATAAGTATATGTGATACAGGTCAAGAGGCTCTTGAATAGATAAGCGTAGAAGAGTATAACAGTATGTAGGGAGTAAGAATTATCCCTAACTCATTAGCTGTTAAAAATGGATATCTGTTTGCTGCTAATACAAAGACATATCAGACTACTATTAAAGGCTTCGAAGACTGGGATGCTAGAGCTTACAGATTTGATAAGAGTGGTAACTGTACTCTTACTGATGTAAACGGTGGTAGCAAGATAGATATAAAGGCTAACAATATACCAAACGTACCAGCTAATCATGACTGCTTCTAGTCTTACAATGATATAAACACAAAGCAAACTATAGATGGATTTAACCAAGTATATGACAAGACAGGCTCATATATTGGCGGTAGCGGCCTCAATGTTGAGTGGAGGTTCATTATATCACCACAGGTCGGAGATAGCTGTAAAAAGCAGCATAATGACTAGGATGACTATATTAGAAAGGTTGGTACCCTGTACAACTATGTGAGCAGAGATAATGTTAAACAACAGAAGAGCTACTACGTAACAAGCTCTGGAGGCATTTAGTTGGCTTCTAACGGCGATAAATTCGATGAGGGTATAAAGTCTAACACGTACCTGTTATAGTCGCTTAGACGCAACGAATTGTACCGATACGGCATTGTTTTGTACGATAAGTACGGACAAGCTTCTCCTGCTAAGTGGATAGCTGATATTAGAACCCCTAATATAACAGATCCTTAGTTCAATATCTTTACATCTAATACTCTGGTTAATGGTACTAGATATGAGCTTGTTGTACGTAATCTTGGTATATAGTTCAAGGTTAGAAATCTACCTACAGGATGTGTTGGATACCAGATTGTAAGATGTGCTAGACATGAGGAGGATATGGCTACTATATCGTAGGGCGTACTTAGTAAGCCTGTTGTTAATACGTATAATAGATCGTTTGACAAAAGTGGCATGGAAGATGGGTACATGATAACTAAGTATCATACATACTGTCCTACAGGATTTCTGTCTACAGGAATGTTTATAGAAGGTTCTGGATGTGTACACCAAATGTCTGGAGACGACACCAACACAGACAATCAATGTATGACAAACTTGGCAAATAACAGCTTATTACAATTTGTTTCAAAGGAAGTTTGTTATCAACCAGAATCATTTAAGACATTCATAAAGGATAAGAAGTATTATATAGAAACACCATTATTCCTGTTCGGATCTAGAGGAGATGAGAAATTTTAGGATGATATATATGATTCTCCTTCAAATGGTAAATATGTGCAAGCAGATGGTAAACATATACCAGAAAAAAAAGAATTAGGAACTACATATGGTATAACAAATCATAAATTCATAGTTCCAGGAATATCTAATTGTACTCTAGAGACGTACGTTGATAAAGAAGAAGAAGTCGCAAAAAGATACGTAGAGAATGTAGAGTTTGTACCAGACGATCATTAGAATATAGTTTATCTTGACGCTTATCTTAATCTTGATTTGATGCAGAGAATTAATCCATGGGCATTTACGGAATATGTGCTTGGAAATAAAAGGCCATATTCATTCTATCCTATAAAGAGCTCTGTATACGAAAGAGATCCGATGTACGTACGATACAACACAGATTCTAAAATTGCTGAAGTAACTGATAAAAACGGAATATATATACAGTAGAAGGCATTTGGCTACATTAAACTGTACGAGTCATCAAATGTTACAGATACATTTAGTGGATCTAAAAACAATGTTTTAGACAATTATAGAAAAGTAATTGACTTCAAAACTGTAGAGTAGATAGAATGGAATAAGCTATTCAAGAGGAACTATAACAAAGAAGGAAAGGACGAAAGAAGTTCAAAAGCATTCTCTAATTACGCCGTATCATCAGGAGGTCACTTGTTCGCTAATGCTGTAACTGGTGGATTGGCTACAGATACAGATAATAACGTGTTTAGCAATTTTGGACAATTCGGCGGAGGTTTCAAAGGTGATGATACAGGAAGTGCTGGAAAGCATGTTCTGTGGGGAACTGGAGGTAGATGCCTTTTGTTCTCATGCGAAGATAAGAACGATGCTGTGACAAACAGTGTGAAGACTAGCGAGTATTATGCTCTAGATAGTTTTGATGCGCAAATATCTATAATTAGTGAGTATGTTAGATCTAGTTTACTTGGTACATTCTTATGTAATTTTAGACAGCAAATAACACCGTATGGAGGATCATCGTTCGTAAATAGACTCACTAATACATACTTCGGTAATGGTGATTACTTTAAGTAGTCAGAGGACTGGAATGATGTGTACAACGGAGATTGCAACATAGAGATATTTGAATATACTTCTATGCACAAAACATATGGGGTATACACAAATAACTCTGAAGGAGAATTAAAATTCCCTAGTACACATATGATTACCTACTCTATTCCTACAGAGTCTAACATCTGGACTAAGTTTGAATATGGTTGGCAGTTTAGTGTAAATGCGGCAGATAACTATGCATCATTCATCCAGGAAGAGCCTGCTTAGATAACAGAAGCTTATACATAGGATGATCCATAGTTCGTATACAATACTGTATACAATGCATAGAACTACAGTAGACCTCATGTAATCTATGATGATCTTAACAAAGAGGACTACAATAAGACTATAGACACCAGAGTGTACTACTCAGACTTAAAGACTAATGATGAGGTTATTGATAGCTGGTGTAAGTTTAGAAGTTCTAACTTCATTGATGTAGATCAGCAGTATGGACCTATAACAGACATATATAAGTTTAAGAACAACCTTCTGTTCTGGCAGTAGAAAGCGTTCGGTATACTTAGTGTTAATGAGCGTAGTATTACTACAGATAACTCTGGTAACGATGTGATCCTTGGAGATGGTGGAGTGCTGTCAAGATATGATTACCTTAGCAATAAGTACGGTATGTGTAAGCAGTAGTTCTGTGTAGCATCTTCTAATGGTGGAGCCTACTGGTGCGATACTCACAACAATGTTATCTGTATGTTTAATGGAGAAACTGTTATAGAGCTCAGTAAGCAAGGTAAGGTATAGAGTCTTATGAATGCTAAGGCAGATGGATCTTCTGGAGTATTCTATGATAATAAGAATAATGAGCTCGTATTTAATGTCTTTAAGGATAAACAATAGATTGCTTTCAACGAGTCTATAGGTAAGTTTACTTCAGTGTATACGATGCCTTTCGAAGGATACACAGAGTTCTTTAATGGTCTGTACTTGATCAATACAGTTAATGATGAGGTAAATATCTTCCACTATGACTATATGAGCGAAGATGGGCTGAAGGATACCAATGGTTAGTTTATTAAGTGCTATATCAAGTACACTGTTAATCAGTAGCCTTTAGTTACTAAGGTGTTCGATAATCAGTCTATAGTAACACAAGAAGACTTACAAAGTAGACCAGTATATGATAAAGACGATTACTTCTCTATAGACCATAAGTACACATGGGAGACTCCTATGATTAAGTCAGCCTCTACTCTTGAGAATAGCATAACTCTTAGAGAGAACAATCATAGATTTGCTATACCTAGAGCAGGAGGTTTGTACGGAGACAGAATAAGAGGTAAGTATATGGTATGTGAGATAACAAGTGAGAAACCAAGATATACTGCTGCTATACAGTTTATTACAACTAAATATAGATTATCATGGAGTTAAGATAGAGAAAAAGAATAAATAATCTGCCTAAGTTTGATCCAGGCAAATCCGACTTAAGTAGTTCTATAGGTTCAATAAGAGGCAATATTACAGGATTATAGAATTATAAAACACAGATTACAAATACACCTATGTCTTCCGAAATAGCGTCAATCAAGAATCCATCTATACAATCGATTGGAGGAGCAGGCGGAGGCATGAGCGGACTTAATGCTGGTACGGTATCGTAGGCAGTTAATGGTACATTAGGAGTTATAAGCGGATTTAACTAGCAGTAGGCAGCAGTGAAAGGATAGAGCGGATTATTCGGTATGTCTGGACAGAGAACAGACTAGGCATTTGGAGTAAACTACTAGGCTTAGAACGATATCGATAAGAGCTAGGCTATGGCTGATATATCTGCTTCTAACACAACTAATACATTAGCTATGACAGGCTCTGGAGCGGCTGCAGGAGCTGCAGTAGGCACAGCTATATTCCCTGGCCTAGGTTCACTTATTGGAGGCGCTGCAGGAGCTATAACAGGTCTTGCTGTAGGTTTATTTGGAGGTAAGAAGGCTAGAGAAAAACAGCGTAAGAAGATATAGAACGCACAGTAGAATGCAAACTTAATTAATTAGGTTAATAGATCAGCAGCTGCTTCAGAAGGATTGTAGCAGCAGTACTATATGGATAATGGTACAACATACGATGATCTATTATACGCTAACCGAGGAAAAGATTTAAAGAGACCAAAATATGATAAAGGCAAATAAAGTATGGACACCTAATGGTTATTAGGCTGGTCCTGTAAATAGTTTAGTTGGTAAAGGCGAGTCTATTATAGACTATACTAACGGAACTGGAACCCTTGTAACAAAGGGTAAGGTTGGCGTAGATAATCAACCTAGTTCTGTACACGAGGATGACTCAAACGTTATTGCTGGTAATGATAAGGACTGGACTAACGGTATGAAGTTCTCAGACCAGATAGCGCCTCTTACGGCTAAGCTTGAGATGTGCAATAATATAGAAAAGAAGATGAATAAGAAGCCAGGATTGAGCTCTCTGTCTAAGCAGACAGCATAGTTGCAGAAGATGTAGGTAGATAGAGCCAAAGCTCCTATACTGCATGCTATGAAGCAGATTACAGATAGACAGTAGGCTCAGCATGAAATACAGAGCTACAACTGTGGCAAGAATAGATTCGCTAGTGGTAAGGAAATCTGGGGCAATATAAAGGATAGTTTTAATAACTGGACTAAGGGTGGCAAAGGAAAAGTGTCTAATGCTACATTAGACTTCGGCTATACTATTCCTGCTCTACTTGAGACAACAATGCTCAATAGATGGAATAAAGAACGTCCATAGATGCCAGATATCTACGCAGCTAATAGATATGCACCTATAGCTCTTAGAACAATGGCTAGTAACAGAATGTCTCCATACTCTGTGCTTGAGAACCTCAATGCACAGGATAGACAGGCAGCTTATCAGTTGGCTAACTCTGGAGGCTATACAGGTGGATAGAGATAGAACGCTAGGGTAGCATTGGCTTTAGGAGCTCAGAGAAACGCCGCTAATGCACTTATGAACGTAGAGGAGAAGAATGCAGCATATAGAAACGCATACGCTGATATGGCTGCTAGATTAGGCGATAGCGAGGCTTCTAGACAGCAGCAGGCTAATCAGTATGGCTGGGATGCTTACAATAGAGCATATAGCGCTAGAACTAAGGGTATTGAGACACACTTGGCTAATCTTGGATTACTTGGTCAGAAGTGGCTGTCACAGCGCATTAAGAATAAGCAGTATGGAGATGTGCTTGATTTGTATCAGCAGGATCTTGATAGCAAGAATGCTCAAATAAAATCACTTTTAGCACGAAGTATTAATTGATTATGATAGGGATGTATGATGAACCAGTAGCGGTACCTATAATCGACCTACTGGACAGCAATATGATGTCATAGTACATCAGTGCTGCAAGAGAACAATATAACTAGGCTGTACAGGATTAGAAAGAGTTTGCTAAGGAATTTGGTGAACTCTACGGTCCTAACGCCAATATTAATAAGCAGTTCTATGATTAGACTAGAGGAGCTGTAAATAAGGGCCTTGATTATCTGTATTAGAACGGTATAGATCCACTTAGATCCGCTGAAGGCAGAGCGTATATACAAAAGATTATCAGAGAGAGACCATATGCTGAAATAGCTAATCTTAAGGCTTAGAACGAGTCTATGAAGACTTACTAGAAGTATAGAGCTGAAGCTATGCGTAATGGTACATATGATCCAGACTTTGAGAAGTTTGTATTAGGTGGTAAGACATTGGAGACATGGGATCCATCTACAGATGGTATGTGGACTAGAGAGGCTCCATCTAAGTATTCTAGTCTCAAAGATTGGACAAGTAATCTATTTGATAATATGCAGCTCGAGTACGACGATGAGGCCACCAAGAAAGCTGGAGGAATGTATTAGATATACTCAAAGTCTGATAAAAAGATGAAGCAGATTCTTGACTCAAATATGAAAGATATGGCTAAATCAGAATTGGGTAGATATTATCTAGACATGTATGGAGGCGATATTGAGGCTCTTAAGGCTGATATAATTAACCGTAATAGAGAATATACTTAGGTTGATAAGCGTCCAGATCAGGTACAAATACATCTTAGCGATCAGCGATTCCAGGCTGCAGAAGCTGCTAAGAATAGAGCATTCCAGCATAGAGAGAATGAGCTTAATAGAAAGAATCAGCGTGATATTGCAGCTGCTAAAGGCGCAAGTAAAAATGGTGGAGCAGATGGAGGATACAGTTACTCATACACAAAGAAGGTGAAGAATGCTGAAACTGCAGCAGGATTAAGAGATAGTTCTGGAAAGCTTAATTCTAATTTGGATCCTGCAAAGGTTCAAAATATGACAGAAGAAGATCTTAAGAGTTTGATAAAATTAAGATAGAGTGCATTATCGAAAAGTGTAACAGGTCCTGTTACAGCAACAACTGTAATAAGACATTTGTCTAGAACTGGAGACGATCCAGCTGTATTTGGAACTAGACACGGATTAACCGGTGTACCTGGATCTAAGTCTAAGAAGATTAATTATACAGTAAATGGTTCTACAACATTGTACAGCGCTCAAGATATTTATAATTCTATGAGCGGAAGAAGGGTAGCATGGAAGCATAGTGGAACAAATATTGTTGATAAGAATGGTCGAATAATAAGACTTAATGGTGGAGATAAGTTTGATAGACCAAACAATGTGAAAAATCCTTCAAGAATAGAAGACTTTATTGGCGATCCTAATTACTCTGTTGTAATGCGCCCAACAACAAATGGCGAAACAATTAGTGTAGTTGGCAGAGATGGGAAGCTTCATACTTATGATGCTGTTGACATTTATATCGGAACAGGAAAGGGAAAAGATTATAAGGATTTAAATAGAACCCCTATTAGATCGTATGTACCAGTTTCTGGAACAGACTTATCAGTTGATGAATTAGGAATATCGGCTGACCATTTTATAGCAAAAAAGAACGGATATACTACAAAGCAGGACATTAGTAAAGAAAGAAAATAGATTAGACGGACACAGCAAAAACCTCAGCCATTCCTTGTTCCTGAAGGCTGGGGTGCTTTGACTATTAATGAAGAGTCTGCTAATCCTGTAAAAAGATATTAGGATAGTAAGAAGCGTTCAGAAAATGCGACGGATACGAAATGGGTGACTCCTGATTAGAATGTAATTAAAAACTACAAGCTTGATAAAGTCCTCAAAAAGAATCCAGAATCAGAGTATGCAAAACTTACAGATCCAAGATATGTAAAGTCGTTAATGGTAAATAACGACAGCCAAATGTATGGACAAGTATAGGTGTATGACCCAAAACATGATGCTGTAAGTACTTATTTACCAGATGGAACATTCGAGAAAAGGGAATCTTTTTCAGAATGGTCTAACCAGAGATTAAAAGAGCAAGGATAGCTTGAAGATAAGTTTGTTCAAAATATGGGCGATGTAAATTACTTCCAAAGCGCATATAATACATTCCAGTAGAATAGAAATATGGCAGAAAGGGATTATTTTGCTGGTAACATACTTAGAACAAACGAGTTACTTTCTTATGCAAACGATGCAGAGTAGTATCTTACCAATTAGAATAAAATAAATGAATATTCTAATATTATGGATGCTGCTGATTTATATCAGAAAGGATAGAATAAAGAAGCTTTACTCCCATATTTGAGAAAACATGGACTTATATCATTAAATGGAAGTATAAATCCAAAGAAGCTTCAATCTATATTTGATGAATATAATGGGCTTAGAAAGCAAAATGAAAAGCTGTATAACAACTATAAGATACTGCAATCATACGAACCTACTAAGTCTGGTATGATAGCACAGAGTCTTGACAAATATATATTTCATCCTATAGATAGAGCTATACAGTCAGGAGAAAGAGCTATTGGAATGGGAGAGAAAAGTACATGGATTGCTGATGATGTAGAGGGAACTAGATTCCACCTAGAAGGAATAGGTAATCCAAATACGTCTCCTCAGTAGAAGCTATAGATGATTAAAAACTTCAAAAACTCTATAGCAGAAAGATAGGCTTATTGGCAAAAGGGATATAAAGAGAATGATATTGATGTAAAGAAATACGAAAAGGGTATATCTGACAGATATAGATATGAAGATCAAAAGTCTCAGGATGAAGGAATATTTAGTTTACATAAATTAAAGTATGGAACTTGGGGAGTTCTTGGTTCATCAATGTCTTCTTACGAAAAGACTGTACCTTCGCTAATTTTAAGTTTTGCTGGAGCCGCAACTGGTAAGTTGGCTATATCTGCTGGTACAGCATTGCTTTCCGGAGCAATTGATATGTCATAGGGTTACGATGAAAACTCTGGACAAATTGTAGGTGACTACAAAGCCTTATTAGAGAAGAATCTTAATAATAAAGGACTTTCTAATAAGTTCATGAAGGAAGGAACCGAATTTGCAAAAGCAAACGGAATAAAATTAACTCCAGGAAACGAGAAGGAAGAACTATAGGATCTTCTTGTGTCAGGACAATGGAAGTTAAAAGATAAGGATTTGATATCTACTTCTTACGAATCCGCTAGAGGTATAAATAGCGATTTCTATGACGACATGATGGCTACAGCTGGAGATACTTATGTAGGTATAGCTGTAAACTCAATACCTTTTGGTAAAATAGCGGATCTTGGTAAGTTTACAAAGATGTCTTCTAGGTTCAAAGCCGGATTAAGAAGTGCTATTGGCAGTGATAATTATCACGCAATATAGTATGCCTTAGATATTGCTAAATTAAATACTGTTGGAGCTAAAAAGGGTTTTGAATTTGGTATGGCATCAGCAGGACCTGTAGGTGGAATCGTTGGAACAGCTGCTGAAAAAACAGGATTATATTCTGCTGGAAAGTTCGTTGGTAAAAACATTGCTCCAGGAATGATTGCCGGCGGTGTAATTGGATCGCAATTTGACGATTATGATAGTCAGCTTGGCGCAACAGTTGGAGTCGCTACAGGAGCTTTGCTTGGTGGTCTGTTTGGTGCTACAGGAGGCAAGGCATACATGGCAAACAAGTTGGGCTAGTTAGCAGAAAAGGCTACAACATTCGGACAGTCGTTACCTCCATCAATTCTAAAGATGACTGGTAAAATAAACGCAGATGCAATAAAGCAAAACTCAAAAGATTTGATTGGTAGATTAGCTTTAAGAGATTTTTCTGAGCGTGTAGAAGAAGGTAAACAGTAGTTACATTCTGAGCAGTTTATTAATGGATACTATCAAAACCATCCAGAGTACAGAGGATTTGTTGACAGATTAATGAATGACTTCCTTGTAGGCTCAAAAGCTTCATACGCTACTATTGGTAGTTACATGAACCTTGATTTACTTGGAGACAGAGAATTAATGCAAAACATAAACTCAGTAATACTTGGTGGAGGTGGTCATGATGTAGCTACAAATATATTCGGATCTGCATATAGAACATCTAGACAGATTACTGCTAATAATGTAATAGCCAGAAATCTTTACCTTGACAAAATTGGCACAAGAGATTTGTATAGAACAGGTTTCCAATATGCTAAGCGTGCATTAAGAGGTCCAAACAGATCTGCAGAAGCATTAGAGGCATTCGATAAGATGATAGAATATTCTAATGAGCAGTCTAAGAAATTAGATCAGCTTCAAACTAGGTATTCTAGTATGACTCAAGAATAGTAGTAGTCGGAAGAAGGTGTGCAACTTGCTTAGTAGATTTAGTAGGCTAAGCAATTCTTGGATCCAGATTTAATCCAAGACGCTAAGAAGTATTATTCAAGAGTGTCTAGATTAGCTAATTCTAGACTTATACAAGATGCTGCCAAGAAGCAAGGAATTGAAACAAAAGACAGCTGGAGAGACAAGAAGCAAAATGATAAATTTGCAAAATTTGTTTCTCGTGTAGCAATGTATGATTAGCTTTCTGAGGATAACAAGAAAGAGAATATAGATCCATTAGTAAATGCTATAAACGACTTGATGTAGCAGAGAGAGATGCGTGTCATTATGTCTTAGTTCGATTCTAGTGACTTTACGTATGATGGTAGTATGGATCAATAGATTGGTGTAGATCTTGCGTAGAATCGTAACCTTATAACAGAATCGCGTCGTAGACAGCAAGACCAAGAGGACGACAAGACGCAAGCTCGCAGAGATCTGCTCAAAGCAAAAAGACAAGCTCTTGTATAGCTTTATAATGATATAGAGAGATCCGAGAAGAACTTCAACAATAGAAATGATATTGGATTTGTAAAAGCAGTTGTAAGCGAATTAATAGGAGATGTCGAGTCTTAGGCAGAACAAGATGCGGGTGAAAACCAAAGTGTAATAGACGAATATAACGAATCATTTTCCGACAACAATAATCATACAGGGTTTACAGACTAGGAATATAATGACCTTAAAGATAAATTTAGGCAGATGGCATTGTTTACCGTAGATTAGGTAAACTATGACAAAATGTTAGATAATCTTCTTGGTACATCACACCTCAAAGACGAAGATACTCTTAAAAAACAAATATAGGAGTATGAAGAAAACAGAAGAAAGAAACACTTCTGGCAGAAGCCTCAAGAATCTCCCGACTTATTTGAGTACGATAGCATCGGAAAGTTTAAAGACATCTTGGATAAAACTAATAAGTTCTATGAATCTAGAAAAGATCAGATTGAAGATGTTGATAGATCAATAGAAGATGACAGAAAACTTCAAGATGAAATTGAGCTAGACTTTTAGAGAAGATTAATAGAAGACACAGAAGAGGCTGAGGAAGCAGAAAGAAATGAGCAGATTGATGCTTTAGCTGCTGCTAGGACCGGACTTGAAGAAGAGCTCGGAATTAATAACGAAAAACAAAATCAAGATAACGCTAATACAGAAGAACCGACAACGCCTGTTACAGAAGAAACGCCTACTCCTTCACCAGTTTAGGATAAAGAGGATAATACTGAACAGTAGCCTAAAGATGATACGGATAATAACCAAGAGCAGCCTTAGGTAGATGATACAAAACAATCTTAGCCAGAAGCTCCATAGCCAGAAGCTCCGAAACCTTAGCCAAAATTCGAATAGTCTGAGGCAAGTAAGCAGGTTGGTGGTAAACTTGATAGCTATAAAGCATGGTGCGATAAACATGTAAAGAGAAACCTGACTACAAGTTCTCATTATTTCATACTGGATGACGACGGTAAGCTTCAACTTGCTAGACGTGTTCATAGTACTCTTGATAGTAGAATGTTGGATACTAACGCTAATCTTGTTTCTATGAACTAGTAGATACATGATTTTATTAAAAATCTTGACAAGGTTACAACGTTAGAGTAGCTTATAGAATACGTTAACAGTGTAGATAAGACCAAAGACATATAGGGATATATAGATTACATAAAACAGGGCGAATTCAAAGATTATTTTGACGATGAAGTAAAGTTTGGTATTGCTCACGAATTAGCAAACAAAGGAATTGGTACACCTGGAGATGTTGGAAATCTTATTGACTTTATGTGTAGATCTTTCTTTGCTGGAGAGTCATTGTTGTATGACACAAATTTACAGCTATTTGACGGATAGGTTAGTAGTATAAGAGAATTCATGAACGAATAGACATTTAACTCTATAATGTC
>ERZ870025.19-NODE-19-length-14708-cov-4.938692_pt1 | contig 14708 bp, 10 predicted proteins | sample MGYA00521103_ERZ870025 | MGnify/ENA primary metagenome ERZ870025 (study PRJEB32232, sample SAMN07284981) | human gut metagenome | biome: human-associated habitat; material: feces | host: Homo sapiens | place: Tanzania | collected 2014-08-12 ...
GAGCTGATCCAGCTTGTGACAGAGAAAAACAATCTGCACGATGTAGATACCTGGATGTTCTTCAAGTGGATTTTCAAAACCTTCTGTGCCGTTCTCATTGTGACGAACACATGGAACATCGTCATGGGTATCTTCGATGTGGGGCAAAGCGTTGTAAACAGCAGCGCGGGTGTCATCATTGGGAATACCTCCATTGATATCAGCAGCGTCATCACGGATATGGAGGCACAGCTTGAAGCCCTGGGCACGGGAGAGCTGTTCGGGTTGTGGTTCCAGTCCCTTTTTGTGGGGCTTACCATGAACGCCCTTTCCATCTGTATCATGCTTGTCATCTACGGCCGCATGATCAAGATCTACCGCGCGTCCAGAAGCGCCGCTTTTCATCCAAAGGCGGTGCGCGGACATTTTGGGAATCCGGCTTTAGCAAGCCGGTAAAGAAAAGTATCAAAGACGTGAAAAGCGTCACTTTAGCGTCATCCGATTTACCCCGGAGGGAAACCACAAGGGGGACAATAGCGTATCGGAAAAATCGCGAGTTGGGAAAACCATCTACCCACGACTGAGCGGCAAGACGCAACATTGTGAATGAGGAGCAAGGCTAAACTGCTTTAAGGGTAGTCCGAGGCGGGATACTCGACCCGGCGGCGCAGGATGGTTGTATTCGCCGTATGTCATAGCGGAATGTGACAGGTAAACACAGACCGCACGATACTTATGACAGCCAGCCGCAGTAAGCGGAAAAGGACGAAAACCCACTACCGACATCACAATACGCTTATCCCAAAGTGTCTAACTGGAGATTGCCTAAACCGGAACGCCGGAACTATCCGGCTATGCGTAATGCCGCAAGGCGATAAATTTCAAGGGGTAAAAACCCAAGAAAGATGACGCTGAATATCCGGCATGGCAACGGAGCCTCCGTAGTAGTCCGAGGGCGGGAAAGCCGTCTACATGGCGAAGGGAGGCAGGATGTCAACCAATTCATAAAAAGGAAAGGTGCGTGAGGCATTATGAGAAGTCCTGAAAATGTGTTGGAAAGCCTAAAATCCAAGGCGTGTAACAAGAGTTACAAGTACGAGCGGTTATACCGCAACCTGTACAATCCACAATTCTATCTGCTGGCATATCAGCGGATACAGGCGAAACCAGGCAACATGACAGCCGGAACAGACGGCAAAACCATTGACGGAATGGGAATGGCAAGGATAAACGCCCTCATTGAAAAGATGCGGGATTTTAGTTATCAGCCTAACCCGGCAAGGAGAACGTATATCCCGAAATCCAATGGGAAAATGCGTCCTCTGGGGATACCGTCATTCGACGATAAACTGATACAGGAGGTGGTGCGGCTCATCTTGGAGAGTATTTATGAGCCAACCTTTAGCGACTATTCCCACGGTTTCCGTATAAACAGAAGCTGTCATACGGCACTCAAATATGTGCAGAAATATTTTACGGGGACAAAGTGGTTCGTTGAGGGGGATATAAAGGGCTGTTTTGACAACGTAGACCATCATGTGTTGATTGCTATTTTGCGAAAGCGGATTGCAGATGAATATTTCATCGGTCTGCTCTGGAAGTTCTTGAAAGCTGGATATATGGAGGATTGGAATTACCACAATACCTATTCCGGAACTCCGCAAGGCTCCATCATCAGCCCTATCCTGGCAAACATCTACATGAACGAACTGGACAGTTATATGGCAGAGTATGCAGAGAAATTCAACTGCGGAAACCGCCGTAAAATCAATCCTGCGTTCAAGAAGAAATTGGATGTCTGCCGAGGGAAAGAACAAAGGCTTAAAAGAAATATCTCTAAAATGAGCGTGGAAGAAAAAGAGGGCTTAATTGCAGAAATCCGGGAACTTCGGCGTAGTCTGAAATCTATACCGTATAGCGACCAGATGGACGATAGCTATAAACGGCTTTGCTATATCCGATACGCCGATGATTTCTTAATCGGAGTTATCGGCAGCAAAGAGGACGCAGAACAGATTAAACAAGATGTAGGCTACTTTATCCGGGACAAACTCCATCTGGAAATGTCCGAGGAAAAGACATTGATTACTCATGGACACGACGCTGCGAAGTTCTTGGGATATGAGGTCACAATCGCCAAAGGCGAACACAACAAAAAGACCAAAACCGGGGCTACCAGACGGGTAAACAATGGAAAAGTCTTACTTTATGTTCCCCATGATAAGTGGGTAAAACGATTGTTCTCCTACAATGCCCTCAAGATTAAATACGACAAACAAAATGGAAACAAAGAGGTTTGGGAGCCTGTCCGGCGCACTCGCCTGTTGCACTTGGACGATTTGGAAATCCTAAACCAATACAACGCAGAAATCCGTGGATTGTATAACTACTACCGACTTGCAAACAACGTGTCTGTACTCAATAACTTCTACTATGTAATGAGATACAGTATGCTCAAAACCTTTGCTGGAAAATATCGGACACGAATCAGCAGAATTATCCGCAAGTACCGTCAAGGAAAAGATTTTGTTGTGGAATATCCGAAGAAAAACGGCAAGGTCGGAAAGGTATTGTTTTACAATAATGGGTTCCGCCGGGACACTAAAGTAGAAAGCGGAAATCCTGATATAGTAGCAAGAATTTTTGAGAATTATGGGCGTAATAGCCTTATAAAAAGACTGCAAGCAAACAGGTGTGAGTGGTGTGGCGCAGAGAATGTGCCGCTTGAAATACACCATATACGAAAACTCAAAGATTTAAGTGGCAGAAAACAATGGGAAATCGCCATGATTGGGCGTAAGCGCAAGACAATGGCACTCTGCATTGACTGCCACGATAAGTTACACGCAGGAAAGTTAGACTGACATCTGGAGAGCCGGATACATCGAGAGGTGTAAGTCCGGTTCGGAGGGGAGTTCTCGGAAACCTGCCATAGTGATATGGTAAGGCGCCGGGTTCTTACCCTACTAACAACTTCCGTTGGACCGATCCCGTTCTCCACCTTTGGAAACCGCGAACAGAGTATGGTGGGACAGAATTATTTCCGATCCCTGTTTGCTCTCGGGTTCCAGGGATTCCTGATCATGATCTGCGTCGGCATTTATGCGGTGCTGATCCAGAGCATCTCTGTTTCGGATGACATCATCGGATCCATCTGGGGCATCTCGGATACACAGTGCTTCTGTGCTTTACGTTATTTAAGACCGGTGCACTTGCAAAGAGTGTATTCTCGGCGCACTAAGGAAGGAGGTCCGGTTCGCAGTGGCAGCTTATATTCCTGTCCCCCGTGATCTTACGAGGGTCAAATCTAAAATCTTATTTTTTCGTAATAGTCCAAAACATACGAAATCATTAAAGGAAAGCGACTGAAAGATTTTTTGAATTGTGTTCTGGATCAAGATGTTCCCGACATTAATGTCGGGAACATCAGCAATCAAACTCCTCAAATTGCATTATTTGATTTTAAGGCTTTTTTGAATATTTTGATGCTTTGGGTTGAAAGTGAAAATGCAAAAGTTCTCCGGCAGATCATGTTGGATATTGTTATTGATTTCGTTAATCAAAGGACGGGCGGTTCGACAAAATATATCAATCAACGTGATAGGGATTTTATCAGCGCATTTTTACAGGAAGAAAACTATAGACGCGAATTCACTGATGCTCTTAGAGACTATGTTTCCATGGGAAATAGCAAATCCAGTTACTCATCCGTAAGCTTGTATTCACGAGTTTCATGCGGAAGAGCCTTCACATCTTCTTCGCACTTCCCTTTTTGATTCTTTTTCCGGATGGTAATAACCTCCTCCGCAGAAGGCTCTCCGACGGCGAATTTACTTCTCTTATAAAAATAAAAACCCATTCATGTTAAAATTAAAATACATACTCTAAGGAGGTTGAAGCGCATGGACGAAAATAATTCCATCCAGCTTTTTGAAGATAGAAAAATACGCACCGCATGGGACGAAGAACAAGAAGAATGGTATTTCTCTGTTGTGGATGTTATTGCTGTCCTGACAGATAGCTCTAATCCAACAGACTACCTCAAAAAAATGCGTAAGCGTGATGAACAGCTTGCAAGCTACCTGGGGACAAATTGTCCCCAGGTAGCAATGATGGGCGCAACAGGCAAAAAGCGTAAAGTGCTGGCAGCAACGGCCGAACAGCTTTTACGCATTATTCAGTCTATCCCATCACCGAAAGCCGAACCGTTCAAACTCTGGCTTGCTCAGGTCGGCCGTGAACGCATTGAAGAAACAATTGACCCGGAACAGGCAATCGACCGCGCATTAGAGACCTACCAGAAAAAGGGATATGATACAGACTGGATTCATCAGCGGCTTCTTTCTATCCGTGTCCGTAATGAGCTTACCGCGGAATGGCAGGAGCGCGGCGTACAGCAGGGCAAAGAATATGCCATTCTCACCGATGAGATCACGAAAGCATGGTCTGGCATGACTACTCGGCAATATAAGAAATTAAAAGGTCTGAAAAAAGAAAACCTCCGTGATAATATGAGTACGATGGAAATTGTTCTGAATATGCTTGCAGAGGCAACAACCACAGAACTGTCAAAAGCACATCAGCCGGAAGGATTTTCTGAAAGTCAGAAGATTGCCCGTCGTGGCGGTAGCTATGCCGGTCAGGTTCGACAGGATATTGAAAAGGATACTGGGCGTCCGGTCATCACATCACAGAACGCCGCACAGCTTAATGCCGTAGTCGTTGACATGATAGAAAGTGTAGCGGAAACAGAAAAGCCTGATAATGACGAAAACAAATAAAAAAGCGGGAGTACAGCCGATCGGACGAACCGAAAAGCTGTACTCCCGTTTTGCGTGACAGAAAGTGTTTGAAAATGTGTCTTTTTTACAGGCGTCAGTAAGCAAACATCTTGCAAAAGGATATCGCATATGCTATACTTATATGATGGATAAAATGTAGCGTATGCTATATTCGGAGGTTTGACTATGACATTTTCAGAATTTGTAATTTCTGTTCGTAAAAAACTTAAATTAAGTCAAAAGCAATTAGCAACTGCAATTAATGTTAGTTACTCAACGATCAACCGGTGGGAAAATGATCACGTTGTGCCGAGCAATTTGGCAGTAAAGAGTTTTTATGATTTTTGTGAAAACAATTTTATTGATATTCCTCATGACCTATTGTGACGCTACTTGCCAATTGTCGTTAGAAATTTTAGGAGGTAAATAGTTATGGCAAGAGCAGATTTGTTATGTGAATTAATAAGGTACGGCTTAGTAAATGATTCTGCAAGTTTTAGGAAAGCGGCAGAAGCATTATGTGCAGAAGAACGCGCAAAGCAACACACTGTACTTGCGGCAAAAATTGAAGAATTGCTAAAGAACTCTCGCAGACCAATTACAAGAGAAAATCCTAACTCACCGACAATTATTCGTGGTGGTATAAGTGATCAAAGTTTGTTTTCTGAAAAAGTTCCCCAGAAAAGACTTGATCATCTAATTCTTCCGGATTATGTCCGGTCGGCTTGCCAAGATTTAATTAATGAACAAAACCGTGCTGATTTGTTACAATCATATGGAATAAATCCCAGAAATAAGCTACTATTGATTGGCCCCCCCGGAAACGGAAAAACTTCATTGGCAGAAGCAATAGCAGAAGCGTTAATGATTCCTATTCTTACAGTTAGGTATGAAAGTATCATTGGTTCTTACCTTGGTGAGACAGCGTCAAGATTATCAAAATTATTTGAATATGCTAAAACGAGAGAATGTGTTTTGTTCTTTGATGAATTTGAGACATTGGGAAAAGAACGAGGCGATGTTCATGAAACAGGTGAAATTAAGCGAGTCGTAAGTTCTTTGCTAATGCAAATTGATGCACTTCCGAGTTATGTAATTGCCATTGCCGCTACAAATCATGACAATTTGCTTGATAAAGCAGCGTGGAGAAGATTTCAAACTCGGCTAGATATACCTAAACCGACTCGAAGCAATTTAGAAGAATATTATCGTTTCTTTGAAAAGGAAAGAGATTTTAAGTTTGGTTTGCAGCCAAGCACGCTTGCGAAGAAAACCTTAGGTATAAGCTACGCAGAAGCGGAGGAATTTGCACTATCAGTTTATAGACAATATGTTTTAAGCCTACCAAATGATAATGTGAAAGAAATTACCGAAAGAGCCATTCGTAGCTGGCAATCTCAAGTAATCATTGCACATAAAAATCAGGGAGGAGTAGAAACATGCCAGACAGACCTTTAATATTATTTCCGTCGCCAGAGCGGGCAGATCGTGAGCACAAAACTCCCGTATTTACAAAGACTGTAAGACCTTCTTTTGGAAGACAATTTACTCGATTGCAACCATCCTTTAATTTGCTCAAAAATGCTTTTGAGCAGAAAGCCTTAAAGCTCCAACAATCACCAACCGGAATCAACCCTGAGTTTGCCTTAGTTTTTGAAATAATTGGAACCGTCGATAATTTTTATACAGCAGTGAAGAATACAGATGGTCTTGAATGGATATTTGATAGCGAAGTTGAACCTTTTGATCCCGATGATGATTTTTATCAAGTTGATAAAGACTCTGGTGAAAGAGTTGATGATTCTCTAAATGGGAAACTATATTGTGTAATGTCTAATCAACAGGCAATGGCCCAATTATTATCATTATGGCAAAGACATCAAAATGGTGAAAGCGATGTTTTCAAACGGGGTTTTGCAGGTCTACGTGATATTTTTACCCATATAAAGGATATAAGAAAATGGGATGCAAGAGATCGAATTACAGAAACACATGCTTTGGACTATTGGCGTGAATCATTGGAATTTGACGGTGATTCGCCTGTCCCATTTGAGATTGAACTATTCTTTAGAAGTGACGAAACAAAAAGAAAAAATGCGGTTGATGCGATTCGCCACGAAATTCAATCTTTAGATGGACGCATAATTCAAGAATGTGTAATAGGAGAAATTTTTTATCATGGCATGTTAGTTGAGTTGCCTAGAGTTTCTATTGAGGGATTAGTTAATCGATACGAAGAAATTGAATTGTCGCAAGTTGACGATATCATGTTCTTCCGCCCAGTTTGCCAATCCGTGTTTGTTTCTGCAACTGATTCAGAAATATGTACTTCTGCTGAAGAAGCACCATTGCCGACAGGTGATGCTGTGGTTGCCGTTTTCGATGGTATGCCAATGCAGAATCACCGTCTGCTTCGTGGGCGAGTTATCGTCGATGATCCTGATGACTATGCTTCTGGATATGAAAGCAAATATCGCGTTCATGGCACATCAATGGTTTCTCTTGCAATTTATGGTGATATTAAAAGGAACGAGGCTCCTATTAGTAGTCCCGTATATGTGCGACCAATTCTACGACCAAAGCAAAATGGATTTGATAAGATAACAGAATGTGTTCCTGATGATAGCATGTTTATCGATGTCCTTCATCGAGCTGTAAAGAGAATGATGGAAGGAGATGGTCAAGAAAGTGCCACGGCACCTAATACTAAAGTAATCAATTTATCTATTGGAGATCCTGTGCGGCAGTTGGCTACCACAATGAGTCCAACTGCTCGACTACTCGATTTCTTGGCTTATAAATATAATATTTTATTTATCATAAGTGCAGGCAACAATCCAGAAATTGTCAATTTTGTAGATAAACCGTTTGATGAATTAAAAGCTCTTAATATATCACAGAGAAGTAGCATTTTTGGCGAAACCATAAAAGCTAATCAGCGCAATCTCAAAATATTGGCACCAGCAGAAAGTTTGAATGGACTTACAATCGGTGCTCTGTATGATGATTTCACTAATGCAAATGAAACTGCTCGTTTTATTTGGGCTGTTGACAGGGGGCTGCCATCCCCTGTATCTGCAATTGGAAAAGGATATCGTTCTGTTATTACTCCAGATTTGTTTTATTATGGTGGCAGAGAATTTATCAGGGGAAAATTTGATGGCAAAATCGATTGGGTAGAATCTCTGCGTGAGCCAGGATGTTTATCTGCCGCTCCATATGGAACGGGTGATGCCGATGGATGTGCTTTTTCTTTTGGAACAAGTGATGCTGCTGCACAAATAACACATGAAGCAGCCAAATGTCATGATGTACTAAATCAGGTGTTTATTGCTGAAACAGGTTCTAACATACCAGTTGAAGCTACCGCAATTCTTCTGAAAGCGATGCTTACACATGGTGCATCTTGGGAACCAATTGCTGAAAAACTTGCTTTGGCAATGGGAGCCTCACCGAAGCAATTAAGCAAGTGGCTTGGAAACGGTGTGCCCAATATAAGTCGCGTTATAGAGTGTACCAAGGAGCGGATAACACTGATTGGGCTTGGAGCATTAAAGAAAGATGAAGGAGATATTTTTAGGCTTCCGCTTCCTGTAGATTTTTCGTCTCGTCTAATGAAACGGAAATTGACAGTTACATTATCCTATCTTTCTCCTATTGCACCAAATAAGCAAACATATCGTGGCGCACAACTATGGTTCAATATTGATGATAGTGGAAAAGGTCTTGTTCCAGACCGCCAAAATACAGAATGGCAAGCAGTTCGGAAAGGATCGTTGCAACATGAAATTTTTATTGGAGAAAATCCAATTGTCTGGAATGATGATGACCTTATCATCAAAGTAAATTGTAAAGAAGAAGCTAATAAGATTAAAACAGCAATACCATACTGTTTATTTGTCAGCTTTGAAGTAGCAGAAGGCTTTGATGTGAACTTATATGCTGATGTGTCAGCAAAAATTCACCAGCGTGTCCAAATCTCAAACAATTAAAAAGCGGGAGTACAGCCGATCGGACGAACCGAAAAGCTGTACTCCCGTTTTGCGTGACAGAAAGTGTTTGAAATCAAGCCTTTTTCTTCATGTGCCAGCAAGCAGACCGACACATGAGAAATCATAAAGGCTCCCTTTGAAAATACGGATACAGGGAATTATTCTGCGGTTTTTCCACCCTTATCTTCACAGATTTTAGATCGTTTGGAACTGTAATGCGGACAAGCGACCAGACACGCCCGGAAACTCTGCTTGCAGCCGTGAACACATTTTTTACAGATATGGTTATACTGCCGCCTGCCGTTCTCACCCAGGAAGAACGCCCATTCCAACCGCCATTTTTTGCTTCGGCTCATAGGCAGTCATGCTCCGGCACATCACGGCCGGGCTTCTTGCCCTCCTGGGGTTTATGCTCGGCACATTCCCGCTTGGCGTCCTCCAACCGCTCACGGATGGAAGGCTTCTCCGGCGTCGTCCGCTCTGCGTACCCCTGGGCTTTTTCCAATTCCTCGCCGCGTCTGCCGTTGTTGATAACGCCGTCGATCATGCCGTAGTCATCCTCCAGCGTCATTTCCGCTGTGCGGAGAGGATTGTCCTTTTCCGGCTGCTCCGCTGCCACGGCAAAGGCCCGTGTGCCATTCCCCATGATAAGATACTTTCCATCATCGGAAATATGGTGGACACCGTAACCGGCCGCCTCCATCTGCTCCCGGCTCATAGCCGTCACCTGAAAGCTACCCCTGGGTGTTTGGATACGCTCACCAGTCTCAAAACGGTCTGGCAGATAAGCGAGGTCTTGCTTCTCTGCGGGAACAGGGAGAACAACGATATTGCCATTGATCTGCATAAATCGTTCTGGCGTTTTGAACTGTTCTGTGTATTTCTGGATCAGTTCCGGGGACAGGGACGCAAAATCTTCCTCACCAAGTCCAACCACCAGGAAAGTCCCTGCTACGATATCATAAATTTCTCCATTTTCATCCCGCAGCCCACGGTTCAGATCAAGCCCGATGAGCTTGCCTTCATCATTGCAGACCAGCGCCACCGGGTCAGAATAAGGATAAGTCGCTCCAATATCACCGCCAACCTCTGCCTGCAGGGAATGAAGGTCGGGGTCGATCTCCTTCACATAGGGTTCCTTCATAGGCTCCACTACAAGCACAGTCATCTTTTCCGAGGCAACCTTCTCCGCAGCGGACAGCATTTCATCCGCATGGGACTTCTCCGGGTCATCCAAAGCGGCCTTGACCTCCGCCGGATCAAAATCAAGAAATTCCTCATAGCCCGTGGCGTCCTTGAATTTTTCGATCTCCGAAGGAAGATAGTCCTCCTGCGTCTGCCCCAGCGCCGCCAGCTTTTCATCCAGAGCGGAAATGCGTCCTGCCATCAGCTTTTCGTAAAGTTCTTCCTTTGCGGCGTGCGCCTCTGGGTGCTCCGCCGCATACTGCGGATCGTTCTGACGGAAAAACTCATCCATGTCAAAGGCGATATCCATAGCCCACTCGGATTTTTCTTCTTCGGGAAGGTCATCCTGGAAGGTCATCACCCGGTACTCATCGGGGATGCTGCCACGCTCGCCGTCATAATACTCATGGAAGGCTTCTCTGGTATCCCACACATAACCCTGATCGGTAAAAGTGCCGTTTTCCTCCAACGCCACATCCCGGCCATAGGCTTCATAGTCGATATAGTTCTGCAGGTGGGCGGGAACTTTTGAAACCTCCAGTTCTTCGAGATAATAACGCCCCAGATCGTCATAATCCTCGATATTGGGGTAAATCTCATAACAATCCAGATTCTCGGTGAGGTTGATGATCTCCTGCAGGCTGCTGGTATAGTCACCGATCTCCATAGCGGCCTGGAATTTCGCATAGTCACTCTGGTCCATTTCATCCAGCTTCGATGCCAGATAATTCAGTTCGTCCAGATTCTCATATTCACCCAGCTTACTGTAAAGACCGTCCACATAGCAGTCATAGTCCGTGATGAACCATTCCTCATAGGGCTGGCCGAAGTCATCCTTCTGGCCGATCCCGATCCGCTTAAACACTTCTTTCAATTCCTCGGCGGTGGTGGGAAACTTTACCCACTCGCCCACAAGCTCGCCCTCATTGTACTTCCCAAGATTGGTGATAAAGGCGGCAAAGGGATAATCCTTGTTGTGATCGTAATATGGCATATCAGCACCTCCTTACAGTTCCGGCGCAGACTTTTCCTTATGGAGCTGCACCTTGTTTTTCTCTGCACATTCCTTCTTGCCCTGTTCCAGCCGTTCCCGGATGGAAGGCTTTTTCTCCGGCTCCGCAGGGCGTTCATGGTTCCACTCGTCGCCGGAGAGAGAAATATATCCGTGTTCCGTAAAATGCCCCTGTTCCTCCTGCATGGCGTACTTGCCAAACGGAACAGGGTCGATTGCTTTCAGAAGTTCCGGGGGCAGCAGCATATCCATGTGCTGTGCCAGATACCGCCACCCCAGATCGTTCAGATCGTGGATATTGGGCTCAAATACGAAATAGTCGATGTTGGCCGCAAACTCCTTGAACTGCTCCGGCGCTGTCAGCTTGAAGGGCGATGCCTGCACTGCCGCCAGCAGTTCCCGGTCCTCCGGGGAGAGGGCAGCCACCGCCGCCCTCACTTCGGGTAAATGTTTCAAAGTCTTATTTTCTGCCATTGACACCTTCCTTTCTTTTCGGAAATTCCAGTTTGAAGTTGATGTATTTGCCACCCGTGTCATCCAGGATCACCGCAGCGTCATAAGCAGCCTGTTTCTTTTCAGACCACATTCCCTTGACATTGGTACGTCCCTTTTTCAGAAGGTCCGTTGCCATCTTCTTTGTCAGTTCCTTCTTGCGGCTCGTCCAGAAGCGGTCATTTTTCCAGAGGACAAAACCGCAGGACCGATCTGAACACGCAAAGTTTTTCTTGCCCTCATAGACCGGCTGACCGCAGCGGGGGCAGGTGCCGATTACTTCCTTCTCCGGGGCAAACAGCTTTTTGCCGTCCTCGGAAATACAGGAATAGGTGGAAACGATCTCCCGGACCATCGTGCGGATACCGTCCATGAAGGTATCCGGGTTAGCGTTGCCCTTTGCGATCTCCGTTAATTTCTGTTCCCCTTCCGTTGTCAGCATGGGAGCGGTCAGCGGCTCCGGCAGGACCGTGACAAGGTTGATACCGGCTTTTGTGGGGATCAGGCTTTTGCCCTTGCGCTCCACAAATCCGGCTGCCACCAGCTTTTCGATGATGGCCGCCCTGGTGGCAGGCGTTCCAAGACCTTTTCGCTCCGCCTCATCGGGAATATCATCCTTGCCTGCGTTCTCCATAGCGGACAGAAGGGTATCTTCGGTGTAGGGCTTCGGCGGCTGGGTGAAATGCTCGGTGACGGAAACCTCCGCACCGTCAAAAGTCTGCCCTTCGGTGAAGTCCGTGAGTGTGCCACTATCCTCGTCCGCAGGCTTTTCTTTCAGGGAGGTACGGAAAATGCGGTCGATCTCCCGCCAGCCTTCGGAGAGGATGCGTTTGCCCTTTGCGGTGAAGGACTGGCCGCCGCAATCAAAGGTAGCTGTGACCGCCTCATACACATACGGCTCCGCCGATGCACACAGCAGTTTGCAGCAGACCAAGAGGAACAAATTGCGTTCGCCCAGGGGCAGAGCCTTGATATCCGCTTTTTCAATCTCCATCGTGGGGATAATGGCGTGATGGTCGGATACGTCCTTGTCGGAGATCATGGCCTCCACCAGCGGGAAGAAGTCTGTGCAGCTATCAAGAGGTGGCAGTTTCGCCGCCAGGTGGATCACGCAGGACGCCGTTTCCGCCATATCGGAGGTCAGATACCGACTGTCCGTGCGAGGATAGGTCAGCAGCTTCTTTTCGTAGAGGCTTTGTGCGTAGTCAAGGGTCTGCTTCGCTGTGTATCCAAACAGGCGGTTTGCCTCACGCTGCAAGGTGGTAAGGTCATAGAGCTTCGGCGGCTGTTCCTTCTTCTGCTCCTTTGTGACGGAAGTACAGGTGGCGACCGCACCCTTGCACGCCGCCACTGCCTGTTCCGCCACTGCCGGATCGGTGAACTTCTCTGACACCGCTTCGACACTGTCCAGCGTCAGGCGCAGCAGATGATATTTTTCCTTGTGAAACAGCGTGATCTTTGCATCACGATCCGCCAGCATTGCCAGCGTGGGCGTCTGAACACGGCCCACATTCAAGGTGCGGTGATAGAGAACGGAGAAAAGGCGCGTGGCATTGATCCCCACCAGCCAATCCGCTTTCTGGCGGCAGAGGGCAGATTGATACAGGGCTTCATAATCGGCGCCGGGGCGCAGGTCAGAAAAGCCCTCTCGGATAGCACTGTCCTCCATCGAGGAAATCCAGAGGCGAAGGATTGGCTTGCGGCAGCCAGCCATTTCATACACCAGACGGAAGATCAGCTCGCCTTCACGCCCGGCATCACAGGCATTGACGATGGTATCCACATCGGGGCGGTCCATCAGAGCACGGAGATTTTCAAAAGTGTCCTCTTTGCCCGGTGCCAGCACATAGCGGAACGGCTCCGGCAGAATGGGAAGATCGTCATAGCGCCATTTCTTGAAATTCTCGTCATAGCCGCCCGCATCCATCGGGGATACCAAGTGTCCCACGCACCAGGATACGAGAAGGCCGTTGCCCTCATAAAAGCCATCGGCCCTGGATGAAGCACCCAGGGCCGACGCGATAGATTTTGCCACACTCGGTTTTTCTGCGATAATCAGTTTACTCATTCTTTTCCTCCGTTTCCTCGTCCTCGGTCAGATATTCTTCTTCATCCTCCAGGTCGAAATCATCCAGATCAGCGGGAACTTTCTTGCCCTGCTTCGGTTTCAGCACCAGGAAATAGACTGCCGCGCCGCCTCCGGCTGCAAGGATCAGCAGCACCGCCAGGATCGCCCCGGTATTGCTTTTCTTTTCGGGTTCCGGATTCTCCGGCTCGGTGGGCTCCGCAGCTTTCTGTTCTGTGCCAACACATTCACTAAGGTTTTTTACGCAGACCGGGCAAGCGGTATTGACCGCTCCGGCCTGGCACTTCTCCGTACAGGTGCAGACAATAGGTGTTTCTGCCTTTTCTCCATCCTCCGTGAGCGCCATGAGATCGGCTTCATCCACCTGGTTCAGAAAATGCACGGTTTCCTCGCCCTCGTCGTCACGGTCGATAATGAGATAGAACACATTGCCGTTCTTCGTTTCCACTGTGATAAACTGCTTGCCGCTGGCGGTCGGGCTGCCAATATCGTCAATCAGCGAAAGGTTCCCGTCCGGCGTCAAGACGGCACCGCCCTTCAAACCACCGCCCAGCATGCCCAGCAGATTTTTCAGTGTTTCCGCGTCCAGAGAGAAAGAACCTTCCCCAGAGCCAGCCTCGCCGTCACTTACCGTCATGTAGCCGGAATAGACATAGCCGACTTTCTCCGGCAGGATGACCTTCAGCCAGTCGCCGTCCGTGCCGATCACCTTCACGGTCGTTCCGTTGGGAAGCTGGGTGAAGGCGGTGTAGTCCATTCCCGCACCCGTGCGGACATTCAGATTGCCGCCGCCCGTGGTGACAGTACCGGTCTGCCCAGAGTCATTTTCACTGGAATTGAACTGGATACCGTCCTCGGTGACGGATACCGTGACCTGGCTGCCTGCCAGAGCGGAAAGCAGATCAGAAACATCCCCAGCCGTTTCCTGTTCAGCCACGGACTCCGTGCTTTCCTCGCCGCCGCTGGCAAAGGCGGTGACAGAAAAAGCGGCAGTGCTGAGCACTACCGCCAAAAGCGCCGATACCATTTTTGTCATAAAGTTATGCTTCATCCTCGTATCCCTCCGTTTCCTCATTCTCGGTGTCGCCCTCCTGCAGCATACCTTCCGGCAGGGAGATCATACCGCTGGCATAGGCTTTCAGGAAAGCGGTCAGCTCCTTGTTGTCCATCTTCACGGCTTT
>ERZ870025.20-NODE-20-length-14607-cov-3.077357_pt1 | contig 14607 bp, 8 predicted proteins | sample MGYA00521103_ERZ870025 | MGnify/ENA primary metagenome ERZ870025 (study PRJEB32232, sample SAMN07284981) | human gut metagenome | biome: human-associated habitat; material: feces | host: Homo sapiens | place: Tanzania | collected 2014-08-12 ...
TTTCTGACACTGCTCGGGCGCATGGGACATGCGGATAACTGCGACGAGCTCTTCGGGAAGCTGTATCAGAGCAGAAAAGCTCTGGCGGGAAGCTACATTTCCAGTTCAGGAGTCCGCAGAATCATGTTTGCCATTCCGTGTGACCCGGTTTCTGTGGATGGAGTTACGTATACGGCGATCGGGGTGACGTACGACAATACCATGCTGGAGGAGATGCTGACCTCCAACGCGTATGGAGGCGGCAGCGATTGCTTTGTGATCAATGCAGATGGCGAAATCATCCTGTCACTGACGCCAAAAACGGAAATCAAGGATGACGTCAGCAATCTTTCGGATTACCTGGAAGAGGAGCATGTTTTTTCGGACGAACGAAAGCTTGAGCGGTTTCGGGACAATCTGGAGCTCTCAAAGAGCGGCGGCTCGGCCATTCATTACAATGGCAAAGAGTATTATATCTATCAGATGCCGGTGGGAATGCAGGACTGGTCTCTGGTCGCAGTGGTACAGACAGAAAAGGTGGATGGAGCGGTGCGGAACGTTCAGCGCATGACTACGGTGATTCTGTCGTTCCTGTGCATCGGACTCCTGATCTGCCTCCTCTGGATTTCCGGCAGCAGGAGCCGGGCACAGCTGCAGAATGCACACCTGAGGCTCCGGAATATGGAGAACAGCAAGCATCTGACGGAGCAGCTGCTGTCCGGAATTACGAAGATGGTAGACCGGTTTGCCATCTGTGATCTGGAAAAAGGAACCTACGAGTACCGGGAAATGAAGGGAGATCCGCTGTATCCGGAAACCGGGGACTATAAAGAGCTGGTTGAGAACGTTTCCGGGCGGTATACAGCCATGACGGGCGATGATCTGGCGAAGATCACGAATATGCTGTCCCCGGAGCACCTTGCGGAGCTGCTTACCGACAGGGAGGACTCGTTTACCTTCGAATACAGTGCAAGAGACCGGTCGATGTTCATGCTCATGAACGTTATTCCGCTTGCATTTAAGGATGGCACTCTTCATACGGTCCTTCTGGCGTCGCAGGATATCGGCATTCGACATGAGCTGGAGAATCTTGCCAATACCGATGCGCTGACGGGCCTGTTCAACAAACGGTATTTCGAATCGCTGCTGAACGTCAAGGATCAGAAGAAAGCGCCTTACACGTTGTTTTATATGGATCTGAATCTGTTTAAGCCGATCAATGATCAGTACGGGCATGTGATGGGAGACAAGGTGCTGGTTGAGGTGGCGAGACGGCTTCTTCGGTGTATCCGAAGCTCCGACCATGCATTCCGTCTCGGCGGGGATGAGTTTGCGGTGATCGTGGGAAGCTCGCTGACGGATGAGCTCTGCCGGGAGAGAATGCAGAGAATGCGGACAGAGATTACAAAGCCCATGCAGATTGACGGGCATATTCTTCAGGTTGGGGTCTCCTGCGGGGTTGCCGTCTGTCCGGCGGATGCAGATAATTCTGAGCAGATCTGCGAGCTTGCGGACAGGAAAATGTACGAAGAAAAAGAAAAGGCGCATGAACGGATGAGGGCGCGCTACACGGAAGAGCTTCGCTGAGAATACAGACAAAAAGCTGCGGCTTTGGGGCATAAACTCCAAAGCCGCAGCTCTTTTATTCTGCGTCCTCTTCGACATCTGCGCTGGTGTCGGCAACGTAAACGGTACGCTTTCTTGCATCTGCATCCTGCTCGAGGTAGGTGTCGTAATCCGTTTCCTTGTCGATGATGCCGCCGCCGGGAAGAATCTCGATGATCCGGTTTGCGGTGGTCTGCACAACCTGGTGATCACGGCAGGCAATCAGCTCAACGCCGTGAAATTTGATCATACCGTCGTTGAGTGCGGAGATGGACTCCATGTCCAGGTGGTTCGTCGGCTCGTCGAAGATCAGGCAGTTGGCTCCGCTGATCATCATCGAGGAGAGCTGGCAGCGGACCTTTTCTCCTCCGGAGAGAACCTTGACCTTCTTGATTCCGTCTTCTCCGCGGAACAGCATTCTGCCGAGGAAGCCGCGGACATAGGTGACATCCTTGATCTGGGAATAGGCGGTCAGCCACTGCGTGATGTCTTCTTCCGTGTCAAAAAGGTCGGTGTTGTCCTTTTTAAAATAGGACTGGGAGGTTGTGACGCCCCACTTGTAAGAGCCGCTGTCCGGCTCCATGTTGCCCATCAGAATTTCGAAGAGCGCCGTCTTGGCCTGCTCCTGGGAGCCGACGAAGGCAATCTTGTCGTCATGCTTTACCACAAAGGAGACATCGTCCAGAAGCTTTACGCCGCCGACAGTTTTGGTAAGGTGCTCCACGGTAAGGACTTCATTTCCGATTTCACGGTCGGGACGGAAATCAATGAAGGGGTACTTCCGGGAGGAGGGCTTGATTTCGTCAAGCTCAATTTTCTCCAGAGCACGCTTTCTGGAGGTTGCCTGCTTGGATTTGGAAGCGTTCGCGGAGAAGCGGGAGATGAACTCCTTCAGCTCCTTGATCTTTTCCTCCTTCTTCTTGTTGGCCTCCTTCATCTGACGGATCATCAGCTGAGAGGACTCGTACCAGAAGTCGTAGTTTCCGGCATAAAGAGTAATCTTGCCGTAATCGATGTCCGCGATGTCCGTGCACACCTTGTTGAGGAAATAACGGTCATGGGAAACCACGATGACGATGTTGGGGAAATTGATCAGGAATTCCTCCAGCCATGCGATGGCATCGAGGTCCAGGTGGTTTGTCGGCTCGTCGAGGAGAAGAATGTCAGGGCTTCCGAAGAGTGCTCTTGCAAGAAGAACCTTCACCTTCTGGGCACCGTTCAGATCACCCATTTTCTGATAGTGATACTCATCCTCAATGCCAAGGCCGTTCAGAAGAGACTCGGCATCGGACTCGGATTCGTAGCCGCCCATCTCGGCGTATTCACTTTCGAGCTCTGCGGCGCGGATGCCGTCCTCGTCGGAGAAATCCGGCTTGGCATAAAGCTCGTCCTTCTCTCTGCCGATTTCATAGAGCTTCTGATTGCCCTGAATGACCGTGTCCAGAACGACCTGGTCGTTGTACTTCTCGTGATCCTGCTCCAGGAAGGAAAGACGCTGACCGGGGGTAATCGCGATTTCGCCGGAGGTCGTATCCAGCTGACCGGAGAGAATCTTCAGAAAAGTGGATTTTCCGGCGCCGTTTGCGCCGATGATACCGTAGCAGCCTCCCTCTGTGAATTTGATATTGACATCTTCAAACAGGGCTTTCTTGCCGACCCGGTAGGTAACGTTGTTGGCTGAGATCATGTGATGTTTTATCTCCTTTGTCTTGCAGTGAAAATTATCTGATAAATCCAAGCTTCTATCTTATCGAAGAAACCGGTTTTAAGCAAGGCTCTTATCGGCGTCCGGAAAAATGTCCTGCCCTGACTCCGGCGAAATGACGGAAAAAGCGGACAAAACAGCACAATCTGCCAATATTTCCGCACAAAACAAGGCTTCAAGGACTGTGCGGGAGGGGGAGATTAAGGTATAATTTATGAATAATGAACCTGTGCACAGATGCACAGCAGATTAGGAGGAAAGATGAGTAAAAGGGTTTACAAGTTCGAAGAAGGCAACGCGAAAATGCGTGATCTCCTCGGGGGTAAGGGTGCAAACCTTGCGGAGATGACCAATCTTGGACTGCCGGTACCGCAGGGCTTTACGATTTCAACGGAAGCCTGCACGGATTACTACAATGACGGCAAGCAGATTAATGAGAACACGCAGCAGCAGATTTTCGACGCTTTGTCCTGGCTGGAAGAAATCCGAGGCAAGAAGTTCGGTGATGAGAACGATCCGCTTCTGGTTTCGGTACGTTCCGGCGCTCCGGTTTCCATGCCCGGAATGATGGACACAATCCTGAACCTCGGATTGAACGATGTTTCCGTTGTCGGCTTTGCAAAGAAGACCGGAAATCCGAGATTTGCTTATGACTCTTACCGGAGATTTATCCAGATGTTCTCCGATGTCGTTATGGGACAGCCGAAGACTCTTTTCGACGCCATCCTGGAAGGAGAGAAGAGCAGGCACGGCTATAAATTCGATACCGAGCTGACAGCAGAGGATCTTCAGAATGTCATCGCTCAGTACAAGAAGCTCTATAAGGAGCAGCAGGGGGACGAGTTCCCGCAGGATCCCCGCGTGCAGCTGATGGAAGCAATCAAGGCTGTGTTCCGCTCCTGGGACAACCCGAGAGCGAATACCTACCGCCGCATGTATGACATCCCCTATGAGCTGGGAACCGCTGTCAATGTTCAGTCGATGGTATTCGGCAACATGGGCGATACCTCCGGCACCGGTGTTGCTTTCACGAGAAACCCCGCAACCGGCGCAAAGGGCATCTTCGGTGAGTATCTGATCAATGCACAGGGCGAGGACGTTGTTGCAGGTATCCGCACGCCGCAGCCGATTGCGAAGCTGGGAGAGGATCTTCCTGAGTGCTATGAGGAGTTCCTTGCGATTGCGCACAAGCTGGAGAATCACTACAAGGATATGCAGGATATGGAGTTCACGATCGAGGACGGCAAGCTCTTCTTCCTGCAGACAAGAAACGGAAAGAGAACCGCACAGGCTGCCATCCAGGTTGCCTGCGATCTTGTAGACGAGGGGATGATCGATGAGAAGACCGCGGTAACCCGCATCGAGCCGCAGTCCCTGGATCAGCTGCTTCATCCCGGTTTTGACACAGAGAAGCTTAAGAATGCACGTGAAATCGGTCAGGCTCTTCCGGCATCTCCGGGAGCAGCGGCAGGACGTGTGTATTTCAATGCTGAGGATGCGGTCACCGCACACGCTGCAGGAAACCGCGTGATCCTTGTTCGTCAGGAGACCTCTCCGGAGGACATCGACGGCATGCATGCCGCAGAGGGCGTTTTGACCATGCGCGGAGGAATGACCTCTCACGCAGCGGTTGTTGCCCGCGGAATGGGAACCTGCTGCATCTCCGGCTGCGGTGATATGAGAGTCAACGAGGAGAAAAAGTTCTTCGAGCTTGGCGGACATACCGTACGCGAGGGAGATTATGTTTCTCTGGACGGCTCCACCGGTAAGATTTATCTGGGAGATATCCCGACGGTAGAGGCTTCCATTTCCGGTAACTTCCAGCGCATCATGGACTGGGCAGACAAGTACCGCGTTCTTCAGGTACGCACCAATGCCGATACGCCTGCAGATGCAGCAAATGCAGTGCATCTCGGCGCAGAGGGCATCGGACTTTGCCGCACAGAGCACATGTTCTTCAACCCGGATCGTATTCCGAAGATCCGCAAGATGATTCTTTCCGATACCACAGAGGAGAGAGAGGCTGCTCTGAACGAGCTGATTCCTTTCCAGAAGGCGGACTTCAAGGGGATCTACAAGGCGATGGAAGGAAGACCGGTTACCATCCGTTTCCTGGATCCGCCGCTTCATGAGTTCGTTCCGAACACCGCGGACGAGATCAAGGCGATGGCGGACGAAATGGGCATCAGCACAGATGAAGTGCAGAGAAGATGCGATGACCTGAAGGAATTCAACCCGATGATGGGTCACCGCGGCTGCCGTCTGTCGGTCACCTTCCCGGAGATCGCAAGAATGCAGACCAGAGCCGTCATCGAGGCTGCCATCGAAGTGAAGGCAGAGGACGGCTACGATATCGTTCCGGAAATCATGGTTCCTCTTGTCGGCGACGTGAAGGAGCTTGCCTTTGTCAAGAAGGAGATCGTCGATACCGCTGAGAAGGTGAAGGCAGAGAAGAATTCCGACATCCGGTACCACATCGGCACCATGATCGAGATTCCTCGTGCAGCCCTCATGGCTGACCAGATCGCACAGGAGGCAGAGTTCTTCAGCTTCGGAACCAATGACCTGACGCAGATGACCTTCGGCTTCTCCCGTGACGATGCAGGCAAATTCCTGCAGGACTACTACAAGTCCAAGATTTATGAGCAGGATCCCTTCGCACATCTTGATCAGAACGGCGTAGGACAGCTGATTCAGATTGCAGTAGAGAAGGGGACGAAGGTTCGCCCGGACATCCATCTTGGAATCTGCGGCGAGCACGGCGGAGATCCTGCTTCCATCGACTTCTGCCATCGCGTCGGCCTGACCTATGTCAGCTGCTCCCCGTTCCGCGTACCGATCGCAAGACTGGCGGCGGCACAGGCTGCCATTAAGAATCCGAGAGCATAAACCGAATTCTGATATCAATCAAGGGGTCATGGGAGGCCGAAAATGGCCTCCCATGATTTTTTTAAACCTGATTTTTTAAAGAGCGGATTCCGGAAACGTGATCCGCAGAGGGGAAGGAGCAGAAATGAATCAGAAAACAGAAAAAGAGTTTTCCATCGCAGTCGATGGAATCCGGCTTCATGCGAAGCTGGACTATCCGGAGGGCTTTGAGGAGAAATGCCCGCTGATGCTGTTGTTCCACGGCTTTACCGGACACATGGAGGAGCGGCATATTCTGGCAATTGCGGACACAGCACTGGAGGAGGGAATGGCGGTTCTCCGTGTGGATTCTTACGGACATGGAAAGAGCGAGGGTGAATTTCGGAATCATACCCTTTACAAGTGGGTGACCGGGGCTCTTGCCGTTGTGGATTATGCGAAGCAGCTGGACTTTGTGACGGATCTGTATCTGTGCGGTCATTCACAGGGCGGTCTTCTTGTTGCTCTGGTCGCAGGAATGTGCCCGGATGTGTTCAAGGCGGTGATTCCCATGTCACCCGCGCTGATGATTCCGGAAAATGCAAGACACGGTTCGCTCCTGGGACAGTCCTTTGATCCGGTTCACATTCCGGATACACTTGTCAGCTGGGATGGAAGAGAGCTTGACGGCAACTATGTTCGCGTCGCGCAGACGATTCATGTGGAGGATGAGATTGACCGCTACCAGGGACCCGTGTGCCTGATCCACGGGGACGCGGATGAAGCGGTTCCGCTGGAATGCTCGGTGCAGGCGGCGAAGCGCTATGCCAATGCAGTTCTGGAGGTGATTCCGGGAGACACGCACTGTTATGATTATCACCTGGAGCTTGTCTGCGAGAAGCTGAAGGCGTTTCTTGAGAAGACGATGAAAGGATAACAACAACAACCGGTATGGCGAATCTGATTTTTTCTCTGAATGCAACACTTCCGATCTTTCTGGTTATGATGGCGGGCTGGACGTTCCGGCAGCTGGGGATCATCAGCGATTCCTTTGCTTCCCAGATGAACAAATTTGTGTTTCAGATTGCTCTGCCGGTCAGTCTTTTTACTCAGCTGGATGACATTGATCTGGCCAGAGAGTGGGATAGGGGCTATGTCCTGTTTTGCTTTGCAGCCACGCTGTCGTCGATTCTGGCGGCAGCGCTTTTGTCGTACTTTTTCGCGGAAAAAGGCGACCGTGCGGAGTTTGTCCAGGGCTCCTACCGGAGCAGTGCATCCCTTCTTGGAATGGCCTATATCGAGATGATTTACGGGACTTCCTCCACAGGTGCTCTTATGATGCTCGGCTGCGTGCCGCTGTACAATGTGGCAGCGGTTCTGATCCTGTCGGCAGGAAAGGGACAGAAACTGACAGGAAGCGAGCTTCGGAAAACCCTGGTCCGGATCATCACCAACCCGATTATTCTCGGAATCATGCTCGGCTTCCTTTTTTCTGCGATGAAGCTTTCCATGCCGGAATTTCTGGAGACCTCTCTTGGTTATGTCGGGCGGCTTGCTTCGCCGATGGGACTTCTTTCCATGGGTGCCGCCATGGATTTCAGAAAGATGTTCGGGAAAGTAAAACCGGCCCTCTGCGGAACCTTTCTGAAGCTGGCAGGTTTTACGGCTGTTTTCCTTCCTCTTGCTGTTCATATGGGCTTTACGGGAGAGAAGCTCGTCGCAGCGCTTATCATGCTCGGCTCCCCTGCCACGGTGGCCGGTTACATTATGGCGAAGAACATGGGACATGAAGGAACCCTGTCCGCGTCCATAGTCGTGACAACCACCCTGCTGTCGTCTGTGACTCTGACGCTGTGGCTGTGGCTTCTTCGAAGCGGCGGACTGATTTGAGGAGATAGCGGATGACGACAGGAAAGGTAAAAGAACAACACTCGATCAATCATAAGCTGACGCTTTTGGTGGCGGCAGCTATGCTGCCATTTTTGTGTGTGGCTGCGTATCTTCTGTATGCACTTTTGTCGTACGGCAATGCCTATGACCGCGTGGTCCGTAATATGACAATGGCGAACAGCTATAATTTGTCTTTTAAAGAAGAAATGGATGAAAACCTGTATAAGATCGTGGTGAGTGGAACGACCTTTGATGAGATTCCGGCATCGGATTCGCTGGAGGATCCTTATGCGCTTCTGGATGAGCTTCAGGGCGATTTCCGGGAGCTGGAATCTATTACAACGGATGCGACTTCCCGCCGCTGGCTCCAGAATCTTCTTCGCAATATTGATACCCTGCGGGAACGTGTGGATGACATACGCTTCAACCTGCAGGAGAGTGGGCATTACGATGAGAACATCGAGATGCTGGACAACAACATCTATATTCTGACAGAGCTGATACAGGATGACATTCAGTACTATATCTATTATCAGACACAGAGTATGGAGATGATGAGAGCTTCCCTGAATCAGCAGGCGTTTACCTTTATTGTCTGTATGATCCTCCTGCTTGCTGCTCTGACTGCGTTTGTGGCGATTATCGAAACCAGGATCTCGAGGAGTATTTCGGGACCGATTCTGGGACTTAGTCAGGTCACTCATGAGATTGCACAAGGCGATTTCTCGGTTCGGGCGGAAGAAAAAGGTGACAGGGAGCTTAGTGCACTTGCTGCCAGTGTCAATAATATGGCGGAGCATCTTTCTGTGATGGTGATGCAGATTCGTGAAGATGAACGGAAGATGAGAAAGGCAGAGCTCAGGCTCCTGCAGGAACAGATTAATCCGCATTTTCTGTACAATACGCTGGATGCCATTGTCTGGATGATTGAAGACGGCAAGTCGGAACAGGCAGAAGATATGGTGGTGTCGTTGTCCACCTTTTTCAGAACCGTACTCTCGCGTGGAAGAGAGTTCATCAGCATTCGGGAAGAGGTGCAGCACATCCGAAGCTATCTGGAAATACAGAAGGCGCGCTATCAGGATATTCTGAGCTATGAAATTCAGGTTGCTCCGGAACTCTATCCGTATGAAACCCTGAAAATGACGCTGCAGCCATTGGTGGAAAATGCCCTGTACCATGGAGTGAAGAATAAGAGAAGCGGAGGACGGATTCGCATTTCAGGGGAGAGAGATGGAGCTCTGATCCGGTTTGTGGTTGAGGATGACGGTATCGGAATGAACGCGGAAGCTCTTGCTCATCTGCAGGAAGAAATCCGAAGACCATGTAAAGAGACGGATACCGGTTTCGGAATGGCGAATGTAAATGAGAGAATCCGGATGAATTTTGGCGCGGATTATGGACTGATGATAGAATCTGAGGAAGGAAAAGGAACCAGGGTATGGGTGACCATTCCGGCTGTTTTGTCGGAGAGCGCAAAAAGGGAAGAGGGAGCACGGTAAAGCTATGAAGAAGGAAAAGAACAGCCGGGGCTTTAGCCGGAGGATGGAACAGGGGGCGCTTCTGATATTTCTCTGTATTGTTTTTCTTTGCGCATGCAGCCCTTTTGATCCTCTGGAGGCAGAAAAATCCTCTGTGCTTGAAAGTGAGCAGGAAAATGAGAATCTCATCAGTGTCGGCTTTTCGCAGCTTGGCAGTGAATCGATCTGGAGAACAGCCAATACGAATTCTGTAAAGTCAACGCTGACGGAAGAAAATGGCTTTTTTCTCCTTTTTGACAATGCAAGACAAATGCAGGAAAAGCAAATTAAGGCTCTTCGCAGCTTCATTTCTCAGAGAGTGGATGTCATTGTGTTCTGCCCGGTTCGGGAGACTGGCTGGGATACGGTGCTGGAGGAGGCAAAGGAGGCAGAGGTCCCGGTGATTGTTCTGGATCGCGCAATCTCCGTGGCGGACGAATCACTTTATACCTGTTTTGTCGGAGAAGACATGAGAGAGGAAGGCGTTAAGGCTGGCAGGTGGCTGGAACAGGAGCTGGAGAAACAGGGAAAAGAGGAGGAGAAGATCAACATTGTTGTTCTTCAGGGAACAGAAGGGTCTTCGGCACAGCTTGGCAGGAGCAATGGCTTTGCGACCATCGCCGCCAGGCACTCGAACTGGAAGCTGATGGCACAGAACGGCGGTGATTTTACGGAGGCGAAGGGAAAGGAAGTCATGAGCCGGTTTCTGAACGAATTTAATGACATTGATGTTGTGGTTGCGCAGAATGATGATATGGCATTTGGTGCGATTGATGCGCTGGAGGAAGCGGGAATACGCCCAGGTGAGGATGTGCTTGTGATTTCCTTTGACGGATCGAAACGGGCACTTCAGTATGTGGAAGAGGGGAAGATCAATGTGGATGTGGAATGTAATCCTCTGTCGGGGCCTCTTCTTTCGGATGTGATACGCAAAGTGTCAGCCGGCATGCAGGTGGAAAAACAGTACTATATGGAAGAAAAAGTGTTTACAAAGGAAAATGCCGGGGGATATCTTGAGGATCGGGAATATTGATTCAAGGATAAGAGAAACCGGGATTCGAAGAAATACAGGAACCCGATGGGACCAGATGGGAGTGGACAATGCTGAAAGTTTTTCTGGTAGAAGATGAAGCAATCGTAAGAGAGAGCCTTCGGGACAACATTCCATGGACAGAATGTGGCTTTGAATTTGCCGGAGAAGCCGGGGATGGGGAAAGTGCGCTTCCTCTCATTCAGAAAGTAAGACCGGATGTACTGATTACCGATATCAAAATGCCGTTCATGGACGGTCTCTCGCTTTGTCATATTGCAGGACAGGAGTTTCCGTCCATGAAGATGATTATCATGAGTGGATACGATGATTTCGAATATGCAAGGAGAGCAATCCGGGAGGGCGTGGAGCAGTATCTTCTGAAGCCGATTACAAGAAAGAGTATGCGGGAGGCTTTGGAGGAGGTACGCCGAAAGATTGAAAACGAACAGGAGCAGGCAAGATATGTGGAACAGTACCGTCTGGAGAGCAGAGAATATGAGCAGCTGCAGCGACGTGAATTTCTGGAGAAGGTCTTCAGCGGAAGGGCTTCTGCGGAGACAATTTATGAGGAAGCCAAGAAGCTGAATCTCGATATCAGCGCGGAGGCCTTTGCCTGTATTTTATTTACGTTTCATGACAGACATTCGGATAACGGTACGGTCGAATCTGAGACATACCAGAGGACAATGGACGAGCTCGGGATGTATTTTCTGCGGTCTCCGGCCTATATTATGTCAGGCTGGTCGTTAGGAACCTTTGCGGTCATTGTAAAGGGAAGTGCGGAGTCGGTCCCGGAATATGTCCGGAAGGCATTGATGAAGATTGAAGGGGTCTGTGAAATGCGTCAGGAGGAAATCAGCTGGTACGCAGCGGCATCGGATCCGGTAATACGCTTCAGCGAGTTGAAGAACGCCTATGCCCAGGCAAATCATGCATTTGCATGTCGTTATCTGATGCCGGATACGCATATCCTGACCAAAGAGAGTGTGGAGAGCATTCTGGCGGGAAATCGGGAGAAAAGAACCATTCTGAGTATGGATGCATCCCGTATGGACACTGCGGTGATCGACGGTTTTCTGAAAGATGGTCAGACGCAGGAGACGGAAGAATTTGTGGAAAGGTACCTGGCTGGATTTTCCGATGTTACCGGCTCCAGAATATTTCGCAGCTATCTGGCACTGAATATTCGTTTTGCAGTCATCGCTTTTATACGGAGCCTTGGCTATACACAGGAGGAATTTACAGAGGGACTGAACGAGGACGGACAGGATTTTGCTCTGGAAGAAAAAGATATGGGACCGTACCTGGTGAAGCTCCTGTGCAGGGCGCTGGAATACAGAGACCGGGAATCCAATCGTCAGGGAAGCCGGGTTCTGGAGGAGGCAAAGGATTATCTTGAGGCGAATTTTGCAAGTCCGGATCTTTCACTGAATTCTGCCGCGGCTGCGGTTGGCGTAAGCGGCTCCTATCTTTCAACGGTGTTCAGCAAAGAGTCCGGAAAAACCTTTGTGGAGTTTCTGACGCAGCGAAGAATGGAGGAGGCCTGCCGCCTTCTGGAAGGCACGCCGTGTCATACACAGGAGGTAGCTGCTGCCGTGGGCTATCGGGATCCTCACTATTTCAATTATGTGTTTCGCAAGACGATGGGCTGCTCTGTGAAGGAGTACCGTGCGCAGGGGAAGAGAAATCTCTGACGCTGCCAAGACTCGTTCCGTCTGAAAAGGAAAGCGGAAGCAGAAGATTTTCTGCGTCTGCTCCGCGGATCATTCGAAAAAGCAGGTTTGCTGCCTGTTCGCCGATGCAGCCGCAGCCTCTGAGGGAAGCCGTGCGAATGGGCGACAGCTGATGAAGGTAGCTTTCTTCGAAGCTCGCAAGACAAAGGTCTTCCGGAATGTGGAGACCCTTCTTCTTCAGCTGCTGTGCCGCTGCTGCGGCGAGAAGGTCATTGGAGCAGACCAGAGCCGTACACTGTACGGATATGGTATCCAGAAAGGCAGAGAGTCCGGCGCTTTTTCCCTCGAGGATTTCCTCCGTTTCCACATTACCGGGAAGAAAGAGAAAATCCGCATTCATGGAAAGACCGGCATTTCGAAGAGCAAGGAGCCAGCTGTGGAGCCGATCCGTATCGGGCTTTGTGCACGCAGGGAAAAGACCTGCTATTTTTTTGTGTCCGCGAGAGGTCAGCTCCCGGACAAGAATTCCGGCCCCCTGCGATAAATTCTCACAGACAGAAGAAATCACAGGGCGGGAGGAAAATCCGGCAGAGGTTTCCATACCGTGACTGCCGAAAAGTGAAACGACAGAAACGCGGGAATCCTGAGTGACCAGCTGTTCGAGAAGATCGGAATTAGGATCCGGGATGGAAGAAAAGTCTTCCAGAATCAGACCGCGGGGAGCTGAGGACAGAAAATCTGTCAGAATCTGACGCTCTGTCTGCAGGCTGCTTCTCATATCGTAAACAGAAAGAAGGAAGCCCTCCCGGGAGGCAATGCGTCTTACTCCGTCCACAATACCGGGAGAACGGTAAGAAAACGGCGAAGAAAGAAGAAGGGCAAGCTGATTCCCGGAAGAATCCGGTGACCTTCCGGTAAGAAAACATCCGCTGCCCTGTCTGCGGACAAGAAGTCCTTTTTCCTCCAGAATGGCAAGTGCCCTTCGGATGGTCACACGGCTGACCTGAAACTGTCTTCCAAGCTCTGCTTCGGTTGGGAAGCGGGTGTCATTTCTTTTTAATTTCTCATCCACGATTTTCTGAAGATCAAGAGCAATCTGTTCATAGCGATTCATCGTATTCTGCCTCTTGTGTTTTTGGTCATGTCAAATCTCTGAAAAAAATCCTGAATCAAAGGAAATTTCACTCTGTCTATCCACAGAAACCACTGCAGAAAGAAAATATTATCAGACGCAGACGAAGGCGGTGAGTAAAATTGTGCCCGTTTCTTTCTGTATTGCGCAGAACGCACAATGATCAGATGCTGCCTTCACGGCTGGAGCACCTGAAAATTTCTGCCGAAGCCGGAACCAAATCTGAAAATAATGCCCGAAACAGAAGAATGGGACTTATTTGTATCCTTAAACATATTAACGGCAAAAATATGTATTGTCAAAACGATGAATGTTATGCAGATGCACGAAAATATATAGAAGATGAAACGAGGTATTGGCAGAATATAACCAGAAGGGGAAACAAAGAGTTTCCAAACGGATGCACTTCAATATTCTATCAATCTAAGGAGGGTTCTATGAAAAAGAAAGTATTTGCTTCGATGATCGCTGCTGCAATGGCGGTTTCCATGCTGGCAGGTTGCGGCTCTTCCGCACCGGCACAGGATACAGGCTCTGCTGCTGCTGAAGAAAGCACCGATGCAGCAGATGCTGCGACGGAAGCGGCTGCAGAAGAAAGCACCGCTGCAGCGGCTGCGGACGGGGAAATGATTACGGTAGGCTTTGCACAGGTAGGACATGAGTCTGACTGGCGTACTGCTTCCACCAATTCGGTACAGTCCGCGCTTTCCAAAGAAAATGGGATCGATCTTCAGTTTGTGGACTGTGACAATGATTCCGCTGCACAGCTGGAAGCGGTTCGTAACTTTATCTCTCAGGATGTCGATTACATCGTAATTGACCCGATTGTCTCCACCGGTTGGGATACTGTCCTGACAGAGGCAGAGGATGCAGGCATTCCGGTCATCGTAATTGACCGTACCATTGAGGATTCTGACAAGTATGTTTCCTGGGTTGGATCGGAATTCACAAACGAGGGTCTTGCGGCAGGTGCATGGCTGAAGGCTTATGCGGAAGCAAAGGGAATCGATGAGCTGAATATCCTGGAGATCACCGGAACAACCGGATCCTCCGCTGAAATCGGACGTACGACCGGATTCCACAAGTATGTGGAGGAGAACGGCTGGAATCTGATCGACTCTCAGACGGGTGACTTCACACAGGAAGGTGGTCAGAGCGTCATGGAGTCCTACTGCAAGTCTTATGAAGGACAGTTTAACGTTGTAATCTGCCAGAACGATAAC
>ERZ870025.24-NODE-24-length-14049-cov-3.658531_pt1 | contig 14049 bp, 16 predicted proteins | sample MGYA00521103_ERZ870025 | MGnify/ENA primary metagenome ERZ870025 (study PRJEB32232, sample SAMN07284981) | human gut metagenome | biome: human-associated habitat; material: feces | host: Homo sapiens | place: Tanzania | collected 2014-08-12 ...
AGAAAGGCGAGGTGATCGATATGCTGCTGACCGAATACGATGAAGAGGAAACCCTGAGGGTTGTTGCAGAAGACGCAAAGGCAGAAGGCGAAGCCATTGGTATAGCAAAGGGCGAGGCAATCGGCGTGGCGAAGGGCGAAGCAATCGGCGTTGCAAAGGGTGAGGCCATCGGCGTTGCAAAAGGCAGAACACTTGGCGAAGATCAGCTTGCTTCTCTGATCTCCGCGATGGTACAAAACGGCGCAGATCAGGAAGCCATTCTGAAGGCATCAACTGATCCTGCGTATCGGAAGGAAATGTATTCCAAATATCACATTGAGTGAGGAAACGGTTCTAAACTGACCTCTCCTCCGGCTTTCTTTCATTCTCCAGCTCCTGCCGCCTTTCGGCGATCGCAGCCGCAAACCTGACGGGGTCCGTCGGGCGGACCCCGTTCTGCCAGTCTTCGTCTGTCTCATAGATTTCTTCGATTGACAGCGGGTTTACATATCCGCATTTTCTGCACTTCCATTCCGGAAGGTGGTCATCGAAACCGTCCTGATCGTTCAGGTGCTCGCCGCAGCCGTCACAGTACCATTCCACTCCTGGAAAGCGTTTGTCCAGATCGTCACCGGAATAGGTGTAATGATAGTTTTCGGGATGAAAGAGAACATTCAGCTTGTCTTCCAGTTCTCCGGTTTCACTCATCTGTCTGCGGATTGCAATGAAGGAGCTGTCATACATGCGGAGTACACGCCCCGTCTCATTCCGCAGGAGACTCCCTGTCAGAAGCCACAGATACGCATTGCACAAGCCGTGGAAGGTTTGCAGATGCAGCTGATACGCCGCATTATAGATGACTCCGTCAAACGTCTCATCATCCATGGGAAATGGTTCTGTTTTGCGGTCATAATCACTGGCTGCCTTCCGGCTTTCTGCGAACCGGTACAGCAGCTCAAAGATTCTTTCGTACAGCAGATCCCGCATCGCATCCGAAAGCTTTTCCATCCGTTTCTCTGCATTTTCCTGCAAAGAGGGCGTCAGCTCCATGTCGGTTGCAAAGCAATCCGCGGCATGCTTTTGCATCAGCTCGGCGGTTTTTCTCTCCTTTTCCCGATTCCCGGAGGCGGTCCCGATCAGGCGGCCCAGGATCTGTGACACTCTGGTACTGCCGCCGGAATACAGACGGCCATGATATTTCACGGCATGAATCACATAGGAAAGCTCCTGATATTCTGCCGGTGTTTTCGTGTTGCCATCCGAAGAATCCGTCAGGATCATAAGTCCGGGGAACCACTCATCCAGAATATCCATCTGACACGGCACTTTCCGGTTCGCGATTTCATAGTAGAGCTGTGCTATTTTGCCAAATCTGAAGTCAAATTCTTCCATCACACTCTCTCCAGGCGCTATTTCTTCACAGATTGTATTCCCGTACCTCGGCGTTCCGGATGCCAAACGCCGCGAATTCTTCGTTCGTCATATCGCGAAAATAAGACTCGACAATCCGGGAGATCCCGTTGTGCGCAACCAGAAGATACGTCTTCTCCGGCTCCTTCTTCAGATCATCGAGCAGGTTATAAATCCGTTGTGCCATCCGCATCATGGACTCCCCGCCGCCGAAGCTGTCAACGAAATTCTCTTTTGCTCTGGCGAAGTCCTTCCCGTCTCTTGGCGTTCCTTCCCACTTACCGAAATTCTGCTCGGAAAGCCCTGGCTCCGTTCGCATCGGAATTCCGGTTATATCCGAAATTTCTCTCGCCGTGTCATAGGCGCGCCGAAGAGGTGATGTCAGAATCTCATCGATTGCAAGCTCTCCCGCATCGATTCGCTGCTTCAGCGCTCTTCCGGTCTCCCTTGCCTGCTCATGCCCAAGCTCTGTGAGCGGGCTCTCCGATGCGCCGCAGATTTTGTTTTCCACATTCCATACCGTCTGTCCGTGCCGGACAAAATACAGTTTTCCCATATCCGATGCCTTCCCTGATTCTTCGTCCATGTCTTCTGTCATTGATTTTACCATGAACTTTTTTGACATTCCGCGGGCTGCGGATTATGATTCAGGAAAATAAAAATACGATCCGCTCGAACAAGAATCTGACAAGGAAGGAACCTCGAAAATGAAATCAGAAGAGAAAAAACAGAAGGGTGTACGCTGGATTTACTGGATTGCAGGCTTTCTGATGATTGTGCTGTCGCTGGTTGTCCCTCTCAAGTCCATTCTGGTTCAGGGAGTAACCCAGTGGGAGATCGGCAAAGCCTTTGCAAACAGAATGAATGACGTCGCCTACGAGGAATACCAAGATGCCGACGGGGATGCCTTCGACAACGCCTTTGTCGCAAACGAGGCAGTTGGAAAGGAAAAGCCGCTCCTTGCGCTGGTTGAGGCGGATCTGGATGCCGCGATGGCAGCCGCAGCTTCCGCTTCTGATTTCGATGGCAGTCCGGCACTTCCCGACAGCGCTCCGTATACAGAGGCAATTGCGGAAGAAACGGCCAGGATGTATCAGGAGCAGCTTGGTGCAGACTGGAAGGACATTCCGGATTTTCAGGAGCGCCTGCAGGAGAAAGCCGAAGAGGCAGCGGATGCACTCGCCTATTATGTACAGAGTCTTTCGCAGTCCTTCTCCGGAAAGCTCGCCATGATTCCCGCCGCCTATTGTGTTCTTACCAACAGGAGGCTCCACATCGCCGGTGCAGGGCTCGTTCTTCTCCTTCTGGCAGCAGGCTTCCTGCGAAACAGGAGACAGACCGGTGCTCACTATGCTGCCGTCACGTGCCTCATCAGCGGTGTTATCACCGCTTCGCTGACTGCTCTCTTCTTCCTGATCGCTTATCCGATCACCAGCAGGCTGATCGGAAGGGCCATTGATTTCAACTTCATCGCCTATGGGTGGATCGCTCTTTCTGAATTCGTGCTGGCTGCAGTGCTTTTCACCGTCAGCAAATCCTGACGGCGAATTTCAACTCTGCAGCATGCTCCGTTTTCGGCGGTTTCTGTTACTGTGCCGTCCGCAGCGTGCGGAGAATATCCTCCACTCTCCGGATGGCTTCCTGAACCTGCTTCTTCCCGTCACTGATCTTCGACTGAACGAAGATGTCTGCCAGAAATCCATCAAAGAAGAAATCTGCGAAGGTCAGAAATCCGCCCACGTCCACATTCAGATTCTCAATGTCCTGAATATCTCCCAGCTCATCCCGGAAGACCTCCAGGTCTCTTCTTGCACTCTCAACGCATTTGCTGGCGTTGTTGATCTTCAGATGCTTCATCAAGCCTGAAACCGTATCTCCGCCGAAGATATCGAGAAGTCCCCAATTTCCGGCACTGTTCAGCTGCCGCTCTGCATCCCGGAGACTTCCCAGAGCTCTTTCCCCGGCGCGGATGGCTTCCCCGATTTCCTTTTGTCTGTCATATACTTCATACATTGCATTTCCCTCCTCTTGCCGATTCCTGTTCATGTGCTGTCGCTTTCCGCTGCCGCATTACTGCTTTCTGTTACCGTGCCGCTGCGACGATCAGTGCGACAATCCCGACAATCAGAATGATCGGAAGGACAAACAATGCAAGGCCGAACACGGATATCGCCAGCCCGCCAAGGATCAGCCATCCGATGATTCCAAGGATCCCGCCAAGGAGCTTTCCGGCAATGTGAAACATGAAACCGGTCACCTTAAATAAAACAACCATAACCAGAATGACGATCAGAAAACTCAGCATTTCTCCACCTCTTTCTTTCTCAAACATCCGGAAGGCTCTCCATGAAACGGTTCCCTCCTGGCTGTTTGCTATGCTTTCTGTTCAAGTTGGTTCTATTCTAGGATATGTCCCTGCTGTGTTACAGTTCTCCTTTGGAGAAAAATATGCTCTTATTCCTCTGTTTGGGCGAATTAAAACAGGCTGTCATCACCGCACATGCGCCTTGTGATCAGATCTCTTCTTTCTGAATGGCCTCTCTGGCTTTTTCCAGCTTGTCCTTTCGAAGCTTCCCGGATGCAATCGTATTCTCCACCCACAACGATAAGGAATCGGCTGCCCGGGAGATCTGGTCAATGCCCTCCTCAATTCTGGCAAAATCTGTGAGCTCATCGTCAGAGATTTCTCCGTCAGCCGTGATCTCAATCAGCCGGTCCTTCGCCTTTTCCAGCGAATTCATGCTCGAGAGCGTCTTCAGCACGATCTGCGCCAGCTCCTTCACCTCGACCTCCGGAACATATTCCTGACCGATCGGGCACTCGTGCGAGCAATAGTAATTGCAGAGTTCCGGCTTTTTGTAGGCTCTTGCCATCGCCAGAACCTCCTCCGGCTGCACCGGAGAACGTCCGCTCTCGTATTTCTCAATCCGGCTCTCGGAGACAAAATCCATGGCTTCGCTCGCCTCCGCCCTCGTCATGTCCGCTTCCTCGCGGGCCAGCTGATAGATGCTCTTGTCCTCTTTGACTGATTTCTTTCCCATGCCGCCGGATTGTCCTTTCGCTCTGCTCGAATCCATCTGATTTCCTATTGATCAATTTCGCTTGATCAGATGCTTCTATTCTAGCAGACCTTCGGATCAATTGCCTTCATACCCGACCAGAATTCCGCCCTTCTCCGCATAATAGGAGCAAAGGCCCTTGTTCTTCCCAATCATCAGGTCACACTCCGGGAAATCCGCCCGGATCAGCTCTGCAAGCTTCTGTGCGGCGTTCTCGTTGTCCGAGTGACGGATGCGAACCTTGCCTCCCTCATAGCCGCTCTCCTTCATGATTTCATAGAGCTGGCTGATTGCACGTTTTTCCCCTCTGCTCTTGTAAATCGGTTCAAGCTCACCCTCGCTGCTGGCTCTTCCTACAATGCGAATGCTGAGAAGATTTGCAGCCGCAGCCACCGCCGGGCTGACACGTCCGTTCCGAACAAAATTCGTGAGGGATTCCAGAGAGAAGATCAGATGCGTCCTTGCCGCATACCTCTGGATTTCTTCACAGATTTTTTCGAAAGGCAGCTCCTGAACAATCAGCTCCTTATACTTCTCAATGATAAGCTCCATCTCAGGACCGGTTGAAAGAGAATCCAGAATAAACACCTTGCGTCCCGGATACATCTCCTCGTAATCCTTCGCTGCAATACAGGCCGCATTGTGGCAACCGGAGAGACGGCTGGTGATGGAAACGCCGTACACCTCGTCCGCATCCCCGAAGGCCTTCAGCCAGTCTCCGACACTTGGGCAGGCCGTACTGGATTTTCCCTTATAGTGCTTCAGATCGTTCAGCATTTCCGGTACGTCCAGCTTCTCATCATCGGTGTACTCTTTCACGTCAGTAATAATTCTCAAAGGAACAGAAACATATTCTGCTTCCTTTGCCGAGAACAGATTTGCAGACGAATCCGCTGCGATAACTGTCTTTCTTTCCATGATCATTGTCCCTTCTGTCTGTCATTATCTCTTCTGTCTTGACTTCGTTTCCTGCACAATTTATCATTACTAAAATGCATCATCTGATGCGATGTGCAACATTTGTTGCTCTAAGCATTCTATGTGATCTTTCTGATTAATGCAAGAGATCGGAAGGAATATCGGAATTCAGAAGGAGAAATTGATGGGAGCAAGCCCTAGAACATCGGATTTACTGAAGGAGTGTATGGCAGATGCGCTTCTTCGCGCCATGAAAAGAAAGCCTTTTGAGAAAATCACAGTGACGGAAATCACGGAAGCCGCCGGCGTCAATCGCTCCACGTGGTTCCGGAATTTTGATAGCAAGGACGAAGCCCTGACCTTCAAGCTGGTTCTTCTGTGGTATCAATGGGCCGGTGAGCACGGCATGAAGGACTGCCGCCGCTACACCGCAGAGAACGTGGAGGACTTCTTCGCCTTCAACGCCTCGATCCAGCCTGTGCTGGAGACGATCTACCAGGCAGAGCAGCTGCCCTGCGTCTATGATGCGTTCTGTCATGTCATGTCCGCAAAGAGCGAAACAACGCCGGCACAGGCCTATGAGGCCCGCTTCTATTCCTATGGGTTGTTCGGACTCCTGGACGAGTGGATCAGGCGCGGCTTCTGTGAAACGCCGCAGCAGCTTGCTGAAATGCTCCGGGAAATGATGCCCGCTTCCACACGGCAGACACTGATGATCGAAATCAAAACGAGGGAAGCTCGCTAAGAGCCTCCCTCGCTTCGTCCTTATTCTGCCAGCGCCTTGCGGTACTTCTCAACCATCTCCTGATAGGCTTCCTCTGTCAGGGTTTTTTCTCCGGGGTTCATGGCAAACACGCCGCCCCATTCATAGCCGTCTTTGTACTTCGGCACCAGATGGAAATGAAGATGATGTCCGGTATCTCCATATGCCCCGTAATTCACCTTATCCGGATGGAAAATCTCATGCATTGCTGCAGCCACTTTATTGATGTCTTCGATGTAAGCAGCTCTTTCCTCTGCGGTAAGCTCTGTAATCTCGCTGACATGCTTCTTGTGCGCTACAATAACACGTCCCGGATGGCTCTGCTCTTTGAACAGATATACCTTGCAGCTCTCAAGCTCGCAGATTTTAATTCCGAATGCTGCAACCAGTTCACCTTCCATACAATATGCACAGTTCTGATCTACCATTGTGTTTTGTCCTCCTCTTTCCTCTTTTCAGAGTAGATTCTTCATAATATGCATCTATGATAGCAGAAATCCCGGCTGTCATGACAGCTTTTCCCGGAATACTGCCCTACAGGAGATTTCCGTACAGGAAATCCTTCAGAATTCCGCAGGTTTCCCGGAGCATATTATTCGGAAGATAGAACGGATTGGTATATGCCGCAATCCCAGAAACGTTCCGGAACCCGGCATGACGTGCCAGCATGACACCTCGGAACACATGGAAATTATTGGTTACAATGCCAACACGGTCCTCGATTTCTGCGTCTCCCTCCGCGCCCTTCTGTTCCAGAATCATCGCTTTGCTGTTCCGGATATTTTCTATCGTATTGAGCGAGCGGTCCTCCGTAAGAATCTGTTCTGCCGGTATTCCCCTCCGGACAAGGTATTGCTTCATGATGACGGCTTCCGGCGCCGGCTCATTCTTCCCCTGACCGCCCGAAACAATGCAGACGGTCTCCGAGTGATCCTCCAGATATGCCATTGCTTTGTCCAGGCGATATTTTGTTATGACCGCAGGTCCATCGGCTCTCACCTGTGAGCCGAGTACGATCATGTAATCCAGATTGGCTTCTCCCTTTGCAGAAAAATGCGTTCCGATCAGAATCCACGTGATACCAACTGCCGCTGCAAACAGGATCCAGAACAGCCGGAGAAAAATTCGTGCTGCATGGATCCATGCAGCGTATACCTCCGGCAATTCAGGCAGAAACGTCTGCAGGAAAATCACTGCAGCCAGAAGAAACCACACGAGAAAAAATCCCGAGCCCGAACCCACGCACAGAATGCAGATTCCATAGGCCACGCAGATAAGTGCCGGTATGATGCCGATCAGATTATGAGCCATCGCATTTCTCCTCTCAGTTACAGAAGCCTTGCATCACAAAGACATTTTGTCTCTGAATCATTCTTTCTGAATTCTTCTTCAGATAAAAGTATAGCAAAACAAATGTTCCGTACACAGCTTCTGATATGATATTCTGTTATTGATTGGGGAACAAAGTTCCAGTTTATTTCTGTCGATCGATATTTCGATCTGACATACGCAAGGGGGTTTACATGAAAGCATTCGAATGCAACGAAAGCACATTGGCGAAAACCACAAAGGGTGTCCTTCGGGGGTATTTCTTCGACGGAGCCTATATTTTCAAGGGAATTCACTATGCGGAAGCAGAGCGCTACCTGCCGCCGACTCCGGTGGAGCCCTGGGAGGGCGTAAAGGATGCTCTGAGCTATGGCTTTGTCTGCCCGCTCATGCATCAGGATACGCCGAACGGGGAGCTTATGGTTCCGCACGCCTACTGGCCGCAGGATGAGCATTGCCAGAATCTGAACATCTGGACAACGTCTCTGGATCAGAACGCGAAAAAGCCGGTCATGGTATGGCTCCATGGCGGCGGTTACTCTGCAGGCTCCTCCATTGAGCAGCTCTGCTATGACGGTGCAGCCATGGCAACCCGCGGTGACGTCGTGGTCGTCACCATCAATCACCGTCTCAATATCCTCGGCTATCTCGACCTCGCTCCGTTCGGCGAGAAGTACGCCAATTCCGGCAACTGCGGCCATGCAGACATGGTGGCAGCTCTTGCGTGGGTGAAGGAAAACATTGCCGCCTTCGGCGGAGATCCGGACAATGTCACGATCTTCGGTCAGTCCGGCGGCGGAATGAAGGTGACTGATCTCTGCCAGATTCCGGCAGCAGACGGCCTTTTCCGGAGAGGCATTGTAATCAGCGGCTGCATTGAGCCAGGCATCCTTGCAGAAGGAAGCGGAGACGGAACCGCCATTGTATCTGCGATGCTGAAGGAGCTGAACACCGACGATTTTTCTGTGCTGGAGACCATTCCCTATCCGCAGCTCGTGGAAGCCTATGAGAAGGTCGCTCCCTCCGTGCAGGCAGCAGGCGGCTATGTCGGACAGGCACCGTTCGTGAACGACTGGTATCTGGGCGATCCCACCGTCTGCGGATTCCGTGAAAGAACGAAGAATACCCCTCTCATGGTTGGCACTGTGTTCGGAGAATTTGCTTTCCAGCCAACCGGATATAACAAGTACGAAATGAGCGAAGAAGAGATGGAAGAACGCGTTCGCGCCTATTTCGGAGATTACGCCGGGAAGATCACAGAGCTGTTCCGCGCCGCATACCCCGGTCACAAGCTGATCGATGCTACGGTTCTTGACTATCTCTTCCGCCGTCCCTCCAAGAGACTCATCAAGCAGAAGGCTGCTTTCCCGCAGGCACCTACCTATGCATACCTGTTTGATTTTGATTTTCCGGTAGACAACGGCAAGTGTGCATGGCACTGCTCCGATCTGCCCTTCTTCTTCCACAACATTGACCTCGTTCCCGTCGCCAATGTTCCGGGAGTATCGGATAAGCTGCAGGAGCAGATGTTCGAAGCGATCATGAATTTTGCAAAAACCGGAAATCCGGAAATGAGCGAGCTTCCTTCCTGGCCGGCATCTTCGGAGGGCGACGAAGCCGTCATGATTTTGGGCAGAGACTGCTGCGTGAAGCACAACTTTGACGATGAGCTGATTGAAGAGCTCGCACAGGCAGTGCCGCTCTCAAAGCTTTGGGGCAACACCGACAATGTACAGCACTGATTTCTTCTGTTACCATTCCGGAGGCAATGGGAATGCACGCTGCCGATCCGGACAGATGCATACGCCAAAGAGGGAAAACGTCCGGTTTAATCGGACTTGAATGTTCTGAAAAGATATTTTGAAAATACTGTGGCCGGCAGAGGAAATCTCCGCCGGCCACAGTTTTATTTTTACGTACTCCGCAGCTGCCTTTCTTTCCGTGTTCTCCACAGCCGCCTTACCTTCCGCGTTCTCAGCAGCTTCCTTGCTTTCTGTTGATTATTTGCTCTTCCCGTTCTTTTTTCTGAATTTCTCCAGCTTCTCCTCCGGCAGCTCCTTCGCAATGGAATCACGAAGCTTCTCAAACTCCGCAAGCCGCTCACTGGTAACCTCCGGATATTGAGGATCCATATCGATCAGCGTGTCGCAGAGAATTTCGCTGACCAGATACCTCATGTACCACTTGTGATCCGCCGGCACGACATACCACGGGGATTCCCTGGTTGCAGTTGCGTTGATTGCATCCTCGAAGGCTTCCTGGTAGGCATCCCAGTAAGCCCGCTCTTCCCAGTCGCCCGCCGAGAACTTCCAGTTCTTCTCCGGCTCCTCGATTCTGGACAGGAAGCGCAGTGCCTGCTCGTCCTTTGAAACGTGCAGGAAAATCTTTACCGTGCGAATGCTATTCCGGTACAGATATTTCTCGAAATTGCGGATGTCGGTATACCGATCTTCCATGACCGTATCTTCATCGATGCGGTCCGCATGGGCCTGTTTGCGATACAGCTCCCGGACCTTTCCGATCAGTACATCCTCATACTGAGACCGGTTGAAAATGGCAATCTCTCCCTTTGCCGGCACCTGCTTCACAATTCTCCAGAGAAAATCGTGCGCCAGCTCATCCGATGACGGTGCCTTGAAGGCAGCCTCATGAACGCCGTGAGGCGAGAGACAGGTCAGCACGGAACGGATTGTGCCGTCCTTGCCGGCTGCATCCATCGCCTGGAACAGGAAGATCACGCCCTCCTTTTTGGCGGCGTAGAGCTTCGCCTGCAGCTCGTCCATCTTCGCGTTGTTCTTCTCCATCTGCTCCAGCGCTTCTTCCTTGTCACTGCAAAGCGAGGTCTCCTTCGTTGAAGCCTCCCTGATGGAGAAATGCCTGGATCCATCGTAGCAATACTGCTCCAATCGTTTTCTCTCTTCTTTGCTCATGATGCTCCTCCTCTCGTTTAAATATCACGTAAATCTGTACACTCAGATATCTGTCTTCATCTTTATTTGTATCTGTTTAGCGCCTGCCACATTTCAACGTGAATTGACTGCTTGCGAAGCAAATTCGAGATGGGCGCTAAATAGATACCTTTATTTTAAGGGATAGCCGGTCAAGGATGATTTTTCAGCCGGGGATGCATCCTGATTTGCTGGAAATTTCCGGCAGGGATGCATTTCAGCGTGGGGATGCATCCCTATGGAATAAAAGAGCAAGCCAGAGATGCATTCGGGCAGAAGAAATAATCCCTGCGGAACAAAAGAGCATGCCAGAGATGCATTTGGGCAGAAGAAATAATCCCTGCGGAACAAAAGAGCATGCCAGGGATGCATCCGGACGGAAAAAATAATCCCTGTGGAACAAAAAAGCATGCCAGGGATGCATTCGGGCGGAAAAAAAATCCCTGCGGAACAAAAGAGCGAGTCAGGGATGCATCCGGACGGAAGAAATAATCCCTGTGGAACAAACAAGCATGCCGAGGATGCATTTCCTCCCGGAAAAGCATCCTGATTTACAAGAATGCCTCGACGGGGATGCCTCAGCAAAGATACATTATCTCACCGCCCGCAGTTCTTCCGTTCGATATCTGTCTGGATCGTATCCCAGATAAGCTTCGCCGCAAAATCCGATCCGGCAGGAGAAGCGTGCTGTCCATCCTCCGCATACATTTCAAGATCCGGCCAGCTGTCCTTGTAGCCCCACCACTCTCTTCCGACGGGTGCAAGGAGAGATCCTGTCTCCTCCGCGATCTTTGTATGAGCCTCCGTCATTCGCTGCTGCATTTCCGGTTCCGTCTTCTTCGCCCAGGTCATATAGATTACCGGTGTGCTGCCGGCTTCTCTGATCCAACTTGTCAGTGTCCGGACTGCCTCATAAAACTTCTCTTCCGGACCAAAGGGATGCGCATGCTCCTGCAGAACGACATAATCATAATCCCCAAATCGAATATTGAATCGAACATCAGGCTCTTCCACGTGCTGCGCCAGAAACCATCCGGGATGTGCCAGCATCGTCACTTCGCAGTCGCAGCCCTCCTCATCAAATCTTCTTTTTACCATACTCGGCATGTCGTTGTAATAGGTATGACTGTTGCCGATAAACAGTATTCTCAGTCGCTTTGTTTTCATGTTCCCTCCAATCATTGTTCTCGTACTTTTCTTCCGAGTGCCTATATTGCCCGACTTCTGTTAATAATAATGTCCATTTCAGCTGTCCTTCATCCTCCCCCGCTCCCGGAAATCCAAAATACCTCAGCTTCCGCTCGATATCCTCCGCCGTCTTTGCACCGACCTCGTAAATGTCCTTATACTAGGTATCGCTCTGCGCAATGGCCACCTCCAGATCAAGAATCCTGAGGATCTCCAGCGAGAACGCCCCGGATAATCCATTCCGCTTTTTCAGCCTCCGTTTTCCGTGTCGAGAAGCACGCGACCATTATGATGACAAACAGTTTTAAGACGATTGTTATTCTCCATCCAACTTACTGTTTATGCTGCTAATCCATTCTGCAGCGTCAGTTTGGAGATCATCGAATAAATTTGCAATATTTGTACTTCCGACAATTGCATCATCTTTAGAAATTGATTTTACTCGTTGTCTCATATCATTGTAGTTTTCTTTGGTAATCTGATCATTTATTGCCTTTCTCTGATCAGCTCTCCCCTTATAACCAGATACACCGGTATATTTTTCAATGATCGGTGCATTAACCTTCTTAGCGGATGATTTTAGTTTTACGTTATCCCAGTGCTGCAGTACAATTTGCATCGTGCACGGATTACCGTAAATCATAACTTGTTCGGCTGCGTCATCAACACCGTGAAACTCATTAATTTTCCTTTTGATATCGTTATACTGCTCAAATGGTTTCTTATCCGTATCACAAAAGACCAGCACCACATCATAATCGCCGTTTTGATACTTGTCCTGATATCGGGCAGGGATATTTCCATTACCATCTGCATTTTCAAGATCAACCTGATATATCGGATTCCAGACCTTAAGCTGCTTCAACCGATCGAGATATTCGTATTCTTCCGGTCCTTCACAGATTATGCAGACCTTCTCCAGGAAGGTTATCTTTGGGAGTCTATTCTTCATCTTCCTGCGCTCCCTTCTTGTTTCCCTTCAAGTCAAGAAGCGAATTGATCAATTCAGGATCAGGTAATGCTCCAAGCAATCCCTTTCGATATTTTTCCATTACATCAGATGTATCCCTTACCCCGTCTTTTGCGGTAAAATCAGCAAGAGAATATACATAGACGCCATCATTGTCTTTATGAACGAACCATATCTGTTCTTTTCTGAACAGCCGCTTGACATCCATGAGATTAATGTCATGAACGGTAAAGATCAGTTGTGCGTTCGTATTCAGTTCATTGTTAAACATGGCAACAATTGCCCTTGTCAGCTTAAAATGAATACTGCTATCCAGCTCATCAACCACAAGAATTCTGCCTTCCTGTAATCCTTCAATAATATAGCTTGCCAGTGCTGCGATCTTCTTCGTACCAGTCGAATCGAAAATCATGCTGGGAACATCAACGCCGCGATATGTTGAGACTAACCGGATCTGATCCATAACAGACTCAGGAATATCTAACGCCTTCTCGCTAGGTTTAGGATCGGATTCCCCCTCCGTACTTTTCACATTAATGCGGTCCATAGGAACATATCGAAAATCGTCTAAATACAAATCCGCATTCTTAATAAACTGTACGATTTTATCCTGCAGGCTATTCTTATTCTTCATCATATCGATCGTCTTTTGTATAGGAATATTGTCCATATTGATGACATCGATCTTAGATGCAAAACTTGTAACAATATTCTTCATCGCATCCAGATGAGGAAATTTCTTCGTATCCATCAGGTACATCAGAAGATTATTCTTGGCCATCAACGAGATCATGTCTTCCAGCCCTTTGTCAAGACATTCATATTCTTCTGTTTTCTGATCCATAAGAAGCCATACTATCTCTTTCTCATTTCCATACTGATCCTTTTCCATCTGCGAAAAACGCTCGTATGTATATTCATTACTCTCCGTATCGTATCTGAAATCATATGAATACTTCTTCCCATCATTAAGGAAAGTAACCCCCAGCTCGCAAACCGGATCTTCATTAAACATGTTTGACATCATGACTGTCTTTTGGTTAAGCAACGCGTATTTAATTACACTTATGCACCGAACGAGGCAGGTTTTTCCAGCATTATTAGGTCCATAAACTCCAACGGATTTCAGGACATTAAAATTGTTCTCCATATGCACATTGGATGCAAAGCGTTTATTCCGCATATCTGCCTTCATAGAGAATCGCACTTCATCTAAAAATGCATATATATTTTTCGCTCTAATTTCAATAATCATTGTGATACCTCCGTCTATTCCATCAAGTTCATTATAACTCGAATTATTTTTGGTGCAATATTTTTACATCATTAATATCTCGCAGGGCAAAAAAAGGCACTTTCTCCAGAATCTCTTCTAAAAGAAAGTGCCTCAGTAGGTACTCTTCGTCTCGTCACATGTCTGAACCCGTCAGTTTTCGGTCGGATCAATACAGCTTCGCGCCTGCCGGGATCCTGTCATCTACCATC
>ERZ870025.25-NODE-25-length-13847-cov-5.546841_pt1 | contig 13847 bp, 14 predicted proteins | sample MGYA00521103_ERZ870025 | MGnify/ENA primary metagenome ERZ870025 (study PRJEB32232, sample SAMN07284981) | human gut metagenome | biome: human-associated habitat; material: feces | host: Homo sapiens | place: Tanzania | collected 2014-08-12 ...
ACTATGGAGTGAAAAGAGACATTAGAAATCAACTAATTGGAAAGAAAAGAGGCGTATGTATGTACTCAATCGGAGAAATCATTTCATCATATAGAAAAAAGAAAGGCTTGCTCCAACAGGATCTCGCTGATGAACTGGCAAAGGAAGGCATTACCATTTCCTATAAAGCCATATCCAACTGGGAGAGAAATCTTGCTGAACCAAGCGTTACCATATTTTACAAAGTGTGTAGAATCCTTGGTATTACTAACATGTATGAAGCATATTTTGGAGTAAATCCTGCCGATCCTTTCTCATCACTTACTGATGAAGGCAGGGAAAAGGCTATGGATTATATCAATCTGCTCCACGCATCCGGAATGTATGAAAAGCAGACTGCTAAAATAATTCCATTCCGTAGCATTGATATTTTTGAAAATGCCGTATCAGCCGGAACCGGTAACTTCCTTGTAGACGGACCGAAAGAGACTGTACGCATAGATGAATCTATCCTGCCTGAAGATACTACTTTCGGTGTCCGTATTAGTGGTGACAGTATGGAACCTGAATTCCATGATGGTCAGATTGCATGGGTATTACAACAGGAATCTGTTGCTAATGGAGAAATCGGCATCTTCGCTCTAAACGGAGAATCCTACATCAAGAAATTACAAAACAATAAAGACGGAATTTTCCTTATCTCACTCAATGAAAAGTATGCACCTATCAAGGTTAGTGAAAATGACCGCTTAGACATATTTGGAAAAGTTCTTGGAAAATCTGATGCTTCTGCTATTACAGGACATTGCCGATAAAATTGCAAGACCTTTTTGTCGGACACATTATTTTTCATAATGACAATAAGAAAATATCTATAGAACTGAAAGAAGGGAGCTTTATGGCGGTTACCAATAATATCAGAGAAATCCGGGAACAGCGTGGCATTTACCAGGATGACCTTGCCGCTGCTATCGGATACAGCACCAAAACTGTTGGCAGGATAGAACGTGGGGACAGCACCCCATCTGCCGAATTTATGCTGCGGATATCAAAATACTTTAATATGCTGGTGGAAGATGTATTCCATGTGGAAGATTGAGTCGGAGCAGCAATCAGGTTCACCTTCTATTTTGGACAGCTTTTCATGTTCTTATCAACAACTATAGTTTTTTGATAAATGCTTGACTGTAAACCTTGTTTATAGCTTATTATTAAGTAAAATAGAGTTGCTCGAAAGGAGGGCATAATATGACTATAAAAGACGTAGAAGAGCGAACAGGTTTGTCCCGTTCTAATATCCGTTTTTATGAAAAGGAAAAACTTATTGAGCCTTCGAGAAATGAAAGTAATTGTTATAGAGATTATTCTGAAAATGATGTGGAAAATATAAAGAAGATTGCATATCTACGTACATTACCATGTTTGACGTTTCAGTTGACCAGTTTATTCATGCGGACGGAGGGGCGAGGTCAAGTTCTTGCAGAAAGCACATTGATGTACTTCTAAACTCCATGAATGAAAAGATACTATTTTTCCCACGCCTACTATGAGAACGGCGGCTATGAGATAGAAATTGCATATACTGGCGAACAAACTGGAGATTGAATGGGGAATCAGGGGCCGCCTGGAGCAGCTTTTTCCGCAGATTACGGACGTGGCAGCCCACCGCATTACTTTCATTTCCGATTACGTCCTCGCCCCATACTCTTTGATAAATCTGCTCATAGGTAAGGACACAGTTTCTGTTTGCCACCAAAAAGCAGAGGATTTTATATTCCTTCACTGTCCGCTTAATCTCCTGATTGTTACGATATACTTTTCGCTTGTCCATGTGAATTTCAAGACCGGGAAGTAATAATATCGTTTCTTGCCCTAAGCTGTACCGTTCAAAATCGGGGTGCTTCTTCAGAAAAGCAAGGATTTCTGTAAAGGCCAGTGTGTCGTTATCCTGTAAATCTAAAATAATTACTTTTCCGATGGTATCACCTCCCATTTCTTTTGTTTACTTCTCTTAATCTCTTAAAACTTTCTTCACTGATAACATGTTCTAATCGACAAGCGTCCTGTTCTGCAATCTCATAAGGAACGCCCACATCCATAAACTGCTGAGTAAAAAACAAATGTCTCTCATAAATCTGTTTAGCTAATTTCTGTCCTTGCTCTGTTAAGGAGAGTGTACCATCTGTTTTTTTCATCACACATTTCTTTTTAGACAGTTCCTTTACCGCCCGGCTTACAGACGGTTTTTTCACTTTTAAATGATCCGCCACATCTGTACAGCGTACATAACCGCGATTTTGTTGAATAATCAAAATAGCTTCCAGATAATCTTCCAATGATGAAGTTAAAATCACATAGCAAACCTCCTTTCCAAAATGATTTAGAGCAGAGAAAGCCTAATAATCTCTAATTAATTTTCCATGTTCCGGTACTTTGTTGGCTAGACCACAAGCGACGGTACAAACCGTCTTGTATTATTAATTCTTCATGTGTCCCATGTTCTGTTATTTTACCTTCATCTAAAACTAATATTTGATTAGCATTTTTGATTGTATTAAGCCTATGAGCTATCACTAAAAGTATCTTCCCATTTACTAACGCATCTATTGCTTCTTGAATATAACTTTCATTATCACTGTCAATGCTTGCGGTAGCTTCGTCCAAAATAATAATAGGCGCATTTTTTAGAATAGAGCGCGCAATAGAAATACGTTGTTTTTCTCCTCCTGATAAGCTTGCGCCTCCCTCGCCAATAATAGTCTGAAAACCATTTGGAAGTTCCATAACAAAATCATAACATCTGGCTTTCTTTGCAGCTTCTATAACCTCTTGTTCTGTGGCATCTGAACGTCCCATTAAAATGTTGTTATAGATAGTATCTTCAAATAAATAAACATTTTGAAAAACCATACTAATTTGATTCATTAAAACAGATAATGGGAGTTCTTTTATATCAATACCGCCAATATATATTGTTCCACTGTTAATATCCCAAAAACGCACTAATAAATTAGCGATTGTTGATTTTCCAGAACCACTTTTGCCTACTAAAGCCGTCATAGAATTTTCCTTTAAACCAAATGACACATCATGCAATACTTCCTTTTTACCGTAAGAAAAACAAACATTTTTATATTCTACAACATACTCTGATTCATACGTGTTAATTTCCTTTTTACCTTTGTCTGGAAGTTCTTCTACTGCAAAAAGTTCTTCTATTCGATCCAAACAGCTTTCCATGATTGTCATGTTATTTGATTCAGCATATAATGATTTTAAAGGATTAAAAATCTCTATAACAAATAAAAGCATACCCATTGTATAAGTCAACGACAATGTATCAGATATAAACAAAAATAAACCACTAATTAAAATTCCTAAAATTCCTATTGCATACAACCAGCTTAGGCCACGCATCCAGGGTGTAACCATTTCTTCAAACTGTATATTTTTATCTCTTGATTGGCGAAAATTTTCGCTTAACTCTTTTGACTTGTTTCCCAAAAGATTATAACTTTTAATAACAGAAATTCCTTCTACAAACGACAATACCGCCTCTGTTAAATGCTCACTCTGTTCTTGACGTACTTCCGCTTCCTTTAGGGATACTTTATTCATTTTTTGCCCTATTAAAATTGCAATTATAGAGGTTATGGTAGCAATAATTCCTAATTTCCAGTCCATTATAAACATAAATACAACTAAAATTATTGCGGAAAAAGCGTAGCTTAAAATATTAGCTATTTTTGCCATTACATTTTCTTCAATAAAAAGCATATCCGTAGAAAGAACGGAACTAATTTTACCAATATTTCCTTCTGTAAAATATCCCATTGGCAAGCGCTTTAGATGTTCACCTAATTCGATTCGTTTATCAGAAAATAGTAAGTATCCAGCTCCGCTTTGTAAACGATCACTTGCATGTTGAAAAATCATTTGCAAAATGATGGTTATAACCATTACTATGCCGACATATATAGCATGAAGTGAAGTCATTGTCCCATAATATAATTTACTTATTATAATCATTGCATATAAAATTGGCATTTTAGCAAGAACTGCATTTAAAACAGAAAAAATAAAAGCTATTTGAATTTGTTTTTTATATTTTCCGGATACTTTTAGTATACGGGTCATCATATTCAAAATCATAAAATCCCCCCTTGACCCAGTTGCCACCCTTGACTTTTCTGATGTGCCTCCCATAGTGTCCTGTAACACTCGTTATTTTCTAATAACTCCTCGTGTACACCACAGCCAATAATTTCTCCGGCTTTTAATACACATATTTGATCTGCATTAATAATAGATGACAATCTATGAGCAATAACAATCAATGTTTTATTATGCACAAATTCTGAAATAGCTGCTTCAATTTTTGCTTCATTTTCGGTATCAGCAAAAGCAGTAGCCTCATCCAGAATGATAATAGGCGCATTTTTTAAAATAGCTCTTGCCAACGTAATTCTTTGTTTTTCTCCACCTGATAATTGATTACCACAATCACCAGCTAAGGTTTTAAACCCTTCAGGGAATTTTTTAATAAATTCCATACATTGAGCCTTTTTAGCGGCCTCTATTACTTCTTCATCCGTAGCATTGGGTTTTCCAATCCGTATATTTTCCATAAGAGTTGTATTAAAAAGAAAATTATCTTGCGAAACATAGGAAACAAGATTATTTAAAGTTTCCAAACTCATATCACAGATATTTTGTCCGCCTATCGAGATAGATCCAGAATTTACATCATAATAATGGACCAACAGTTTAGCAAGTGTACTCTTTCCTGAACCGGATTCTCCAACAAAAGCAGTTTTAGTATTCGGTTTTAGGTTAAGACATACATGATGTAAGATTTCTTTTTCATCATAGCCAAAACAGACATTATCATAGCAAATATTATAATCTTCTCCTTCAAAAAGAGCAGAACCTTCCTTTAGAGGGGGAATATCCATTAATTTTTCTAATTCGTCAATTTTATATTTTACCTGTGGCATTACAGAAGTAAATGACATAGTCCGTAATAAAGGAGAACCTAATCCTAATGCCAGACATAATACTAAGGCAAATTGAGATAATTCTATTATTCCTTGTAATACTAGCCATGAGCCTACTGGAAGTGCAAATAAGATTGTACATGGAATAAGTGCGCTATAAGCTGCCATACAGGGCCAACATGCCTTAAACCATGCAAGAGTATAGTCCCTATAATTACAAATAGCGGTTTTGAATTTTTCATAGGATTCACCCGATTTATTAAATACTTTTACAACCTCCATACCGTTTACATATTCAACAATAGTATTATTCATTACTTGTCCAGCAGTATAGTAAGCTTCCATACCTTTGTTACCAATTTTATACATTAGAATCATTGGTATCATACCCATCGGAATAGTGAAAAGTACCAATAATCCCATTTTCCAGTCAATAATAAAGATAAAAAAATAAACAGCCAGAATCCCCATTAAATTAGACAGGCCCTCTGGTATTCCATGAGCCAATAAGACCTCTAAGCTGTCAATATCATCAATAAAAATCTTTTTAAATGTACCTGTTCCTTTACCTTCAATGACTCCTAAAGGTAATTTTTCCATTTTACCTTGTAATGATATTCTTAAATTCATTAAAGTGCCATAAGCCGCTTCATGTGATAGTCCTAATCCTTTACAATATGTAATCGCCTGTAAAAATAATGAAATGCCAGTTCCAACTGCACATATTATAATAAATGATATTGTAACTGTCTGGTGATTTAGTATTTTGCCAATTATAAAATATATAAAAAGAAAAGGGGCTATTTGAAAAATCACAGATAAAAAGAGAACAATAATTGACCTAACGGTTTTTTTATTGTTTTCTTTTCCATAATATAATATCTTTTTTAGCATTTATTTCATTTCCTTTCTAAACAATCGGGAATTACTGTTTCCAGAATTCCCGTACTGCTTTATTTATATCTTGATTCATTAATGAACCTTGTTTTATGATTTTCCCTGACTGCATAAGGATAATATAGTCACAGCAATGGGAAACAAGTTCTGCATCATGGGTAATAATAAACTGAGTATTGTCAGCTTTTTTCATTTCCCGAATTGCTTCTGCAACATCTAGCATGTGTCTGTAATCTAAACCACTGGTAGGCTCGTCATATACAAGAAATTTTTTCCCTGATCCTAACGCACTGGCTATTGCAACACGTTGCTTTTGGCCTCCAGATAATGACATGGGGTGACACTCTCTAAATTCTTGTAATTTAAGTAGATGTAGTATCTCCATAGCTCGCTTTTCTTTTTCCTCCAAAGTTCCCGGCTGTTTTTCCATTGAAAGAAGAATTTCATCAATTACACTTTCTGTAAACAGTTGATGATTTACGTCTTGCATTACGATATAAGATAAAGCAATCCTCTGCTTTTGAGTTAATTTTCGATTTTCTAAAATCACAGTACCTTTGCACCTTTTCTCTAATCCGCAAAGGCAGCGCCCAAATGTTGTTTTTCCCGCCCCATTGTTTCCTAACACAGCTACTATTGCGCCTTTAGGAATAGAAAGTTTTTCAATGTCTAACGCCTTATGTGGTGCGTTTTTATACGAAAAACTAAAATCAGTAAACGTAAGCCCCGTATCTCTTTCATTGCACCTGTACAAGCTATTTTCAGATGCAATAGAATTGCGCAAGCCCATTTGGTGCAAATCGTTTTCAGAATATTCCCTAAATTCGTTGATAGGAAGGTCTTGCACTATATACCCATTATCCATGTAAATCACTCTGTCAGCTAAGTCCATCAACCAATATAATCGGTGTTCTGCAATAATAACTGTTTTTCCACTTTTCTTCCATTTTTTGATAATCTCTTTTAAATAAGAGATAGTTTTCATATCTAAATTGGAAGTCGGTTCGTCCATCACAATAATAGAAGGGAACAACGCAGCCACAGAAGCACATGCTATTTTTTGTTTTTCTCCTCCTGAAAGAGAAAACAAGCTTTTTCCTAAAAGAGTTGATATATTCAACTCTTTAACTGTATTTTCAAAATTTGAAAGTATTTGTTTTTTTGGCATTCCAACATTTTCACACCCAAAAACAATCTCAGTATCTGTTTTTACCGTATAAAATTGAGATTTAGGATTTTGAAATACACTTCCTACAAATGGAGCAATTTCATATAAGTCACTGTCTGCAGTCAACATACCACAAACAGTGACATCTCCTTTCATTTCTCCTTCATAAAAGTGAGGAATTAGTCCATTAATCATTCTTGTTAAAGTAGTCTTCCCACATCCAGAACTTCCACATAAAAGAACAACCTGCCCTTGTGGGATAGAAAGAGTGATATTATGAACACCTGCTCCGTTTTGGGCATTTTGATATGTAAAATCTACGTTATTAAACTTGATCATGCTGTACCTCCTTGCCATAACATAATGCTAAAATACAAGGAAAAGAAAAAGAAAATTCCTATAAATGTTATTACGTCACGCCCTGTAAAACCTATATTGCATACATTCGTCCTTCTATTCGGAGAGTTTAATGCTCTTGTCAATGCGGAGGCAGATAAATCATTTCCTATGGATACCACGCTCATTAAAAACGGAACCATACGATATTCCAACATTTTCATAGGATCACGAACAGAACCTACTCCTCGTAATTTCATTGCATCTTGAACGTTTCGATATTCTTCCTTTATAGTAGGGAAGAATCTAAACATAACTGAAATAGGGACTGACAATTTCTTTGTAATGTGCATACGATCCATTGCTGCAATAAATTCACTGACAGATGTTGTTGCAAATAAGAAATACGCCATCATAGTTCCTGGTATTAGTTTTGTTGAAAATGCGAATACACCTGTAAATAAAAGATTAACTGCATTTGGAAGGTATGGCATAATTAAGTCTGGAACAAAAAGAGCAAAGGCATACACAGTAACGTAATAAAGTGCAGCCTTAAACTTTCTCAAAATCAACAAAAAAATGAGAGGAAGGACAGCCAGAGCATAATGTAAATATAACAAATATCCTGTACCATTACCTGCAATTAATGTTGTAGAAACACTGAGGCAAAGCAGAATTTTGGTCCGTGGATCAAGATAGAGTTGCTTTGACGAAGCCTTTTCTTGATATAATTCTGAAGCCATTTATACTAACCCACTCTTTTCAAAATGTTTTTTCATTACTTTACGTCCAATAAGCCCTCCAATAAGGCCACCTAAAAAGCAAAGAATTATCATAACAGGAAATACCCACCAAATTTTGAAATATCCAGCAATGGTATTCATATAAACTTCTCCATAACCGGCTGCTTTGCTTGCTAACCATTCATCACTTGCGCCAATCCAATGAACATAGTTACCAGCAATACAAATGCAAGATACAGCATAAGCAAGTACACATGCAATCCCTTTTTTATATTTCGTAACTTTCATAATAATTTCAGCAATAATCCCTGTAACAATTCCCCATATAAGAAGGTCGTATCCCATACCGGTAATAATCATAGCAAGCCCGATAACTACTTGAAGGATCATAATCATACCTACTTTTTTGATTTTGGCAAAATATAACATCATTGGTATTCCTTCAACTAAAGGGACAAGAAGCGTCAATAAGATAAATCCTATTGGAATCATGCCAACAGTACACGCAACAAGCATAATAATTACTACATAAATAGCAGAGAAAATACCTGCATTAATTAAATCTTTACCATTTAGTTTGTTTGAATTTAGTTCTTTACTCATTATCCGATTCTCCTATCTAATATTTAGTCTTTAACACGTTTTGCCTCTAATAACTATGTGGATGATATATATACTGGTAGCATTGATTTCCCTCCTTGTTCTTTTTCATAAAATATGATATACTTATGCCATATAGTTAGATATTGCTAACTGTACTTATTTAGTATATCGTCCACCTTTATTTGTTTCAATACATGGATAATAGATTTGGACGTTTTCCTAAATAAATTGGATTTTTTACTAAAAAGGAGAGAATGTGATTTGAATACAGATCCTTTTATGCAAGGTTTGTTTCCGCAACTAGGGCTTACTCCAGAAAAGTCGAACAGTCAAAATAACGGTTGCGGTTTTACAATGGTACCTAATGCTGATTTAGGAAATGGTTATCTTTGGACATATCCGGTTAATCCTTATTTTTCCGTTACCATTTATCATTTAACTTATTATAAAGAAATGCACTATCGTTATCATCATCCCGCAATGTTAGTAATTTCCTTAAGTTCTCCGATAGTTGCTAAGGCTGTATCCGATAAAAATAGTGAACAGAAAGAGCAGCTTCTTGGATATTATTTGCCAGACGGTGAACATGAGTATACTCTGCCAGCATCTAGTTCTATTGATAGCGTCAGCATTGCTTTTACACCAGAATTTTATAATTCTCGTCTAAGCAGTTTGTATGATCGTGATTTTTCAGATTTACCTCGCATAGCTGCGTTGATGAATGGAACGATAAATATTCCTTCTGTAATTTCTATTTTTAAAGAAATTGCCGATTATACACCCATTATAGCAACAAGTGAACTTTTCTATGAAGCAAAAGCACTTGAACTAATTGCATGTTTAATTGACTGGCATATTCAAGAATCACTTTCGCCTTCCGTAAGAAGTATTTGTGATGCAGATCGTGAAGCAATACATCGTTTAATTCATTTTTTACAACAACATTATTGTGAATCTTTGGATGTCAAAAATATTGCTAGAATGTGCCAAATGAGTAAATCTAAACTTTCTGAATTATTTCATTCTGTAAGTGGTGTAACGCTTATAGAATTTATCAATAATTTGCGAATAGAACGTGCGAAAGAACTTCTCATAAATAGTTATTATCAAATCGGAGAAATTTCGGCTATTATTGGTTATGCTCAGCAAAGTAGCTTTACCTACCTTTTTAAGCAAAAAGTAGGAATGTCTCCTCGTGATTATCGTAAATTACACAAAAAAGTTTAATATTATGTATCCAGCCGCCTACAAGCGGCTGGCCTTTTTATCTCGGCTAGTAGTTTGGTACTCCATACCCGTAAATGCTGATGTCTCCGATAGGATAACTGCTCTGCCGGACCATATCGCCGGAGTTTCCCTCCACCGTGTAGACGCGGCCATTTTCTACATAAAATAGACTTTAGCCCTTATGGGGCAGCAATCAAAACAGCGAGGACAGAACAGAAAGAGTCCCGCAATAAGGTAGGTAACGAAATGTATCTTTCTCCCCTTTACCTCGCTAATATCGAGAATAACGGGCAACATCCGAGCCTCCATATCTTTTTTGAACTTATGCTTCGTTACAATATATCCGTAGACCAGTTTCTTTTAGATACGCCCACCGGAAAAGATACAAAGTGGCGGCAGCTTGACGCTCTCCTTGATGATATGAGCGATAACGGCATACGAATGTAACAGCAACTGCAAAAGAAATTTCAGAAGGCATAAAAATCACAAAACTGTGATTTTTCCTAATCCCGATTTGGAAGAATATATTATAAACTTGCTTCCTTGTCTATTTAGTAGCATGGATTCAATTGCATGTCAGGGACGCCCGGTACACTCTGAGCAACACGATTCCCATATTGACAAACACAAATAACAGGATCAAATTCACAGGTAGATACCCTCTGATTACATCTCCAAGCACCGCTATCCCTGAAAGGCTTCCGATCAAAAACATTTGTGAAATTTCGTTCCACATTTTTTTGTATTGTTTTATTGTTTCCATAATTATCACCATTAAGATTCCCACTATGAAAAGCACAGCTACGATTGCCAGAATCCTGATAACCCATACTTCTCCACCTGCATATGCTATTTTCTGGTTAAATCCATTATCATAAGTTGGATATACCAGCCATTTACAAAATCGAACATACCACATGAATGGAGTCATGAAAAAATCTATGAAATCATGTTGAAAAGCACCATTCTGTAGAATTGCAAACAGAACTACCGTAATGTATCCCATTCCCCAGAAATACTCCATAGCCTTCATGTTTTCCGTTCTGTCCTTTACTTCTTTTTTCGCTTTACGAATTTCCAGCTCAGCACGTTTCTTTTCGTTACGGGCTTTGGATTCTGCCTGCTCCATCTTTTTCTCTGCTTCTTTTTGTTTCTTCTGTGCTTCATCTACTGCTTCAACAGATGATTTATTCACCTGTATCTGTAATTTAGAGTTCTGGTCCCGAACGTCTTTTATTTCTTCTTCGAGCTGCTCTTGCTCGCTCCTGCTCATTAAGCCATTTCTGTTTCTCAGATCGTCGTTGCTCTGCTGAAGCGATTGATTCAGCTTCTGCGTTTCGGACAGTTCGGTTGTCAGACGCTGAATTTCTACGGTTGATTTCCGAACTTCTTCTCGCAATCTCTGCCTGTCGGATAAGATCGTCTGTTTCTCTTCTTCCAGTGTCTGTATCTGCTTTTTCTGTGTTCGCATGAACTCTTTCGCTTTCTCGAAACTCTGTACGAGAATATCCCTCTCCACTTTGAGCTTGATCGGTGATTCCTCTAGTGTCTGTGATGGCTGCGTCAAGCTCTCTGTAATAGTTTCTGAGTTCTTCGTTTGCTCTGCTGTCTCTGTCGGCTGCAACTCTGGATTTTTCCCTATTTCCATTAAATTCATTCTCCAAGTCCTCCTTACTGATGTCCAGATGAAATGTTTTTGACAGATTGCTGTCTCGCACTTTCTTTCCATCCTTGTTCTGAAATGTGATGTGCTTCCGTTTCTCTGTCCAATTCACATTCCACCCGAACTGTTTCATTTTTTCTATAAACTTTTCTTTGCTGATACAATTTTCCAGTGCCTTTAATACCGCCATTGCACAGTCCGCTACAAAACTGTCCTTTACCTGTTGACGGAACAGGTTATATTTATCTTTGCTCCACGCAATGACTTCCCCTTTTTCAATCTGGCATCCATCAAAGTGCTTTCCTTTCTCGGCAACTGTCAGTCCACGTTCCCGGCACATCTGGTTGGTAAGCTGTTTCATACGTTCCAGATCTTTTCTGGTATTATGCAACTTTCTCCCATCTTCATAACTCACTGAATTAGTCACCAGATGGCAGTGGATATGGTCTTTATCCTTATGCACAGCCACTAAGGTCTGAAATCCACTGAACCAATTTTCTGCAAACTCTTTTCCAAATTCTAATGCCTGCTCCGGAGTAATCTGCTCGTCCTTATGCCAGGAAATAATGTTGTGAGCGTACATTCTCCCAGAATCTTTATCCCACATCTTCTTTTCTTCTAAAAAGGTTCTATACACCAGATCATAGTTAATCTCATCATGGCAGTACGGACCTGTTACACAGGTAAATAATTCGTTGGTCTTGTCCTGTCGCAAAACATATTCGATGCAGTTTCTCATTGCTCCATGTGTATTTGTCCGCTTATTAATCGTCTTATTAATAGCCATATCTTTTCACTCTCCTTCCGGTACTTAAGAATATTTTTATTGAGGAAATACAGCGTACTGTCGTTTGGGATTTCTCCATCTGTATGCAGCTTTCTTGCAATCTGATTGATATTTGTCGTAGCTCCCCGTAGCTGACTGAGAATGTCTGCAAACATCTGGTTCAGTCTTTTCAGTTCTTCCACTTCCTCTGCCGATGCTATCTTTAATTCTGCAATTGCTTTTATTACAACTTCCTGCTGTGTTCTTCCGGATTCCTTCACTTTGTTTTGAAGCAGATCATATTCTGCTTTATTCATTCGTATGGTTACTGTATGATTTCGTTTTCTCATAGGCTTTTGTCTCCTTTCTTTGCCTAATTTTTCCTTCTTTATTAACAGACACAGCGTTTTGGTGTATATTGGCAGGAGATTTATAAGAGAGTGCAACGCTCTCTTATACAGGTGCAGGACAGAGTCCTAGTCAATCAGTAAGTGTTCCGTAGGAATGTCCGGTGGACATTTCGCAGAAATACTTACGTCATTGACGTGCCGGGGTTCCAAGGGGCAGAGCCCTCTGGCAAGTTTAGGAACAGCCCAAAGGCTGGCTCCGGTGCAGAGTGGCTTGCCACTTTGCGAAACTTGCCTGTCATCTCCCCACTACTAAACCGATACCAGCCAAGCAACATTTCCACACTGCATTATCAACCCTAAATGGAGATGACGGTGGTTTTGTGGTGCAGGGACAGACTGTGGAAGAAATAGAAAAGCTCCCATTTCGATAGATTTTCTCTTTCTGAAACAGGCTGTTCATGCATCACTCCGATGCGAAGTATCGGACAATCATGTGCCGTATCCGGCACTCTATTCTTTTCTTCGCCTTGCTTGTTCAATCCCCCATCTGCCAACGCTTTTCTGTTATATTTTCCTGTTATTTCTGTCTTTCTTTTTCTGGATCTCTTTCCATTTCTGCTAAAAGACATAAAAATAGCAGTCATAAACATTTCTCCAATTCATAATGTCTGAAATGTCACCACTGCCATTGTCTTTTTCTGCTATGCTGTTTTTGTAAAGCTATTCCTTACTGTCAGTCTGTTTTCCTGTTACTGCTATTTCATAACCATCTAAAAACTGTCTGCAAAATCCAATGCTGCATCCATATCAGCTTCTTTCTCCCAGTCCAGATTATCTTCTGCGATCTCTCCATCCGTTTTCTCCATTGTTAGTGTTCTGTCCGGCAGATTAATTTCTCCTACCGATTCTTTTACAAACGGTACAAGCATTTCCATCAGATTCTTCGCTATAGCCATCGGGGCAGATTCTTTTACTCCATCCCGGACTGCTGTTTCCACTCTTTCCAGAAAAGCATCTTCCTTTTCCCTGGTTTCCAGATACGGATCTGCTTCATTCCTGTACTCTCTGGAAAAATAATCGTTTAAAGCAACTACAACTGCTCTGGTGTACGATTTATA
>ERZ870025.27-NODE-27-length-13205-cov-6.447593_pt1 | contig 13205 bp, 12 predicted proteins | sample MGYA00521103_ERZ870025 | MGnify/ENA primary metagenome ERZ870025 (study PRJEB32232, sample SAMN07284981) | human gut metagenome | biome: human-associated habitat; material: feces | host: Homo sapiens | place: Tanzania | collected 2014-08-12 ...
TCCGTGGTATGCATCAATGATGGCGGCGTGGATTTCATTGACGGAGGAATTCTTCAGGATGTAGTCGCAGACACCGATCTGAAAGGCGCTGAAGACGTCCCTGTCTTCTTCATAGACAGTGAGAATGATGATTTTCGTGTCAGGTGAGGAAGTCAGAATCAGCTTGCTGGCCATAATACCGGCATTTCTGTAATCCATTTCGATATCCATTAATATGACATCGGGATGCAATTGAAGTGCAGCATCTACGGTGGACTGCATGGTATCTGTTGCGGCAATGACAGAGATATCCGGATAGACCTGAAGGTCATTTACATATTGCTGACGGATAGAAGGGAGATCCTCCGCAATCTGAACCTTAATCATGAAAAGCCTCTTTCTACAAAATGGAATTGAGATCCGGGAGCAGGAGATAGAAGGTGGTTCCCTTTCCGACCTCACTTGTAACCTTAATGGAACCGGAATGCAGCTGCATAATCTTATAAGAAGTCGAGAGCCCGATTCCCCAATTCTGGCTGAACGGATGTGTCGTGAAAAACGGAGCAAAGATCTGGGTCAGATTCTTCTGAGAAATTCCCTTCCCGTTATCTCCGATCATAATGATAATCTGCTGATCTGTTTTTTCACAGGAAACCGTCAATTCTCCTGGTCGTACATTGGATCGCATGGCTTCTGCGGCATTGGCAATGATATTGATTAATACCTGCAGAAAATAATCCTTGTCTACAAGAATACGGATACAGGTGTCTGCGTACGAACGATGAATGCTGTACTCCAATAATAACTGCGCTTTTTCTTCCAGTGCCTGTTCAATCAAATCGATGGCATTCTCGGTATGAAACGATAACTGTGTAATTTTACTGGTCTGATGAATCTGATCCATCCGTGCATAAATCCGGTCCAGATGCAGCATCAGCTCTTCCCGGCTTCCCGGGGTGTCCTGACTGGCTTTTACCTCCGCTCTGAGAGAGAGAATCTCATTTTTTATGTAGTGACAGAAGACGCGGCTGATGTTCTCGGAATCTGCAAGCTGTCGTGAAATCTCCAGCTCGCAGGTGGATGCCATAAGGTGCAGATGCATCAGACGGGCAAGGCAGATGAAAAGGACAACCAGGAATGCAGTCCACAGGTATGGAAGAAGCTGATAGAAACGATCCTTGCCAAGAAGCGGAAGCGCCATCAGTGAACAGGTTCTGGTCAGATTGGAAAAGGCAAGAACATTTCTTGGAAAAATAGAAAGCAGAAGCAGATACCCGCTGCTGAGAGCCAGATGGCAAATGTCGCTGGCAATCCAGGTGAAACGAATGCCTCCGATGGAAGGATAGTGCAGGTGGTGGCATAGAAGCTGGAGAAATGACATGAAAACGATCAGGCAGTTGATTATACGTACAAGAGCGGTCAGCAGATCCATCAGCCCATGGTATTGGCCCATGGTGCAGACCGAGGGATAAAGTGCGTAATACACGTGCTCCTGTACATGCGGAAGGAAGAAAAGAAAGATCACAATTTCCAGAACAAGGACAGGGGAAAAGAGACTCTTCTTATGGGTCAGGTGGCCGGCATACCAGACAGAAACTGCCGGAATGGAAACCGAACAGAAGTTAACCAGGCAGATCAAAGGAAGCGTTTTGATCGGAAGAAAGAAAAAGAAACGCCAGAGAAAATCCGGAAGCATGAAATAAGAATCAATGATGTTTACATAGTAAATCTGACGGGAAAAGAAAAGGATTACCGTCAGAAAAGAAAATACGTATGCAATCAGAACAGGGATAAAGTGAAGCTGTCCGGAGGAGTTACCGGTTTTGTTCCCGAGGAACAGGATGAAAAGTGTAAGAAAAATCAGAACAATTAAAAAGATGAACATAGTGACTGCGATGCTTTCTCGTATCAATCAATCTATCTTGTTTATTTTAACATGAATACTCAAACTGTCAGGTTGAAAAATCTTCAACCTGCCGGTGGCAGATAAAACCTCCTATGATCGCAGTATCAGAAACGCAGTTCCAAGGGGAGGGGAAGAAGAGTGAAAGCGATTCGAACGATTCAAAAGAAAGAGAGTACGCAGAGAGCATATCTGAAGCGCTACTGGCAGCTCTATCTGATGCTGGCCTTACCGCTTCTGTATCTGCTCATTTTCAAGTATGTTCCCATGGCGTATGTGCTGATTGCATTTAAAAAATACAGCATTGTACAGAGCCTGTGGGAGATGCCATGGGCGGACAAAGCAGGATTTCAATATTTTATTCAGGCATTTTCCAACGGAGATTTTCAGCGGGCTCTGCGCAATACCGTGGTTCTGAATGTGCTCGATCTTCTGGTCGGATTTCCGATTCCGATTATATTCGCACTGATCCTGAATGAGATTCCGTTCAAGAGAGTCAAAAAAGCCGTACAGACCATTGTATATATGCCCCACTTCCTTTCGTGGGTTATCATTTACGGCCTGGCACTTCAGCTGTTTGCGCCGTCTACGGGGCTGATCAACATGGCCATTCAGAAACTGGGAGGTGCTTCGGTTCCGTTCCTGAATGACTCTGCACATTGGGTGGGAACCTACGTTGGACTTGGTGTCTGGCAGAGCTTTGGCTGGAACTCCATTGTGTATCTGGCTGCAATTGCTGGAATCAGCCCGGACCTGTATGAAGCTGCATCTGTGGATGGGGCAAACAGATGGCAGAAGATCTGGCATATTACTTTGCCGGGAATCAAATCAACCATCGTGATTCTGCTGATTATGTCCATTGGAAATATCATGGGAAGCTATTTTGACCGTCCTTTCGCACTGCAGAACAATCTGGTCAAGGATTGGTCCAACGTACTCTCCATTTTTGTTTATGAACGAGGCATTCGCGGCCTGCAGTTCTCACTGACAACGGCGGTTGGTCTGTTTCAGTCTGTAGTTGGAGTATTCTTCCTCCTCGGTGCAAATGCGATCTCCAGGAAACTTGGAGAGAGAGGACTTTGGTAAAGCGGGAGGGAAAATCGAAATGAAAATAGAAAAACAGCAGGGGTTGATTAAATCCAGGAAGCAAAAAGCACAGGATGTAGCGATTACGGCAGTGGCGATACTGATTTCGATTACGTGTCTGCTGCCGATGGTGAATTTGCTGGCACGATCGCTAAGCTCTTCACAGGCCTTGGTTCGCCATGAGGTGTATCTGTGGCCGGTTGGGACCAATCTGGAGGCATACGGCTACGTGCTTGGAGATTCTTCCTATATCCGGGCTTTTGGGTGGACGGTGCTTCTGACAGTGACGTTTACGCTTCTGGCCCTGACAATGACAACGCTTTGTGCGTATCCGCTGATTTTTAAGGAACTGAAAGGGCGGGGAACGATCAACATTCTCATTACCATCACGATGTTCTTTAATGCAGGAACGATTCCGAATTATCTTCTGTTCCAGAAGATTGGACTGCTGAATCATCCGCTGGTATTGCTCCTTCCGACATGCCTGAGCGTTTTCAACATGATCATTATGCGGAATTTCCTGTACGGAATTCCGGTGAGCTTATGCGAGTCGGCGCAGATTGATGGAGCCAGCTATGCGACTATTTTGTGGAAAATTTATCTTCCCGTATCCAAACCGGTTCTGGCAACGCTCGCATTGTTCTACGCGGTAGAACGGTGGAATGGATATTCGGATGCGCTGATGTACATGAACGATGATCAGTATTATCCGCTGCAGCTGCTTCTCTACAACATCCTGAACAACATTAACCGTGTGGAGATTGCCACGCAGCAGGGATTCTCGGCACCCGGACTTTCGGATTCTCTGAAGGCAGCGATCGTAATGTTTTCCACCATTCCGATTCTTCTGATTTATCCATGGCTTCAGAAGTATTTTATCCACGGCGTGATGGTGGGAGCTGTAAAGGAATAATTTTGCGGAAGTAAATGCTGAACGGCATTTCTCAATAACAATCCTATATTTAAGGAGGGGACAATGAAAAAGAAATTGATGGCATTATTACTGGCAGTAACGGTGAGCGTTCCGTTGATGGCATGCGGAGGCAGCCAGGCCGGACAGACGTCGGAGGGGGCTTCAAGTGCCGCTGATGAAACCGGGGAAGCTGTTGCAGAAGCTGCGGAGAGCACCTCGGAACTGACAGACGGGAAGTTTGCAGAGACGCAGCACATTACGGTTGAGGTCTGGGATGATGGATCTCAGGGCAGTGAAACTTCTCATGAGACCAACAAATTTAATAAGTACATCAAGGATCAGATGCTGGAGCAGCACAATGTTGACGTTGAGTTTGTAGCGGTTCCGAGATCCAATGAGACAGAGCAGATCAATAACCTTCTGGCAGCAGGCTCCGCACCGGATATTTGCTATACCTATGATTATGCAACCATTCAGACCTATGCGGATATGGGCGGAGTTGCAGACCTCAGCGAAGCGGTTGAGAAGTATAAAGCTGATCTTCCCAACATGTGGGACTGGCTGGGAGAGACCAATATATATTGGGATCAGGATCCGACCACAGGCTCCCTGTGGGCCCTGGAAGGCAAAATGGCGGTCAATAACCGTGAGCTTTCCTTTATTCGTGAGGACTGGCTGAAGAAGCTTGGTCTTGAGGTACCGACAACAACGGAAGAATTCTACCAGACGATTGTTGCCTTCCGTGATAATGCGGATGTTCTTCTTGGCAAGGATGCAGATAAGATGATTCCGTTCTCGGTCAGCTATGATGTGGGCTGGAGAGCAGCAATGCTGATTGGCAGCTGTCTGGATCCCGATGTTACGGACAAGGAATACTATGTAAAGGGCTTTGACGATCGTCTTCTTACGCAGAATGGAACAAAGGAAGCGATCAAGCTTCTGAACCAGTGGTACAACGAGGATCTGATGTGGGATGATTTTGCTCTGTATACGAGTGGAGATACCACAGAGGATGATATGATTAAGGCCGGCTATGTAGGTGCATTTACTCACAGCTGGGACATGCCTTATCGTAATGGTGCGGACAGCTATCAGGCAAATCTGAAGAAGAATGTCGGAGAGGATGCAGCATACATTCCGGTAGACTGCTTCGAAGACAAGAACGGGAACTATACCAAGTGGTCGATCAGCCAGACCGATCGTCACATCTTTTTCCCGGCAACCAATGACAATCTTCTTGCAAGCCTTCTGTATATTGATTTTATCAGTGATCCTGCAACCATTGAGTATCTGCAGATTGGTGATGAGGGCGTAAACCACAAGGTAAATGAAGAAGGTGCTGTTGAGACGCTCACAGCTACCGGCGACGACATGCAGATTTCCGGACAGAATTTCTATCTGACGATCACGGTAAACGGACTGAAGCTTCAGGATGCGGATGCTACGGTTAAGGCAATTGCCTACAACTATCCGGAAGTTGATCCTTCTTACGTAGAGCAGGCTTATAAGCTGGCAGATACAGACAAGAGAGTCAACAAAAATGCCAAGTGCGGATCCATTTCCGCAGAGAATGGAATGGGAACCACTCTTTCCAGCAAGCGTGATGTCCTTCTGGACACTGCAATGTCCTGCCCGGTGGATCAGTTTGAAAGCACCTGGGAGAACGGAATGAATGACTACCTCTCTGCAGGCGGCCAGGCAATTCAGGATGAGAGAGAGCAGGCATGGAATAATCTGTATGGCGATGCGGAGATGCTTCCGGAGTAATCAGAAAAGCTTGCTGAAAAATCAATGAAAAGATAAGAAGTAAGAAAAATGGCAGGGCAGTTAAGAGAACACAGAAGGTTGATGTGTTTTCCTGACTGCCTGCCATTTGTGTATCAGGCCGGAAAAGCTGAAAAGTACCGGACAGAACTGCAGGAAGGAGTACGATATGAAACAATATAAGGAAGGCTGGGAGCTTCCGAATCCGTTTTTAAATGCCGAGGGAAAGCTTGTAGAGAACCCGAAAGAGTGGGAGAAGCAGCGGGAATATCTGAAATCCCTGCTGATTCGCTATCAATACGGTACGGTACCGCCGGCGCCGCCGTTTTACCGGGAAGAGGCGATTAGTAAGAAAGAACTTCTGGAGGGAGCGGGCATCGAGGAAAATATCCGACTGTATTTTGGTCCCAAGGGTGAGATTACGTTCCGAATCATCGTTCTTCGTCCGAATGACAGAGAAAAGCATAAGACCGCAATTGTTCCTTCCTATGTGAATGCAAAGGCAGCGGAGGAGTCCATTCGGGCAGGCTACTGCGTTGTGGTATTTGATCCGACGGAACCTGCTCCGGATAATTTTGATTATAAGAGAGGAAGCTGCTATCAGACCTATCCGGAATATACCTGGAAGGTCATTGCGATGTGGGCGTGGCTGCAGAGCAGAACGCTGGACTATCTTCTGAGACAGCCCTATGTGGATTCCTCCTGTGTGATCAGTGCCGGGCATTCCAGATATGGAAAGACGGCCCTTTGCTGTGCCGTTATGGATGAGCGCTTTACCATCTGTGCGGCAGCAGGATCAGGGTGCGGCGGAATGGCCAGCAACCGTTATTCCGGCAACCGGCTGGGAGATGGTCTTGGATTTGTAGAGACAAACGGCTGGCTTATGCGGGAGGATGGCATGGCCTACTGGTTTGTTGATGATTTCGGAAAGTATGGAAATAAGGAGACCGCGTGTGCGCATTGGGAGGAGAACAGGCTTGATTTTGATGCTCATTTCATCGGGGCTGTGATCGCGCCGAGACCGCTCATCGTGCTGGAGGGACTGGACGATCAGTGGAGTAATCCGTTCGGAACACAGATTTCCTGGTATGCCGTGGCAGAAGTATATCGTTTTCTTGGAGCAGAAGAGAACTGTGCCATGCATTTTCGCGAAGGCGGGCATATGTTCTGCAGCGAAGACTGGAGAGTCCTGAGAGATTTTGTCGGAAACCGGGTGGAGAACAAAGAAAAGGAAACGATCTACAAGACGGCGGCTTTGGGGTATGATGTGTCTTATGGATTTGGATGGAGATGCCCCGGAAGGCAGGATCATCCGACTCTGGAGGATTTTTTCCATGGCTCTGTTAGCGGGAAGCAGGGGCGGATCTGGAGTTTTCAATAGAATTCGAAGACAGTGCTATCATTCCGGACGCTGTCATTGAAGCCGCCAAGGTGGACGGAGCCGGAGAATTCCGGATCCTGTTCGGCATTGTGCTTCCCATGGCACTTCCGATTCTGGCAACCATCGGATTTCTGGTTGGACTCGGATATTGGAATGACTGGATGAACGGTCTGTATTATATTAATGATGATCGCATGTACAGCATTCAGGTGCTGTTAATGAATATTCAAAAGAATCTGGATTCGCTCCGGCAGCAGGCGCAGGCTGGAGGAAATGTCAATGCAGCGAACCTGCCGTCTACTGCGGTTCGAATGGCACTGACGGTCATGGGAATTCTTCCGGTCATGATCATTTATCCGTTTACACAGAAGTACTTTGTGAAGGGTATCGCAATCGGAGCGGTGAAGGGCTGATGAAAAGGTAACATCAGGGAGGCTTATTTTATGCAGTATTATGTTGACATCAATGCAAGAAGGCCGGGGGCGGGCAGCAAGGAGCATCCGTTTAAGACCATTCAGGCGGCGGCAGACATTGCCATGCCGGGCGACGAGGTCCTGGTCGCACCCGGCATTTATCGGGAATATGTAAATCCGAAGCATGCCGGGACGGAGACGGAGCGAATTGTTTATCGCTCGATAGAGCCGCTGCAGGCGATTATTACCGGAGCGGAGCCGCTGACCGGATGGGAGCCGGTGGAGGGCGAGGAGAATGTCTGGACCGTTCGCGTGAAGAATACGCTGTTCGGAGATTACAATCCGTATACCACGAAGGTTTCCGGAGACTGGTTCATTGCGACCATCACGGCGCACACCGGTGATGTGTATCTGAATCACAAATCAATGTATGAGGTGACGGAGCGCAGCAAGGTTACTGCACCGGAGCCGTCGCTTCTTTCCTGGGATCAGGAGTTTTCCGTTTATGTCTGGTATGCGGAGCAGGACGAGGAGACGAACGAGACCGTTTTCTATGCGAACTTCCAGGGAAAGAATCCGAACCTGGAGGAAGTGGAATTCTCTGTTCGGAAGGACTGCTTCCTTCCCGCAGAAGAAGGCGTTGGCTTCATTACGCTGTCTGGCTTTACGGTTCGGGAGGCGGCAACGCAGTGGGCTCCGCCGACAGCTTATCAGGACGGCATGATCGGACCGCACTGGTCGAAGGGCTGGATCATCGAGGACTGTGAGGTTTATGAGTCGAAGTGCTCCGGCATTTCACTTGGAAAATATCTGCAGCACGGCAATGACAACCGCTGGCTTAAGTGGAAATATAAAGATGGTACCCAGACGGAGCGTGACTGCATTTTGCAGGCAAGCTATGAGAACTGGGACAAGGAGCACATTGGCAGTCACATCATTCGCCGCTGCTCGATTCATGACTGCGGACAGACCGGTATTGTCGGTCATCTGGGAGGAGTGTTCTCGATCATAGAGGACAACCACATTTATAACATCAACAACAAGCAGAACCTTGCCGGCGCGGAAATCGGCGGAATCAAGATGCACGCGGCCATTGATGTTATTTTCCGCAGAAACCGGATTCACCACTGCACGAGAGGCATCTGGCTTGACTGGCAGGCACAGGGAACCCGTGTGACGCAGAACCTGATGTATGACAACAGCCTTGGCTTTGATAAGACGAGACTGAATTCTGATAACGTTGGCGAATTCCTTGGCTCTCTGGGAGAGGATCTGTTTGTAGAGGTGTCCCACGGACCGACGCTGGTGGACAACAATATTTTCCTGTCGGAGCGCTCCATCAAGTTTGCCTCGCAGGGAGGCGCGTTTGTTCACAACCTGTTCGCAGGGTCTCTTACCTGCATCGGAACCGGAACGGACAACGGAGCACCGGACATCAAGTCGCAGCGCTATACGCCGTACCACGCCATTCATGGTACGCGCGTAATCGGATTTATGTCCTTCCTGCATGGGGATGTACGCTTCTGCAACAATATTTTCGTTCAGAGACCGGTTCTTCCCTTCTTCCATGAGGTGCAGACTGCGGTGGAAAATGCAGAGGATCCGAATGCGAGAATGTGGGATACCATGAATTTTGATGTGGGTACCTTCGTCTATGACGAGTATCCCACGGAGGATGAGTGGAAGAAGCAGTTTGAAGGCTACTGCGGCATGGGATCGGACAATCCGTATCCTAACAGATATTATTCCCATCTCCCGGTATGGGCGAAGGGCAATGTATATCTGGGAGGTGCAAAGCCCTGGAAGAAGGAGCAGAACGCAGTCGTGGATGACAGCTTTGTTCCGGAGCTTTCTCTGGAGGAGACGGCAGACGGATTTAAGCTTAAGACAAATCTTGCAGCCTATGCTGCCGGGATCTCAGACGGTGTGATCAGCACCGGCGATCTGGGAATGGCCTTTGAGCCGGAAGAGCGCTTTGAGAATCCGGATGGCTCGGAGATCATTTTCAATCAGGATTACTTCGGCGATCACCGCGAGGTCACGGCAATGCCCGGACCGTTTGCAACGGAGGATGCCTGGAGCCGGATGGTATAAATCGCTTGAACCGAACGAATCTGACGGAACGGTATTGATATGAATACAGGGAATCCCTCTTCTCTCTGAAACGGAGAGAAGAGGGCAATGGCATCAACCAGTTCACCTTTTGGGGTGAACTGGTTTTTTCTTTGCCTAAAAGCGCAAACAATCCCTTCTCAAAAGGACTTGCCTTTTGAAAAAGATCCTTATATTATTCGGTCTATACTACTTCTGGACTCTACCCTGTTTCTTCACTGAGATGTCATGTAGCCGGTCATTTTGTAACACTTTTCTATCGGAGGATTCCTTCGCCCGTCAACTCTGAACTTTGCTGTAGGAATACAGGACATCCACCTTCCCCACCGTTTGTAATGCCTGCCCGGACGGATAGGTATTGTCCTGCGTGTCAAATCTTTTACCAGAGCATTCAGGAATAAATCAAAATCATTTGGTTGGTTTCCATGCAGGTATAGGAGAATTTTTCTTTCGGTCCTCACCGAATCCACGATATATTTCATGTCAGGAATGTAATCGTATGCAGTAGTCATTCCTTCTGCTGGACGATCAGCTATCAGCTGATCATCCCCTTCTTTATAAAGGGCACCACAAATGGAATAACACAGGATCTTTCCATAAAGTTCACAAACGACGATGTTGTATTTTCCGGAATTAAACCGTTCCGCCTCAAGATGATTCTTGATATCAAAATACGCAGTTTCGTTGTCCCATCGCAGTGTGTGATACATGCTGACAATTCTTTTTGCAGGAAACTCATTTGAGTCAAGGTTAGTCAGATAAGCAGAATCAATTACCACCGGCTCCGTTTTGCGCTTTCTTCCAGTCATGATGTACTCATAATGATTTTTTACGACCCTGACGTGCAGAGTTGTCAGTTCCTGTGCGTAGCTTCGGCAGTCGTCCCGCTTCATTCTCTTGTACCACGCCTTGTTAAAGGGAACATCAATCCAGCCATCCCTTTCAACCTGACTTACATAGTCCTTGTAAACATATGACCTATTACGGACGATGAATTTATAACCGCGCTGCATGCAATAAAGAAACAATTCAGCGGATCCGTAATAGCGGTCGCAAAGAATGATGACCTTCTTCCCCTTCAAGAAGCTCTCGCAATTCTCCAGATGGTGGAAAAGCATGGGGAGCTCGGAAGTCCTATAGGGTTCCACTGCTGCATCAAGGATAATTCGATTAAGCACGTCTATAAGGACAGAGCAGTTCGCCTGAGGCTTCTTTACCTGATCATAAGTTTTAATACTTTGATTCAGATTTCCTCCAAATTTTTCTTTCATCTCCTGTGTTGGAGGAAGATCCATCTTTGTCCCATCACAGGCAAGAACGATATACCCATCCATAGTTTCATAATCATCATGTGCATAGAACTTTTCTGCAAGCTCCCGTATAATAAGTGGAAATACTTCCGGATTGGTTTTGTTCAGCGCTTTGAACATCGCCTGCTTGGAGACTTTTGGTTTATCAACCTTTGAAAAATAAGAGATGATATCCTTATTGGTGGTCTCAGCTGACCGGAACGTATAAAACAGAAGTACGTCGAGCAGAGATATCTTCCTGGACTGGGTGAATCCTCTCGTTGTAGTTCTGGCTGTGCTGGCGGTCTTACCGGTATTAAGGATGCGGGTGAGATCGTCCAGCATTCTTTTGCTATCAGCCATACTAGACTACGATTCCTCGTCATCATAAACGAGACGAGGCTTCTTCTTGGCATACATGGCTTTGAGGTAAGGCACCTGGTCATTCTCAAGAAGGCCGAAATTCTTGAGTGTACGGTGCTTTATCTTGCCGTTTTCACGGTAAGATTCCACAAGGTAGCAGAAACTGGTATTCTTTACTCCTTTGGTATTAGGTACAACTTTGATAAACATAAGGCCTCCTTTCTGTACTACAATTATACAAGTAAGCCCTATATTATTGCACTAATTTTCAAACAAACCTATACTACGCCTGGAGGAATAAAATAAGCCTCGGCAGGAATCCTGCCAAGACTTATGCCCAGTCTGGAAACTGGTTGATGCCATTGCCCCAGGCACTCATAAGAGTGCCTGGGGATTATTTCTATCAGCCAGATTCATCTTCAGCTCGCTCTTTTCTTCCGCAGGGATTATTTCGGCCGGTCAGATTCATCTCCAGCCTGCTCTTTTTCTCCACAGGGATTATTTCTATCGGCCAGATTCATCTCTGGTTTGCTCTTTTTCCCCACAGGGATTATTTCTATCGGCCAGATTCATCTCTGGCTTGCTCTTTTCTTCCGCAGGGATTATTTCGGCTGGCCAGATTCATCCCTACAAGCAGATTTCCTCCGCTGCGGATGCATTCTCTGCAAAGTATCCCTCTGAAAACGTGCGCCACTGGACGCACACGGGAAAATCTCAAAATCTGTATTGTTAAACCAGAGCTTCCACACAGGCACAAGAAAAGTGCCGAAGCTTCCATGCTTTCTTTTCACCACTTATTTCTTTTTAAGAACCTTGTCCCAGTATATTGTTCCCTTTCGTTTGGCATCTCTCACCCAGAAAATAAGCAGTTCAATCAATGTAATCAATAAAGCTATTGGCCACGGAAAAATGATATAAGGCAAAACCGCCATAGCTATAACAATGATGCAAATGACCAATATGATATGCTTCACAAGTGCTTCCTGCAGTACCTTGGAGCAGCTGATTCCGTTTGACTGTGTGTTCATCCGTTCTGGAATTGTAAGAGTCTTCTTTATTGCCTTCTTTCCATACTTCTCTGCATATGCATCCATGTCCAGTGCAACCATGCTGACAAAACCGCCATCAGGCGCCTCTATTGATCCCGGATCTGATGCCTTCGGTACACTCTTTCCATCTTCAAGATCTGTGAGGACCCATCCGCTTGCTGCATCCTCTGCCATAAAAATGGCATCCGCTACCGTGTTCCCTTCTGTAATGCACCCGGGAAGATCCGGAAATTCCACCATATACCCTTTTTTATCGTCGAATGGTGTAAATACTGCAGGGTATGCAAGTTTCATATGAACTCCTTTTTTCGATTACAGTATGATCCTGTTTTTCTTATTTTAACGAATTTCATATTAATTTGCACAAAAATGAGCCAATTCACCGTATAAAGAGTTTTATTTTCTGCTTTCAGATTGCAGTATCTTTTCAACAATAAGCATTTCCGCCCACTCCGGGCATTCACGGTCTCCGATCTCCCAGCTTTGTACCGTTCTGTATGGGATCTTCAGCCAGTCACACACTTCTTTTCTGCTTAGTCCTCTTTCTTCTCTGGCTTCTTTAATTGTCATGTCTTTTGCCTCCTTATTGGCTCACAGATCAATGGTGATTTCGTGACACATTCCGTGTCACAGAGTCCTCGACAAAGCCGTTTTATTGTAACAGTAAGACGATTTTTACCACTAATATCTGAACATGAAAAGCACAAAAAAACCGTACCTTCAACGTTTTTGAGGAATAACGCTGAAAATACGGACTTTTGAAAATTCTGCGGCTGACAGGAATCGAACCTGCATTAAAGGCGTCGGAGGCCTTCGTTCTATCCATTAGACTACAGCCGCATAAACGCAGTACAAATGAACACTGCAGGCTAACTGCCGTGCCTTCAAAACCGAACACAGAAAATTATTTCTAACTTCGTTCCTCTCTGGAACACAAGCAACACAATGACTTT
>ERZ870025.30-NODE-30-length-12844-cov-3.176236_pt1 | contig 12844 bp, 8 predicted proteins | sample MGYA00521103_ERZ870025 | MGnify/ENA primary metagenome ERZ870025 (study PRJEB32232, sample SAMN07284981) | human gut metagenome | biome: human-associated habitat; material: feces | host: Homo sapiens | place: Tanzania | collected 2014-08-12 ...
TGGGACTGGCTGGCACCCTCCGGCCTGTCCACCAAAGATTTTGTGGCTCCATCCTCCCTCTGCTTCGGCACGGCCAAGACCTTTGGGCTGGGCGGCAAATATGGAGCCGTGAGCTTTTTGCAAATCCTTGCGCCGGAACTTTCGGACGAAATGCTGGCCGACTTCCTCAAAACGGAAAGCGGGATTCTCGTCAATCTCCATGTGCAGGCCATCGACCAGACCGAGGCCATCAAAACCATCAAGCGAAAAATCACAGACCTTGACGCCATGAAGATTCAGGAGCAGAAAAAGGCTGTCCGTTCCGGGTACGACATGGACATCCTCCCCAGCGACCTTGCCACCTACGGCGAGGATGCCAAAAAGCTGCTGAACAAATTGCAGACCCGGAACGAACGGCTTTTCATGCTGACTTTTTTAGTGCTGAATGTGGCCGACACCAAGCAAAAGCTGGGCAACGATGTGTTCCAAGCGGCGGGTGTGGCGCAGAAGTACAACTGCTCCCTTGTCCGGCTGGACTACCAGCAGGAGCAGGGCCTTGTGTCCAGCCTGCCGCTGGGCATCAACCAGATAAAGATTCAGCGCAGCCTTACCACCTCCAACGTGGCGGTGTTTGTGCCCTTTGTCACGCAGGAGCTTTTCCAGAGCGGTGCGGCCATGTACTACGGCATCAACGCAAAATCCCACAACATGATCATGCTGGACCGCAAGCAGGCCCGGTGTCCCAACGGCCTAAAGCTGGGCACGCCCGGCAGCGGCAAATCCATGAGCTGCAAGTCCGAAATCGTCAGTGTGTTTTTAACGACCGCTGACGATATTTTTATTTCAGACCCAGAGGCCGAGTATTATCCGCTGGTCAAGCGGCTGCATGGGCAGGTCATCAAACTTTCGCCCACCAGCAAGGACTATGTGAATCCTCTGGACATCAACCTCAACTACTCCGAGGATGATAGTCCGCTTGCCCTGAAATCGGATTTTGTGCTGTCGTTCTGTGAGCTGGTCATGGGCGGCAAAACAGGTCTGGAAGCGATTGAGCGCACCGTGATAGACCGTGCCGTGAAAGCCATCTACCGCCCCTATCTGGCGAATCCCTGCCCGGAGAATATGCCGATTTTGTCTGACCTCCACCAAGCCCTGCTCGACCAGCACTTGCCGGAGGCGGACCGGGTAGCGCAGGCATTGGACTTGTATGTGTCCGGCTCGCTGAATGTGTTTAATCACAAAACGAATGTGGACATCCACAACCGGCTTGTGGCCTTTGACATCAAAGAGTTGGGCAAACAGTTGAAAAAATTGGGGATGCTCATTATCCAAGACCAGATATGGGGCCGCGTCACCCAGAACCGCAGCCAAGGCCGGGCCACATGGTATTTTGCAGACGAGTTCCACCTTTTGCTGAAAGAGGAACAGACCGCCGCGTACAGTGCCGAGATTTGGAAACGCTTCCGCAAATGGGGCGGCGTGCCCACAGGCGCCACCCAGAATGTGAAGGACCTTCTTTCTTCCCCGGAGATCGAGAACATTCTGGAAAACAGCGACTTCATCACGCTGCTGAATCAGGCATCCGGCGACCGCAAAATCCTTTCGGAACGGCTGAACCTCTCCGCAGACCAGCAGAAGTACATCGACAATTCCGAACCGGGCGAAGGACTGCTGATTTTTGAAAATGTGGTGCTGCCATTTTCCAACCCCATCCCGAAAAACACCCAGCTCTATAAAATCATGACCACCCGGCTCAGCGAGGTGGTGGAGCTATGAGCCTAACGCATTTCAGCTTGTTTTCCGGCATCGGCGGCATCGACCTTGCCGCGGAAGCAGCGGGTTTTACTTCGGTCTGTCAATGCGAGTGGGCAGCGTTTCCCGCCGCTGTGCTGGCAAGCCACTGGCCGGACGTGCCCCGTTTTCAGGACATCACCACCGTAACAAAGGAGGCTTTCTTTGAAAAAACAGGACTTCGCACCGTCACCCTCATTTCAGGCGGCTTCCCGTGCCAGCCGTTCTCCACCGCAGGGCGGCAGCGCGGCTTCCACGATGAACGCTACCTCTGGCCCGAAATGCTGCGGGTCATCCGGGAATTGCAGCCCCGTTGGGTGCTTGGAGAAAATGTTGCTGGCTTCCTCCGTATGGGGCTCGACAAAACGCTCATTGACTTGGAGCAGGCAGGTTACGATGTTCGGGTTTTCGTATTACCTGCTGCTGCCGTTGGCGCGTGGCACGAACGGAAACGGGTATTCATCATCGGCTCCGCTGCTTCCCACACCCCTTGCCAGCGACACCGGGGATGTGGGCAAGGGGCTGGACATCCAAATCTCTGCGAACGGCAGCTACCGCAAGATGAACAAGGATGGCAAAGCATGGACGGCGCGGCTCTCTCATGTGGTCTACCGCATGACCCCCACCACGCTGGAAAGGCCCTACCTCAACCCGGACTGGGTAGAGTGGCTGATGGGTTTCCCGCGCAAATGGACGGACATTCCCTTTGGGCCGAAGAACCCGCCGACATCCCGCGCCTGACCGAAGATGTGCCGAACCGCAGCAAGCGGATGAAAACACTGGGCAATGCAGTTTCGCCGCCGCAGGTGTTCCCGATTCTCAAATACATTGCGGACATTGAAACGGGCCGCTGTCCGATGGGAGGTGAAGAACTTTGAAAGAATTGCAGGCGAAAGCCAAAGTCACCCAGACCATGACCCGTGACGGTCTGGTAATAGAAAATCAGGCTGACGGAACTGTGGAGAATGTTTCCAGCCGGGAGGCAGAACAGGACTACTCCACGGATGCCGAGGGCAAGGCCGAAAAAATTCTGGAACGGGCCGAGGACATCAAGGACGGGCATAAAAATAAAAAGAAAGCGAAAAAGGCAGCAGAAACAGCGGCCACCGCCAAAAGTGAAGATGGTCTGCACCGTTCCGCTGCCCGTTTGGAATTGACCGAGGACGAACGGGCAGACCCGGCGTTGCAGCCGTATATCCAAAAGGCGGGAGCGAAAGCCGACAAGCTGGATGCGGCCCGCGCCGCTCTGCCGAAAAAGCGTGTCCCGGTCAAGGAAAAAGTCTACGATGCCGCCAGCGGCAAGGCAAAATCCACCCTGCGCTTTGAGCAGCAGGACAAAGGCCCGCCCAGCCTGAAACCAAACCCGGCCAGCCGCCCGCTGTCGGAAGCGTTGCTGTTCGCTCACGGAAAAATCCACGAGGTCGAACACGAAAATGTGGGTGTGGAGGGTGGCCACAAGGGTGAAGAACTGGTGGAGCGTCAGACCGCCAAAGCCATCCGCAGCGGCATCCGGCACCACAAGATGAAGCCCTACAAGGCCGTGGAAAAGGCAGAGCGTCAGCTCATGTCTGCCAATGCAGAATACTTTTACCAGAAATCTTTGCGGGACAATCCGCAGATCGCGCAGTCCGCCAGCAATCCCATTTCCCGGATGTGGCAGAAACGGCGTATCAAACAGCAGTATGCCAAAGCTGCACGGCAGGCCGGACAAGCCGCCGCGCAGGGTGCAGCCGCCACCGCAGAGAACGGTTTCCGGGTAACAAAGCTGGCGGCCGAGGGCGGCGAACGGGTAGCCGAATTTGCGGCCCGGAACTGGAAAACCATTCTGATCGTGGCGGTGTTCGGTCTGCTGGCTCTGCTCCTGATAACGGGGTTGCAGTCCTGCACGGTGATGGCGGGCACCGCTGGAACCGGCGTGACGGCATCCTCTTACTTTTCCAAGGACAAGGATATGCTGGGTGCAGAGAAAGCCTACGCCAAGCTGGAACAAAAACTGCAACGGTATCTCGACACCTACGAGGCCACCCACAACTACGATGAATACCATTTTTATCTGGACGAAATCGAGCATGACCCCTATGTGCTGATCTCGATTTTGTCCGCGCTCCATGATGGCGTTTTTACATTGGCCGAGGTGCAGGGCGAACTTGAAATGCTCTTTGAAAAGCAGTACATCCTGACCGAGACCGTGACCATGCAGATACGTTACCGTACAAAAATGATGGTCATTATTGGCCCGTATGGTGTGCCGCAAGTTATCACCTACCAAGAACCGTATGAATACTACATCTGCACGGTCAAGCTGAAGAACAAGGATTTGTCCCATCTGCCCGTGGAAGTACTGACCGAAGAACAGCTTAGTGCCTATTCGCTCTATATGCGCACGCTGGGCAACCGGCCGGATTTGTTCGGGCAGGCACAGTACCCCAATGCGTCCACCATCAAGCAGCCCACCTACTACGATATTCCCCCGGAAGCACTAAAGGATGATAGGTTTGCCGCCATGATGGAGGAAGCCACAAAGTACATCGGCTACCCGTATGTGTGGGGCGGCAGTTCGCCCAGCACCAGCTTTGATTGCAGCGGCTACATTTCGTGGGTGCTGAATCACTCCGGCTGGAACGTGGGCCGCCAGACCGCACAGGGCCTTTACAACCTCTGTACTCCTGTTTCGACGGCGCAGGTCAAACCGGGCGACCTTGTGTTTTTCAAGGGAACCTACGATACCCCCGGCGTGAGCCATTGCGGTATCTATGTAGGCAATTCCATCATGCTGCACTGCGGCGACCCTATCTCTTACACAAACCTCAACTCAAAATATTGGCAGGAACATTTTTACAGCTATGGGCGTTTACCGTGACGCCAGAAAGGATTTTGTATGGCAAAAAGACTTTCCCGCATTGAGCGCGATATTGAACGGCTCAAAGAAAAAATCTCTGAATACCAGCAGCAGTTGAAAGAACTGGAAGCTGCAAAGACTGAACAGGAAAACTTGCAGATCATTCAGCTGGTGCGCAGCATGAACATGAAGCCGGACGAGTTTGCGGCCTTCCTGCGCAGCGGTGCGCTGAACGCTGCGCCCACCGTTACCCCGTACCACAAACAGGAGGATGCCGCCGATGAAACCTGATAACTGGAACCGTTTCGCTGCCGGACTGCTGGCTATCCTGCTCTGCCTCTGCTCCTTTTCCATGCCCGCTTTTGCAAGCGGCTCTGACCCTGCCCCGGAACCTCTGCCGGAAATTACCGAGGAAGAACCGACTACGGGCGGCATGGAGCCGGAGGGCGTGTCCATCACGCCCAAGGGCAATGCAACACTGGTGGATGATTTTTACGGCGACAAGCAGCTTATCACTGTGACCACCAAGGCCGGGAATTATTTTTACATCCTGATTGACCGCGCCAACGAGGACAAAGAAACCTCTGTCCACTTCCTGAACCAAGTGGATGATGCCGACTTGCTGGCTCTGCTGGATGAAGAACCGCAGGAAACCGAAGTCTGCACCTGCACCGTGAAATGTGAGGCCGGGAACATCAACGAAAACTGCCCCTTGTGTGAAAAGAGCCTGCGTAACTGCACGGCCCCGGAAGCGGTGAAAACTGACACCGAAACGCCGCAGGAAAAGCCGAAGTCCAACATGGGCAGTCTGATGATCCTGCTGGTGCTGGCTCTGGCGGGCGGCGGTGCGGCACTCTATTATTTCAAGTTCCGCAAACCCAAGGCCGACACCACCGGGCACGATGATCTGGACGAATACGATTTTGGCGAGGACGAAGATGCAGACGAGGAACCGGCTGAAATCGAGATTCATTCGGAGGACGGACAGGAGGACGAAACATGAGCTTTCAGCTGGTGATCGCCGAAAAACCCAGTGTGGCCCGCAGCATTGCCGCCGTGATTGGGGCCACTGAAAAGCAAACCGGCTATTGGCAGGGCGGTGGTTATTTGGTCAGCTGGTGCATCGGGCACCTTGTGTCCTTTGCCGAGGCGGGCCAGTACGATGAAAAATACTGCAAGTGGAAGTATGAAGATTTGCCCATCCTGCCCCAGCCGTGGCAGTTCATTGTCCCGGACGAAAAGAAACAGCAGTTTGAAATTGTGCGCTCTCTGCTCAACCGCCCGGATGTGGACAGTGTGACCGCCGCGACCGATGCAGGCCGGGAGGGAGAACTGATTTTCCGTTTCGTCTACCAAATGGCCGGCTGCACGAAACCTGTGAAGCGGCTCTGGATTTCCAGCATGGAGGATGCCGCTATCCGGGAGGGCTTTGCAAACCTGCGCCCGGATTCGGACTACGATGCGCTGTATCAATCGGCCCTCTGCCGTGCAAAGGCGGATTGGCTGGTGGGTATCAATGCAACGCGACTGTTTTCGGTGCTGTATCACAAAACCCTGACGGTAGGCCGGGTGCAGACCCCGACACTGAAAATGCTGGTGGACCGGGATGCAAAAATCCTGCGCTTCCAGAAAGAAAAGTATTACACGGTCGGCATCCAGTCTGGCAGCCTGAAAGCAGACAGTGGGCGCATTGCCAGCATGGACGAGGCCAACACTTTGAGAAAAGCCTGTGCCGGGGCATCTGCTATCTGTTCTTCTGTCAAGCGGGAGAAAAAGACAGAACAGCCGCCCAAGCTCTATGACCTGACCACCTTGCAGCGGGAAGCAAACCGTCTGTTCGGTTTTACCGCAAAACAGACCCTTGATTACGCCCAGCAGCTTTACGAAAAGAAACTGCTGACCTATCCCCGCACGGACAGCCAATATCTGACCGAGGACATGGGCCGGACGGCACAGCATCTTGTGTCTGACCTACTGGGGCTGCTGCCCTTTGCCCAAGGGCTTGCACTTACCCCGGATGTAGACCGTGTGCTGAACAGCAAAAAGGTATCGGACCACCACGCCATCATTCCCACTGCTGAATTTGTAAAACAGGGCTTCACCGGCCTTGCGGAAAGTGAGTGCAAGCTGATGAACCTTGTCTGCGCCAAGCTGCTCTGCGCCGTGGCTGTACCCCATGAATACGAAACCGTGGCCGCCGTGTTCTCCTGCGCCGGGAACGAGTTCACCGCCAAGGGAAAGACGGTGCTTGTTCCCGGTTGGAAAGAAATCGACCAGCGGTTCCGCTCCACCATGATAGCAGATACCGAGGAAGAAGTGCTGAACACCCTGCCGGAACTGGCCGAGGGGCAGAGTTTTTCCGTGACGGCTAACGTTTCGGAACACTTCACGTCCCCGCCGAAAGCCTACACCGAAGATACGCTCCTGTCAGCAATGGAGCGGGCCGGGGCCGAGGATATGCCGGAGGACAAGGTGAATTGCTCCGCAGGAGCAAGAGAGGGTGGCCTGGGCCAAGCGGAACGCAAGGGGCTGGGTACTCCGGCCACCCGCGCCGCGATTCTGGAAAAATTGGTGCAAATGGGCTTTGTGCAGCGCAAGGGCAAGCAGCTTGTCCCCACCAAGGACGGCATCAATCTGGCGGTGGTTCTGCCGGAAAGCCTGACCTCTCCCGCTCTGACTGCTGAATGGGAAAACCGTCTGACCGAGATTGCCAAGGGCAATGCAGACCCGGACGAGTTCATGGCCGAAATTGAAGCGCAGGTGCGCCAGCTGGTCAAGACCTATTCCTGCATCAGTGCGGACAAGCAAAACCTGTTCCAGTCGGAACGGGTTATCATCGGCAAGTGTCCCCGGTGTGGTGAAAACGTCTACGAGGGCAAGAAAAACTTCTACTGCGGAAATCGTGGCTGTCAGTTCGTGATGTGGAAGAATGACCGCTTCTTTGAGCAGCGCAAAAAGGCGTTCACACCGAAGATCGCCGCTGCTCTGCTCAAAAACGGTAAGGCAAAGGTCAAGGGCCTCTATTCCGAAAAGACAGGCAAAACCTATGATGCAACGGTGCTTCTGGCAGATACGGGAGGCAAGTACGTCAATTACCGGGTAGAGCGCAAAGAGTAAGGCAAAAATACGAGGGCCGGTTATGGTAAGGTGAAGCATTCATTTTGCCATAACCGGCTCTCTCTATCCGTAGGATAGCAAAAAAGGAGTGTGACCAAATGAGCGAATTATTTTCCATCCAGCTGCAAAATCGGCAGCAGCAAGGCAGGGATGGCGTCTGGCTGGACCTGCCCACTACAACCGAACAGGTACAAGCGGCCCTGCGGCAAATCGGCATTTCGTCCGATAATCCGCAGGGCCTTTTCATTTCCGGCTATTTTGCCGAGGAAGAAAAGCGTTTTGCCATCCCCTACAACATGGTGCTGGCATCCAATGTGGACGAACTGAACTTTCTGGCATCACGACTGGAAACACTCTCTACCGGGGAACGCGCAGAGCTGAACGCCGCCCTGCAAGCCCCGCAGAGTGAGCTTTTCAGCATCGGGAGAATCACCGACTTTCCCGAAAACGTGGACTACTATGTGCATCTGCCGGATGTGCACGGGCCTGCCCAGCTAGGAGATTACTACCTGAATCGCTCCGGCATGGTGGATATGCCGGAAGAATGGAAAGGCGGCATCGACACGGCACAGTTTGGCCGGTATGTGGCTCAGCAGGAACAGGGTGCGTTCACCCAGTACGGCTACCTTGTCAAAAGCGGGGACGAGTGGCAGAAAGTCCACGAGGGCCAGCCTGTGCCGGAGGAATACCGGGTACTGTCCTTTCCTGCGCCGGAAGTTTTGCGAGATTCGGCCAACATCCCGCCACCTGTTCAGCCTGAAACGGAACCGCAGAAAGTTATTCCCATTATCCTAAACGGCAAGGACAGCGCGGAACGCATGAAAGAAATCACGGACCGGCTGGAAACAGGCATTCAGCAGTTGTTCGACAGCGACCGCTACAAAGCCTACCTCACCACGATGGCAAAATTCCACAATTACAGCTTCAACAACACCTTGCTGATCGCCATGCAGGGCGGACAGCTGGTGGCGGGCTTCAACAAGTGGAAAGACACGTTCCACCGCACCGTGAAAAAGGGCGAAAAAGGCATCAAAATCCTTGCTCCTGCGCCGTACAAGGTCAAGCAGAAGATGGAAAAGCTGGACGAACAGGGCAAGCCGATTCTGGACAAGGACGGCAAGCCGCTGACGGAAGAAAAAACGGTGCAGATTCCGGCCTTTAAGGTGGTTTCCGTGTTCGATGTCAGCCAGACCGAGGGCGAACCGCTGCCATCTATCGCAGTGAATGAACTGTCCGGCAGCGTGCAGGACTATCAAGATTTTTTCAAAGCGTTGGAGCAAGCTTCCCCGGTGCCCATCGGGTTTGAGGACATCGAGGGCGGGGCGCACGGTTATTTCCACCTGCTTGACAACCGCATTGCCATCCAAGAGGGCATGAGCCAGTTACAGACCATCAAGACGGCTATCCATGAAATTGCCCACGCCAAACTTCACGCCATCGACCCCACCGACCCGGAACAGACCAACCGCCCGGACAGCCGCACCCGCGAGGTGCAGGCCGAAAGCGTGGCCTATACTGTCTGCCAGCACTATGGGCTGGACACGTCTGAGTATTCGTTTGGCTATGTGGCTGGGTGGAGTTCGGGCCGGGAACTGGCGGAACTGAAAGCCTCTCTGGAAGTTATCCGCAGCACAGCCCATGAGCTGATCTCTGCACTGGACGAACATCTGGCAGAGCTGCGCCAGCAGCGGGAAGCAGACCTTTCTGCTGCACAGGAGACTGCATTTGTGCTGGACAGTGGCAACACCCTGTTCATCCAGACCTGCGATTCCGGCTATGACTACACTCTGTACGGCCCAGACAACAAGACTCTGGACGGCGGCCAGCTGGACGCACCCGGTCTGACCCTGCCGGATGCCGGGCAGGAAGCACTTAATCTGCTGGGGCAGACAGCCCCGGTGTTGGAAGTTTTGTTGGGTGACAAGCTGGCGGTGTTCCAAGAGGCGACAGAAAAAGCGAATGAAATTCCCGCACCCGTTAAAATTCCAGACCCCGCCGCAGAGCCTACGGTCACGATTCTGTGGAGTGAAAGCGACAAGCTGCAGGACGGCGAAACCATGCCGCTGTCCGTGGCAAACCGCGTCTTTGAAGAACTGGACACCGCCCAGCACACGGACCGGGAAAAGGACGGCTACACGGGCGGCTGGTACGACAAGACCGCATTCCGTATTGATTTTACCCTGAACGGCCAGCCCGACAACTACGAGGGACGGCAGGATTTTGGTGACGGAGAGGGTTCTTTGGTTCAGCATATCCAGAACTACCACGAATACTACGCCAAGGACGAGAACTGGAAAAATTTTGTTCTGCACAACAAAGGCCCGGAAGCGTGGGAACAAGACAAGGCAGAGCGGGAAATGGTGCTGACCGAGTTTATCCCGTACCTCAAACAGCATTGCAATCTTTCCGCTATGGAGCAGACGGCTACCGCCGCTTTGCGAGAGGGACAGAACATTTCGCCGGAACAGGCGGCCTATTACAACGCTGTTGTGGCCTATGTGCAGGACTGCCGCCCGCTGCTGAACCAAGGCCAGTATAACTTGCCGGAACCGCCCAAGCTGGCTGACTTTGACCAGAGCTTGCAGGATTACAAGGCACAGGTGCAGGCCGAGATCGCGCAGGAAGCGGCGGCCGCCGGAATGACCGTAGAGGAATACGCAGCGGCAGGCTTTGAAGCACCGCAGCAGGACAGCTTTTCCATCTACCAGCTGCGCAATGAAGATTCCACCCGCGATTACCGTTTTGAGCCCTACGACCGCCTGCAGGCCGCTGGCCGAACCGTGGATAAGGCAAACTATATGGAGGTGTATGCCGCGCCGCTGACTGCTGGCACCACGTTGGAGGACATCTACCGTACATTCAATGTGGACCATCCGGCAGATTTCAAGGGACACTCGCTGTCTGTTTCGGATGTGGTGGTGCTGCACCAGAATGGGCAGGACACCGCCCACTACTGCGACAGTGTGGGCTTCCAGCAGGTGCCGGAGTTCTTGCGGGAAAATCCGCTGCGTACCGCAGAACTTTCCACCGAACAAAACGAAAATATGATTGATGGCGTGCTGAACAATACGCCCTCTCTGGGCGAATTGGAGGCCAAAGCAAAAGCCGGAGAACAAATCTCTCTGACGGACCTTGCCGCCGCAGTCAAGGCCGAGGAAAAGGCACCGAAAGCCAAGAAGTCCCGCGCCGCAAAACCGAAAAAGCCATCCATCCGGGCACAGCTGGATGCCGCAAAAAAGGAGCAGAGCAAGCAAACACCGCCACGGGAAAAGACAAAGGAATTGGAGGTATAAGCCGTGCAAAAATTTGAAAATATGGATGTGATCGCTGCGCTGGAAGCCATTATGCACCAGAACACCGCATACTATCAGAGCGATTTTGCCTATGACATCAAGATGCTGCGGGAGGCCGCCCGCAGCGACCAGCCGGAAGATAAGCTGCTGTTGTGGCTGTCCCGGCCTTCTGGAACATTCTGCTTCCGGGAACGGGATGTGCTGCTCAAAGACACCCAAGCCTACAACACATGGAAATTCTGCGGCGAACAGACCCATGACAGGATTCTTGCCTATGCGGTGGAGCTGACCGGCGCGGCCAACGGAACCGTGCAAGGCAATCTGTATGAACTGGACTATCAGCAGCACTTCCAGCATATCCGGGATGCAGCCCTGCCCGTGGGTGCCAACCGTCTGATCTACGAAAGCGGGATGCGGGAGATTGGCCCGAAAGAGCATTTCGACAGCCGCCCGGACAAATATTTCGGGGAGTTCGTGCGGTATGAAATGCAGCCCCGTGACCCGGAACTTCTGCAAGCGGCCATCCGGCAGGAGCAGCGCAGTCGAGAACCGGCACGGCCCGGTGATTTCAAAGAACATCTTGCGGCACTGCACACCGGGCTGATTGAGGCCGAGGCCCAGCGCATTGCGGCAGACATGAAACGGCTGGCTGCTCCCAACAGCCCGGACAAGAATCATTTTATGGTGGAGGTATCGCCCTATTTTACCAAACTGGCATCCAGCCGGGACACGGACCAGCTGCTTGCCATGCTGCCGTATAAGTCCCTGCACCTGTCCAGCGTGAAAGACCGTTTTGGCATCTACGCGCTGGTTGGCAAAAACGAAAACCGGGACAAGGGCATCTGCAAGCCCCGCACTTCCGTCCGCAAGCAGCTTTCCGAAACAAAACAGGCCGCCAGCCCGAAAAAGGCAGCGGCCCGCAGCAAACAACATGAAATGGAGGTCTGACCATGAATTTCAGCGTGGAAGAAGAAAATTTGATCTGTATGTACCACACCTCTGACCGCCGCCGAACGATGGCGCGGATGCTGACCGCCCTGCCGGACATGGACACGGAAATGCGGCGGCTGGCAAACGGCACCATTGCAAAGTTGGAGCACATGACCGATGCTGACTTTGACGGACAGAGGTTTGATTTTACGGGTGAATAATACCGCCAGCTTAACAATGGCACATTATTTTCAGTGAAAGTAATGTGCCATCGTCAACACAGAAATAGCCGGACACGGTGGCCTTGTGGCTGCTGTGTCCGGCTATTTTCATGTATCAGTCTTTATCTTTTTTCTCGGTGGGATTTTCCGGCAGTTCGGCGGCATCTTCTACAATGTCGGTCACAAGCTGCTGGAAGTCAAACGCATTCTTTTCTGTGATAACAGGCTTGCCTGTTTCCGCTTCAAGAGCCTGCCGCGCAATGCCGGCTACCTTGCCGCCGCGTTTGGCAACCTGCTTGTTTTCTTCAAAGGTCTGCGGCTTTGCAGTCTTGGAAATATCCGTGGTAGATGCTTCCGCCAGCATGGTCAGCACAAGTTCCAAATCGGTCATGTTGTCCCGGAGATTTTCTTTTGTCAGACCTTTCAGCCGCTTGTACTGCCCCGTGGTCATGCCGGACCATGCGCGGGAGATTTCATCGGTCAGGATGGCGTACTCCTTGCCCTTTTGCACTCCGCGCTTCTTCCATTCGTCTGTCAGTTCGTTTCGGATACGGATTGCCAAAAGCCGCTGGTGAATCCATTCTTCGGAGTAGCCTTTCTTCAAATAGGTATCAAGTGCGCGGTCGATGGCCTGTTCCGGGTCGATGGTTTCCTCGATGCGTTCCTTGCCTACC
>ERZ870025.31-NODE-31-length-12758-cov-3.390505_pt1 | contig 12758 bp, 8 predicted proteins | sample MGYA00521103_ERZ870025 | MGnify/ENA primary metagenome ERZ870025 (study PRJEB32232, sample SAMN07284981) | human gut metagenome | biome: human-associated habitat; material: feces | host: Homo sapiens | place: Tanzania | collected 2014-08-12 ...
TTATTAACAAGAAAAATATTGCTTGTATTTATAAAAAGACTATCTTTGCAAATAAAATTTTTAAGTTATGGTATCTGACATAATAAAATATATTAGGAAGTTAAACAAAAAGCCTTCAGTTCAGAGTAAACTGCTAGCGCATTTCATCTCTCAAGGTGCTGCCACCATTCCAGAGATGAGCAAGGCTGTCGGAGTAAGTCTGCCGACTGCCACTAGCGCACTCAACGAACTGATGAAGGCTGGGCTGGTTACAGAGATTGGCAAGAAAGACAATTCTACTGGACGCATCCCTATGGTATACGACCTGATTCCTACCGCTGGATATTTTGTCGGAGTGAACCCAGAAATGGACTGTCTGGCTTTAGCTGCCAGCGATTTCAGCGGAAACCTAATAACAGAAAAGACAAGAGTTCCTTACGTATACGAGAATACTCCTGAGAATCTGGAAAGAGTTGGAAAAATCATCAACGACTTCATTGCTACTCTTCCTGTTTCAAAAGAAGAAATACTTCAAGTTTGCGTAAATGTAGCAGAACGCGTGAATCCTTTCGAAGGAAGAGCCTACAACATGTTCACCTTCCTGAAGGAATCACTCACAGACAAGCTCACAGAGCTGATTCAGTTGCCGGTTTGCATCGAAAACGATTCAAGAAGCATGGCTTTCGCTGAATTTGTGAAGGGACGCTGCAGAGGACTGAAAGATGTCATCTTTGTGAACGTATGCTGGGGATTAGGCATCGGAATCATCATGGGAGGTCAATTGTACTACGGTAAATCCGGATATTCGGGGGAGTTTGGTCACATGACAGCCTACAACAACAACATCATCTGCCACTGCGGCAAGATTGGATGTATTGAAACTGAAGTTTCGGGTAGAGCACTCAAGAGAAAGTTGACAGAGAAGATTCGGGAAGGCAAGACTTCCATCCTGTCTGACAAGGTGCTCAACAGAAAAGAAGACATCACGCTTCAAGATATTCTTGATGCGATAGCAAAAGAAGACGTGCTGAGCCTGGCTACCCTGCAACATATTGCAGACGAACTGGGCAAGCAATTGGCAGGAATCATCAATATCTTTAACCCTGAGATGCTGGTCATCGGAGGAGAAATGTCAGTCACTGGCGACTATCTGACGCTACCGGTCAACATGGGTATAAAAAAACATTCGCTCAACATCATGAACGAGGATTCTCAGATTGTTACCTCAGAACTGAAAGGTCTGGCTGGTATCACGGGAGCCTGTCTGATGGCAAGACACAGACTCTTGAGCGAAGAAAGAAAATAAATAATCTAGCTTATTAGACAAAACCAAAAGCATTAAAGATTTTACTAACTAACTTTTTATCAACTATTCATTTGACTGGAGTTGGGAGTAGCCGGTAAAACGGCTACTCCACAATTAAAAAACCAAATAGGCGGTGACAAGTTCATCTGAGCCAACTGCCAAAAGAATAAGATAAAAACAAAGTTTATACGAGAAGAAATAATTACTAACATAAAAAATTACAAACCTATGAACAAAAGAGCAAATTTGTATTTTGCAGCGCTATTGGGTGCCATGTCACCACTGAGCACTGTTACTGCATTGGCAGCTCAGAGCAATTCGGTTATTGCTAATGCTACCCAACAGCAAAACTCATGTACAGGTACAGTAAAGGATTCTTACGGTGAACCTGTTATCGGTGCTACCATCAGAATTGATGGTAAGACTGGTGGTACGATTACTGACCTTGACGGTAACTTTAGCCTTGCAAATGTAGCTAAGGGTGCTAAGATTACAATCACTTATGTAGGTTACAAACCACAGACTCTTACTTGGAACGGTACAGCTTTGAACGTTACCATGGAAGATGATTCCAACATGCTCGAAGAAACTGTTGTTATCGGTTACGGTACTGTAAAGAAGGCTGACTTGGCAGGTTCTGTTGCTGTCATGGAAGGCAAGAGCTTTAAGGATCAGCCTGTTGCACGTGTTGAGGATGCCCTCAACGGACGTATGTCTGGTGTGCAGGTAATGTCAAGCGGTGTTCCTGGTGGTGCAATGAAGATTCGTGTACGTGGTGCCAGCTCTGTTAACAAGAGCAACGACCCACTCTACGTAGTTGACGGTATTGTTCGCGAAACAGGTCTTGAGGGTATCAGCCCTGAGGATATCCAGAGCATCCAGGTTTTGAAGGACGCTTCTTCTACCGCTATCTATGGTGCACGTGGTGCAAATGGTGTTGTAATGGTACAGACCAAGACCGGTAAGGCTGGTGCTACTCAGGTTACTTTCGACGGTAGCTTCGGTTTCTCTAATGCTTACCATATCCCTGAAGTAATGAGCACCAAGCAGTATGCTCAGGCTTTGGTAGACCACAAGGGTGTTTCTCAGAGCGCAGTTCAGGATTATCTGAATGGCACAAAGGCTGGTATCGACTGGATGGACGAATTGCTCCAGACTGGTATTACCCAGAACTATAAGGTTTCTTTGACTCAGGGTAATGACAAGACTCAGACTTACTTCTCTGCCAACGTAATGGACCAGAAGGGTGTTATCGTTGATACCAAGTCTAGACGTTACGCTATCAAGGCTAACATGCACAACAAGATTTTCGACTGGTTGGAAATGACCACCGATATCAACCTCTCTCAGACTGACAACTCTGGTGCAGGTTTCGCCCAGAACCAGTCTAACCCTATCTGGGTTGGTTTGAACTACTCTCCTACTATGGAGATGATGGATGCAAACGGTAAGTATAATAAAGACCCATACAATAACATCCAGAACAACCCTTACGGTATTCTCCATGGTACTGAAAACGACCGTAAGCGTACCATGGTTACAGGTCACGTTGATTTGAAGTTCAATCTCCTCAAGGGCTTGACATTCACAACAACCAACGGTATCGACTACAATGATTACAAGTGGTATAGCTTTATGTCTACCAAGGTGAACGCAGCCGGTAACAATATGGGCAACAACGATGCTACCGTTACTGCTTTGCAGTCTACCAACAACTTGACTTACAACAACAAGTGGGGTGATCACAGCTTGACCGCTACAGGCGTATGGGAAGTTACCTCTAACGAGGTTCGCCGCATGGGTCTCTCCGGAACAGGTATTGCTCACGAGCAGTTGGGTTACTGGAACGTAGCAGATGCTGCTTCCAAGACTCCTAGCAACGGCTATAGCAAGTGGACCATGCTCTCTGGTGTAGCTCGTGTTATGTACAACTATGCAGACCGTTATATGTTGACGGGTACATTCCGTGCGGATGGTTCTAGCCGCTTCACCAATAAGAAGTGGGGTTACTTCCCATCAGCAGCTGCAGCTTGGACCATCTCTAACGAAAAGTTCTGGGAGCCTATCAAGAATGCAGTAGAATACATGAAGATCCGTGCAAGCTACGGTATCATCGGTAACCAGGATATTACTCCTTACTCTACATTGGGTTCTTTGGGTACAACCGGTTTCACCTACGGTACTAATCAGTCTTACACTGGTTATTGGGCAAATGGTCTTGCTACTCCTGACTTGTCATGGGAGAAGGTTCATCAGTTTGACCTCGGTGTTGACCTCGGTTTCTTCGGTAACCGTTTGAGCATCAGCTTAGACTACTTCAATAAGAAAACAAAGGATGCTCTCTTGACAACATCAGCTCCAGGTTACTTGGGTGGTACATCTTACTGGGTAAATGCCGGTGAGGTAAGCAACAAGGGTTTTGATGCAACTATCAACGCACAGATTATCCAGACCAAGGATTGGTCATGGTCATCTACCTTGAATGCCAGCTACATCAAGAACGAGGTTACCAAGTTGACAGCTGATTCTCCTATTCTTTATGGTACAAGTCCTTCTCCTGGTACTGTTGACCCATGTACCATCATCAAAGAAGGTGAAGCTATCGGAACATTCTACGGCTTCAAGTGGGCTGGTGTTGAAAAGAATGCAAAGGGTGAATATATTGATATGTATTACACTGCAGATGGTGGAACAACAGCTACTCCTGATGCTTCAAAGGATCGCTTCGTATTAGGTCGTTCAAACCCAGACTTCACATTAGGTTGGAACAATACAGTAAGTTATAAGAACTGGGACTTCAACGCCTTCTTCAATGCAGCATTCGGTGCTAAGCGTTTGAATATGGTTCGTTACGCCATGAACTCAATGGTAGGTGCATCTATGTTCGTAACCGATAAGGATTACTTCAACAACATCGGTGTTACCATGCCTACAGTAGGCGCAGAGAACAAGACATACGGAAACTCAGACAAGTGGTTGGAAAATGCTAACTATCTGCGTTGTGAGAATATCAGCATCGCTTACACATTCCCACGCAGCGTAACCAAGTTGGCAGACATCCGTCTCTCACTCTCAGCTCAGAACCTCTTCACCATCACTGGCTATAAGGGTATCGACCCAGCTGGTGCATCATTCAGTGATAATGGTGTTGACCGTGATAACGGTTTGGATATGGGTGCTTACCCTAATCCTCGTACCATCACAATGGGCGTTCGTGTAAACTTCTAACTTCAATCATCTAAAAACTGGAATAATTATGAGAACTAAAAAATTATTATATATGGGTTGTCTCATGGCAGCATCCTTGTTTACATTCTCTTCTTGTGGAGACTTCCTGGATGAGGATCCTAAGGGACAGTTGACCCCGGACAACTTCTTCAATAGCGAAGATGACCTGACAGCAAGTGTTAACGCACTGTATGACAGAATCAACCAGACACAGAGCTGGACCAACCCTATGTACCCACAGTGGCAGGGTGATGATATCACTGCTAACCCTGGTTCTAACAAGCAGGCTTGTGCTGCCCTCGATGCCTTTGCATCTGATGGTGCCAACAAGGGTGTAGTAGATGCATGGAACCAGCATTATTCAGTAATCAAGGCAGCCAACCTGATTACAGAGAGTGCAAGCAAGGCTCCTGTAGCTCAGGAAAAGATCAACGTGGCTTTGGGTAATGCTCACTTCTGGCGTGCTTACGCTTACTATTATCTGGTACGTGTATTCGGTCCTGTGCCATTGATTACCGGTACCGACGTTTCACAGTTGGAGGTTGCTCCATCTAGTGTAAAGGATGTATATGAGCTGATTGTATCAGACTTGAAGGCAGCCGTTAACGAGCTTCCTACCAAGTATGAGAAGGAACCTAGCCGTTTGTTCGGTGTGGATGTCTGGACAACAAAGCAGGCTGCACAGGCTACATTGTCAGCAGTTTACATGTCTATGGCTGGCTACCCACTCAATATGGGTACAGAGTACTACAAGCTCGCTGCTGAGCAGGCTAAGTCTGTCATCGACAACAACGGTTCTTACGGTTTCATCCTGAACCCAGAGTGGAAGGATGTTTACTCTATGGGCAACAACTACAACATGGAGACCGTGCTTGGTATCAACAACGACGCTCGTGGTTGGTGGGATCATGATTCGGAGCTTTCTTCCTGCTGCCGCTTCGAAGGTCTCGGCGATGGTGGCTGGGGTGACGCTTGGGGTGAAATCGCATTCTGGAAGAGATTCCCAGAGGGAGCTCGCAAGGATGCTATCTACGCTCCTAAGGTTACATTCCAGGATGGAAACACTATTACTAAGGCTGTAGATTGGTGGGCTCTTAAAGAAGATGGAAAGACTCCAGAGGTTGAAGCTTATCACCCAATGTTCTGTATCTTCACCGTTAACTCAGACGAGAACGGCAACATGCTCCGTCAGGCATACGATTACCTGGCTCCTAACTGGGGTGGTATGGTTAACGACCGTCGTCACAACCTGATCCGTTACTCAGAGATTCTTCTCTGGTATGCTGAGAGTGCAGCTCGCTCTGGTGGTGACTTGAACAAGGCTAAGGAGTGCCTCCGTCAGGTTCGCAGCCGTGCCGTAAACGATGTTGAGAACGTTACTTTGGGCAATGGTACTACCGTAAAGATTGCTGATATGAATGCAGAGCAGTTGGCTGAAGCTTGCTACATCGAGCACGGATGGGAAGTTGCTGGTAACTGGGTATCAATGGTTACACGTCGTTCTGACGAGCTTCGTATGAACGAACTCAAGAAGAACTTCGACTACCGTGTTGCTAATGCTCCTCTCGTAGTAGCTGAGCAGGATGGCAAAACCTATACAGCAAAGGAAAGTGTTACCGTTTCTGGTTCTTGGACAGACGATAGAATTTACTGTCCATATCCAACATCAGATGTTGAGAAGAACCCTAACTTGAAGAGATAACTTCATAGGTAATCATATATTAAGTAACATGATGCTAGTTTTTATAAAATAGAGTTCATGTAAAACATTTAGAGGGTGTGCCGAGACGGCACTCCCTCTTTTTGCAATTTCTTAATCTATATAATTTTCCATATCAGCATCAAAAAACTCAAATAGAATCAACACTAATTTTTAATTATACAATTGAAAAGTTATGGTTAACAACAATCGTAAGCAAAACAACCGCTCATTACTCGCATTGGCAGCGCTGCAAGTAATGCCGTTGTCGATCTTTGCACAGAATGCAGGAGATCGTCCTAACATCTTGTATATTATGTGTGACGACCATGCCATGCAAGCCATCAGCGCATACGGTAGCCCTATCTCCAAATTGGCACCAACACCAAATATCGACCGCCTAGCTGAAAGAGGAATGAAATTCAACGAGGCTTTCGTGGAGAACTCGCTTTCTACACCAAGCCGTGCATGTCTTATGACCGGTCTTTACAGTCACCAGAACGGACAGCGACAGCTGGCCGAGGGTATCGACTCTACCAAGACCTTCTTCTCAGAACTGCTGCAGGGGGCAGGCTATTCTACTGCCGTTGTGGGCAAGTGGCACATGTCCTGCAGTCCGAAGGGATTCGACTACTATCATGTTCTAGATGACCAGGGTCAGTACTACAACCCTACCTTCGCTTCTACCGGACAGTACGGTAACTTCAAGCAGGAGATGGGTTACGCCACCGACCTGATTACCGACCATGCCATCGAGTACCTGAACAACCGCGACAAGAACAAGCCATTCTGTCTTCTGGTTCACCATAAGGCACCACACCGCCTCTGGATGCCTAACACCAAGTATGTAAGCAAGTATGCCAACGTCAACTTCCCGTTGCCAGAGACTTTCTGGGATGATTATGAAACCCGTGGTTCTGCTGCTTCTACCCAGAAGATGTCTATCGACAAGTACATGGAGATGGTACGCGATCTGAAGGTCCCAGAAATGTACGATCCTTCTACTCCAGAGGGAAGAGATTCCTATGCTGGTCTGATGGGCGAGATGAACCGCATGACTCCAAAGCAGCGTGCCATCATCGATGCCTACTACATGCCAAGAAACCGTGAGTTCCTGAGCAAGAACCTGACTGGCAAGGAGTTGATAGAGTGGAAATACCAGAACTACATCCGCGACTACATGGCTGTGATTGCCTCTGTAGATGAGAGCGTGGGCAGACTGCTGGAATATCTCGACAAGAACAACCTCACCGACAACACCATCATTGTCTATACATCCGACCAGGGATTCTACATGGGCGAGCACGGCTGGTTCGACAAGCGATTCATGTACGAGGAGTCATTCCACACTCCGCTCATCATCAGCTATCCTAAGCACATCCAGCCAAAGAGCGAGTGCAACCAGATGGTTCAGAACATTGACTTCGCACCTACTTTCCTCGACCTGGCAGGTTTGCAGAAGCCTAAGTACATGCCTGGAACATCGCTACAGCCTCTGTTCGCCGGACAGCCTGTGAAGAAGTGGCGCAAGAGCTTATACTATCACTACTACGACTATCCTACATATCATCTTGTACGCAAGCACGATGGTGTTCGCACCGAACGCTACAAGCTGATTCACTTCTATGGCAAGGGTGGAGAAAGAGCTGTGGTAGAAAATAAGTATCAGAGACAACCAGGCACAAGAGAGAACAACTGCTTCAATGCCCTGAAGTCTATCAACTACTTCACCAATGATGCAGACATCGACTACTGGGAGTTGTACGACATCCAGGCAGACCCTAACGAGCTGCACAATATCTACGGCAAGCCTGGCACTCAGAAGATTGAGAAGGAACTGAAGAAGTTGCTCGCTAACTACCGCAAGAATTTGAAGGTAGACGAATAAGAAATCTAAGATTACAGATTTATGAATAGAACTAGCAAAACAATATGGCTCACAGGGGTAGGTATGATTTGCCTACCTACCCTTGCTGGAGCTAAACAGAACGTACAACAGCCGAATATCCTCTTTATCCTCTGCGATGATATGGGATATGGTGATTTGGCTTGCTACGGTCAGCCATACATCCATACCCCCAATATCGACCAGATGGCTAGAGAGGGAATGAGATTCACCCAGGCATACGCCGGTTCGCCGGTTTCAGCCCCTTCGCGTGCTACCATCATGACCGGTCAGCATTCCGGCCACACCCACGTAAGAGGCAACAAGGAATACTGGAGAAACGTGCCGATGGTAAAGTATGGAGTAAACGAGGACTTTTCTGTGGTTGGTCAAGAACCTTACGACCCGCAGCATAAGATTCTTCCAGAAATGCTCAAGGACAAGGGCTACCGCACCGGTGTCTTCGGAAAATGGGCAGGCGGATACGAAGGTTCTGCCTCTACTCCCGACAAGCGTGGCGTAGATGAATTCTACGGCTACATCTGTCAGTTCCAGGCACATCTTTATTATCCCAACTTCCTGAACCGCTACAGCAAATCGTTGGGTGATACGGCTGTGGTAAGAGAAATCATGGAGCAGAATATCCAATACCCGATGTTTGGCAAAAACTATTTCAAACGCAAGCAGTATTCTGCCCGCATCATCCACGACAAGGCTTTGGAGTGGATTGACAAGCAGGATAATAAGCATCCTTTCGTAGGATTCCTTACCTATACCCTACCTCACGCAGAGTTGGCTCAACCAGAAGATTCCATTTTAGAGAACTATCAGAAGAAATTCTTCGAGGACAAGACTTGGGGAGGATGGGAAGACTCAAGATACAACGCCGTGGTTCATACCCACGCACAGTTTGCCGGAATGATTACCCGTCTTGACCAGTATGTAGGCGAAATCTTCGCCAAACTGAAGGAGAAGGGCCTCGACAAGAACACCGTGGTCATCTTTACCTCGGACAACGGTCCTCACGAGGAAGGCGGCGCCGATCCAAAATTCTTCGGTCGCGACGGCAAGTTGAAGGGCTTGAAGCGCCAGTGCTACGAGGGCGGCATCCGAATCCCATTCATCGCCTGGTGGCCAGAGCACATCAAGGCAGGCAGCGTAAACGACACCCAGTTTGCCTTCTACGACCTGATGCCAACCTTCTGCGACCTTGCCGGAATCAAGAACTTTGCCAAGCGCTACACCAACAGGAAGTTGGCTGGTGACGGCTTCGACGGTATTTCCATCGCTCCTACCCTTCTGGGCAAGGATGCCGAGCAGAAACACCACGAATACCTCTATTGGGAATTTCATGAGACCGACCAGATTGGCGTGAGAAAGGGCGACTGGAAGATGGTAGTGGTAAAGGGCGAGCCACGTCTCTACAACCTGGCATCGGATATCCACGAAGACCATAATGTAGCGGCAGAGCATCCTGAAATCGTAAAGGAACTCCTGGCTGCCATCCAGAAGGAGCACAGAGACAGCAAGGACTTCAAGATAACGCTGCCAGAGTTTTAAGGAAAATGACTCAGATCAAGTTCTGATTCCATCTCCTATTTTTGCGAGATTCCAACCGATTTCTAAAAAGAAAAAATATGATGAACGACAACATAGCAACCCCATTTGCCAAGCCACTGTATGTGATGCTGAAGCCGGCAGGCGCCCATTGCAACCTGGCTTGCAAATACTGTTATTATCTGGAAAAGAACAATCTTTACCAGAACTCCCACCGACATCTGATGAGCGATGATATGCTGGAGCAATTCACCCGAGAGTACATCGAGGCACAAACCATGCCCCAGGTGCTTTTCACCTGGCACGGAGGCGAGCCGCTGATGCGCTCCATCGACTTCTACAAGAAAGCACTGGCACTTCAGAAGAAGTACGCCCACGGCAAACAGATAGATAACGTAATCCAGACCAACGGCACACTCCTCACCGACGAATGGTGCGAATTCTTTGCCAAGAACCATTGGCTGGTAGGCATTTCCATCGACGGCCCCCAGGAATATCACGACCACTATCGCGTGACTCCTGCCGGAAAGCCTTCCTGGGAAAAGGTGATGCAGGGTATCAGCCTGCTGAAGAAGCATCGGGTGGAATGGAATGCTATGGCAGTGGTCAATGCCTACAACGCTGAACATCCGCTGGAGTTCTATCATTTCTTCAGAGACAACGGTTGCCAGTACTTGCAGTTTACCCCTATCGTGGAGCGACTGACGGAACATGAAGACGGTCGCACCCTGGCAAGTCTTGCCGACGACAGGGAGATTCCGCTTGCAGATGCTTCCGTTACCCCGCAACAGTGGGGCAACTTCCTCTGCACCATCTTCGACGACTGGGTGCGCCACGATGTGGGTAAGACCTTTGTGGAAATCTTCGACTGCACACTTGCCAACTGGATGGGGGTGCTGCCAGGCATCTGCGCCTACTCCAAGGAGTGCGGTCATGCAGGCGTGATGGAACACAATGGCGATGTATATTCCTGCGACCACTTTGTCTTTCCTGAATACAAACTGGGAAACATCAGGGAGCAGTCTCTCATCGACATGCTTTATGGCGAAAAGCAGCAGGCTTTCAGCCGGTTGAAGCATACTTCGCTACCTCGCCAGTGCAAGGAGTGCGACATGGAGTTCGCCTGCCATGGCGAATGCCCAAAGAACCGGTTTGAGAAGGATAAGTATGGAGAGCCGGGCCTGAACTATCTCTGCCAGGGATACTATCAGTACTATACGCATGTGGCTCCCTACATGGACTTCATGAAACGGGAACTCCTCGCCCAGCGTCCGCCTGCCAACATTATGAATGTTTTAAAAAATAACTAACGATTATCGAAATGAACAAAACTTATATGACTATCGCCCTGATGTCGCCCATGGTTTGCACGGCAGCCATGGGTGCTAAGAAGGCGAAAGCCAACAATCAGCAGAAACCTAACGTCATCATCATCCTCGCCGATGACCTCGGCTACGGCGACCTGGGATGTTATGGTGCCAAGAACGTAGAGACTCCTAACGTAGACAAACTGGCCAAGCAGGGTATTCGCTTCACCGATGCCCACGCCATCGCTTCCACCAGTACCCCATCCCGCTACTCCCTGCTCACGGGTGAGTATGCATGGCGCCGACCAGGTACCGACGTAGCACCGGGCGATGCGGGAATGATTATCCAGCCTACCCAGTTTACCATGGCTGATATGTTCAAGAGCGTAGGCTATTCTACCTGTGCCATCGGTAAGTGGCACTTGGGCTTGGGTGCAGAAACAGGCAAGCAAGACTGGAATGCCCCATTACCGGCAGCCCTTGCCGACATCGGTTTTGACCATCACTACATCATGGCAGCCACAGCCGACCGTGTGCCTTGTGTATTCATCGAAGACGGCATGGTAGCTAACTACGATCCGTCGGCTCCTATCGAGGTAAGCTATTTCAAGAACTTCACTGGCGAACCTACCGGAAAGGACAATCCTGAGTTGTGCTATAATATGAAGTCGAGTCACGGCCACAATATGTCTATCGTGAACGGCATCGGTAGAATCGGTTATATGAAGGGTGGCGGTAAGGCATTGTGGAAAGACGAGAACATCGCCGACTCCATCACTACCCACGCCATCGACTTCATCAAGAAAAACAGCGATCATCCTTTCTTCCTCTATTTTGCCACCAACGATGTCCACGTGCCTCGTTTCCCACACCAGCGTTTCCGTGGAAAGAGCAGCATGGGTATGCGTGGAGACGCCATTGTGCAGTTCGACTGGTCTGTAGGTAAGATCATGGAGACATTGGATAAACTTGGAATTGCAGAGAATACTATCGTTTTGTTGACTAGTGATAATGGCCCTGTTGTAGATGACGGTTATCAAGATCAGGCAGAAGAGCTTTTGAATGGTCATAAGCCTGCAGGTCCTTGGCGTGGTAACAAATACAGTGCTTTCGAAGGTGGTACGGCTATTCCTGTTATCGTTCGTTGGCCAATGTCGGTAAAACCAAATCAGACTTCAGATGTTCTCATGTCACAGATTGACTTCATGGCATCCTTTGGTAATCTGATTGGTGCAACCTTCCCTAAAGGCAGTGCACCCGACAGCAAGAACCATCTTGGAAATCTGCTCGGCAACGACAACACCCATCGTCCATGGGTTGCAGAAATGTCAAACAATCATGTAATTTCTATCCGTACAAAAGAATGGAAATACATAGAACCAAATGATGGCTCTAAGATGATAAAATGGGGTCCAAAGATTGAGACCGGCAACGATCCTAATCCTCAACTCTATCGAATCTCAGACAATCTCTACGAACAAGACAATGTAGCAGAAGCAAATCCTAAAGTTGTTTTCGAAATGCAAAATATATTGAGAAGAGTAAAATAATAGAAAATACAGCGAATATCACAAAGACAATCCACACTATCCAATCAGAACCTGTTGCTAAATCTACTAATTTCATTTATAAGCACCTCCTTAAATTCCGTTTTTCTTAATTCGATAAACTGAAATTTATAACAGTCCTTCTGCTTTTGCCCGAATCGCATAAAACTCTTGGAATGTATCTGATTCTTCCATTATTGTTTTTTCCATGATTTTTAATCTCCGTTTAACAACTCGCCTATCCAATACA
>ERZ870025.36-NODE-36-length-12194-cov-4.723116_pt1 | contig 12194 bp, 9 predicted proteins | sample MGYA00521103_ERZ870025 | MGnify/ENA primary metagenome ERZ870025 (study PRJEB32232, sample SAMN07284981) | human gut metagenome | biome: human-associated habitat; material: feces | host: Homo sapiens | place: Tanzania | collected 2014-08-12 ...
ACAATAACTTAAACAAAATTAGCCACGAGCATTAATTAATACGCTCGTGGCTGTTGATTCTCACATAATTATTATAATTACGTTTCTTACTTTATATGAACAATGCGCTTCATATCTTAATTATTCATAGCTCTTCTCATGCTATTCACTTTAGCATTAGCTGTTCCATTAAGAGGCTGATATATAATCATTTTATCATTAGGCTTATAGATTATACCCAATGTTGATTCCTCAAGTGTTGCACCATTTATCCAAGCATACTGACTACCATCTGCTGATGTACCTTTTTCAAATACAACATACTTTTCATTGAAAGAGTTCAAAACAACATCTGTAGAAATTGCTTCATTAATAGTAGTCAAAACTATTGAACACTTCTTTGTGGTTGAGTCTATTCTAAATGCAGCTAAATTTATATAATCAGTATACACTCCATAATACATCGTTCCCTCTTCGTCTGAAAAAGGATTACCATACTTATTGACTATCTGATCACGAGTTAATCCTAAGCATTGATAATACAGGCCGAATTTGTTCACGATATGTGCTGTTTGGAAGAAATGCTTTGTTTCATTGAAATACACGACTTTCTTCTTTTTATCATAAGTCACAATAGCTTTTGAAGCATCCTTATCCTTTAAAGTGGAATAAATAGCTTTCGATTCATCCTCCTCTATGCTATAATAATGAGAATTCATGTATGCCAAGACAGCCGCCTCTGGTACAGATTCATTCAACACAAGCTGGATTTCATCAACAAGTCCATCCTCTGGACACAAAAACACATATGTAGCATTAATAATATCATGATGTGTATGCTTAAACCCAAAAGAATATCCATCTTCTCCTGTATATAATGGGTCTCCTAAAACAGAAAGAGTGGAAATCATAGTTGAATAATCTTGGCTTATAACACCTACATAATCATACCACAAGTCTTTGCAATCATCTCCAACAACAACTTTTACCCAAACATTGCCTTGATTAGTCTGAACTTTGATATAAGCAGTACCTTTTTCTCCTTCTGCTTTTATCACTCCATCACTATTTACAGTTGCCAAACGAGGGTTTGTGCTTACATAAGAAGAAACAACATAGTCAGGGTATTCTACGGCAAACTTGATATTTGCAGTATTACCAACCTCCAACTTATAGGTCTCAACTATCTTCTCATAAGTATGCTCACCATTTTCGTTAGAAGAAATAGTCATATTAAAATCTGCAAGATTCTTAACTTTCCAGTCATTAAACTGATTTTGTCCCATAAAGACATAACGCCAACTTAATTTAGAATTGGCTTTATCATACTCCCATCGACCTTCTGTCTCACCACTTTTTAGTACATAATTATATTTATTATAAAAAGTACCATCTGCAGAATAACGGCATTCTTCATTTTTCGCTTCGTTATACCAGTTACCAACTACGGAATTTGTTGTTTCTGGCGAAATTCCCGTTTGATGATCACTCTTTTCCTCGCTACACGCTGTGAATACGAGGGATATCGCTATTGCGATAAAATACAAAACTTTTTTCATGCGTTTATTTTATAATGTTACTATCCAATCATTTGGTTTAATTTATTACCGGTTTTCCTGAGACTTTTCCTGGGCTTTTATTTAAACGTCCATCCATGATCTTTTTTTGTATATCGGCAGGTGGATTTACATCTCTTTCATCATTTAAACCATTGATAATATTGTCATCAGAAATTCTTTCACCATTTCTTATCTGATGTTCTAATCTGTCTATGACCTTCTTACTTTCCTTCAAATAAATATACTTTATGTCATATTTAGAAGTATCTTCCTTACAAATAACTTTAACCATCGCTCTTTCAATACCCTTACCAGCAACTTTCTTATCAGACTTTAAAGAGATTCGCGAAGTTTTTACATTAACTTTAATTATTTTAGGATCATACTTCAATATATAATGACGATAAATTCCTTCAACTTTGAATTCTATCGTTTTACCATACTCCAATGTATCTTTTTCAAGTTGTAATTTGATAGAATATTCAGGTTGAGCAGGAGTATCCTTCTTGAAGATTTTTGAGCCAGCAAAAAACAACATCCCCAAAAGAAAAAACAGGAGCAGACAAACGAAAATGTTCAACGGAGTAAACCATCGATTTAACTGCGGCTCCTTTTCCGAACTTCCAGTCTCTTGAGATTCATCTATATCACAGACTTGAAACAAGGTGATTGTGATATTATCACTACCACCATGATTTAATGCGGCTTCTGTTAGTTGTTCTTTGCACAACTGCAGATTATCTTTAGAATCTTCTATAATTCCACCTATTTCTTCATCTTTACAAACACCACATAGTCCGTCTGAGCATAACAAGATGACTTCTCCCTTGACTAAATCATACTCTGCGACATCAGCTTTAGCCTTTTGAGAGTTATCACCTAAGCTACGAGTAATGATATTGCTATTAGGATGAATCATTGCCTCAGTGTCAGTTAACTTACCTGCATCAACCAACTGTTGTACATAAGAATGATCTTTTGACATTCTTCCTATACCTTTTTTCGACACAAAAGAATAAGCTCTACTATCTCCAAGCCATGCAACGTAAAGTTTCTGGGAAATCGCCCATGCTATAACAATGGTCGATCCCATTCCTTCCGTCTCTGGATTTTTCAAACTATATTCTTTCACTCTAACATCAGCCTCAAAAATTATTTTCTTAAGATAATCTTTAATCGAAGATGCTTTATTTACTACACCAGTTGGTATATTCTCAGAAGCCAACATTTCCTGTACAGTTTCTATGGCAATCGCACTAGCCACTTCACCTGCATTTTGCCCACCCATGCCGTCTGCAACAACCATCACGCATCCCAACTTACCTAATTGGACAGCCTGCTGATAATCAGCAGGAACTATCCAATTATTACTTGTCAAGTCAGGACAAACCGTAAAGTTATCTTCATTATTCTCACGCAAACCAATATTGGTTCCCGCAAATAGCTTAAATGAAACCATAATTCAAGTTATTTTTCAGAAGCCGTTTTAGTCGACTTCTTTCCTTTTGTTATATTCTGTTTCTTATTTGACTTATCTGAACCTTTTGCGTTACTAGGGGTCAATCCTGGCTCTTTAGTCACCTCTACAGGTCCTGCCATTTTATCCGTCAGCAATTGGAGTGCCCATTTTGCCTTACCTACTTTTACCGCAACACCAGCTAGCCAAAACTGAACTCGTCCACGCCCTTCATATTTTGGAATAACAAACAAACCGCCAATAACTTTTTCAACCTCTTTAGGAGTAACTTCCTGCAAAGTACTATCAGCCTTCACATCCACAACAAAAGTATTCTGTCGAAGATTTACAACCATAGCACTATCCTGAATATCCGACGAAGCGTATGCCCATAACATATATCCAGTTTTCTTACCTAGAGTTATATCCTCACTAAGTCCAAAGTCACTCATTTTGTCTTGATGCTTCCAAAGACTCTTACTAGCGTTTACGGGTTGAAGAAATTCAGTTCCTATCTCTAACTCCACAGGCTTATAGACACTATCTTTCAACGCACGTTGATAACACCAGAAATAATCCGGTTTGTATTTCTTATCAACATTTACTCTTTCATAATCAGCGTCATTTCGCCATGGCTCTATAGCATGACCAGAAACATATAGGCCACCAGCTACCTTTATAGCTAAAGTGTATGTTTCGCCATAAAAAGACTTACCATCCTTGCCATAAGTTTCACCATTACGCTCTAATCGATATTGCTGACGGATAATGGAAAGCTCAGAAATTAAAGCATCTATTGTTAAATTAATACTTTCTCCTTTAAAGGAACTACCGTTTAACAAATCAGCAATACTGATTTGAGCTAGTGCATTCATACTCAATAATGCATATAAGCATATCAACAATAATCTTCTCATAATTTTATCTTAAATTATACATAGGCACAAGATGATTATAAACATCAGAATGAATATCACCTCGGCTAACAATACCTATCGCATAAATATTACCATTCATAATAGCAAAAACAGGTCCACCAGAATTACCATGATCAATACCTTGATTAACCATTATACATCTTCCATCATTAAGTCCTGATCTAGCTACACTTAAACGATTATATATTGGATCGACTATCTTTTTACCATCAGCAATACCTAAACTCCGAGGAAATCCCAACAAATGAACCGTTTGACCACCTTTAAGATTAGAAGACAGGGAAGCCCCATTAATAATGGATCCTTTAGATGAGGTTCTTGCATACGCCCAATCATTTCCTAATGATGCTGTTGTTCCAAAAGCAACACCTCCTTCCAATTCAATCTGTTCACCGTTTATTTCAACATTCATAGTATAAGGAGAATCATAAGAACGGTTGATAGCAAAATTTGCATCAGTAAAGTTCAATTGCTTTCCATCTTGATTAATTGCAATGATTTTTGAAAAGATCTTTACTTCTTCGAACGTTTTAGAAAGACCATATGCTCTTTGTAATTCTTTCAGATCAAACATCCAAGGCTCAACACAATGACGAGCTGTAACAAATCGCCCATCATTCAACAAGAATCCTGTACCCTGGCTTTTTGAAATAAGTTGTGTCTCTTGACCTGCACTCAAATAAACCTGCGTAATAACAGCATAAACAGACGGTTTAACTCTGTCAATAAAATTAACAGTTTCAGTTTCTGGTCGAACTATAATCGTCTTGCCTCTTCCACCTGTTTTTGCAGAAATTCTTTTTGCCATATCAGTACTATCCTTTACCCATTTATCATGAGCATCTGCCACCAATTTCTTCTGCGCTTCTACATCTTTTAAAAGACTGGATATAGCTTTACCTTGCTTTCCAATTAGCTCTCCTTGGTCATAAATAACAAAACCAGCAATAACAGCAAATATTACGAGAAAGGCTGTCAATCCGAGAATCGCCGTCTTATAAGGACGCAACGCCTGCTTGCGGAACAATTCCAATCGTTCCGTCATTTTGATACTAGAAACAAGACTTTGTTTTCCTGCAGGAACAATAAAGCCCATTCTTGGACCATCGGTAGAGAGTTGAATCTCATCACCATTTTCCAAGTACCATTCAGAAGAAATTGTTCTACCATTGAGGAAGGTAGAGTTTGTTTGTGACAACTGCACTAACTTCCATCTATCTCCTTCCTTGATAATAGCAGCATGACGACGACTAACGGTTGGGAAAGTCTCATCATCAAAACGAACCTGACAATTACCATCACGACCCAATTCTACCTGGTCAATGATAATTTTCTGAGATTCACCAGCCTTATGATACTTTGAAGCATCTTTATGCTCCAAAATAAAATAACGACGACCATTACCATTAAACAAAGCGCCAACACCTGCTCCAACAGAGCCACGCAATGTTCTCTTATATTTCACTGTCTTTCTTTCCATTTTTAATTATTTTTTTATTCAACTTTTATTTTATATTCACCAGCTGTTATAATGTCACCAGTAAAGACTTTGAGTCCTTCTCGTGGCACAGGAGAAGTATTAAGATACGTACCATTAGTAGAAAAAACCCAACGGCGTTCATTCTTTATCCATTGTCCATCTCTAATGAGCCAATACGAGCCGTCTGCAGCTATTTCTAAAGTGAAGTGGTATCTTGACACATAAGTACTATAACTTTCTGGAAGCACTATATCATTATCTACTTCACGTCCAACATGCAACATACGACAACGCCCTTTCAAAAGAGAATTGAGATGATATTGTTGACCTAGATTTTCACCTTGTGAAATAACCAGTCTTGTCAAACAAGATTTCCTCGACAGATGATCATTTGCATGAAGATTGCTAAAGGAGTTCACCAATACCTTCATATCCTGCAAAACCTCTACAGCACTATGATAACGCTCCTTAGGATTTGGTTCTAGACATTTTTCTATGATACAGAACCATTTTCTAGCCTCAGATATATTCTGAAGGGCCTCACGATTCCATTTACCACGTTTAGCACATTCCATATAATGAGGGAAATCCTCTACATTTTCAACGTTGCCAAAAGGAAAAGAGCCATCAGTCAACACCTCGTACATCATAACCCCAAATGACCAAAGATCTACAGAAGGAAGATAAGTTATACCTCCACCCATCTTATAATAGATTTCCGGTGACATATAGAGAGGAGTACCAAACGTTTGCTTGGGTTTATTTTTCCACCATCCCACTTCAGACATTCGTCTAGCCTTCTCCATTTCTCCGACTACACCAAAATCAGTAAGAGCAGCCTTGCCATTCTGGCGCAGCAACACATTTTCCGGCTTTAAATCCCTATGTACCTTTCCATTACTATGTAAGACATGAAGCCCTTCAAGAATATCATGCGCAAAATAAGGCAAACGTGTTATATCTTTATCCATAAACTTCGACAAATCTCCTTGCGGACAATATTCCATAAGGATATATGGGTTTCCTTGAACGACACCAAAATCAAGACTATGCACAAGGTATTCACTTGAAATACGCATCACTTTATACTCTTGTTCAAATCGCTTAATAAGGCCTTCGTGCAAATCTCCCATAATCTCCCATAGGCGTAGTAGCTTCAAAGCAAAGGTGCTACCTTCTGAATCAGTAACCTTATAGACATCTCCATATGAGCCGCTGCCAATTTTGCTGATGACACGATACTTGCCATCAAACAAATCTCCTATATTTATAACTAAATGGTATGCGACCATAATCTTCTATTCTATTAAAGATCAAAACGATAAAGCTGGTTACCTAAAAGAATTAAGTTTCCGCTCTTTAATTCGATACTTTGAGAAGCCTGAACAAATGTTGTTTGATATTCACTTGAATCAACAATTCCCCACTTACCATCCTTGAAGCAAACTTTTGCTTGTTCCAAAGATGTTATTGTAGAGTTTTTAGGATCTGTGTTATTTCTATTCAAACAAATTTCGTTTCCTTCAAAACTCAAAGTTTCTCCCTCAGGAAGCCCTGTTTCTTCAGAAATAGGAGTCAAAGTAAATTTACCTTCCTTTTCTCCCTTTCTTTGAGGACGCATGGTCATACGAACATCTGATACTTTCGCAGAATCATCTGCCTTAGAACCTTCCTTCACATCAACAGAATATCCACAATTGGCACATGCACCATCTTCCATATCAAATCCACATTCTGGGCATTTGTTACTTACAGAAGCCACACCTGCTGATTTTGAGGCATGCAAATCAGATTCACGCAAGGTCTTCTTTGGATCAAAGTTCTCATTTACCTGACGATTCGTAGGACGCTCATGATTATTAGACGCAGACTGTTTTGCATTTGATTGCTGTTCTGACTCATTTGCCATTAAAGGCTTATTGCATTTTTCGCAATTTTTCTTTCCCTGGGGATTATCATAACCACAAAATTGACATCTCATAATTATTTCTTTAATTTTAAATATCTTAATGTATAACCTAACTTAAACTCCAATGTATGAATACGATGCTTATAACCTTTCATCGTAACATCGCTATTATTCAATACAGTCCACCGCTCGTTCTCCCAATAGTTCTTGTTCGCCATATTAGTAAGCATATAAGTATATGACAATCCAAATGACAAACCTGCCCACTCGTAAGCAGTACCGAGACGTAATCCACAATTGAACTTCTTCAAAGGAGAAGACTGGAAATTGTCTTGATGGGGAACAGTTGCATCATTACCCGTTGTGTGTATCTCTTCCCAATATACACATGGCTGATAAAGATTGAACTCGGTATTTACTGCTGTATGGCGCGGATGATTAGAATTATCAACACGTTGATGATTTGAATCAAACACATGCATAGTCTCACAGTTGGTATTTCCTGAGAGTTTCATCTTAGCAGAAAGACCAAAATTCAACACAGGACCTACATTGATTTGCACATGACTCATTTCATTTACCTTAAAACGATAAGATCCTAAAATAGGAACCTCAATCATGGTATGGGTATAATCCTCTGTATATGAATTCTGCACATCACCCTTCATATATTGGTATTCTTTATAAGGAATGATATACGTTGTATTCTGTCCAAAAGTATTTTTATACTTCACCTGGGTAAAGTTTACACCAGCCATCAAGAAGATATTCTTATACAAGCGCATATCAGCAAATACGCCAAAACTATAACCGATTGCTGACTTATAAGAAGCATTTTCTGCACTGGTTCCCAAACCATAATCCAAAACAGAGCCAACATAATCACCACCTGCAGAAGTTGCTATTGACGGCAAATAATAACTTGCACTGAAACCTATTGACAAGTTACGTCCACCTACCAATTTTGAATTCGGGAAAATCAAGTCTTGTGCTTGGCGTGGCAACTGAGTAACCATCACACCGGCAACCTGTCTATCAGTTTTAATTTGCACACTACCATTTCTTGGTTCTCCATTTGGCAAATTCTTTGCACATTCAATACGAATACTATCCTTACCAACTCGCTGTACATTCATCCATGTAGGATAATCTCCAACGAACCAATTTGCAGCATCTGTATATACCTTCATATAGTGTACATCGCCCTCAGAATCCATAATCAAATTATTTTGAGAAAGCGTAAGATGCTCTTCTCCTGCACCCTGATATATCTTAACAACCACTGTGTTAGATGGCGTTACAATCACGATATCATCAGTACGCTCCAAAACACGATCATTAGGAGAAACAACTATGCGAAGTGTATTGTCTGATTGCTTTTCAATCTTACACCAAGCTGGAGCAGAAGAAACTTTCCAGTTGGCATTAGACTCAACAGAAATCTTATCCTCTGTACCCTTTGCTGGGAAAGAAAGACTCTTTGCATCAACTTCCAAATATTCAGGACGTGCTTCCTGCACCACTCTAATAGTTTTGTACAAAGAACCCATCTTAACCGTTAAATTCGCAACCTTTTCTCGTGTACTATTATTTACTTCACGACACTGAACAATAACATTCTTTGAATCGTAAGCATTTGTATTACACCACTTTGTTATTCCATCTATTTTCCATTTACCATTGGCTTTTACTAAAACTCTCTGGTCACCTCCCTGATAAGGTATTTTTATCTCTTGCTGCGAAAGTTCCAAAACTGGCAAACGATTACGACAGAACTTAATCCATTTGTTACAGTCTGCTCTAAGGTTACCATCACATGCCATAGCTCTCTGATAATAACCAATAGCATCAACATAACTCTTGTTATTCTTCAACGCAGTTGCACGCTGATAAAGTTCTGCACAATTTTGCGCTTGTGCTTGCAGTGCAAAGGTAAACATACCCATTACTGCAAAAAAAGATGTTCTAAATAATTTCATATGAATTTCATTATTAATTAATACTTTTCTTTACTTATTTGGAGATGAAACAAATTTTTGAAGCACCTTGCACCTTTTTCCAAAAGTACTTGCAGCGGATTCCGCTCCAATATTCGCATACTCAACTCCTCTATCATATAGATATTTATAAGTTTCATTGATCGTCTCTTGCGAACTTCCCCATATTGCAATCGCTTCTTGACGAACCGAATCTGTAACATTCAACTTAATAGCACTACTATATTTTTGGGCAGCCAAACAGAGTTTCCGTTCACTTCTTTTATCTATTTTCTTACTTCTTTCCTTTTTAATTATTCTCTCAGCTTCTTTCACTTCTGCCAGCAAAATGCTATCATTAGGATTTGTTCTTACAGTTAGCTTATGCGAAGAAACAGGCACATTCTCACTTCCTTTTTTCGGTATCAAATACCAACTTCCAAATCCTAAGACTGTTACTACCAAAACACCAATCAACATTTTTTTTGGAAGTTTTCTAGTCCCATGGCTAATACCATTTTGATGTTCTGCCACAATTTTTATAATTTCTTCTGCATTTGGTCTATCCCAAGGCTCTATAGCCAGACAGCGCAAAATCAATTCTTTCAGATCTTTCGAAATATTGTCCTTCATCTTAGGAACTGTTCCCTTCTCTGAATTTTGTGTAAGTCCACCATATTCACCAAATGGTACATACCCCATCAATAATTCATATAAAGTAGCTCCAAATGCCCAAATATCTCGAGAAATCACATTAATTGGATTTGCTTTCAAACATTCGTACGACATATAGGCAATCGTTCCATCCTTAGCACTTTCATCAGAACTATGGCTCCTACGCATTGTTTTACGCAATCCTGTACTGATGCCAAAGTCAGTTATCATCATCTGACCATCAGCATTGATCAATACATTGCCAGGTTTTATATCCTGATGTATAATATTGTGCTTATGAATGTAAGCCAATCCTGCAGCAACCTGTCCTGCAAAGTCCCAAAGTTCATCCTCTCCTATCTTACCAACATACTGAGCAGCAGATCCCTTCTCACAATATGGCAATACGATATACGGACAACCTTGAAAGATATCAAAACTAAAAGGCTTCAAAATGTTTGTATGATTCAAATTGCATACCAATGAGAATTCCTTACGAAACATCGTTATGCCTTCAGCATCCATCTCCTGTACAGAAGAATATACTTTCAGGGCAACTTTCACCTGGGAACGCAAGTCTGTAGCTAACCAAACTTCCGAGAAACCACCACCACCTATCTTCTCTATCAGTTGATAATGATTGTCCAAAGGTGTTTCTGTTGCTTTCAATTGAAACAAATTTATCATTTTATTTCTTTTTTATCAGTTTAGGTAACTTTAAACGAAAAGTAACCCATATTAAAAAAAAATTATTCAAATTCTAAAAAATCACTTGGCACATACGCTGTTGCCATTGTACCTACCCCGTCTATTATAATTCCTACTCTTTGCTGCCGTTTGTATTTCGCAACCCGTCCTATCACACCTTTAAAAGGTCCTTGTTTCACTCTTACAAGTCTACCATCTTCAAATTTCTGAATGTTATCTGAAGAAAAAACTATATTATCAGAGTCAGAAGCACAGATAATCATCAGACTCTCCATTTGACGATTGGGAACAATCATTGGAGTCTTCTCTGTTTTATGATTAATAAAAAAATAACGGTAATAAAATCTTAGAAATGGAAGATTAATATTATCATAGACATAGGTTTTTATTTCTTCTTCTGTTCCAAATACAAAAAATAAATTTGGAATACGTGATTCTTTTACTTGCACTCTCCTTCCTTTTATTTCCTTTATGACTCTTACCGTCGGATAAAAAGCTTTCACGTTTTTTGAAACCAAATAATCGTAGGCCTTCTTTTCTTGTCCATATGTAGCTCTAAGTACATACCAATGAGGAATATTTTTTGTTTTCTGTTGAGCACTTTGGGTGGACACCCCTGTATGTGAATTCTTTGCAACCAAACGGCTCAGAACTTCGGGGAGGGCCTCGGAGGTAAGTCCGATGCGTGGAGGGATAGAGCCACCTCCATTTTTGTTTTTTTCAACCTTCATTACTCTAAAAATGCTTTTTACAAAAACATTTCTCTCTGGTTTGTTTCATTTTTACTAAGTTTAAGGCTAAACCTAGTTCTTAGATTATCATATACAAAAAAGCGTGAACCGTCCGTTGTCCGATCCACACTCTGAGGCCGTGAGAATTGCCCTATACTGCTGAACGAACAACAGTATAGCCCACGCCGATATGAATAGTTCTCCCAAAGCCAGCAATAGCTTCACGGATAAACATAATCACACCTGGAGCATCTACTGCTGCTAAGTCCGAGGCAGTACATTTTCTTGAAATTTCTCACGTTTCAGAGTGTCTGCTGAACATAGCGTTGTAAACGCTTTCTTAATATGTCTTTTAGCTCTCTCTTCCCACCCAATGCCCGCTTCATGCTTATAGCCCTATATCGAGCTGATGGCACTCTGCCCGGCGTGGGCTGTCTCTACTTCTCATTATCAAGTTCTTACAGCATATCTTATATGCTTTACAGTCCTTAGAAAGTATTAAGACTCAAGAGCTATTGCAAATTTAGTAATTATTTTCTAAATCACAATCATTTTCTTAAAAAAACTTTTGTATTTAACTTTCATTTACAGTTAAAAGTCTTTTCTACCATTAATATTGAACTCTATATACATATAAAAGTAGGAGTCATTTACTATCACTAATTTGTGAAATTATCAACATAAAATTTTCCGTTGAAAAGCATCCCAATATAAACAAAAAAATGTATTTAATATTATCATCTACCATCCCATTTGCCTTTTACCCTTCACCTTAACTAAATTAAAACCTGGTTAAATGAGAAT
>ERZ870025.38-NODE-38-length-11975-cov-4.420071_pt1 | contig 11975 bp, 8 predicted proteins | sample MGYA00521103_ERZ870025 | MGnify/ENA primary metagenome ERZ870025 (study PRJEB32232, sample SAMN07284981) | human gut metagenome | biome: human-associated habitat; material: feces | host: Homo sapiens | place: Tanzania | collected 2014-08-12 ...
GATAGAGCTTTACATACCGAAATACTTCTTCACTCACGCGGCGTCGCTGCATCAGAGTTTCCTCCATTGTGCAATATCCCCCACTGCTGCCTCCCGTAGGAGTCTGGGCCGTGTCTCAGTCCCAATGTGGCCGTTCACCCTCTCAGGCCGGCTACTGATCGTCGCTTTGGTGGGCCGTTACCCCGCCAACTGGCTAATCAGACGCGGAGCCATCTCTTACCGATAAATCTTTTCACACCAGACCATGCGGTCTCGTGCGCTTATGCGGTATTATCAGTCGTTTCCAACTGCTGTCCCCCGGTAAGAGGCAGGTTCTCCACGTGTTACTCACCCGTCCGCCACTAAGTTTATAAGAAATCTGCCGAAGCTTCTTTCCCGTAAACTCCGTTCGACTTGCATGTGTTAGGCACGCCGCCAGCGTTCATCCTGAGCCAGGATCGAACTCTCATGTTAAATGTTGATTCATCACCCTCAGGTGATGCTTCATCCTTTTCTTTAACAAACTCGTTCAAACTCGTCTCACAATAAAACGTTGCGTTTTCTCGTAAGTTAACCTTGTTTACTTGGTTTGTTCGCTGCCATCTCCTTCACCTTTTCAGATGCTCATGATGGCTGAACATTTCGCTAGGAATGTTCTGAATCTTCTGATCTTCCGTAGAAGATCTGGAATCTTCAGGGTTGCATTTCTATTTGATTGTCACTATTTGATTGAGAATTTTCCTCACATCTTTCGATGTGTTCCTGCCTGGCAGGTCTTTGTTGTTGCTTCGTGTTCCTCAGCAGCAACTCTGATAGAATATCATGTGATCTCTTTCTTGTCAACAACTTTTTTCATTTTCTTGAAAATCAATTCAGATCCATGAGAAGTTATTGTCTTGTGAGATCCTGTTCTCTCGAACAGCGAATCGTATTGTATCATCGCTGTTTTCGAATTGCAAGTAGTTTTTTCACTTTTTAGAATTTCCTGAAGTGAAAAAGTAACTTCCACTCCATGGGGAGCAAAGTGGAAATTACTCTTTCCGTAACTTCCACTTCTGTAAAGTGGAAGTTTCTCCTACAGAACCACCGTTCGAGATGTACCATATGTCTTTCATGAATCTACAATGAATCTTACCCGGCACCTGTATGAAAGGCAGGTGTTTGATATGAGCAATTCCTATACGCATTTAACACTGCAGGACAGAATCATTATCGCTGCCGGGATCTCCAATGGCTCCTCAAAGACCGCTATCGCAGATACGATTGGAAAGGACAAGTCCACCGTAGGAAAAGAAATCCGGCTTCATCGGTTTCTGAAATATAAATGCAGACTTCCGCGGGAGTGCGCCGCTTATAAGAAATGTCCATCCGACAGAAACTGTACCCCGGATTGTCCTGACTTTGTCCCATTCCGGTGCCGCAGGCGGGACAGGACCCCAGGCGCATGCAATGGCTGCAGCCGGTATTCCGGATGCCATTTCAATAAATACTGGTACAATCCCCAGGATGCCGAGAAGGATTACCGCTCAACTCTCGTTGACACAAGAACCGGTGTCAACATGACAGCTGCAGAAGCAAAGGAAAAAGCACAGATCATCAAGCCGCTCCTTGACCAGGGACAGTCTCCCTATGACATCCTTCAGGCACATCCCGAACTGGATATGTCGGAAAAGACACTCTACACCTACATTGAGTCCGGCCTTTTTCACGAAATCAACGGGATCTGTTCCCTTGACCTGAGAAGACAGGTGTCACGTAAGATCACAAAGAAATCTGGTGCCAGATACAAAAAGCGCCATGACCGCACCTATCTTAAGGGCAGGCTCTATACGGATTACCAGGCATACCTGCAGGAGAACCCGGAGGCACATGTCACACAGATGGACACCGTTTACAACGATGGGACCGACGGACCCTTTATCCAGACCTTCAAGTTTCTCAGCGGTTCGTTTCTCTTTGCAGTCTATCATGACACCAGGACAGCTGCTGATATGACGGATGGCGTCAACCTGCTTGAACGGATTCTTGGAACAGCACTTTTCCGGAAATACTGTGAAGTGATCCTCACCGACCGCGGAAGCGAATTCACTGACGCGGAAGGAATGGAAAAAGATGCCGACACAACGATGCGGACCAGAGTATTTTACTGCGATCCCATGCGTGCCGGACAGAAAGGCTCACTTGAAAACAATCATGAAGAACTACGGTACATTCTCCCTAAAGGAGTGAAAGATCTCAGAGCAATCGGATTTACCGGGCAGGACAAGCTCAACCTGATCCTGAGCAACATCAATTCCGCACCGGTCCAGAGCTGCGGAGGAAAGACTCCGTTCGAACTGCTCCAGTTCATGTTTCCGGATCTTTATGAAAAAATGATCCATTATGGGCTGACGCCCATAGAAAAAGATAAGGTCATTCTCAAACCTTATCTTCTGAAATAAAGAAAAACCTATAGCCGCTACGAGCGGCGGCAGGTGCCGGGCAGCAACAGAACGCATCTTTCAGAAGTGGAATTCAGTCTTACACTCGCGAAACAGTGCCTGAACTCCACCTACTTTGTGATACACAAAAATGCCCGGCAGAAGCGAGAATGAGCCGCATAGCAGTATTTATTGTAACAGTTATCGCAACTTTTGGAACGATTGGAGCATAAGAATGTCCTGTCCTGTAAGAGTGACCGCAACTTTCCAAAAATAAGCTTATGGAGTGGAAGTTACTTTTTCACTTCAGCATTTTTTTCACGTATCTTTTGCACTCCTTTTGCGCCGGCTTTTCCTTCCGCATTTTATGCGTGTTCTCATTTCCGAGCGAGCCGTGCATTCGCCTTTCGAGTCATCTTTTTCCCGGAAATTGTTGGGCACAGATTCATTCTCAGAGCAGCATGCATCCCGATTTGATGGAAGGCCCGGGCAGGGATGCATTTGGAACGGCGGATGCATCCTGATTTGAGAATAATGTCTTGCGGGGATGATTTTCAGCAGAGAAATTCATCCTGTTTTGACGGAAACCTCCGGCAGGGATGATTTCCGACAGGGACTTTCATCCTGATTTGAAAGAAACCTCCGGCAGGGATGATTTTCAGCGACGAAATGCATCCTTCAAAGCTTGAATAGCAAATTTAAGATGCATGAGGGCCGGAAATATCATCCCAGAAAAAGCAAGGAGCAATTTCAGGATACATCGACCAGGCACACAGCAAAAATCACAGGAAAACCGCAGCAAAAACAAAGCAAAAGCCAACAACCGTAGCAAACCGCAGCAAAAGCAAAGCAAAAACCAGCACCCACAGCAAGCAGCAGCTATGTCGTGTAAACACAACATAGCTGCTGCAAATTCGTTTCGTCTCACCTTTGTAGCCGAACCCAAAGCAATCTTGATCAGCCCATTACAACCTGCACATCATAATCAGCCTTGTCGCTGCTGAACGGAATGATGTTGCCTTCTACCGGAGCACCGTCTACAAGCATCTGCTTCACGCCCTTTTCCACGTGATCCGGGTTGGATACATGGATATGATAGGTGACGCCGCGGAACTTGCGGGTCAGGTCGTAGTCGCCGAAATCCTTCGGAACGCAGGGATCAATGGAGAGGCCCTTATGCGTCGGCATAACACCGAGGATGTACTGGGAGATATTTGCAAAGGTCCATGCTGCCGTACCGGTCAGCCAGCTGTTCTTACCCTCTCCGAAATACTTTGCTTCCTTGCCTGCTACCATCTGGCAGTAAACATAGGGCTCAGTGCGGTGGATCTCGGAAATCTCCTCCGTGTATGCAGGGCAGGTCTTGCGATAAATATCAAACGCCCGATCGCCATGTCCGCAAACAGTTTCCGCAATGGAAACCCAGGGATTGTTATGGCAGAAGATGCCTCCGTTCTCCTTGTATCCCGGCGGATAGGAGCTGATCTCACCAAGCTCAAGATGATAGCTCTTGTATGCAGGATAGAGGATGCAGATGCCGTATTTGGTATCCAGAAGCTTTTCCACGGATTCCAGGGCCTTGTCTGCAAGTCCTTCCTTTACGCCGCAGCCGGCAAGCACGCAAAAGCCCTGAGGCTCGATGAAGATCTTGCCGTCTTCGCACTCATTGGAGCCAACCTTGTTGCCGTTGGCATCGTAAGCACGTACAAACCACTCTCCGTCCCAGCCTGCCGTGGTAACCGCCTTATAAACACGGTCTACTGCTGCGCGTGCACGTGCTGCCTCTTCCTTATCGCCGCGAAGCTCTGCAATCTGTGCATATTCCTCGCCGTACTTTACGAACATGCCGCCAATGAAAACAGATTCCGCAACCGGTCCCTCGGAAGGTCCAAAGGTCTGGAAGGATTCGCCCGGGTGCTCGGAGAAGCAGTTCAGGTTCAGGCAGTCATTCCAGTCAGCACGGCCGATCAGAGGAAGGTCATGCGGGCCGAGATGATTGATGGTGAAATCAAGAGACCGCTTGAGGTGCTCCATCAGCGTTGTGGCAACGGACATATCGTTGTCATACGGAACGATCTCATCCAGAATGGAATAATCGCCTGTCTCTCTTGTATAAGCGCTGACGGCAGCAATGAGCCACAGCGGATCATCGTTAAAGCCGGAGCCGATTCCCGCATTGCCCTTCTTGGTAAGCGGCTGGTACTGATGATAAGCAGAGCCGTTCTGGAACTGTGTGGAAGCAATGTCAATGATTCTCTCCCTTGCACGTTCCGGAATCAGGTGTACAAAGCCGAAAAGATCCTGGCAGGAATCACGGAAGCCCATGCCGCGGCCGATTCCGGATTCATAGTAGGAAGCAGAACGGCTCATGTTGAAGGTGATCATGCACTGATACTGATTCCAGATATTTACCATACGGTTGACCTTGTCGTTTCCGGTATGAACCGTATAGTGTGTCAGAAGATCCTTCCAGTAATCCTTCAGCTCTGTGTATGCGCGATCCACATCGGCGTCTGTCTTGTAGCGATCCAGAAGCGCCCATGCTCTCGTCTTGTTGATGATCTCATCTCTGGCAGTCGTTCCCTCGGCCCACTTCTCATCCTCCGGATTCTCGATGTATGCGAGAACAAAAACAAAGGATCTGGTTTCACCGGGAGCCAGTGTCAGATTCAGCTGATGCGAAGCAATCGGAGACCATCCGCTTGCCACCGAATTGTGACATTTTCCCTCAAGAACCGCCTGCGGCTTATCCGGCCCATTGTAGAAGCCCATAAATTCGCTGCGAATCGTGTCAAAGCCATCGATCTTCGCATTGACGGAATATACTGCGTAGTGATTACGGCGCTCGCGATACTCTGTCTTATGGAAAATTGTAGAATCCACCAGCTCAACCTCACCGGTAGAAAGGTTTCGCTGGAAGTTCTCGCAGTCATCCGACGCATTCCAGAGGCACCATTCCACATAAGAGAAGAGCTGAACCTCTTTTGCTTCGTCTGTGTTGTTGGTAAGCTTGATCTGCTCAATCTCACAGGTATCATTCAACGGAACAAAGCACAGAAGATCTGAGGCAATTCCGTTTTTGGAAGCGGTGAACCTGGAATATCCAAGGCCATGACGGCACTCATAGGAATCCAGCTCGGTCTTGGTCGGCTGCCATGCCGGGTTCCAGATCTCATTTCCCTCTTTGATATAAAAATACTTGCCATTGCTGTCGTACGGAACGTTGTTGTAACGATAGCGGGTCAGGCGAAGAAGCTTTGCATCCTTATAGAAAGAATATCCGCCGTCTGTGTTGGAAATCAGACTGAAGAAATCCTTGTTTCCCAGGTAATTAATCCAGGGAAGCGGTGTCTTCGGAGTTGTGATGACATATTCCATGGCATTATCATCAAAGTAACCGAATTTCATAATACCTCCTTTTGCATTTCCCCCAAATGAATTGATAATAGATACAGAAAACGTTTAAGTAACAAAACACAATTTAACATGGCTATTATATGCATTGAGCAGACAAAAAAGCAAGGATCATCCCCTGGAAGAGCGATGAAATCTACATTTTTAACATCTTTGCATAGGTAAATCTTGTAATATGTAACATAATATACTATTCTATAATCGTAAACGATTAAGGTCATCTGAAAAATTATGTCATGATCGTGTACAATGGAACGAGAGGGAACTGCAGAAAGGGGTAAGAAATGGTATCGCTCAAGGATATTTCAGCGGCCTGCGGGGTGTCGATTGCTACCGTAAGCAAGGCACTTAACAATCATAACGACGTCAGTGAAGAAACCAAGGAACGCATTCGCAAGACTGCGATGAATCTTGGTTACATGCCCAACTCCGCGGCAAAGGCGCTGAAAACCAATCGAACCTATAACCTTGGAATTCTCTTTGTGGACGAGGCGCAGAGCGGACTGACGCATGACTATTATGCAGCTCTTCTGGACAGCTTCAAGCGTCACGCGGAAGCCCTCGGCTACGATCTGACCTTCATTAACAGCAATACCACAAGAAGCAACCGAATGTCCTATCTTGCGCATGCAAGATATCGCGGCTTTGACGGAGTGTGCATTGCCTGCGTGGATTTCTATGATCCCGATGTTGTGGAGCTGGTTCGAAGCAACATTCCGATCGTTACAATCGATCATGTCTTTGACAACCGTATGGTCATTCAGTCAGACAATGTGGCCGGAATCCGTGATCTTGTGAATTATATCTATCAGCGCGGTCATCGCAGAATCGCATACATTCACGGATTTGATTCAGCAGTTACGCAGGCCCGCCTCGCAAGCTTCTACAAGACCTGCTATGATCTGGGTCTTACGATTCCGGATGAGTATATTGTGGAGGCAGCATACCGTGACACAGATACCACATATGCGCGCACCATGGAGCTGCTGAAGCTGAAGGAACCGCCGACCTGTATTCTGTATCCGGACGATTTTGCCGCTCTCGGAGGAATGAATGCCGTGCGCGCAGAAGGTCTGACGATCGGGAAAGACATTTCGATTGCCGGTTACGACGGAATCCGGTTGGGAAGACACCTGGAGCCGAAGCTGACAACAATCCGCCAGGACACGGAGGCAATCGGTGCGCAGGCAGCCGAGAAGCTGATTGCGCTGATCGAACGGCCGAAGACAACGCTGGTCCAGCATGTCATGATTGAGGGAACTCTCTTTGAGGGAGAAACTGTCGGAGAGATCAAACCGGAATAAATTATTTTTTACTTTCTTCTTGACAAACATCTGCTGTACGCGTATATTTAATCATGTTGTTGCGGCAGTAATGACGTGACAGAAATGTATGTGTAGCTCAGCTGGATAGAGCGTCTGGCTACGGACCAGAAGGTCGCGAGTTCGAATCTTGTCACATACAGAAACCGGAAAGCCTTTAGAATCAAGGTTTTCCGGTTTTTTTGTTGTCCGGTCAGACATCTGTTTTTACGTTTTTTCGATGGTTTGTTGTTTATTTGCTGTTTGTTTTTCACTGCTGCCAAAAAGAAGGGCTGCCGCTCAGCGACAGCCCTTCTCTTATACTATCTTTATTTCACCTTTGTGAACAGCAATCCGATCACTGCCCATCGCGGACAATTATCTCTCTACAATTGCTGCGCAGCCCATTCCGCCGCCTACGCACAGGGTTGCAAGTCCCTTGTGTGCATCTCTCTTCTGCATCTCATACAGAAGGGTAACCAGAATTCTTGCGCCGGAGCATCCTACCGGATGTCCGAGAGCAATGCCGCCGCCGTTCACGTTGAGCTTCTCGGGATCAAAGCCAAGGTCATGTGCAACTGCCAGAGACTGTGCTGCAAAGGCCTCATTTGCCTCGTAAAGGTCGAAATCTTCGATTTTATAGCCAGCCTTATCCATTACCTTGCGGGTTGCGTAAATCGGTCCTACACCCATGATGGAAGGATCTACGCCGGCAAGCTCTCCGGCAATCCAGGTAGCCATCGGAGTTACTCCGAGCTCCTTCGCCTTCTCTTCGCTCATTACGATCATGGCTGCTGCACCGTCATTGATTCCGGACGAATTACCCGCAGTCACGATTCCGTCCTTCTTGAAGGCAGGCTTCAGCTTCGCAAGAGCCTCCAGGGTTGTTCCAGGGCGGTTTCCTTCATCGGTGTCGAAGACGATGGTTCCCTTCTTCGTCTTGATTTCAACCGGTACGATTTCATCCTTGAATCTTCCGGACTCAATGGCCTTCTCTGCCTTGTTCTGAGAGCTGAGAGCAAACTCATCCAGCTGCTCACGTGTCAGTCCCCACTGCTCTGCAACGTTCTCAGCCGTAATTCCCATGTGATAGCCGCCGAATGCATCCGTCAGAGCGTCGCGGATCATTGCATCCTCAACAACACCAGAGTTCATTCTGTAGCCGAATCTTGCCTTCGGAAGAAGGTAAGGTGCAGCATCCATATTCTCCATGCCGCCGGCTACGATGATATCCTTGTCGCCCATGGCAATGAGCTTGGCTGCAAGGTTCACACAGTGAAGGCCGGAGCCGCACAGAACGTTAATGGTCGTTGCAGGAACCTCTACCGGAATGCCTGCGTTTACTGCTGCCTGTCTCGCCGGGTTCTGGCCGTTTCCTGCCTGGATAACGTCGCCCATGTAGACCTCATCCACCTGCTCCGGCTTTACTCCGGAACGGCGAAGAGCCTCTTTGATGACAATCGTTCCAAGATCTGCTGCCGGAATGTCCTTCAGAGTTCCGCCAAATTTGCCGATAGCCGTTCTGCAGGCGCCGGCGATTACAACTTTTCTAAGTGCCATTGATCTTACCCTCGACAATAATTGTTTGCAGTTTTTCTGCTTTTCTTATTATAAAACTTTACATGTGCAAATTACATGCACAGATCCGCAAATTCTCCGCCGTCCGCTTTCAGCAGGTCCAGGGGTGCGAGACAGATCTGACAGCCGATTTTTCCCCCGCTGACATACATTCTCTCCAGCCCCTCTGCGGACGCGTCCACTCTGGTCACAAAAGCCTTCTTCATGCCGATTGAGGTGCATCCGCCGCGCACATAGCCGGTAAGCTGGAACAGATCCTTTACGTGAATCATTTCCACAGATTTTACACCGACAGATTTCGCGCATTTCTTCAGGTCCAGCTCTTTTTCGATCGGGATCACAAAAACATAATGCTCGCGGTCATTGCCGACCGTAACCAGCGTTTTGTACACCTGCTCATGAGGAAGTCCCAGCTTGTCTGCCGTCTGAATTCCATCCACAAAGTCGTCCGGCTCATAGGATTCATGCGTGTAGCTGATCTTCAAGCGATCCAGAATACGCATTGCATTTGTTTTTACTTCTTTTTCTTTCTTCGCCATTGTATTGCCTTCCATTCCGCCGCAGGGACGAATCTCATTTTCCGCAGAGCCTGCTGATCAGCATCGGAATTGCCTGTTCGAAGTTCACTCCGTAAAAGACCCGTTCCCGATCCTCCACCGTCTTTCGGATACACTCCAGTGTGAAATCCACCGCAAGCTTCTGCGCGTCCTCCAGGGGCTTTCCCAGCGTCAGTGCACCGGACAGCACGCTGGCAAAAATATCACCTGTTCCGTGCATGCTTTCAGGAAGTCTCTCATTCAGGTACGTTCTGCAGATCTGATGTCCCTTCTCTTTATGGAGCGACATCACGCCGATTCCGTCTGCCCTCTGAAACCCTGTGATAATCACATCGCTGCAGCCAAGCTTCCCAAGATCCTTCAGAACCTCTTCCCAGAAGGCCTCATCCGCATCGCTCCGATACTCCCTTCCCGTAAGAAGGCAGGCTTCCGTCAGATTCGGAACAATCACATCCGCCGAAGCGCACAGCTTCTTCATTGCCTCTGCAAAGTCCTGCGTAAATCCCTTATAGAGCTTTCCGTGATCCGCCATCACCGGATCCACAATCTGAAGGCAGTCCGCATTCTTCCGGAACCGCTCTCCCAGCTTACGGACCAGCTCCACCTGGCGGACGGATCCCAGATATCCGCTCTCAATCGTATCAAATCTGATGCCTTCCTGTTCCCAGGCTTTCTCAATGCCTGGAATTTCATCCGTAAGATCCCGGAAGGTAAAATGAGAAAACGCTGTATGCGCGGAAAGGAGCGCCGTCGGAAGAGGGCAGGCTTCTACACCCATGGCCGAAATGATCGGCAGCGCCACCGTCAGTGAACATTTCCCTACACAGGAGATATCCTGCACAGTCAGTAATCTTTTCATGGATTCGTTCTGTTCCTTTTGCGTGAAATGTAAAAGCGGGCTGCAGATGCAGCCCGCCTCGTTTGGTCATATTCTTACTGAATTATGCACCTGCTTTTGCAGCAATAGCAGCCTTCAGCTTCTCAGTCAGAAGCGGAACAACCTTGTTCAGATCGCCGACAATGCCGTAATCTGCAACGTCGAAGATCGGAGCGTTCTCATCCTTGTTGATCGCAATGATGATATCAGACTCTTCCATACCTGCAACGTGCTGGATTGCACCGGAAATTCCGATTGCAAAATATACGTGAGGGCGAACCGTCTTGCCGGTCTGTCCAACCTGCAGATCCTTCGGCTTCCAGCCGGAATCTACAACTGCGCGGGAGCAGGAAACGGTTCCGTGCAGAACCTCTGCAAGATCATCCAGAAGCTTGAAGTTCTCAGGGCTGCCAACTCCGCGGCCGCCGGAAACAAGGATCTTTGCTGCCTGAATGTCAGCAACAGAAGATACTTCCTTGACGATCTTGAGAATATCGGTGTAGCAGTTGTCCGGAACAAATCCGGGGTTGAACTCGACAACCTCTGCCTTGCGGCTGTTGTCAGGAGTCAGCTTCTGCATAACGCCGGGACGAACGGTTGCCATCTGAGGACGATAGTCCGGGCATGCAATCGTAGCGATGGTGTTGCCGCCGAATGCAGGACGGGTCATCAGCAGCTGCTTGTGCTTCTGCTCCTGTCCGGGAACAGCGATCAGCGGGAAATCACCGATTTCAAGCTGTGTGCAGTCAGCGGTCAGTCCGGTGTGAACTCTTGCCGATACGCGGGGGCCAAGGTCACGGCCGATTGCCGTAGCGCCAACCAGAAGGATCTCCGGCTTGAACTCATTCACAACCGATGCCAGAGCGTGTGCATAAGGCTCTGTGCGATAATCCTTCAGCTCAGGATCATCTACAACGATGACGCGATCTGCGCCGTAAGCTGCCAGCTCGTCTGCAAGATCCTTTACGCCGGATCCGATCAGAACTGCAGTAACAGTCTTGTCATCCAGATCCTTTGCCAGATCATTGGCTTTGCCCAGAAGCTCCAAAGCAATGGGGCTGATCTTATTATCAACCTGCTGAGCAAAGATAAATACTCCTTTGTAATCCTCTAATGCCATTGTTTCTTCCTCCTGTTAGATCACGTGCTTCTCGTTCAGTACGTTTACGATATAATCAGCTGCCTCTTCAGGTGAATCCGGAACAACCTTCACACCCTTGCCCTTGGCAACCTTATCAGAAGCCTTGGCGATCACAGTCGGGGAACCAACCTTACCGATGTTGGAATCTTCTACATCCTTCAGATCTTTTCTTCCCCATACAGTAACTTCCTTCTGGAATGCATCAAATACTCCGCCGGGAGTCATATAGCGGGGCTCGTTCAGCTCTGCCAGGCAGGTAACCAGGCAGGGCATCTTTGCCTTGACAATGTGATATCCGTCATCATACTGACGCTTAACGGTAACGGTCTTCTCCGCTTCATCCACAGAGAGCTCCTCTGCGTAGGAGATCAGTGGAAGATGAAGGTGCTCGGAGATCTGAGGGCCAACCTGTGCGGTATCGCCATCAATAGCCTGACGGCCGGTGATGATCAGATCGTAATCCAGATTTCTGAGTGCTCCTGCGATGGTCTGGGAGGTAGCCCAGGTATCTGCGCCGCCGAGAACACGGTCAGTAACCAGAACACCCTTGTCTGCGCCCATTGCGAAGGCTTCGCGAAGAACTGCATCTGCCTTCGGAAGGCCCATGGTCAGAACGGTAACCTCTGCGCCGTACTGATCCTTTAAACGAAGCGCTGCTTCCAGGCCTGCCTTGAGATCGGAAGAGCACACGTCTGAACTCCAGTCACC
>ERZ870025.40-NODE-40-length-11883-cov-4.624598_pt1 | contig 11883 bp, 6 predicted proteins | sample MGYA00521103_ERZ870025 | MGnify/ENA primary metagenome ERZ870025 (study PRJEB32232, sample SAMN07284981) | human gut metagenome | biome: human-associated habitat; material: feces | host: Homo sapiens | place: Tanzania | collected 2014-08-12 ...
CGATTGTGATTGACACAACAGCTTTCATCTTGCCTTCTTTGGCCACTTTTCTAATACGTACATCAGTTATTTGCATGTTGTCATCCTCCTAGTTTCTAATAATATAGCTAAAATTCGCTCTCCGGTCAGGCTCTGGTAACTTCTTCTTTCTCTTAGACCGTATATGCTAATTTTTATTATAACACTATTTTCAGCAAATGTGAACAAAAACTTGTTTTTTATCAGCTTTTTTATTATGACATTTTACTACTTTTTTCTCCTTATTTTTATAGTACATATAATATTTTCCAATTTAATCTCCGTCTTGCAAGATTAGTTGCAGTGACTTATAATAAGGAAAACAATGAAACTATATCAACGATAGAAAGAAAGGGCACATGAAAATGTATCAGATAGATTTTAACAGACCAATTCATATTCATTTTATGGGAATCGGAGGAATCAGCATGAGCGGTCTTGCTGAGATCCTTATCAAAGAAGGATTTACGATTTCCGGATCCGATATCCATACTTCCGATATCATCAAACACTTAGAAGATAAAGGTGCAAAAGTTTATCTCAGCCAGACTGCAGATAATATCACAGATGATATCGATCTTGTTGTATACACAGCCGCGATCAACTTTGATACCAATGAAGAATATAAAGAAGCCATCCGCCGTAACATTCCTGTTATGAAACGTGCTACACTGCTTGGTCAGATGATGCACAATTATCAGAATGCGATCGCCGTATCTGGAACTCACGGTAAGACAACAACAACTTCTATGTTATCTTACATTTTACTTGCTGGTAACACAGATCCTACGATCAGCGTTGGTGGAATTCTTGATGCGATCAATGGGAATATCCGTGTCGGACATTCCGAGACATTCGTAACTGAAGCATGTGAATACACAAATAGTTTCTTAGAATTCTTCCCTAAGATCAGTATTATCCTCAATATCGAAGAAGATCACATGGACTTCTTTAAGGATCTTGATGATATCCGCCATTCTTTCCGTGAATTTGCCCACAAACTTCCTGATTATGGTTATCTGATCATCAATGGTGAAATTGAGAACATCAATTATATTGTGGACGGATTAGAAGCAGAATATGCAACTTTCGGATTAGAAAAAGATTCTTATGATTATTGTGCAAAGAATATCGGATATGATGCATTTGGACATGCTCATTTCGATTATTATTATAAAGGAGAATTTATTGACCATATCCAGTTAAATGTCAACGGAGAACATAACGTGAAAAATGCACTGGCCGCCATTGCTGCTGCAAAACGTATCGGCATTGACGTTGATACAATGAAGAAAGGCCTTCTTGGATTCACTGGTGCCAAACGTCGTTTTGAACTAAAAGGCACATGCAATGACTTCACTGTTGTTGATGACTATGCGCATCATCCAACAGAGATCCGTGCAACTCTGGAATCTGCTAAGAATTATCCACATAACGAATTATGGTGTGTATTCCAGCCTCATACTTATTCCAGAACAATTGCTTTCCTTGATGACTTTGCAAAGGCATTAAGCCTCTGTGATCACGTGATCGTCACTGATATCTATGCTGCCAGAGAAAAAGATACTGGCATCGTAAGCTCCAAAGATATCGTGGACCGCATGGCTGATTATGATGTAGATGTACACTATATTAAGGAATTTGATGACATTGAAAAATTTATTTTAAAAAATTGCAAAAAAAATGATCTGTTGATAACTATGGGGGCCGGAAACGTTGATTCTATCGGAAATTCGCTCGTAAATAGATAGTTATCCACATTATCCACAGACTTGTACACAATTAGGGTGTGGATTTCCCTGGTATTTACAATTTCTCCAATCTGCGTTATAGTCAGATTAACAATAATAAAAGAAGGAGAGATTGCCATGAATTACATTAAAGTAACAACCACATATCCAACCGGTGGAACGCTGCTTCCAAACGCATTTGTTGATAATTATATGATCCGTGCGAACGGTGAATACATCAAAGTGTATATTTATCTTCTGCGTATGGTTTCTGACGGTGCAAACTTCAGCATTCCTTGTCTTGCAGATGTACTGGAACTTACGGAGCGTGATGTTACTCGTGCGTTAAAATACTGGGAGAAGGAATCCCTCTTACGCATGGAACTCAAGGATGGGGAGATCAGATTTATTGAATTGCTTCCTGTCAGTGGCAATCCACATTCTCCTGCACAGACTACAAAACAAGAAGAGACAGTCCAAGCCCCTTCTTCAGCAGCTTCTACGACTGCTGTGAAGGAACAGACGATCACTGGTGCTGAACCGATCCCTGCCATGAAGACACTTTCTCCGGCAGAACTTCAGCGCAAGAGCGAAGATGAGCGTTTTTCTTATCTTCTCTATGTGTGTGAGATGTTCTTAGGGAAGCCTTTAACTTGTACGGATATGAACACTTTACTTTACATGTATGAAGATCTTAGAATGTCATGTGAGTTGATCGAGTATCTTGTAGAACATTGTGTATCAAATGGTAAGAAGAGTTTCCGTTATATGCAGTCTGTAGCGATCAACTGGTACGAAGCAAATATCAAAACTCCTGAAGAAGCGAAAGCATACAGCAAGAATTTCCGCAAGGAATATTATTCTATCATGCGTGCCTTTGGATTAAATCAGAATCCAGCCCCTGTTCAGGAAGAATATATGAAACGATGGCTTGAAACTGATGGTTTTGATCTTGCACTGATCATTGAAGCTTGTAATCGTACGATCAACGCGATCAACAAACCTAGTTTTCCATATGCAGATACGATCTTAAAGCACTGGAAAGATAACCACATCGTAACTTTGGAAGATGCGAAGAACTTCCATATCCAGCAGAAAGCACCAAAGACTTTCGCTAACAATAACAACCAGAGCAAGATGCATAACTTTACGCAACGTGATTATGATTTTGATGCCTTAGAGCAACAGCTTTTACAGAAACAGTTCGCGGACGAACTCATGGAGAACTAACTTATGTCATTGTCAAATAACGATTATCAGGATATCATGCGCCAGTATGAGGAAAGACGGCTTTCTAATTACCGTCTCCATGAACAGCGCAAGAAAGATATATACACAACAATTCCAGAGATCAAAGAACTTGACCGGCAGATCACTGCCAATTCTATTTCTCTCGGAAAGCAGCTGATCGTCCGTGATGATCCTGCTTTGAGAGAGGAATACCGCATAAAGAATCAGCTGCTGATCAGCCAGAAGCAGGCTCTCTTAAAAGAAGCTGGGTATTCTCTTGATTATCTGGAACCGATCTACCATTGTAAGAAGTGTAAGGACACCGGATATATTGGACAGGAACAATGTTCCTGCTTTCATCAGGCGATGATCGATCACCTGTATTCCGGTTCTAATATGGCTAAGATTTTAGCACGGGAGAATTTTCAGACCTTTCGGGAAGATTATTATTCCGACCAGATGACCAAGCAAGGTCTTCCAAGCCCTAGACGTAACATCCAGAAAGTCGTGGAACACTGTAAAACCTTTATTTCCAGATTTCCAAATCACGACAACATTTTATTTCAGGGTTCCACTGGTGTTGGGAAGACTTTCTTAAGTCATTGTATTGCAAAGGAGATCATGGACCGCGGATTTACCTGCGTCTATATGACAGCTTTCCAGCTGTTTGATACTTTGGCAAAGCATACCTTTGGCAAAGGAAAGGATACGGAACAGGAAACATCTGCTAACCTGATCTTTCAATGCGATCTTTTGATCATCGATGACCTTGGGACTGAGATGATCAATAAATTTGTGATCTCACAGTTATTTCAATGTTTGAATGAACGATTGATCCAGGAAAGATCAACGATCATATCCACCAATTTATCTCTGCAAGAATTCAGAAATACTTATTCTGAACGAATTTTTTCAAGGATCATTGAGAATTATTCATGGCAGAAAATCTATGGAGATGATATCCGTTTTAAAAAATCGAACTTGACGTAACTTATTTATAATGTTATAAAAAACTATAGAACAATATACGAAGGAGATAGTATCATGAGACGATCTGACCGTAACTTTACTAAGATTCCAGACGGTAAACTTGGAATCATTGCCCTTGAAGGATGCAAAGAACTTGGAAAAACAATCGACAACTATATCATCCAGTGGAGATCTGAAACTTACAAAGATTTCAAAGACTCTGTTGCCTGTGACGGATATTTAAGAGATACTTATCTTTTAGATGCTAGTTGCCCACGTTTTGGTTCTGGAGAAGCTAAAGGTATCATTCGCGAATCTGTTCGTGACATGGATTTATACATTATTGTTGATGTATTAAACTACAGTGTAACTTACTCTTTAAGCGGACGTGTAAACCACATGTCTCCAGACGATCACTATGCTGACTTAAAACGTATTATCAGTGCTTCCGCTGGAAAGGCTAAGAGCGTTAATGTTATCATGCCTTTCTTATATGAAAGCCGTCAGCATAAGAGAAGTACACGTGAATCTTTAGACTGTGCAGTTATGCTTCAGGAACTGATCAGCCTTGGTGTTGATAACATCCTGACTTTTGATGCACATGACCCTCGTGTACAGAATGCGATCCCTATCAGTGGATTTGATAACATTCAGCCTACTTATCAGTTTGTAAAATCATTAGTTGAGCAGTGTAATGATGTTCACTTTGACAACGACCACTTAATGGTTATCAGCCCAGATGAAGGTGCTATGCAGCGTGCGATCTACATGGCAAACGTTGTTGGTGTTGATGTTGGTATGTTCTACAAACGCCGTGACTATTCTACTGTCATTGACGGACGTAATCCTATCGTTGCACATGAATTCCTTGGTGATTCCTTAGATGGTAAGGATGTTCTGATCATCGACGACATGATCTCTTCTGGAGAAAGTATGATCGACGTAGCCAAAGAATTAAAACGCAGAAATGCCCGTCGTGTATTCTGCTTATCTACATTTGGTTTATTTACAAACGGATTAGAAGTATTTGACCGTGCAGTTGAAGAAGGTATCATCGAGAAGGTTATCACAACAAACCTTACTTATCAGACACCTGAGTTATTATCTCGTGACTGGTATGCATCTTCTGACGTATCTAAATACGTTGCGCTGTTAATTGATACATTAAACCATGATGCATCTATCAGTGATCTGTTAAACCCAACAGAACGCATCAAAGAATATCTTGAAAAGAAGAATATGTAATATATAGATAAAGACTTCGCCTCTACGACGGAGTCTTTTTTATTTGCAAAACTTTTTTATACACAAAAGGAGCTGTCGCATTAGTGATTTAATAAATCCTAGATGCGGCAGCATCTTTTTTGCGTTTTTTAATGAAATCTAATGATTATTACTATAACTATTTAAAAATGGCGTACCTTAATACACCTTCTAAGTAGTTAGTAGAAAAATTACAATTATGTTTTGAACTTTTAAAAATTCCTATTTTTTTAATGCAAACAGATGTTGTCCTGTTCGACCTTTTTGTATCTTATGATGTAGTTTATTTATGTTATATCCGATTGCCAGGATCACACTTTGTGCAGTTACATTTTCTTTTCCTCTATATAGATATCTCCGAAAATTCATATCTTCTTTTACATTCGCAAATGAGCCTTCTGCCTGTATACTCCGGTTCATCCTTAACTGAGTTCCATATTCACTTGTGATCCTTTTTATATTTTCTTCCCGTTTTTGCTTCATCACTTTTGATACATAGAGTCTTTTTTCTCTTTTTTCCATTGGCGTTTTACAGTTGTTGCCTTTTATACATTTTTCTTTGAACGGGCATCCTTTACATTCATGACACTGATAAACAGTAACTGTCCGCGGGTATCCTGTTGCTGTTTTTTGTTTTCTCTGATATTGAACTGTTAGCATTTTCCCATTTTGGCATTGATAACTGTCATTTTCAGAGTGATATTCCATATTTTCCATCTTTCCGATATCTTTTTTATATTTTCGTGTTTTTGAGATCTCATAATTCAGAGGTTTAATGTAAGATGACTGTCCGTTTTTCTCCAAAAACACATAATTCTCTTCACTTTCATATCCCGCATCTGCAACAATCTCCTGATATTGAAAGGAAAGATGTTTTTTCATATCTTTCAGAAATGGGATCATTGTTCCGGTATCTGTTGGTCTGGCACTGATATCGATCCATGTGATATATTCTGAATCGACACCATGCTGCAGATTGTATGCCGGCTTTAACTGTCCATTCATCATGGCGTCTTCTTTCATACGCATAAATGTTGCATCAGGATCCGTTTTTGAATAGCTGTTCCGGGATCCACATAAATGGATCTTCTTTATATACTCTTTTAGCTTTTGAATATAAGATTCTAAAGTCTCTATTGATCGTTGTAATGCTGTTTTTCGTTTCCCTTTTCCATGAACAAAGGAAATATCTTCTTCTTTTTTTATCTGATATAGTTTCTTTCTCATCCGTTTTAAAGTATGCAGGGAAACCTGATCATGATAAGCGATCTTAATTCCATAAAGAGCTTCACATTCATGGATCAGGTCTGAAATCTTTCCAAACAGTCGCTGACAGTTTTTTGTGACAGTTCTTTTCCATACGAAAGTGTATTTATTGGCAACAGATTCCAGTTTCGTTCCATCGATAAAAATACTTTTCCCAGAAATCTCACCAATCTTTAAAAGAATATCGCTGACCTCAGCTAGAGTGTTTTTTGAACACTTTGAAAAATGCAGAGAGATAAAACGAGCGATCGTTGCATGATCTGGAACGGGTTTTCCTTCTAAAAGATACATGAAATTGATATCTCTGTGACATGCAGTTTCAATATCTCTGCTTGAATAGATCCGATTCATGCTGGCATAAATGATAATCTTAAACAGCTGTCTTGGTGACGCCTGATTTTTCTTTATCTTTCCATAAGTTTGATAAAGATCACTGAGTTCCATTCCCTCCACAAAAGCACTCAGTAGGCGGACCGGATCATCTGCTGGGATTAAAATTTCAAGATCCAGCGGAAGTTTGATTTGATAGTACAGAGAAGATAAGGTATAATCTTTCTGTAGGATTTTGTTTTTGTTCATATTTAAATCTTACACCAAGAGCCGGACTTTGCGAAGCCCGGCTCTTATTCTTTTTGCAAAAAAGGACTATCGCTTAATGCGACAGCCCCCTCAAGTCTTATATTCTTTTATAAAGTTTCCACACGACATTTGTGATTTTTTGATTTCTTATCATAACTGATTCCTACAGCCAAAATTTTGTTTTCCTTATCTTCTCCAAGTCTTCCTCTCAATTTTAGATCATATTGTTTTTCTTTGATCTGCTGGATTGCTTCTTCTGGCGATGCACCTACTTTTAATTCCAGAATCATTCCTGGATATTCATTTTGATTATTCGGATAAAAGATAAAATCTACGAAACCAGTTCCTGATTTATCTTCCCTTTCCACACGATAATAATCTCTGGCTGTCAGATACACAAGATTCACGATTGCTGCCAGTTCCACTTCATGGTTATATGACAGGATCGGAACTTCGGTATTATGGGCGTATGATAAAATATCTTCCATTGTTTTGGTGTCATTATAAATCGTTGCTTCTAACATTTTTCTTGAATGTTTCGCCAATTGATGGATATATCCCATGGATGTTTCTTTCTGAAGCATTTCTCCAAAACGATCCATCAATTCTTTGTTTGGAATACTGACCTTACCATCCTTATATGTCAAAAATCCATAGACGACCATGGCTGAAAAAATCTCATCTCTTGTTGTCAGATTCATCGATACTGCAGCATATTCTCTTACCTTTGCAGGAACAGATTCGCCTGATACCATTAATGCTACATCATCTCTGACATCATCAACGTTATGTTCAATATAGGAAAATATCTCATCATATGGTCCTGAGTTTGTCCAGTAGTTTCCTAGATTGTTATTCGTCAATGCTACGACAACAGACCTTGGGTTATAAATCCGTTTACCATTCTTAATATAATATCCATCATACCAGATTCTTAAATCTTCTCTTGTTAAATGCTGATTCTCCGTACGTTCCTGATATCGTTTAAATAATTCATCCACTTCCTCATCTGTAAATCCAAAAGTATCGCTGAATTTCTCTTCTTCTACCATTGTGTATTCTACGAACATATTTAGTTTTGACCCACTGGAATATTTGGCAATTGGAAGAATTCCTGTCATGTAAGTCATCTTGACGTAGGACTGATCTTTTAATAATGCACTTAAAAATGTCAGGTATTCGTTCTTGTCTCTCTCCGTCATAAACCATTCATGAAAAATATAGTCCCATTCGTCAAACACAAAGATAAACTCATCTCCGGTTCTTTCATGAATCTTTCTTAAAAGGTCTTTTGTCGCATTTTCAAAATCTAAATTTAACTGTGGGTATAGTTCCTGCAGATCTTCCTTTAATAACTTGTGTACTCGCCGAATATACGCTTTGTAGCTTTCGCATTCATCTGGCATCTCACTGAAATTGATTTGAATCACTTTGTATTGATTTAGATGTTTTTTATAATCTGGGTGTTTTGCAATCTTAAGATTGTCAAATATATCAGAAGAATCGATGGAGCTGGTAAAAAATGATGCGATCATATTGGTCATGACCGTCTTTCCAAAACGTCGCGGTCTTGTAATGCAAATATGCTTATTCCCCGATTCAATTATTTTGAATAATTCTTTTAATACCATTGATTTATCCACAAAATATGGGCTCGAAAACTCACTGCGGTATAAAGTTTTCGGTGCCGCACTGTCCATATAAAATCCCATGTTTCTTCCCTCCTGGGGGTATTTTTTATTTTCTTCCATGTAATTTTTATCTCCTTTTATTTTATCAAATATAGTTTCGAGCTGCAATGATTTTGGCGAGGAGACATCCTCTTGTCGAATTTTTCATAGACTTGTGAAAGATCTGCGATCTAAGATCAAAACTGGTTTTATACATATATTACCATTTATTATTATTTTTGTAAATATTGATTTAGAAGAAAAGCAGATAGAAATCTTAAATTTATGATTTCTATCTGCTTTTTCTTTCAATAAATATCAGAGATTGCTTTACTATTTAATTTTAATTGTAACCGTCTTGCTCTTTCCGCTTCCATCCACTGCTCTTGCTGTGATCTTCACGGATTTTTTCTTTCCAGCTTTGTATGTTGTTACGGTTCCTTTGGAAGAAACTTTCGCATATTTTGTATTGCTACTTGACCATTTTAAAGTTCTATTTGCCCCTGAAGATGCGCTTGTTTTTCCTTTCAGATATAACTTCTTACCAGCTTTTACTGATTTAACTCCAGAAATGTAGACTTTCTTTACAACACCTTTCTTGACATAGATCTTATATGACGCTTTCTTACCACTTCCGTCTTTGGCTGTCGCTGTGATCGTTACTGTTTTTCCACCCATTTTCTTCTTCGTTGTAACGACACCACTGCTGCTGACTGTTGCAACTTTGGTATTGCTTGATTTCCATGTGACACCTTTATTATATGCGTTGGATGGTGTTACGGTTGCCTTTAATGTTACTTTCTTACCAGTTGCAATCTTGTTAGACGTTGTTGTTGTGATCGTGATCTTGCTGACTTTGATATTTTCTACTGTTACGATACAGTACATTACATTTCCGTCAGATGTTATTGCCGTAATAATTGCTTTTCCTGCAGTCTTGGCTGTTAATTTGCCCGCTGCGTCAACTGTTACAACTGCTTCGTTGGAAGATGTCCATTTTACTGTTCCGATTGAAGCTGTTGCATAATCTGGTAAATATGTAATCTTCAGCTGTTCTGTCTTGCCTGGATTTAATGTTACAAATGTTTTGTTTAATACAACCGCCTGTGTAGGAATCTTACCTGTTTCGTCTGTTGTGTAAACTTTGATTGTTTTTGTTGCTGTTCCAGCTTTTAATGTCAGAATTGCCATCTGGCCTTTTGTTCCAGCTTTGATCTTATCTCCTGTAATGGATACTGCTGCCACATTGGATGATGTGATCGTGCATGCTTCTTTGCTGTCTACGAATACACCTTTTGTAAGCTGCTGTATTGTTAATTCCTGTCCTTCTTTTAGATACATGCTATCACTTAAGAATGACATTCTTGTCGCTGTGCTTGCTGTTGTTGGCAGATATAATGATTCTAACTGTGCTTTCAGATCATTTAATGCTGTAAAATCTGTCACAGATGTTCCTCTTAGATAGAGTGTCTTTAACTGTTTTAAATTCTTTATGAAACTGATGTCTGTGATGTTTTTGTTGTTTTCGAGGTCGATTTTTTCGCAATTGACTGCTTCGGATAAACCTGCTAAATCTGCATTCATCAGATCTTTATTTTCTAAATTAATAGATTTTACATTTTTGATCTCTTCTGTTGAGATCATTCCATCATTATTTGCATCTGCCTTTTCTTTTTTTCCATCTTTATCTACATCTGCCTCTAATGCATCATAAACTTTGTAACTTGTCAATGGAATGATATCTTTTCCTACGGCTGCTACCTGAATCTCAATCGTTGCTGTATATGTCTTTCCTGCTCTTGCTACTACCGCTTCTACCGTTGCTTTTCCTGCTGCTTTTGGTTCCAGATAGTATGTCTTTGTTCCATCCTGCGCTGTTTCTGTGCGGATATTTAAGATCTTTGTATCTTTTGATGTGATCGTTACTACGTCATCTTTTTCCAGATTATTTAACTTGATCTGTTTCTTAAATGCTCCTACGCTTACATTTGGATCATTTTTATCAAACTCTGGTGTTGTTGCACTTTTGGCTGTCACATTTACTGGAATCGTTGCAGATGCTGTTGGTGTTGTTGTGCTCTCAACTTTTAAATTCGTCGTTCCTGCTTCTGCTGTATCCACTGCTTCCAGACTTATGGATCCATCTGCCTGAACCTGGATTGATTTTAATTTTGCTGTTGTTCCTGCTGCTACTTCCTCAGAATACTTCACATCTTTGCATCCTTTTAAGATTCCTTTTGGAAGAATAGGATCATTTGTTTTGGCTCCTTTTTCTACTGTGATCGAATCTTTCTTGATCAAAGCAATTCTGTCTACTGTAGAAACCTTTGTACCTTCCAGATTGATTTCCTTTAGATTCGTCATAGATTTTAATGCATCAATCTTACTTACATTTGTATTCTTGCTTAAATCTAATTTCTCACAACCCGTTGCATACTGAAGATATGCTACTTCTGTATCTGTCAGACCTTTGTCAGAAAGATTGATCTCTGTCTTCGCTGCTAATTCTGCTTTAGTAAACGCACCTTCTTCCTTTCCACTAAATACCTGATACATTGTTTGTGAGGTAAATGGAATGATATTATCAACTTTGCTTAAATTAAATTCAAGCTGAGCACTTACTCCATCTAATGGCTTTTTATTCTTCTCAAATGTTGCTATTACATTAACTTTTCCGCTGTCTTTTAATGCAATCGGCATATACTTCACAACTTCTGTTCCATCTGCTTGTTTGAAAGTCTTTTGTTCGATCTTTAATGCTGTTTGATCAGAAATATTGAAGTTGACTTTATCAAAGTCTTTTGCCTGCGTTCCCTGGAATTCATAATACTTGAAACTTCCCATTGTTACATTCTGGGATTCTGCCGCAAATGAAATTCCACTTGTAACTGTTGGTGTGGTTGTACCTTCCTGTGTCACTGCTGCCTGATTCCCCTGATCTGCTGTTGCCGCCATTACCGTAAATCCGTTGACCGGTATCATGGATATACTGAGCAGACATGCTAACAGTTTCTTTCTGCTCTTACCATTTAAGTGGCTGAATACTTTCCATCCTTTTTGCATGAAATTCTTCCTCCTTTTCTTCATGTTTGAGTCTGTATATTGCTTTGTTTATTATAACACTTTTTTGTGTAGAATGCATAAAAGAGTGATCGATC
>ERZ870025.42-NODE-42-length-11745-cov-3.148440_pt1 | contig 11745 bp, 9 predicted proteins | sample MGYA00521103_ERZ870025 | MGnify/ENA primary metagenome ERZ870025 (study PRJEB32232, sample SAMN07284981) | human gut metagenome | biome: human-associated habitat; material: feces | host: Homo sapiens | place: Tanzania | collected 2014-08-12 ...
TCACAGAGGAAGACGCCGCCTTTGCGGCGGATTATCAGGAAAATACTTCTGGCGGTGCGCAGCTTTCTGCGCACTGCTTTTTGGCTTTATGGTGGTGGCGGAGCCGCTTGCTTTTACCGTACTGGCGGACGAAGTCACAGAAGAATCCATTAAGGAAAAGGAAAATCAGATCGAGGCTGCGAAGCAGGAACGCAAGCAGGTTCAGAGCAGCATCAGCAATCTGAAGACCATGAAGGCGAATCTGGAGAACAAGAAGGCGGATCTGAACACCTATGTGACGCAGCTGGATGCACAGCTGACGGAAATCCAGGGGAATATCGACAGCCTGAAGCAGCAGATTGAGAACAAGGAAGCGGACATTACGCGAACGGAGACAGAGCTTCAGGAGGCGGAGGATACGCAGCAGGCGCAGTATGAGAATATGAAAAAGCGCTGCAAGTTCATCTATGAGAAGGGGGACACGTATATGCTGGAGGTCCTTCTGCAGTCTGCGAACTTCGGGGATTTTCTGAATAAGGCTTATTACATCGAGCAGCTTTCCAATTATGATCAGAATCTTCTGAAGCGTTACCAGGAGCAGACAAAGCTCGTTGCTGCGACCAAGGAGGCTCTGGAGGAGGAGAAGCAGACTCTGGATGACGAGAAGAAGGCCGTGGAGGCGGAAGAGTCCAACATGACGGCTCTGATTGCGGAGAAAAAGAATCAGATCGCGAGCACGGAGTCTGAGATTGCGGAGTCGGCTTCTACCATTGAGGAATATGAGTCTCAGCTGAATCAGCAGACATCGGCAATTGCGGCACTGGAGGCAGCGGTTGCGGCGGACAAGCGGGCACTTGCCAGCCAGAGAAAATACAGCGGAGGCGCTTTTGTGTGGCCGGCTCCGTCATATACGTACATCTCTTCGGAGTTCGGCTATCGTGTGCACCCGATTTACGGGAGAACGATTTTCCACAGCGGACTGGATATGGCAGCACCGGGAGGCTCTCCGATTCTTGCGGCTGCGGACGGCGTGGTGGTTGCAGCAACCTATGAATCTTCCATGGGCAATTATGTAATGATCAATCATGGGGACGGCCTGTACACAATTTACATGCATGCAAGTGCACTTTATGTATCCAGCGGGCAGGAGGTCAGCGCAGGGGATCAGATTGCGGCGGTCGGAAGCACCGGAAATTCGACGGGACCGCATCTGCATTTCTCAGTACGTCTGAACGGGTCGTATGTAAGCCCGTGGAATTATCTGGGCCAGTAAACAAACCGGAGTGGACGAATCGGAACGGATCAATCGAATCGGATCGGGAGAAACAAGCATTGAGCGAAGAAGAAAGAAAAGCAGAAAAGCCTGAATATGCAGCTTCCGCAGAAAAGAAAGCGGGAAAGAAGAAACGTCGGGGGCTTGCTGTTTTTTCAGCAGGAGCATTGGCAGGGGCGCTTCTTATGGCAGCCGGTCTGAACGCCTGGAGCGGGAATGTTCTGTTTTCCAAAAGAATTCTTTCTGCGCAGACCGCACAGAAGGCGGAGGTTCTGAAGCAGCTTATTGAAGAGCACTATTATAAAGCAGACGAAGTGACGGATGAGCAGCTGGAGGAAGGAATCTACAAGGGCATGCTGGAAGCGCTGGATGACCCGTACTCGGTATACTACACGACCGAAGAGGTGGAGAAGCTGAATGAAACCATCAGCGGAACCTATACGGGGATTGGTGCCTACGTGTCCAGAGATTCCTCAACGGGCTGTCCGAAAATAGCAGGAGTCATCGCGGGCGCCCCGGCAGAAAAAGCGGGTCTCCAGACGGATGATATTCTGTGGAAGGCGGATGGAGAGCTTCTTCAGGATCTGGAGCTTGATATGGCGGTCAGCCGGATCAAGGGCGAAAAAGGAACGGTGGTCCATCTTACCGTCATTCGTGACGGCAAGGAAATGGAATTTGATGTGACCAGAGATGAAGTGCATTCAGAGACAGTTGCCGGAAAAATGCTTGAGAATCAGATCGGCTATCTGCAGATTGCAGAGTTTGATGATGTGACTCCGGAGCAGTTTACCGAGGAGCTTGAGAAGCTGCAGGATCAGGGAATCAAGGGACTGATCGTGGATCTTCGAAACAATCCGGGCGGAACGGTGGAAGCGGTGACCTCCATTGCACAGCATCTGATTCCGGAGGGACTGGTGTTCTATATGCAGTATCCTGACGGCAGCAGAAAGGAATACAAGGCAGAGGGCACAGAGTATGTTGATCTTCCGATTGCGGTGCTCGTCAACGGGAATTCGGCAAGCGCCTCGGAAATTCTCTCCAGCGCAATTCAGGACTCCGGAGCAGGAACCGTCATCGGAACCCAGACCTATGGAAAAGGCGTGGTGCAGACAGTCTATTCGCTGCAGGATGGCACGGAAGTAAAGCTGACGATCTGTGAGTATTTCACGAGAAACGGGAATGAGATCCATCAGATTGGTGTAACGCCGGACCAGAAAGTGGAGTTCGACTCTGAGAAATACCGGGAATCGGGGGCAGACAACCAGCTGGAAGCTGCAATTAAAACGATTTCGGAAAAAATTAACTAAATTTAAACAAAAATAATTAAATAAAGAAGCATACTTCTCTGAAAACAGGAAATAGAAAAGCCCGCAAGATGCGCTGAATCCAGCGCATCTTGCGGGCTTTATCTGTGTGCGGAGAAAAAACAGGAAGATGGTTCCTGCATGAGGTAAATGTAACGCGTTGAATACTATTTAACGTAAACGATTTATATTAACGGCATGGTTTCGTGCAGAAAAGGAACGATGACGGTGGGAAAAATAGACAAAACAAAGATGCATATTCTGGACAGACCGCACAAAGATGTATTCAATGCACAAAAAATCGAAAATGCCACTTGAAAACATGTGAAAAAAGATCTATAACATAATTACGAAAACGTTTAAGGGACATGCGGTTCCTTAGAAACCACAAACGGAGGGAAAGAACGTTATGAAAAAAAGGTTTGTCAGCGTATTACTCGCTTCCACAATGGTAGCAGGCATGGTAGCAGGCTGCGGCAGCTCTTCTTCGAGCACCGAGACGGCAGCAACGGAAGCAGCAACCGAGGCAGCTGCTGAGACGGAAGCTACTGACGATGTAGCGGAGGCAGAGACTACAGATGCAGCAGAGGAGACCGAAGAGGCAGCTGCAGATGAAGGAAAGGTCCTGAACATCCAGTGCTGGAACGAGGAGTTCAAGAGCCGCCTTGAGGATCACTATCCGGGATATGAGAAGGTAGATGACACCACCGGCAAGATCGGCGATGTAACCGTAAAGTTCCACATCACTCCTTCGGATGACAATGCATATCAGAACAATCTGGACAGCATTCTTCCCGGCAATGCAGATGCAGCAGCAGATGACAAGACGGACCTCTTCCTGATCGAGGCTGACTACGCACTCAAGTATACCGATGCAGATGTAGACGTAGCAATGAAGCTTTCTGATCTTGGCATCACCGATGCAGATCTTTCCAAGCAGTATCAGTACACCAAGGATGTTGTTACCGATGCAAACGGCGACCTTCGCGGTGCTTCCTGGCAGGCTTGCTCCGCAGGACTGATCTATGATCGTGCAATTGCCAAGGAAGTCCTCGGATCTGATGATCCGGCTGACGTTCAGGCAGCTGTCAAGGATTGGGATACCTTCAATGCAACGGCAGATACTCTGAAGAAGGCTGGCTACAACATCACCGCAACTGTAAATGATACCTACCGTGTATATTCCAACAACGTATCCAAGAAGTGGGTTGAGGACGGAAAGGTTCAGATCGACGATAACATCAAGAAATGGGCAGATGATTCCAAGGCACTCGTAGATAAGAAGGAAACCAGCACAGCTGAGCTGTGGAGCGATGACTGGAGCAAGGGCTTCTTCACAGATTCTCCGGTATTTGCATACTTTGGACCTGCATGGCTGATTAACTTCTCCATGCACGCTGACGAGGAAGGCTCCATCGCAAATGAAGGCGGCTGGGGACTGGTAGAAGGACCTCAGGGCTTCTACTGGGGCGGCACATGGATCTGCGCAGCAACCGGAACCGATAACCCGACTCTGGTTAAGGACATCATCCTGACCATGACAACAGATGACGCTGTTATGAAGGATATTGCAGTGAAGGATTCCGACTGTGTCAACAACAAGGACGTCCTGGCAGACCTTGCAAGCGATGATTCCTTCGGAAGCGCAGTCCTTGGCGGACAGAACCCTTACGAAATGCTTGCAGCAGGTGCTGAGAACGTTGATATGAGCAACATCTCCATCTACGATCAGGGCTGCAACGAGTCTTATCAGCAGGCTATGAAGAACTTCTTCGATGGCAACGCTTCCTATGACGAGGCTCTGGATCAGTTCAAGAAGGCAATCGTAGAGAAGTATCCTGAGCTGACAGTAGACTGATCCGGAAACGGAAACATTCGGAACAATTTAGTCAGAACAAATCAGATCGACGACATGGCGCCTGTCCGGTATGGCCGGGCAGGCGCTGTTTTTCCTGAATTTCAGTTCCTTCTCTGTGCTCGTGCAAAGGGGACAGGAACACAGAGCAGGTACTGAAATCGAAAGGGAGGGCAGAGATGGAACAGAAAGAGAACAAAACAGTGGTTCTGAAATCCAACAATGTGACAAAGGTAAACCGGTGGGGATATTTTTTCCTGATTCCGTTCTTTGTAATCTTTGTTATTTTCCAGCTGATTCCGCTGGTATCTACGATTTACAACAGCTTCTTTGAAAACTATATGTCCGGACTGAAAAAAGTGGGACCGAATTTTGTGGGGCTCCAGAATTATATCAGTCTGTTTGAGACGGGAGACCTGGGGACTTATACGGCAAATACGCTGATTATGTGGGTGATGTGCTTTGTTCCGCAGATTATTGTTTCCCTTCTCCTTGGCGCATGGTTTACAAATCCGCAGCTTCGCCTGAAGGGGCAGAGATTCTTTAAAACCGTGATTTATCTTCCGAATCTGATCATGGCATCTGCTTTCGCCATGCTGTTCTTCACCTTGTTTGCGGATTCCGGCCCGGTAAACTCGATCCTGGTTCAGGCCGGAATTCTGAAGGAAGCTTACAGTTTCATGTCACATGTCTGGAGCGTGCGCACGCTGGTAGCCTTCATGAACTTCCTGATGTGGTTCGGAAATACCACCATCCTTCTGATGGCGGGAATGATGGGAATTGATCAGAGCCTGTTCGAAGCTGCAGAGGTGGACGGAGCCACATCCAACCAGATTTTCTTTAGGATTACGCTTCCGCTGCTTCGTCCGATTCTGGTCTATGTGATGATTACCTCGCTGATCGGCGGACTGCAGCTGTTCGATGTCCCGCAGATCCTGACCAACGGAAGCGGCGATCCGATGCGTTCGTCCATGACCTTGATTATGTATCTGAACAAGCATCTGTACAGCAAGAACTATGGTATGGCCGGTGCACTTTCTGTCATGATGTTTATCATTACCGGTGTCCTGAGTCTGATTGTTTTCCGGTTTACCAATGCCAAGGAAGTGAAGTAAGGGGGAGATGACGATGGCTAAGAATATGAAGAATATTACAGCTGAGCAGGAAGAGCCGGCAGGCGCTTCTCTGAAGGCAAGAAGAGCCGGCTGCTACGTGTTCCTTATCCTGATTTCCTTTATCTGCCTGTTCTGGTTTTATGTGCTCTTTATCAATGCAACAAGAAGCAACTCTCAGCTGGCAAGAGGCTTTACGGCTCTGCCGAGTGTGAATCTTGGAGCAAATCTGCATAACCTGTTCAGCGGAACGCTTCCGGTTATTTCCGGTCTGTGCAATTCTCTTGTGGTAGCGTCCTTTACGGCATTGCTTGCAACTTATTTCTCGACGATGACGGCATATGCCATCCATGCCTATGATTTCAAGCTTCGCAAGGCTGCATTCACCTTTATCCTTGCAGTTATGATGATTCCGACACAGGTGACGGCGCTTGGCTTCATTCAGCTGATGACAAAGATGAACCTGATGGACAACTTTATCCCGCTGATTGTACCGGCGATGGCTTCTCCGGCGGTGTTCTTCTATATGAAGCAATACATGGATTCGGTGCTGTCGAAGTCCTTGATTGAGGCGGCAAGAATTGACGGCTCCGGTGAGCTTCATACGTTCAATTCGATTGTGCTCCCGCTGATGAAGCCGGCGGTTGCGGTACAGGCGATCTTTTCCTTTGTTTCGAGCTGGAACAATTACTTCACACCGGCCCTGATTCTGCACAAGGACAAGATGAAGACTCTTCCGATTCTGATTGCACAGCTTCGTGCAGCGGACTGGCTGAAGTTCGACATGGGTCAGGTTTATGCGATGATCGCGTTCTCTATTTTCCCGGTTATCCTGGTTTATCTGTTCCTGTCGAAGAACATCGTCGGAGGCGTTATGATGGGCGGTGTCAAGGAATAATTGACGACCGGACCGGAAGCGCGCTTCCCTGACAGCACTTTGTGATGCCGGACAAGCTCCGGCAGAATTCATAAAGACATCCTCTGACTCTTGCCGGGATCCCGCAGCGCGTAAATTCGTTGCGGGATCCCGGCGTTTATGAAATAATCTTTATAGAAATTTCGGCGTTCAATCAGAACCAGCGGCACAGCCGCAGAAATGGGGGTACACATGGGACTTTTACAGGTAGGAATCGGTGCGGCATCGTCGGTGCTTTCGGATCAGTGGAGAGAGTACTTCTACTGCACTTCTCTGAATGAGAAGACACTTGTTGTAAAGGGTGAGAAGCGCAAGCAGGCGCGCTCCCGCAATAACGGAAGCGACAATGTTATTACCGATGGTTCCATCATAGCGGTCAATGACGGACAGTGCATGATCATTGTAGAGCAGGGGAAGATCGTGGAAGTCTGTGCGGAGCCCGGTGAGTTTGTGTTTGACAGCAAGACCTCGCCTTCTCTGTTTACCGGCGGACTTTGGGAGGGAATTCAGAATTCCTTCCAGACCTTTGGCAAGCGCGTGAGCTTCGGCGGGGATACCGCTGTGGATCAAAGAATCTATTACTTCAACACGAAGGAAATCATCGGAAACAAGTATGGAACTGCCAATCCGGTGCCGTTCCGCGTGGTTGATGCGAATATTGGCCTGGATGTGGATATCTCGATCACCTGCTTCGGTGAATATGCATACCGGATACAGGATCCGATTCTGTTCTATAAGAATATCTGCGGAAATATTGACGGAGCGTATACAAGAGACAAGATCGATTCCCAGCTGAAGTCGGAGCTTCTGACAGCGCTTCAGCCTGCTTTTGCGGAGATTTCCGAGCAGGGAATCCGGTACAGCGCTGTTCCTGCACATGCAGATGACCTTGGAAATGCACTGAACCATGTTCTGTCAGATTCCTGGGTTAAGACATACGGAATTACCATCTCAACCTTCGGCGTTTCCAGCATTAAGGCAAGCGAAGAAGACGAGAAGATGATCAAGGAGCTGCAGCGGAATGCGGTTTACCGGAATCCGAACATGGCAGCGGCAACGCTTACGGCGGCACAGGCACAGGCGATGCAAGATGCGGCAAAGAATGCGAACGGCGCAATGATGGGCTTTGCCGGAATGAACATGGCACAGCAGAGCGGCGGCATCAATGCAGGGCAGCTCTATCAGATGGGGGCGCAGCAGCCTCAGCAGGCACCGCAGCAGGCTCCTCAGATGCAGGCGGCTTCTGCAGGATGGACCTGCCCTTCCTGCGGACAGACCGGAAATACCGGAAAGTTCTGCGGCAACTGCGGAAGCGCAAAGCCTGCGGCAAACGGCCCCTGGACCTGCCCTTCCTGCGGACAGGCCGGAAACACCGGAAAGTTCTGCAGCAACTGCGGACAGCCCAGAGCCTGAGAAGAGACCGGGGAGGGAATGACTATGGCACAGCAGGTAACAAATTACATTTGCCCGAATTGCGGAGGACCGATGCATTTTGACGCGGCCACCGGCAAGGTAAAGTGCGATTACTGTGACAGTACCTTCACCATCGAAGAAGTTAAGAAATCCTACGAAGAGAAGAATCAGAAGGCCAGAGAGGCGGCAAAGGAAGCGGCTGACGGTACGACAGGCCTCGGAGCAGAGGAGCTCGGGATCGAAGCACCGAATGTGGAGACGGCGGCCGGAGAGGACTGGGGAAGCGACGCATCGAAGCTTAAGGTGTACAACTGCGGAAATTGCGGCGCTCAGCTGATTACCGATGAAACCACCGCGGCGACCACTTGTCCGTATTGCGGCAATCCGACCATTATTCCCGGCCAGTTTTCTGCCGGGAGGAAGCCGGATTATGTGATTCCGTTCGCCTGTGAGAAGGAGCAGGCGATGGAGAAGCTTCAGTCCTACTATAAGGGCAAGAAGCTTCTGCCGAAATCCTTCACCTCCGGGAATCATCTGGAGGAGATCAAGGGCGTCTATGTCCCGTACTGGCTGTTCAGCGGAAGCGTGGACGCGGACATGACCTTTGAGTGCGGGAAGAGTACCACAACCCGCGAGGGTGATTTTGATGTTACGAGAACGAAGCTGTATCGGGTTCGCAGGGCCGGAACCATGAAGTTCGAGAAGATCCCGTGCGACGCTTCGACCAGCATGCCGGATGATCTGATGGATTCGGTTGAGCCGTATCATTACGACAGTCTTCGCAAATTTGAACTGGAATATCTTCCCGGATATCTTGCGAACAAATATGACGTGGAGCAGAAGACACTGCAGAAAAAGGCGGATGAGCGGGCGGTTGCAACGGCCTGCGATGAACTTCGTGACAGTATCTCCGGCTATGACAGCGTGACAGAGCAGGGGAGAAGTGCCAAAATCCGTCGTGGAAAGACGGACTATGCACTGATGCCGGTATGGCTTCTTTACACGAAATGGAACGATCAGGATTTTCTGTTCGCCATGAATGGACAGACACAGAAGATGACGGGAAATCTTCCGGTTGCGCCAGGGAAGGCAGTGGCCTGGTTTGCCGGAGTGAGTGCAGTGGTTTTTGCTTTTCTGGCAGCGGTAATGATGCTGTTTATGGATTCTGAGAATCCGACGGGATCCCTGGCGGTTTCCCTGGTGATGGCACTGGTTGTAGGCGCAATAACGCTTGGCGTTATGTACAGCCAGATGAAGCCGGTTGCACAGGCAACACGGGCGGCGCAGTATCTGAAGCAGGATCAATCGGAAATCCGTGTGCGGCAGGATGATTACATCCGCACGGTGGAGACCAGAACGCCGGTGAAGCGTGAGGAGCCCGGGAAGGCTTCCGGAGGAAAGAAATGAGTTTGGACCGGCAATGGAGGAAACACACCGGAACCGAACATACTTTCGAAAAAAGTGGACGAAATCGGGAAACTGCGGTACAGTGATGGTACCGCAGTTTTTTTGTGGGAGCATGCTGCGGCGTTATGCCTGCAGGGAACAAATGGAGACCTGGAAGGAAGGGATAGTATGGATCATTTTGTTCTTCATTCAGAATTTCAGCCGATGGGAGATCAGCCGCAGGCGATTCAGGATCTTGTGAAGGGATTCCGCGAAGGAAACCAGTTCGAGACGCTTCTTGGCGTTACGGGATCCGGCAAGACCTTTACCATGGCCAATGTGATCCAGGCGCTGAATAAGCCTACCCTGATCATTTCGCATAATAAGACTCTGGCAGGACAGCTCTATGGAGAAATGAAGGAGTTTTTCCCGGAAAATGCCGTGGAATATTTTGTTTCCTACTATGATTACTATCAGCCGGAGGCGTATGTGCCGCAGACGGATACGTATATCGCGAAGGATTCTGCCATCAATGATGAAATTGACAAGCTGCGTCTCTCGGCGACGGCTTCTCTTTCAGAACGGCGGGATGTTATTGTAGTTGCCAGCGTATCCTGTATTTACGGTCTCGGTTCTCCGGATGAATTTAAAGGAATGTCGATTTCACTTCGGCCGGGCATGCAGAAGGATCGGGACGATGTGATTCGTGACCTGATTGCCATCCAGTATAAGCGGAATGATCAGAGTCTGGAGAGATGCAATTTCCGTGTGCGGGGGGATACCATTGAGATCTATCCGGCACAGGGAAGTGAGTATTTGATCCGGGTGGAGTTTTTCGGTGACGAAATTGACCGGATCTGTGAGGTGGAGATCGTAAATGGGCGTGTGCACGCGAGTCTGGAGCACGTTATGATCTATCCGGCTTCGCACTATGTCGTTCCGCAGGAGAAGATCAATCTTGCCTGTGAGAATATTGAGAAGGAGCTGGAGGAGAGGGTTCGTTATTTCAAGGGAGAGGACAAGCTGATTGAGGCACAGCGGATCTCCGAGCGGACGAATTTCGACATCGAGATGATGCGGGAGACCGGCTTCTGTTCCGGTATTGAGAATTATTCCAGACATTTGAATTTCATGCCGCCGGGAGCGGAGCCGCTGACGTTGATGGACTTCTTCCCGGAAGATTACCTGATTATTGTGGATGAGTCGCATATGACGATTCCTCAGATCGGTGCCATGTATCACGGGGACCGAAGCCGGAAGACGACCCTTGTGGATTACGGGTTCCGGCTCCCGTCGGCACTGGATAACCGGCCGTTAAATTTTGAAGAATTTGAGCAGAAGATTGATCAGATGCTGTTCTGCTCGGCGACGCCGGGGAAATACGAGGAGGAGCATGAGCTCCTTCGCACAGAGCAGGTGATCCGACCGACCGGTCTTTTGGATCCGGAGATTGATGTGCGTCCGGTGGAGGGCCAGATTGACGATCTGATCGGAGAAATCCGCAGGGAGGTCGAGAAGAAGAATAAGGTTCTGGTGACCACCCTGACCAAGAAGATGGCCGAGGATCTGACAGACTATCTGGCGGAAGCCGGAATCCGGGTGCGGTATCTGCACTCGGATATTGACACGCTGGAGCGTTCCGAAATCATCCGGGATATGAGACTGGACGTATTCGATGTTCTGGTGGGAATCAACCTGCTGCGCGAAGGTCTGGACATTCCGGAAATCTCTCTGGTTGCCATTCTGGACGCGGACAAGGAGGGCTTCCTCCGATCGGAAACCTCGCTTGTTCAGACGATCGGCCGCGCGGCCAGAAATGCGGACGGACATGTTGTGATGTACGCGGATACCATCACGGATTCCATGAAGAAGGCAAGCGATGAGACGAAGCGCAGGCGGGCAATTCAGGAGGCCTACAACAAGGAGCATGGAATTACGCCGCAGACCATCCGGAAGGCGGTCCGTGATCTGATTGCGATCTCGAAGGAAGTGACACAGGAAGAAGTGAGATTCCAGAAGGATCCGGAATCGATGTCCGCATCGGAGCTGGAGGAGCTGATCCGCAAGACGGAGAAGCAGATGAGAAAGGCGGCTGCGGATCTGAACTTTGAGGCGGCTGCAGCGCTCCGCGATCAGATGACAGAGCTCAAGAAGCATTTGCTGGAGCTGACAGGCGGTAAATAAGGAAGGACATAAAAGACCTATGGCAGTAAAGATGAAGAAAACTGACTACTGGCCTGCCCTGAAGGAGGCAGAACTTCTTGCGCAGGGACAGAAGAAGCGGGATGAGAAGCGGCGAAGCCTGATTCATAAGGAAGACTGTATCCGGATTACGGGGGCCAGAGAGCATAATCTGAAGAACATCGATGTCACCATTCCGAGAAACGAGCTGGTGGTTCTGACCGGACTTTCCGGATCCGGAAAGTCCAGTCTTGCCTTTGATACCATTTATGCCGAGGGACAGAGACGATATATGGAGTCTCTGTCTTCTTATGCAAGACAGTTCC
>ERZ870025.44-NODE-44-length-11651-cov-3.658113_pt1 | contig 11651 bp, 9 predicted proteins | sample MGYA00521103_ERZ870025 | MGnify/ENA primary metagenome ERZ870025 (study PRJEB32232, sample SAMN07284981) | human gut metagenome | biome: human-associated habitat; material: feces | host: Homo sapiens | place: Tanzania | collected 2014-08-12 ...
TTTCTTCCTTCTATCAGCAGGAGAACGACGGATGTCTTTCAGGCGATGGAGCATTTCGCCCCGGCAGATAAGAAAGCTCCGGAGATTCTTCAGCTGCTTGCGGAAGAGGGCAGCAGGAGAGGCGCAGCGGGTAAGTATCCGAAATTCAAGGACTGGTTTTTCTATCTGAAGGGGAAAACGATCCGCTTCCATGCATATTCTCTGGGAAAGCCCATGACGGGGTTAAATACCGTCGCTTTTCCGTACTATATCATTGGCGGAACGGGAATGCTGCTCATCAGCTACAATGAGAAGCAGATTGTTGAGGTGCAGGATCCGGGCATTGTCAATGCGTACAGGGATAATTTTGATCATATTCTGAAGGATGCCGAAGAGATTGCATCGACAGAGACTGATTACCTGTCAATCATGCAGTTTTTCTATCGTAACTGGCTGACGATCGGAAGAGAGCCAGTCTATCTCCTGACGCCGAGGCCTTGCGCATGGCTGTGCTCCACGGATGAACTGGTCCGGAAATATATGCAGGAGGATGAATATGTTTCCTACGGACAGACCTTCCGGAATCTGAACGTAAGAGAGTTTACCACACAGAGCGGAATGGAAGAGTTCTTCATGGATTCCAGAATCCATGAGGCGGGAGTGGATCTGAGGATCGAGCCGGAGGACATGAAGATAGTGCGCGAAACGATCAATGAGCACAGGGACCGGATTACGTTTCTTCTTGATGACAGGCGCGTGCGCGTGCATAAGGAGTGGCAGATGTTCCTGATCGGGCGACAGGCGGCCGTGTTTGTCCCTTATGAGCGAACCAATTACATGATTCGCTTCACCAACAGGGACGTGATCGATCCGCTCGCAGACTGGTTTGAGAGCAGAGTTACTTCGCTGAACAATGACATCATCCGGAAAAAGGGTGCATGAAAAGACGATTACGTGAATTAGAATTGACTAATTCCGGAGAAGAGTGCGACAATTTCTGACAAGCAGGCATGGCCGAAAGGCTGTGCCTGTTTTTGGGTTATAAGACAAGCGGAGGAGGAAGGCATGAATGTTGTTTTTGTACTGAACAGTATCCTGCTTGGTGCCGGCCTTGCGATGGATGCGTTTTCGGTTTCCATTGCCAATGGATTGAATGAGCCGCACATGCCGCGCAGTAAAATGTGCCGGGTGGCGGGGACGTATGCGGGATATCAGTTTGCCATGCCGATGATCGGGTGGTTTTGTGTCCATGCCGTTGCGGAACAGTTTGAGGTGTTCCGGAAATTTATTCCGTGGATTGCGTTGATTCTTCTGGTCCTGATCGGAGGAAAAATGCTGGCGGAGGGAATCCGGAGCGTTCGGAGCGGGAAAAGCACCGAGGCAGAAGAAGCACAGCAGAAGCAGCAGGAGGCCTGTCTTGGCTTTGGGGCATTGATGGTGCAGGGAATTGCAACCTCCATTGATGCGCTTTCCGTTGGCTTTACCATTTCGGATTATGGTACCATGATGGCAGCAGTCTGTTCCCTTCTGGTTGCAGTGACGACCTTCGTTCTCTGTATGGCAGGACTGAAGTTCGGGAAAAAGTTCGGGGAACGTCTTGCGGATAAGGCAACGATTTTCGGCGGCCTTCTTCTGATTGCCATCGGAGCCGAAATCTTTGTGAAGGGTGTTTTGTAAACCGGCGAGGGAGAACATATTATGAAAATTGTGCTGAAGGAGCTGACCAAAAGGTTTCCGAACCGTGATCATAAAAAGGAAGAAGTGACGGCAGTCGATCACTTCAGCTTTGAGATTCCTGATGGGGAGCTGGTCAGTCTTCTCGGACCGTCCGGCTGTGGGAAGAGTACAACCCTGAATATGATCTGCGGGCTGGAGCAGCCTACGGAAGGGCAAATCTTCTTTGGAGAAGAGGATGTCACGAATCTGCCTCCGGAGCTTCGCGGAGTCGGAATGGTGTTTCAGAGCTATGCGCTGTATCCGCATCTTAGTGTGCGGAAGAACATTCTGTTCCCGCTGCAGAACCTTACCGGCGCCAGCCGTCTGAGCAAGGAGGAGATGAACCGCAGGGTAGAGGAAGCAGCGAAGCTGGTACAGATTGAACCGTATCTGGACCGCAGACCGAGGGAGCTTTCCGGCGGACAGCAGCAGCGCGTTGCGATTGCCAGGGCTCTGGTGAAGATGCCCAAGGTCCTTCTCCTCGATGAGCCGCTGTCAAATCTGGACGCAAGACTGCGCCTTCAGACGCGCGCGGAGATCCGGCGCATTCAGCAGGAGACCGGAATTACTACGGTTTTCGTAACGCATGATCAGGAAGAAGCCATGAGCATCTCGGATCACATGGTGGTCATGAAGGACGGGGTTCTGCAGCAGATCGGGAAGCCGCAGGAAATCTATGACAATCCGGAAAATCTCTTTGTGGCACAGTTCCTCGGAAATCCTCCGATCAATGTACTGGAAGGAGAGCTCTGTCAGGACGGCGTCTATGTGGGTGAGGATCGGATTTTTGAAACGAAGGGACTGCCTGCAGTCGAAGAAGACAGGAAGGTCATGGTCGGGATCCGGCCGGAGGGCTTTATCCTGAAGGAGGACGGACCCTTCCGCTGCCGCTTGAAGTCGGTTGAAGTAATGGGACGAGATACCAGTGTGGTGATGGAGCATCCGGGAATGACGGCATCTTCCCTTCGGGCGATTGTTCCGGGGGAAAGCCGGATGGAAATCGGGAAAGCGGAGCTTTGCTTTGCAGTAAAGCCGGGTAAGGTTTATCTGTTTGATGCTGCAGACGGAGACCGCATTGATTTGAGCAGAGGCGGGCGTACTGAGACGGAGGAGGCCGTGGAAGAGAAATGAACAACACCGGTAAGTGGAAGCCATGGCTGTATCTTCTTCCTTCATTGATTTTTCTGGGTATCTTCATGGTATACCCGCTTTTTGATGTCATCGTATATTCACTGGAGGAGGGCTACAATTCCGCCGCGCAGACCTATTGGGGAATCGGACTTTATAATTTCAGGTATGTGCTGCGGGACCCGTATTTCCTGCAGGCACTGAAGAATACCTTTCTGATTGTCATCATTACGGTTCCCGTTTCGACGGGACTGGCACTTTTGATTTCGCTGGGGCTGAATTCCATTTCCCGATTAAAGGATTTGTTTCAGACCATCTTTTTTCTGCCTTATGTCACGAATACGCTGGCAGTTGGCCTTGTCTTCATGATTCTTTTCAAAAAGACTCCGTATTCGGAGGGCTTTATCAATCTTCTGATCCGCTTTTTCGGAGGAACTCCGGTCGATTTTATTGAGGGCCCCTACTGGGCGAAGATGCTGGTGATGTGCATCTATACCGTCTGGATCGTGCTTCCCTTCAAGATCCTGATCCTGACCAGCGCACTGGCGGGCGTCAATCCGGACTACTACAAGGCGGCGAAGGTGGACGGAACGAGAAGCTTCCGGATTTTCTATAAGATCACACTTCCCATGATTTCCCCCATGATTACCTATCTGGTGATCACCGGCTTTATCGGAGCCTTCAAGGCCTACAGTGATGAGGTTGCAATCTTCGGAACGAATCTGAATGCGGCAGGCATGAATACCATCGTTGGCTATGTATATGACATGCTGTACGGAGAAAGCGGCGGGTATCCGTCCTATGCATCTGCTGCGTCCTTGCTGTTGTTTGCCATTGTATTCACCGTTACCGTGATCAATCTTATGCTGACCGGAAGAGAGGAAGGGGCTTCATGAGCAATCATCAGAAAGCCGGACGGGAAGCCGGTATTGAAAGAAAAGCAGGAAGAGCAGTCGTGTATGCACTTCTTACGGTCTGGGCTGTTGTTGTTTTGTTTCCGTTTTACTGGATGATTCTGACTTCCCTGAAAAGCTACAGCTCCTATAATGCGGAATATGTTCCGAAGCTGTATGCGGCGCATCCCACGCTGCAGAATTATGCAGATGCCTTTACGCAGGTTCCGCTTGGCAGATATTTTCTGAATTCCATTGTTTTCACACTGGCAACCACGGCAATCATGCTGACCGTCACCATCCTTGCGGCCTATGCGTTCGCGAGACTTCGCTTTCGAGGAAAAAATCTGCTGTTTACGTTGTATCTGTCTCTGATGATGATCCCGAATGAGCTTGTGATCATCACGAATTTCGTCACGATCACAGACTGGAATCTGCGGAACACGTATCTGGGCCTCATTCTCCCGAGTGTGACCTCTGTGTTCTATATCTATCTGCTGAAGGAGAACTTCGAGCAGGTTCCGGAGGAGCTGTACAAGGCGGCGAAGGTGGATGGAACCTCGGATCTGAAGTACCTTTGGAAGGTGATGATCCCGATCTGCCAGCCGACGATCGTCACCATTACCATTCTGAAGATCATAGAATGCTGGAATTCCTATGTGTGGCCGCGGCTGATTACCGATGACGCTTCGTATTTTCTGGTATCAAACGGAATTCAGGAGCTTCGGGAGAATGGCTTCGGACGAGAAAATATCCCCGCGATGATGGCCGCAGTGGTCGCGATCTCCGTTCCCCTGATTCTGCTGTTTCTGATCTTCCATCGGAAAATCATGGAAGGCGTGTCGCAAGGGGGCATTAAGGGCTGAGCATGAGAATGAGAACAGGAAAAAAGAGAATCAGAAGACTGACCGGAGTTTTTCTTTCTGCCATTCTGGCAGGGAGCTGCCTGGGGCTGACCGGCTGTCACGGCTCACAGGGACTGCAGGCGTTTACAGTACCGGAGTCCTTTGATGACACGAAGCCGGTTGCCATCACGTTCTGGGCCAAGAACGATACGAACAAGAACCAGACGGCAGTCTATCATCAGGCCATTCAGGATTTCGAGGCTCTGTATCCGAATATCAGCGTCAATATGAAGCTGTATACGGATTACACGAAAATCTACAACGACGTCATTACGAATCTGTCCACAGGAACAACACCGAATGTCTGCATCTCCTATCCGGATCACATTGCAACCTACATGACGGGGACAAATGAGGTGGTTCCGCTGGATGATCTGTTTGAGGATGAGAAGTACGGCCTTGGCGGGAGCGAGATCCGATATGACGGTCCGAAGCTGTCGGAGATGGTGCCTCAGTTTCTGGAGGAATGCAGAATCGGAGAAGAGCATTATGCGGTTCCGTTTATGCGCTCCACGGAGGCAGTGTATATCAACCGCGATCTTGTGGAGAAGCTTGGCTATGAGCTTCCGGAGGTCCTGACCTGGGATTATATGTTCGAGGTGGCAGAGGCTGCCGCGAAGAAGGATGCAGACGGAACCTATCTTCTTAACGGCCAGAAGGTGATGATTCCCATCATCTATAAATCCACGGATAACATGATGATTCAGATGCTGCGGCAGAAGAATGCGGGCTATGCTTCGGAAGAAGGGGACGTGGAGCTGTTCAACGACGAGACGACGCAGATCCTCAAAACGGTCGCGGAGCATGCCGGAACGGGAGCCTTTTCCACGTTCAAAATATCCAGCTATCCTGCCAATTTCCTGAATGCAGGTCAGTGCGTGTTCGCCATCGATTCCACGGCCGGGGCAACCTGGATGGGAACCGGAGCTCCGCTTTCGGACATCAGTGAGGATGCCGTGCAGAGCTTTACAACAGAGGTGCGGATGGTGCCTCAGTTTGATCCGCAGAATCCTCAGATGATTTCACAGGGACCGTCGGTCTGTATTTTTAATAAAAAGGATCCGCAGGAGGTGCTGGCATCCTGGCTGTTTCTGCAGTATCTGCTGACGAATAAGGTGCAGCTTGCTTATTCGGAGACGGAAGGCTACGTGCCGGTCACAGAGAAGGCGCAGAATTCGGAGGAATACCGGGAATACCTGGCAGAACGGGGGAAGGATGACGAGCACTATTCCGTGAAAATCGACGCAGTCTCCCTTCTTCTGGATCACGTGCAGGATACCTTTACCATGCCCGTGTTCAACGGTTCGGCTTCACTTCGCCTAGCGGCAGGGGCCTTGATTGAATCCGTGACCAAATCGGTGCGCCGGCATCAGACGGTGGACGATGCATATCTGACAAAGCTATATGAAGATACGGCCAGTATGTACAAGCTGGATCAGATTCAGGCATCCGCAGTGCAGGGCGGACAGAATGCAGATCTGGGCCCCCTTCCCTTCGGAGCCAGGGCGCTTCTTGGTACCCTGGCGGGAGCCTGGAGCCTGATTCTGGTCACTTTTCTGATTCGCTGTCGAAGAAAAAGGAGAAAATGACCGAAAAGACTTTCCCGGAGAGGGAGATCGTGGTATAAGGGTAGGGAAACTCGGACGGGCATTCTGCCGGTTCGAACATCATGAAGAAGCCGATGTCTGAAAGGACCCGGCAGGAGGAGAATTTATGAAAAAGACACTGGTAATGGCAATGATCTCTGCAGTTATGCTGTCGATGGCCGGCTGCGGAAACAATGCACAGCCTGCTGCAGATACGGCAGAGACTGCTGCAACCGAGGCTGCTGAGGAAGCAAGCACCGAGGCTGCGGAAGCAGAGAGCACAGAGGAAGCTGCAGAGGCAGATGCTGCAGATGAGGCAAAGTCGGACGGCGTGATGACCTATGAGGAATATCTTGCTGCGGACATCGACAGTGAAGTGACCGTTGAGACTTACATCCAGGCGAAGCAGGGATGGTGGGAGGATAACGGCCAGGGCGTCGCAACCTTCTATACGCAGGATGCAGAGGGCGGATATTTCATCTATAACATGCCCTGCTCCGAAGAGGATTACAACGATAAGCTGACCGTCGGCGCGAAGATCAAGGTGACCGGATATAAGGCCGAGTGGTCCGGCGAGGTTGAGATCATGGATGCCACCTATGAGGTGGAGGACGGAACCTACGTGGCAGAGCCCCTCGACGTCACAGACAGCCTTGGCAGCGATGATCTGGAGAAGTACATGAACCAGAGCATTGCCATGAAGGGCCTTAAGGTAGAAGCAAGCAAGGATGCAAACGGCGAGGATGCAGCCTTCCTGTACAACTACGATGGCTCCGGAACCGAAGGCGATGATCTTTACTTCAACGTATCTGCAAACGGAGCAACCTATACCTTTACCGTAGAGTCCTATCTGTGCGGCAAGGATACCGATGTTTATAAGGCGGTAGAGAACCTCAATATCGGCGACACCATTGATATCGAGGGCTTCCTGTACTGGTATGAGGGAGCACAGCCGCACGTAACTTCTGTTACCGTGGAATAATCAACATCTGCTGATCGGAAACAACAGCATACAGGATCGCAATCAGAGCAGAGGCGCAGCCCTTTTCCGGAGGATTTTCTCACCGGCGAAGGCCCGTCTCTGTTTTTGTTTCTCCTCTTTAGAAAATCTTCACAGATTGTTTATGAAAAACAGATTGTGACCAACGGTCATGTTTTGTATAATAGCAATCATAGAAAAGAAAAAACAACAGCAAAAGAGAAACAGCTCAGCATAAAAGGATGGAGGTAACCTATGTATTATTCCAGTGGAAACTATGAAGCGTTTGTACGTCCCATGAAGCCGGAAGGCGTCGACAGCAAATCGGCTTATATCGTTGGCTCCGGACTGGCAGCCCTCTCTGCAGCCTGCTTCCTGGTGCGTGACGGACAGATGAAGGGAAGCAATGTTCATGTCCTCGAGAAGGACGAGGTACCGGGCGGTGCCTGCGACGGACTGTATATCAATGATGTCGGCTACGTGATGCGCGGCGGACGCGAAATGGACAACCATTTCGAGTGCATGTGGGACCTGTTCCGTTCGATCCCTTCGATCGAGACGCCGGGAGTCAGTGTGCTGGATGAGTATTACTGGCTGAATAAGAAGGATCCGAATTACTCCCTGTGCCGCGCGACGGAGAAAAGAGGACAGGATGCACATACCGATAAGAAATTCGGACTCTCCGACAAGGGTGCAGAGGAAATTATGAAGCTGTATCTGACCCCGGATGAGGATCTGTACAATAAGAGAATCAATGAGGTCTTCGACGAAGAGGTTTTTGACACCAACTTCTGGATGTACTGGCGCACGATGTTTGCATTTGAGAACTGGCACTCCGCACTGGAGATGAAGCGTTATCTGCAGAGATACGTACACCATATCGGCGGACTTCCGGATTTCACGGCGCTTCGCTTCACCCGTTATAACCAGTATGAATCCATGATTCTTCCGATGATCAAGTATCTGGAGGGCTTTGGCGTCAGCTTCGAATATGGCGTAAAGGTTGACAACGTCAAGTTCGATATTCAGGACGAGAAGAAGGTGGCAACGGCCATCGAAGTGACAAGGGACGGCAAGAAGGAATTCATCCCGCTGACAGAAAATGATCTTGTATTTATCACAAACGGCGGATGCGTGGAAAATGCAGCCATCGGAAGCCAGAACAAGCCGGCTCCGTTTGATCCCCGTCTTCATGAAGGCGGAGGCTGGGATATGTGGCACCGCATTGCGCTGCAGGATCCTTCGTTCGGACATCCGGAAAAGTTCGATTACGATCCGGAGCAGACGAACTGGATGAGTGCAACGGTGACGACGCTGGATGATAAGGTCATCCCTTATATCAAGAACATCTGCCATCGCGATCCGTTCAGCGGCGGTGTTGTGACAGGCGGTATTGTCACCGCAAGAGATTCGTCCTGGCTTCTTTCCTGGACCATCAACCGTCAGCCGCAGTTCCGTGACCAGCCAAAGGACCAGTGCCTTGTATGGGTATACGGTCTGTTCTCCGATAAGCCCGGCGATTATGTCAACAAGCCGATGAGGGATTGCACCGGCAAGGAAATCTGTGAGGAATGGCTGTATCATCTTGGGGTTCCGATGGAGGAAATTGAAGAGCTGGCAGAGAAGAGCTGCAATACCGTTCCGGTTATGATGCCGTATATCACGGCCTTCTTCATGCCTCGTGAGGCAGGAGACCGTCCGGACGTTGTTCCCAAGGGGGCAGCAAACTTTGCCTTTATCGGACAGTTCGCAGAGACTCCGAGAGATACGATCTTCACGACAGAGTATTCCATCCGCACCGGTATGGAAGCGGTCTACACGCTTCTTGACATTGACCGAGGCGTTCCGGAGGTCTGGGGAAGCACCTTTGACGTGCGTGATCTGCTTCATGCAACTGTTGCCCTTCGTGACGGAAGACCGCTGAACGACGGTTCCATGGGACCTGTGGCGGACGCTGCGCTGAAGGGAGCAATGCTGAAGATCCGCGGAACGGAGATCGAGAAGCTTCTGAAGAAATACCATGTGATCGAAGAGACGGAGAAGAAGCCGGCCACAGACGCCATTAAGGATGCTGTGACGGACGGCGTCCGGAAAGCACGGGAAGGCGTAGAGGCTGCAAAGGAGAAGCTTCCGAAGAACGAAGAGGAAGCAAAGACTCTTGTGGAAGAGAATAAAGCCGCATTGGCAGCAGGTGCTGCGGTGGCCGTTGCACTCGGAGCGGCTGCACACCTGTTCCGCAAAAAGAAGTAAATAAAAAGTGCCCCGCAAAAAGAAACCAGGGTCATCCCCCACCAGGAATTCCGGTGGGGGATGACCCTTTTTCTGCTCTCCCGGATCATGGGAAAAGGGAAAAGCTGTTCGGAGGATTAATTGGCTTCCAGCAGGCGGTATCCGACGCCGGCCTCTGTGAAAATAAACTCCGGCTCGGCGGGATTCTTCTCGATTTTGCGGCGGATGTTTGCCATATTGACCCGAAGAATCTTGTTGTCGGATTTCATGTTCGGTCCCCAGATTTCCTGCATGATGGCATCGTATGTGATTACGCGGCCGGAATACCGGGCAAGCAGCGCAACAATGCGGTATTCGTTCTGCGTGAGATGTACGTCCGCGCCGCGTACAAGAACCTTGTGCTTGTTGAAATCAATGTGGAGATCACCGGCCTGGAACTGTTCGCTCTCGGAGAGAGAGCTCTGCACGGCAGTGTGAGAATGCCGAAGCGCGGTGCGGATTCGGGCCAGAAGCTCTGACGTACCGAAGGGCTTGGTGATGTAATCGTCAGCGCCGAGATCAAAGGCCTGAACCTTATCGTGCTCATGATCCCTGGCGGATACCACCAGAATCGGCAGGGTGGACCAGCTCCGGATCTTACGGATGATTTCCACACCGTCCATGTCGGGAAGACCAAGATCCAGAATCACAAGGTTCGGGCACTGGGAGCTGACGATGCTGAGCGCTTCGTTTCCGGTGCGCGCGATCAGAACTTCATAATTGTTGGAGCGGAGAACAGCCTTCATAAGATTGATGATGCTGTTGTCGTCTTCGATAATCAGAATGCTGTCGCGAATCTGCAAAATAGATCTCCTTTCTGCATGCGTCCTGCATGCAGATGCCGACCGTCTGCCGGCATCGAAAATTCAGTGATATTTATATATCGGTGTTCTCCAGAGGAAGCTCGAACCAGACACGGGCGCCTCCTCCGGGAAGATTTTCCGCGTGCATGTTGCCGTGATGCGCAAGAACAATGGTCATACAGACGGAAAGGCCGATCTGCATGCTGCGGCTGGAGCATTTGGTATCACCGGCATGGAGAGGGAGACTTCCGTCAAAAAGATGCGGAAGAAGCTGCGGATCGATTCCTGTGCCGTCATCCTCTACGGAGAACACCGCATGCCCCGGGATGTGCATGACGTGAAGTACGATGCGGGTAATGTTCCCTCCGTGCATGACGGAATTGTCCAGCAGATTCAAAAGCACCTGTTCGATGAGAATCGGATCCATCGGGACAAGCAGAACCTCGTCCGGAACCTTAACCTCAACCGGTATGGAAGGACTGTGCTTGTGAAATTTCTGAACCGTGCTGCTGACGATTTCCTCGGCAAGCTCTTCGGTTTTGGTAATGTGGGCATTGGCACCGCTGCTGATTCGGGTGATCGACAGAATGTTCTCCACAATCCGGTTCAGCCACTGGGCCTCTGTCTTGATGTCACCGGTCAGTGTTTTCTTCTGCTCATCATCCAGGGTGTCGTAATTGTCCAGAATGGCAGAGGCGGACCCTACAATCGAAGTCAGCGGAGTGCGGATGTCATGCGAGACGGAACGCAGAAGATTCGCACGCATCTGCTCGCGCTCCATCTGAAGCTTGATCTGCTCCTGCTGTTTGATCTGTGTCGTCAAGGCACTGATGATGATGGATACGGTCAGCATGACGAGAAAGGTCAGTGGATATCCGGTCAGAGAGAAATTAAGGCTGAAATAGGGGAAAGTAAAAATACAGTTGACACCGAAAACCGCAATAAAGGAGGCAACGATGCCGTAGCGATAGCCTTCCGTAAAGCGGGAAATGAGAACAATGGCCAGAACGAAAATCAGAGGAACATATGCATCCGTCGTTACGAACTGCTGCAGAATAAAACAGAAGATGCTGGTCGCCAGAAGAATTCCGCTGGTCATGAGGCTGTTCTTCAGAATGGGATGCAGATTGAAGTTATGCAAATCAAAGTTCTTCATATTCGAAATACCTGGAGAACCATCTGCCCGAACCGGTCAATGGATGGTCTGTTCAAATCGTGATGACATTAGCATAAGGAGGTTATACCTTCTATAAGTATAACAGAGCCTTGGTGAAGACTTGACTTTGTGAGCGGGTTTCTTAGCAAAAAGCTAGCGGACGCCCACGAGCTGGTAAGACTACAATGACAGGTGGCTAATGGTGCGACGATGCATTTGGAACGAATTATAATACGGC
>ERZ870025.45-NODE-45-length-11591-cov-3.403509_pt1 | contig 11591 bp, 13 predicted proteins | sample MGYA00521103_ERZ870025 | MGnify/ENA primary metagenome ERZ870025 (study PRJEB32232, sample SAMN07284981) | human gut metagenome | biome: human-associated habitat; material: feces | host: Homo sapiens | place: Tanzania | collected 2014-08-12 ...
CCCCTGCATCAGGATGTGTCATCCCTCTCATTCCCGACGGCCTCTCCCGCGGGCGCCGCGAAATTCAAAATCTTGATGCCGCTGCCGCACGAAGCTTCGTCACCGCAGCCGCTTCCTTTCTGGAAAAACAAGTGCAGCAGGACGGCTCCTTCCGATATGGGTACTACCCGCGTTTTGACCGCGTGATCCCCGGTTACAACTGCATGCGCCACGCGAGCACAATCTGGAGCCTTCTGTGTCAGTACCGCATAACCCAAAAAGCTTCGGTCCTCTCCCTCGCCGCGCGCTCCATTAAGTACCTGCTCTCTCACGCCCTGGTTTACAGGGATCCGGATACCGCCTATCTTTCCGAACCGTTAAAAGACGAAATCAAGCTCGGCGGAGGGGGCGTCCTGATCCTCGCCATCACAGAGTACCTGGATCTGTGCTCCGAGGAACCTCGTCCTGCAATTCTGCGTTCCAGGGAGCCTCTCACAAAGGCTCCGAATGCGGAGATTTTTCACGCAAAGGATGTGCTCCCGGAGCAGGAAGCTTTACGACGCCGCTATACCGAAATTGCCTGCGCTCTCGGAAACGGAATTCTCTCCCTGCTGAACCCGGAAACCGGCGAGTTTTCACATGTTCTGAACATGGACTTCTCCCTGAAGGAGCGCTATCGCACGGTGTACTACGACGGAGAGGCTGCCTATGCGCTCTGCAGGCTGTACCGGCTGACCAAAGAGGAAAAATGGTTATTTTACGCCAAAAAAGCAGTGGACCACTTCCTGGCAGCCGACTATACGCGTTACCGCGATCACTGGGTCGCGTACGCCATGAACGAAATTACCCGGTACATCCATCGGGACGATTACGATACCTTCGCCCTCCGGAATGCCCGGGTGAATCTTGATTTTCTCTATAAACGGGAGACCACCTACCACACCTTCCTGGAGCTTTTGATGGTCACCTTTGAAACGTACGAAAGGATTCTGGCGGAGAATCCCGGCCTTCCTTATCTGAAGGAATTCGATCTGCCGTACTTCCTGCGCACGATTCGCGTGCGGGCAGACCGGATGCTGAACGGCTTTTTCTTCCCGGAATACGCCATGTACATGCGCTGCCCGGACAAAATTCTGGGCTCCTTCATGGTGCGGCACGACGGCTTCCGCGTGCGGATCGACGACGTACAGCACAACATCGGCGGTTTCTATCTGTACTATAAAAATTACAGCCGCCTCCTCGCACTTGGCATGCCAAAGGACATTCCCTGCGAGGAAAACTGAACCTGCTCCACTTTCCTTGCTGCAATATTTACGCTGCTCCGCCTGTTTTGCTGCGGTTTTACGACGCTCGAACGAAAAAACCTGTCAATAACACGGAAAGGCTTTGTCGAATAAGCCTTCCCCGAAATCACTTCATAAGCTTGCGGATGATTTCCTGAATCTGGTCAACCGGAGCATCCAGCTCTCTGGAAATCTGATCCACGGAATAATGCAGTTCCTTATAATAGACCTGTATCATCCCTTCCAGTTTTCCCTGTGCAAGACCTTCCAGTTTTCCTTCTTCTCTGCCCTTATTCTCACCTTTGTCTAATACTGTGCACATACTGGTACCTCCCTTTCCCGGCAGTTCCTGTATGACCTCTTCAAATCTCCGGTCATCCGTCAGAACTGACATTAATTTTAACGTTTCATCCACATGCTGCAGCAGATCCGCGCTCGGCTTGTAATCATTCGTCATCCGTTTCTGAACCAGATAGTCTGCAACATATCGGAAATCGCTCCGAAACAGCTTAACCTTCTCCGGTGTCAGAAAGGCAATTTCGTAGAGATTCTTCAGACCTGTTACGGCTCCGGATTTCTCCGGAGCCGCAACGTCATCAAAAGAGTGTTTATGTCCTGAATACTCTGCTTCTTAATGTCTTCACAATCACTTCGTAAGCTTGCGGATGATTTCCTGAATCTGATCCACCGGAGCGTCCAGTTTCTCAGCAATCTGATCTGTAGAATAATGCAGTTCCTTATAATAGACCTGAATCATCCCTTCCAGCTTTCCCTGTGCAAGACCTTCTTCTCTGCCCTTATTCTCAACCTTGTCTAATACTGTGCACATACTGGTACCTCCCTTTCCCGGCTCGAACTCACTGACTTGCAGAAAAAGTACTGAAAGAAAGGGCCTTGCCGAGCTCCAATTTATGCGGTAACAAAAATCACCGTCTCATTTCTAATCTGCCCTTCTGCTCTATACTGTTACAATTATTGCTTTTACATCGCCGTGTAATTATCCAGCTGGTTGCCAACATCCCTGCCCGCATACATAACACGGATGACTGTCACCACTCCTGTATCCTTATTCGGAATATAAAACACCAGATAATTGTCAACGGGCATTACCCTCAGTCCTCTGCCGTTCCAAGGTTCTCTTTCATAAGACATGAATTTCTCTGGAAATTCCTCAAGCCCTAGGATGTGTTCTTCTAACCTATCGAGCTGTCCCGCTGCATTATCTGGTGAAAGCAATTCAAAAGCAATATACTCATATATTCCCCTTAAATCGGCATTAGCCTGATCTGTGACAATTACCTCATAAATCATAATCCATAATCTTTGCGAATATCCATAAATGCCTGCTTTGCTGGTTTTGTTCTGCCTGCAGCCATATCCGCATATCCTTTCTCCAGTTCCGCATTCAATTCTGCTTCGGTCAATTCTGCCACATTAACAGGTTTTGCCGTAGGAATTTTCACTTCAAAGGGAAGTCCCCTGTTTAGAATAATCTGCTTATAAAACATGTTGATAGCATTGGATGCCGGAATACCAAGTGCTGACAAGATACTTTCTGCCTGCTCTTTCACATCTGGCTCTATTCTTGCGTACAAATTAGCTGATTTTGTTGCCATAGTGCAACACTCCTTTCAAAAATCCTTGTGTCTCCTAGCCTGACTATATTATAGCAATTTGTGCGTACAACAGCAATACATTTTCTTTTCTTCTCTACAGGCTGTACAGCTTTATTTCATTTTCAAAATTTCTGACATATTTATTATAGATATTCTATAACGCTTATCATAAAAGGAGGATTTATGGACAACATCTATATTGCGGTGGTGAATCAAAATTACGCCGCTGATATTCCGCATCAGGATATTCCTGGCACCGACCTTTGCTGCATCGTAAAAACCTACCATGACAGAAGTTCTTTTCCTCATGTGGTTACGACACAAGATCTTCAGGCTGAAAAGCTCACCGATGAAGAACTTTTTGAGCGTTCCTACCCGTCTGTCTCACCCGATCACTACTGCATTCGTTCCATCGAACAGGCCCTCGGCGGTGCTATGGGCGAGGAAATTGCATCGGATCTCACTGCTGATCTCCCCCACAGAACCATTTTTGTTGTTTCCAACAAGGATGGTCTGGACGGTGCCTCTGTTCTCGCCAGTCCGGAGGCAATGCAGCTCATTCAGGAGCACCTCGGTGGCAGCGAACTGATCATCATTCCCAGCTCAGTTCATGAGATTCTCGTGCTGCGCAGAGAAGACGCCCCCGGCGTATCCGAACTGAACCAAATCATTCGGGAGGTCAATCAGGCAGAAGTTTCTGAAAAAAGTCGACTGGCTGATCATGCTTTCAGCTTCAACGGAAGACTTTCCATTGCGTGTGATGAAGCACTTTCCCAAGATCAAAAATGCACTCAAAAGAAAGAGAGGATATTGGTATGAAAGTAACTACTGATAATTTGAGAAAAGCAATCGGTTTGGCAGATCTTATTGCCAGCAGAACAGTTGTCGCGGATGTTCCTGATGGCTCCGAAGCTCCCGCTGACATCTCTGATCCATGTGAAGATCTTCCATTCGACTGACACTTTTGGGAAAAGGAGGCTTCATGAGCACTCGTTCTGAACAAGTAAAAGCCCTAACCGATCAGCTTGAGCAGGGCGTTAAAGATGTCTTTCTCAGCGACAACTACCTGAATTTTCTGCGCACTATGGCGAAGTTTCATTCCTACTCCGTGAACAACGAACTTCTGATTCATCTGCAGTGTCCTAATGCAAGCTATGTTGCCGGGTATACCACGTGGCGTGACAAATTTCATCGGCACGTCAAAGCCAATGAGCAGGGAATACGCATCCTTGCTCCCGCCCCCTACAGATGCCACGAAGAAGTGGATGACCCTATCACCCATGAGCTGACAGTCAGACAGATCACCGTGATGTCGTATCGCACCACTGTATGCTTCGATTACTCGCAGACTGAAGGGGAACCGCTGCTCGAACTGATACATGCTCTTACCGGGGATGTCTTCCAATACGAAGATCTGCTGGCAGCCATTCGAAGGGTCTCTCCTGCTCCCATTGATTTTACGGATGTTACCGGTCAGGCTTACGGATATTTCAGTCCAAACGAAAATAAGATTGTCATTCAGTCCGGGCTCAGTCAGGTTCAGACAGTCAAGACTGCTCTGCATGAACTGACGCACAGTCTGCTCCACAGCAGGGACGTTCTTAAAGAAAATCAGAAAGATTCTGCTAATCTGAATTCAGGAAGTTCGGCATTGCAGGAGGAAATAGCACGAGAAAGAATTGTAAGAGACAAGATATTAAGCAGTTATAATTTCACCTTCCCAAACGGTCCCTGCAAAAGCGACGGTTGTTATCACCTGCATTTGCACAATGCAGAAGGGAAAACCATCTCGCGCACCGTAAAGGCAAAGACAATTGAAGAGCTGAAGGACAAGATCTACAAGTATCACAAAGATATGCTCCCTTCCAGTCTCACCTTTGCTGAGATGTTTCAGCAGGCTCAGCAGGATGTGTTCCGGTATGTGAAGCAAGATAGCGATGCGTATCGCAGTAAGCTCAACAGCTCTAACCGCAGGCAGCAGCTGTTTGACCGCTTTATCTCAGGAACACCTTGGGAAAAGAAAAAGATCACGACTTTCACTGTGCAAGACATCGATGACATGATCCTTTACAATCTGCAGCGCTATGATCTGCGCACCAGAGCATTGTCCAGTCTGAAATCCATCATCCGTATGACCTTTGACTATGCCATCAGTCACGGATGCATCAAGTACAATCCCTACCCGGATCTGGATTCCAGAAGGTACCGGGATCTTCTGGTTCCCGATGCTCCGGTAAGAGAACGCGGCTATACGGAAGATGAGCTGAACAGGATTCTCAACTATCTGCACCAGAAGGAAGAAAGCGATCCCAGATGTACCACAAGCTGGGCGTTGGAACTCATCGTTATCTGTGCCCTGCGAAGAGGCGAGGTTCCGCCCCTTCGTCTGGAAGATATTCAATGGGGACGTCAGCCGGGGCTGTATCTTCATCGAACGCTGCTGGAAGTCAAGAACACTGACAGTGACAACAAGATTGGATACTATCCTGTAGAACACACCAAAACGCACAAGGACAGGCTTTACCCGATGTCCGACCAACTGAAAGAATTTCTGGACCGATATCTGCCGATCCGGAACGCTCACTATCCGACCAGTCCTTTCCTGTTTCCAGCGCGCAGATGGGACAATAAGAACCACCGTTGGGAAGAGGGCGGCATGATCACCGATCAGACCATTCCAAGCTTTTACAGCAGGATGTGCACCCAGCTTGGCATCAAGAGAGATTCATCCTGCATCCGGGGTACTCATGCCTTCCGCCGCAACGCAATTACCGACACAATGGTAGCGTCCGGCGGCAACATCGATCTGACCGCTCAGATTTTCGGAAATTCCCCGGAGACAATCCGGAAGGCATATCTTCTGGACATGGACTATGACGCAAAACTGGCAGCCCTGAACGGCTGCCAGCAGAAGAAAGCGATGGTGGTTTGATGTGGTTTTGAAAGAATTCTCATTGGTAACACGTGTTAACGAGCAAAGGATCCCCGGAAATCATTGATTTCACAGGGATCACACAGAGCGACAGACGAGGCTCGAACTCGCGGTCTCCACCTTGGCAAGGTGGCGCTTTACCAACTAAGCTACTATCGCATTTATTATTTTCTTCCCTCAGGTGATCTTCTGTAGAAGTTCTGTTCCTTGGGACGAGTGTTATAATACTATATCCACAGAACGATGTCAAACCCTTTTTGAAAATATTTTAAAAAACTTTTTCGAGTCCATTTACGTTGTTTTCGATAAGGGTGCTGCCGCAGGCACGCAGCCTGCAGCAGCCTCCTTCCGGGTGAAGTCACAGCCTGAAACGATTGTCGAATCAGCGATAAGACTCCAGGATCTCAAGTCTGCACTTCAGCTCCTTCTGCAGAGACAGATAAATATATCTTCCGCTTCCGTCCGAGTAGTTTCCTTCCTGCTCCACCACAGCGTCGAACTCCTTCTTAAGGCGGTCAATGACTTCATCCGCATTATCTACCTGAAACGCAATGTGATGAATTCCTTCCCCGTATTTGTCCAGATGATCTCTCCATACAGAGGGCTCATGATTCGGTTCAATCAGCTCAAGCTGAACTCCGGGAGTCAGATCGAAAAAGGCAAGCTTCGCAGCTGCCTTGGGTGCAGGTTCCCCGAAGACCTTCGTCTGTATAACATCAACCTCTCCCACTCCTTTTGTCTCAGGCTCTGTCACGCCAAGGAGCAGAGCGTACTTCTTTTTGGTCTCCTCAATGTCATTGACCACAAAGCCCACCTGCGAAAACCTTGCGTGATTCAGAATCTCCTTTAAGCTCATTTGCTTTTCCTCCTTTTCATCCCATGCGCTTTTATTCCGCACCCATTTGCCTTGTGCGAATGGTATCCATACATTTATCACCGGTATGTTCAGGCTCGTACCAGGTCTGACTCTCGCCCGATTTCAGAATTCCTGTCAGGACATCCAGAACATGCAGTGTCATTTCTTTTCCAACAGCAGCCGGGCGATGTTCCTGAATTGCCTTTACCAGTTCTGCAACACCAAGCCCCCGGACATATTCACCCACATCCTGTGCCAGCTCCGGCATCGCAAACGCTTCTCCGTTTCCATGATCATCTCCGCCCATGCAGGCAGCAAGCTTTTGCTCTCTTCGATATATCTTCGGCACACCTCCATGATGATTGGGATCCGGAACCACCATGGTTCCCTCTGTTCCATACACTTCTAACAGCGGAAGCGACGATTTCCAGATATCAAAGCTAAAGTTCATGGTGACACGAACACCGTTTTCCATCTCCATCAGCACCGCATAATAGGTCGGCACCTGTACGTCAACAATTTCTCCTTTACGTGGCCCGTTGTAGATTTCTCTCTGATCAAAGCCCTTTCCCTGAAGGGAAATCAACCGCTTTACAGGTCCGAACATACTCACCAGAACAGTGAGATAATAGGCTCCCATATCATAGATCGGTCCGCCTCCTTCTGAATAGAACGGCTCCGGCGAAGGGTGCCAGGTTTCCACACCGGAAGTCATCATATTGGCTGTGACATACAGCGGTTTTCCAATCCACCCATCCTGCAGCAGCTTCCTGCAGGTTGTCATCGCACTGCCAAGAAATGTATCCGGAGCGCTTCCTGCATAAAGTCCCTTGGACTCCGCAAGAGTAAAAATTTCCTCCGCTTCCTCTACGCTCAGAGCAAACGGCTTCTCACAGAAGACATGCTTGCCGGCATTCAGAATCTTGCGATTGATTTCCGTATGAAACTTCGGCGGCGTCAGATTGATCACCAGCTCAATGTCTTCCCGCTCCAGAAGCTCATCCACGCTGCAGCAGGCAGGAATCTGAAACTCCTCCGCCAGTTTCTTCGCCTTATCCATAGAAGCATTTGCCACTGCCTCGATCGAAACAAGGTCAGAATACAAGCGCTGCAGATCTCTTACATAAATCCGGCTGATCACACCACAGCCAATGATTCCAAGCTTCATTGGATCCCCCCCTTCTGAAATCAGATACCGATTCATCAAACACTCCTTGCTCAGACTATTAATATCATATTACACTGTACGCAGCCACTGAGGCAAAAAAAGAAGCAGCCGAACGCATTGGTTTCAGCCACTTCTTTTTCTTACTTCAATTGCCCTTTCACAGATCCTTCTCCATCAGATCCCGGGGCTTTCCTCCATACTTCAGACCGGACCATACCAGCCGATACCCAATCTTTTCAAAGGATCTGTGACTGTATCGGTTCTCCGGATGAACTGTCCCCATAAGATGGGTATATCCCGCTGTCTTCAGCTCGGCTTCCGGAAATTCCATAAGGCGGCTCTGAAGCCCATGTCCGCGGTGCTCCGGGAGAACCACTGCGGTGTCCATATGGACCACTTTCTTCAGTTCTTCCTCCGAAAAGCCAACGTGATGCCCGAGGTTATGCTCCGAAAGGCCCGGAATTTCCAGAAAAAACAGCCCGGCAGGAATGTCCTTCCTGTTTTCCACAGAAAGTTCCTCCCCATTTCCGTTTTCGCTCTCCAAGCGTTCCATTGCCAGATAGCAGAGCACCTTTTCCTGCCGGAAATCGCGCAGCTCTTCGTCCAGATTATCAATGGAAAACCAGATCTGCTGCTCCGCGGGCATTTCCTGCTTCACCCGGATCACCATCTCCCGAACCAGCTGTTCCTCACCGGGGACGGCCCGGCGGATGTAATACGAATCCGTCATTTTCTCTCCATTTCTCTTATGCCAGCAGCTGTGCAAAAAAAGGACACAGGACTGCCGTCAGAATTCCGGCAACCGCAATGGACAGACCGCTCATAGCGCCTTCTACTTCCCCCATCTGCAGTGCCTTGCTCGTTCCCACCGCATGTGCAGAGGTACCGATTCCGACACCCTTTGCAATGGGATCTGTTATATGAAACCACTTGCAGACTGCTTCTGCAAGCAGATTTCCCGCGATTCCCGTCAGAATCACAATGGCTCCGGTCAGAGCCGTAATTCCGCCAAGCTCTCCTGCAACATCCATGCTGATCGCCGTTGTCACCGACTTCGGAAGAATGGTGACATACTGCTCATGAGACAGGTCAAAGACCAGTGCCAGCGCAAGCGCACTCCCCAGGCTGACAAAGGTTCCCACTGAAATTCCCGCAATGATCGCTGCAGCATTTTCCTTCAGAAGGTTCCATTTTTCATACAGCGGAATGGCAAGACTGATGGTCGCAGGCAGAAGAAGATAGCTGACCGGTGCCGAACTTTCCTTATAGTCTGCATAAGGAATTTTCATAACCGACAGAAGTATGATGACAAAAATGCTGCCAAGAAGAAGCGGATTGAAAAATGCCTTTCCGGTCAGCCGGTTGATCAGAGCGCCAAGGGCAAAGGCCGCCAGTGTGAGAAGAACCCCCCAGACCGCAGAAAGAGATAGAAAATCATTCAATAATGTCGTCATTGTGCCGCCTCCTGTTCTGTTTCCTGCTCTCCGCAGCGTTTTTGCTTTTTTCTGGAAAAACTCTGCGTGGTTCGTCCTGCAGATGCCAGAACCAGAATCGTAACCGGAACAATCGCAAGAAGAATCGGAATCATCATTTCTCCAAGCTCTCCCCACAGCTCCATCACTCCGACTGCTGCGGGGACGAACAGAAGCGGAAAGATTCCGGTCAGAAAATTCCCGACCTCCTTCACCTGCTCCAGCTTCACCAGCCCCGTCTTCAGAGCCGCCAGAAGCAGAATCAGGCCGTAAATGCTGGCCGGAATCGGAAGCGGCAGAACCTCATGCAGGATTTCTCCCAGAAAGCAGAACGCCATAATGCGGGCAAACTGATACAGATAGCGCATAAAAAGATCCCTCCCATCGCTCATAATTCGTTAAGAAAACGAACATTCCCATTGTAAGCGATGGAGGGATTGATTCAATGGTGCTGCATGAACTGTCTGTAAACGGGCAAGTTTTAGCTGGTTGCACCAGCTTCGTGCAGAAAGCCGATTACACCAGTTCCTTATAGAAGGGGATCAGAACCGAAGCCGACTTCTTCAGTGCCGCTTCCTCTTCTTCCTTCAGCTTGATTTCAACAATCTCGCGGGCGCCGGTCTTGTCAATGATGGTCGGCATGCTGAGGAATACATCGTCCAGTCCGTAGAGTCCGTTCAGGCATACCGATACCGGATAGATCCGGTTCTCGTTGAACAGAATCGACTTTACAATTGCCGTGGTGGATGCCGCAATGCCATAACAGGTGTTGCCCTTGCGGTTAAAGATCTCCCAGCCGGCCTGAATGGTCTTCTTCAGGAGGTCCTCCTTCGTGACATTCTTCGTGCGGTCCGCATTGTCCTGCATGACATCATCCACCTGCTTGCCGCCGATGGTTGCGGAATTCCAGGAAACAAACTCGCTGTCTCCGTGCTCGCCGCAGACAAAGGCCTCCACGCTCTTGGCGTCCAGATCATACATTTCCGACAGCTCACAGCAGATTCGTGCCGTGTCCAGCGTCGTGCCGCTTCCGATGACGCGGTTCTTCGGCAGTCCGGACAGGCGCCATACGTAGTAGGTCATGATATCGACAGGGTTGGATACCACAAGGAAAATCCCGTTGAAGCCGCTCTTCATCACCGAGCCCACGATGCTCTTCATAATCTTCATGCTGGGCTCCAGCATCTTCAGGCGATCATGAGAATCCTTCGGCATCGGTGCAGACGCCGTGATAATAACGATATCCGCATCCGTACAGTCAGAATAATCTCCGGCCTTTACCTGAATGTTGCGGTTCATGAAATAAATGGAATGCTGCATATCCAGTGCTTCCGCATATGCCTTATCCTTGTTGACATCGATCAGTACGATCTCCTCGCACAGTCCCTGATTGACAATGGTATAAGCCGTTGTGGCTCCCACATTGCCGACACCGACGATTGCTACCTTGGAATTCTTGAAGCCCATCATAACCTCCTGCTGCTTTGCAGCTTACTCTCTATTCCCGGTTTCCCTTCAACTATTATAGTCTTTACCATAGGCAAAACAATGGCTCTCCTCCAGCTTCATCATTCTTTTCTCATATCGTTGTCATTTCCTTCCCGATATTGGAAGAACCGTTTTCATGGGCTATGATGAGGCCGGAAACGGTAAAATACATGGTAAGGTACATGCTATTTTATCTGATGCATTGCTGCAGAGGATCCGCAGCAGAAAGGGGAACTATGAAAATCGTAATTATCGGCGCAGGGGCAATGGGCTGCCTCTACGGTGCCTATTTAAGCAGAAACAACGACGTCGTCATGCTGGACAGCTACAAGCCTCAGGTCGATGCCATCAACGAGCACGGCATCCGCGTTCTTGAAGAGGACGGTACCGAGGGCGTCTATGATCACGTCCGTGCGGCGCTTTCCGGGGAATACCGGGAAGAGGCTGACCTCGTCATCGTTTTTGTCAAATCCACCTTTTCCGAGGACGCGCTCCGCACCAACCGCAGACTCTTCGGGGAGAAGACGCTGGTAATGACGCTGCAGAACGGCGCCGGAAATGACCGCAAGATCGCACAGTACGTCGACAGGAAGAACATCATCATCGGTACCAGCAAGCATAACTCCGTCAACCTCGGTGGCGGAGAGGTACGCCACAGCGGGCACGGTACCACCACCATCGGCAGCAACCTGAAGGAGAACGCAAACCTTGCAGTCATCCGTGATCTTCTGGAGGAAAGCGGCTTCCATGCGGAAATCACCGAGGACATTCAGCGCATCATCTGGAGCAAGCTCTTT
>ERZ870025.46-NODE-46-length-11507-cov-3.832983_pt1 | contig 11507 bp, 9 predicted proteins | sample MGYA00521103_ERZ870025 | MGnify/ENA primary metagenome ERZ870025 (study PRJEB32232, sample SAMN07284981) | human gut metagenome | biome: human-associated habitat; material: feces | host: Homo sapiens | place: Tanzania | collected 2014-08-12 ...
ACGCATCTTTCCATTGTCGGAATTACCATTCGGAAGAGCGGCTTCTGGACCACACACCTCGTCGGCTGCAGTGAGGTCGAGATCAACAGTGTCCGCATTCTGAACAATCGCATGATGGCAAACTGTGACGGCATTGATCCGGATCACTGTCAGCATGTCCGGATCACGAACTGCCACATTGAGGCAGCCGATGACTGCATTGTTCTGAAAACCACAGAAGCCAATGCACAGTACGGCCCCTGCGAGGACATCGTCATCTCCGGCTGCACGCTTGCTTCAACAAGCGCAGCCATCAAAATCGGAACCGAAAGCGTCCAGGACTTCCGCGATATCATCATCCGCGGCTGCAGCATTTACGATTCCAACCGCGGCATTTCCTTCCAGCTTCGTGATCAGGGAAATGTGGAGCACGTACTGATCTCCGACTGCATCATCCGGACCAGACAGGCATCTCCCTGCTGGTGGGGCTGCGGAGAGCCGATCAACATTGCCTCCATCAACCGCAAGGATGAAATTCCTTCCGGCCGCATCCGCGATATCTCCATTTCAAACGTTCGCTGCATCGGCGAGGGCAGTGTCTATCTGGCAGGAAAGGAATCTGCTCCCCTTGAGGATCTGTCCCTGAACAATGTGCATGTGACACTGACCAAAACCTCGAAATATCCGATCACCGGCTATGACTTCCGTCCTACCTGCGGTCCGGATTTTGAAAAGGGGAAAATCCACGGCATCTTCCTTCGGAATTGCAGCGAGCCTGTGATGCAGAACCTGAAGGTAACGATTGATCCGAGTATGAAGGATGTTGTTGATCAGAAAATCTGTCTCGAAAACACAACAGCACAAAACTGACACAGAGCTTTCCATGTGTGTGGATCGTGTATAGTCGTTTCTGAAAAGCGGCCGGGATGAAATCAAGTCGTTTCTGAAAAACGATCGGAACGAAGACGAGTGCGTGAAAGGAGAATAAGATTATGGCAAAATTAAACTATGAAGTATTGAAGAACAGCGGTTACGACGGATACATCCTCGGAAAGGGTCAGGCTCCCGTCAAGGTCCTGCAGTTCGGCGAAGGAAACTTCCTCCGCGCCTTCGTGGATTACTGGTTCGATATGTCCAACGAGAAGGCCGGCTGGAACGGCAAGGTCGCCCTCGTTCAGCCCATCGCCCAGGGGCTGACTAAGATGGTCAATAATCAGGAGGGCCTCTACACCCTCTATCTTCGAGGCTCCGAGAACGGCGAAAAGGTCAACCGCAAGCGCGTTATCTCCTGCGTGGATGCCTGCTACAACCCTTATGACGCTGCAGACTGGGAAGAGATCCGCAGAATTGCCTGCTCCGATGAGCTCGAGTACATGGCATCCAACACAACAGAAGCAGGAATCACCTACGATCCCTCCTGCAAGCCTGACCAGCAGCCTCCCGTCTCCTTCCCTGCCAAGGTAACTCTTCTTCTTCATGAGCGCTTCCTTGCAGGAAAGCCCGGCATCACCTTCCTCTCCTGCGAGCTGATTGATGCGAACGGCCAGGAGCTGAAGAAGGATGTTCTTCTTCATGCAAAGGACTGGGGCTATGAGGAAGCCTTTGTGAAGTACATCGAAGAGGAGTGCCTGTTCTGCTCCACCCTTGTCGATCGGATCGTTCCCGGAAGAATCCGCGATCCGAAGGAGGTGGAAGCTCTGACACTTGAGAACGGCTACGAGGATGATCTTCTGGATGTCGGCGAGGTCTTCGGCGTGTGGTACATCGAAGGACCGAAGGAGCTGGAGGAGAAGCTTCCCTTCAAAAAGTCCGGTCTGAATGTCCATGTGGTTCCGGAGGTTGCTCCCTACAAGAAGAGAAAGGTGCGCATCTTAAACGGCGCACATACCGGCTTTGTTCTCGGTGCCTATCTTGCAGGGAAGAACATTGTCCGCGAGTGCATGCAGGATGAGACGATCCACGGCTTTATGAACCGGCTCCTGTTCGATGAGGTCATCCCGATCCTTCCTCTGGACAAGGCAGACTGCGAGAACTTCGCGGCAGCCGTGACGGACCGCTTCAACAATCCGTTTGTGGATCATCAGCTGATGAGCATCTCCCTGAACTCGACCTCCAAGTGGAAGGCAAGAGATCTGCCGTCACTTCTGGAGTATGAAGAGAAGTTCCAGACTCTTCCCGCTGCGCTGTGCATGGGGTTTGCGGCCTATATTGCCTTCTTCTCCAATGACCTTCAGAGACGGGAAGGAAACGGCCTTGTCGGAAAGCGCGCTGCTGGAAATGAATACACGATTCAGGACGATGAGTGGGTGCTGGACTTCTACTGGGAGCACAGAGAGGACGATGCGAAGACACTCGCCCATGCCGTTCTTGCAAATGAGAAGATGTGGGATCAGGATCTGACAAAGATCGCAGGCCTGGAGGAGAAGGTTGCAGAGGATCTTGCTCTGATCCGCAGAGAAGGAGCAGAGGCTGCATATGCATCGGTTCTGAAATAAGAGCTGCGAGGCGAGGCGGTATCCGTAAGGAAGGAGCCGGTGGGAAAGGCGTGGCCGCGTGCCAAGCTGAGATTAAGGGCAGAGGCTGCACGCGGCGGTCTTGGCGGCAGAATGCATCCTGATTTGGAAGAATGTTCTTCCGGGGATTATTTTCAACGGCGGGGAGCATCCTGTTTCGAAAAAATGCTCTTCTGGGGATTACTTTTCAGTAGAGAAATCATCCTGTTTCAGAAGAATCCTCGCTCAGGGATGATTTTCTACAACAGAAATCATCCTGTTTCAAAAGAATCCTCGCTCAGGGATGATTTTCAACCACAGAAATCATCCTGATCCAAAGGAATCCTCGCTCAGGGATGATTTTCAACTGCAGAAATTATCCTGATTCAGAAGAATGCTCTCTCAGGGATGATTTTCCACAGCATAAATCATCCTGATTCAGAAGAATCCTCTCTCAGAGATGATTTTTCATAGCAGAAATCATCCTGATTCAGAGGAATCTTCTCTCAGGGATGCTTCCGTGATAAAAGAGTTATCTCATAAAGCTCAGGAAGCCTCTCATTCTCATAAAGGAAGGAAACATATGAAATATATCCATATTCATCCGCTTGATAATGTCGTGGTCGCATTGGAGGATCTGAAAAAAGGCGATCTGATTTCTGTCACAGCCAAAACCCCTGCCGAAATTCAGTCAACAGAAGCCCCTGCCGGACTGCAGTCATCCCAAGCCCCTGCCGGAATTCAGAAAGCAACTTCGGTGGAAGGAACATCCGAACCCGCCCCGTCAGCAGCGTCCTCTCCGGGCATTCTTCTTCACGAGGATGTTGCGCGGGGGCACAAGATTGCACTGACGGATATCGCGGCAGGGCAGCCCGTCATCAAGTACGGCTGTGTCATTGCCCGTGCCCGCACAGACATCCCCGCAGGAAGCTGGGTTCATACGCACAATGCGGAGACGGAGCTGTCGGAGAATACCACGTATCGCTATGATCATAAGGTTTATGAGCTTCCCGAAGTCGCAGAAAAAACCTTCCGCGGGTACCGGAGAGCAGATGGAAGGGTAGGAATTCGGAACGAGCTCTGGATCGTGCCTCTTGTCGGCTGTGTCAACGGGATTGCAAAGGAGCTTGCGGAGGAAAATCAAAAGCTGATTGCAGGGACCTCCGTGGACGGCCTCTACTATTTCCAGCATCCCTACGGCTGCTCCCAGATGGGTGAGGATCTTGCGACCACGGCAAAGCTTCTGGCAGCTCTTGTCCGGCATCCGAACGCAGGAGGTGTACTGGTGCTGTCTCTTGGCTGTGAGAATCTTCAGCCGGAGATGTTCCGGGAGGTTCTCGGAAGCTATGATCCGGACCGCGTGAAGTTCATGGTCTGCCAGGAGGAAGAGGACGAAGCAGTAAAGGGAGCACAGCTTCTTCGGGAGCTTGCAGAGTATGCATCACAGTTTCGCCGTGAAGAGCTTCCTGCCAGCGAGCTGGTGGTCGGGATGAAGTGCGGAGGGTCGGACGGACTCTCTGGAATCACGGCAAATCCTGCGGTCGGCCGTTTCTCCGACCGTCTGATCGCACTTGGCGGCTCCACGGTTCTGACCGAGGTTCCGGAGATGTTCGGTGCAGAGAACATCCTGTTCTCCCGCTGTGAGAATGAAGCCGTCTACGGCAAGGCGGTCGACATGGTGAATGCCTTTAAGAAGTACTTCACGGATCACGGACAGGTCGTCTATGAGAATCCGTCTCCCGGAAACAAGAAGGGAGGCATCACAACGCTGGAGGACAAGTCCTGCGGCTGTGTGCAGAAGGGAGGAAGTGCGCAGATCGTGGACGTTCTGTCCTACGCAGAGCCTGTCACCAAAAAGGGCCTGAATCTTCTCTCCGGTCCCGGAAATGACCTTGTGAGCGCAACGAATCTGACGGCTGCGGGAGCCCATCTGATTCTGTTTACGACAGGACGGGGGACGCCGTTCGGAGCACCGGCGCCTACGGTGAAGATTGCAACGAACTCACAGCTGGCGATGCGCAAGAAGAACTGGATTGATTTCAATGCGGGAACCGTTGCAGAGGGGAAGGAAACCCTGGACGAAGCGGGTGACCGACTTCTTGAGTATGTGCTCTCTGTTGCATCGGGAGAAGAGACGCTCTCCGAGCAGCACGGTTGCCGGGAGATCGCGATCTTCAAGGATGGCGTGACACTTTGATACATACAAAATAGAATATCAAGATCAGGCTTGAGCAAGGCCCTGCAAATGTGATGATCGCGTTTGCAGGGCCTTGCTTATCAGATTTTACTTTTGTTATATACAGCGATGACTGCAGTATTTACATTTTTCCTTTATAGTAAACTAAGAATATAGAAATGCTGCGTGCCCTGGGGATCGTGACGGACAATATCGATTCTGGCAGGATGATTGGTACTGCAGCAGGTCTGTGCGGTGGCTCTGCTGGCAGTGCATGGAGAGGCAAGAAGGAAGAGATGAAACATGAAGAGTAGAAAAGCAATGGAAAATAGCCGTAAAAGCAGTAGTGGATTTTCAAAATATATTGCGTCAATCCTGCTGCTTTTCTTATTTGAAGCAGTAGCGGTCACATTATGGCTCTCAAAAGGCAACGCGTTCTACCTGTTGAATTTCAGTTATATAGGAGGCTGTCTTGCACTTGGAACAGCACTTTTTACTGCCGGGAAACGCTATGCCCGACACTTTGTGCAGCTTGCGGTTGGATGTTATATGCTGCTGTATCTTGGTATCATTTCACGCGAAAATATGCAGATCGAGGGATTCTGGTACTATCTGTTTCTCGGAACCTTCGAAGCAGCGACAATCCATTATGCAGTGGCAAAGATTTTCGGTCCGCTGCTTTTTGGACGTGGTTGGTGTGGCTACGCCTGTTGGACGGCTATGGTACTGGATTTTCTTCCTTACAGGCAGCCGCAGAAGCCGCGAAAAAAGAAGCTGGGTGTTCTGCGATATGTGACGTTCGCTCTGTCAGTGGCACTGGTGTCCGGATTATTCCTGATGAAGGTCGCGCACCTGGAACAGATCATGTTCCGGATGTTCCTTGCAGGAAACGTGCTTTACTACATTGCTGGAATCGCGCTGGCTTTTGTGTTCAAGGATAACCGTGCGTTCTGCAAGTATCTTTGCCCCGTTACGGTATTTCTGAAGCCGATGAGTTATTTTTCGCTGCTTCGGGTTCACTGTGATGAAAGCAAGTGTGTCCATTGCGGCAAATGCCTGCGGGTTTGTCCCATGAATGTGGAGGTCAATAAGGAGTCCCGCAATCGGAAAAATGGGACGGAGTGCATTCTCTGCTACGAATGTACGAAATCCTGCCCTGTAAAAGCACTGCATTAAGATAAATGGCAGACATCTTTACAGACTTTTCTTTCGCTTTATTTAATGTGATATCGGGCATACATTTCTTTCCGGTACGCAGGATCGGTCGATGCCTTCAGAATTGACTCCTGATCTGCGCCGCTTTGTACCATTGCGGAGACCAGCGAAGCGAGTCGGTCTTCACCAAGTGCTCTGCCTTTTACTACGCCGATTGCCTCGCCCTTTGCAACACCGATTGCTTCACCCTTTGCCATGCCGATGGCTTCACCTTTCCGCTGTCCTTCTGCTCTTGCATCTTCTGCAACAACCTTCAGGGTTTCCTCTTCATCGTATTCGGTCAGCAGCATATCGATCACCTCACCTTTCTGTGACAGAATGTAGTCCTTGACCTCTCCGTTCGGAAGGGAATCCAGTGCCTCGTTTGCTGCCTGTTCCGCACCGACAGCTGTAATCCGGTCTCTGTACGCACTTACAAACCGGGAGTAATCCTCCAGCGGTCTGCAGCAACCCGGAAGTCGGTGCCCTGGATTGATGTTGTACACATGTACGATCACATCGATATCGCCTCCGGGATTTTCGAAGCAGTCGGAGAGAGAAAGAACGGTATCATCGTTTTCCTGAATTCCATTATACAGCACGACAAGTCTTGGAGTGGGAACTTTTACGAGCGTAGAGGTCAGCAGTCGGGAGGAGTTTCTGGTGTCGCGTAAATATTTCTCCAGGGCATGTGCCGCATAGAGGAAGCAGCGAAGGGGCATGTTGGGATTCCAGGTGCTCTGCTGTTCGTACATGTTGAGGTCACTGGCAAGAAGAAACGAAACATCGTTCTTCATACCCATGTAGACGACGTCCTCGATGGTGTTGAGCTGAAGATCATCCGGGTTGTCATAATCGGTTTGGTTGATGGCATTGTACAGCTCGAGGGTCAGGCGTTTGCGCTCTTCAGAGCCGAAGAGAGCATAGAACAATCTGTCCTTGTAGCGTCGGTTAATCTTGTTTCCTGTCTTTTTCTTCATGGAGTCTCCTTGCCGCAGAGAAATCAGAGAGAATCCGTCTTGTTTCGGGAATTATGACCTGGAACGTAAGACGTGAATCAAATCAGAATCCGAATACAATCAGATTCTTCCGAGACCTCTGCAAAATAGAATGGAATGGGATTGTTTCATGCATAGGCTTCGTTCGATAAGAAATAATGTGAATCAGAGCGTAAAAGTAAAAGAAAGGTCCGGTAAAAATCCGGATAAAGAAAAGGAACGCAGATATGCACTTGTTGTCTGAAGTATAGCAGGCGGAGGTCCCTTTGAATATTGGGAGAACTTCATAAAGATTGGGTGAGATTGTTTGTGGATAATTTCATCTACATGGAAAAGTCCAAGGTCTGTAAGTGCAATGAGTGCAACGTTGATGGATCCTTACAGAAAAAGACGGCAAATTTTTTCGCAGAACTGTTTGGGCTTAAAATCGAAAAACGAACATTGTGCACAGAACATAATGAAAACAAAATATACATACAAAACAGTGAATATATTACCGAGAACTGAAATGTTGCTCGATGGAATAGTTTCCAAAACGAGAATGAATTATGGGATTTGTTTCAGGCAATATGCCATATGATCTATTTAAAGCAAAACAAGGAGAGGGGGGATGGAAATGCAGAAATATCTGTTGGCTCATGATTTGGGGACATCTGGAAACAAAGCTACGCTTTTTACGATAGACGGTCAGCTGATCAAGTCGTCAGTCAGTGGTTATAAAACTCATTATTTTCAGGATAATTGGGCGGAACAAAATCCGGAAGATTGGTGGGATGCGATCTGTGCATCTACGAGGATGCTGATAGATGGAATAGATTCTTCTGAAATTGCAGCGGTATCTTTTAGTGGACAGATGATGGGATGCCTGCCGGTAGATCGTAACGGGAAGCCCTTGCATGATTCGATTATATGGGCAGATATGCGGGCGCAGGATGAAGAACGTGAGATCAATGCAGCAATCGGAAGCAGGAATTTCTTTGAAGCAACAGGTCATAGGGCTGGCGCTTCATACACGCTTGCAAAAGTTCTGTGGCTTCGAAAAAACAAGCCGGAAGTTATTAAAAATACATATAAGCTCCTTCAGGCAAAGGATTATGCGGTTTATAAGCTGACAGGAAAATATCTGACAGATTATTCAGATGCAGCGGGAACAAATGCATTTGATATCAATTCTTTTGATTGGTCGGATACGATACTGGATGCACTTGATTTATCTCGGGATTTATTTCCGGATGTGGTAGAAAGTACAAGAATTGCGGGTGAAATTACAAAAGAGGCTGCTGCTGAGTGTGGGCTGAAAAAAGGAACGCCTGTCATTGTAGGTGCAGGTGATGGCGGTGCAGGGCCGCTTGGCGCGGGGTGTGTAAGCAGTGAGTCAACATACTGCTGTATGGGAACATCAGCATGGATTGGACATATCTCGGATCATTTGATCCTTGATAAAGATATGAAGCTGGTAAACTGGCCGCATGCGATTCCTGGTTTGATTTCGACAAACGGAACAATGCAATGCGCCGGCACGTCTTATACATGGATGTTGGATAATTTGTGCGGGCTGGAACGATATCTGGCAGCGCAGGAACCAGACGGAAATGTATATGCCTATATTGATAAGGTGATAGAGAGTGCGGCCCCTGGCTGCAATGGATTGTACTATGTTCCTTATCTTTGCGGTGAAAGGTGCCCGAGGTGGGACGGTTACGCCAAAGGCGGTTTTTACGGGTTGAAGATGGAACATACGCATAGCGACATGGTCAGAAGTGTAATAGAAGGCATCGCTTATAATATGCGCTTGATTCTGGATATCTACAAGGACTACTCGGACATATCCCAGATGGCAATTATCGGAGGCCTAGTTAAATCGAAAAGTAATCTGAAAATTCTGGCAGATATCATGAATGTCAGATTGAATACGATGAATTATAGGGATGAAGCAACATCGGTTGGTGCGGCAGTTCTTGCAGGAGTCGGAAGCGGAGTCATAAAAGATTTTGGTGAAGTAGATAAATTTACCTGGAAAAATGACACGCAGGAGCCGGACCAGTCCAATCGGTTGCTGTATGACAATATGAAGGATACTTTCGATTCTACTTATTATGCAATGCATGACATTTATTACAAAATGTCAATGCAGCAGGAGGCGTGAATGAACTTCAATTCTGTAAAACCCATAGACTGGGAAAGGGGATGCAGTGTAAGCTTTGATATTTTCTCCGGTGTCTCTGAGCAGTTTCCCATGATGAAAAAATACTTGAGTGATATGGAGGGAATGTACCTTGACCAGAAAGCATACGAGCAGATGCTTTTGGAGAACAATCGGCTTATGTATGAATACCACGGGTTGGATATTCCGCAGACAGAAGGCGATCTTTCATTTGGATATTCTGTTCTGAATCCCGGAAAAGTAGGAGATGAGTATTTTTTCACAAAAGGCCATTATCACAATCTTCTTAATACCGCAGAGGTCTATCACTGCCTGAGAGGGCATGGCTATATCATGCTTGAGAATAAAGACGGTGACTGGCAGGCCATAGAAGTCTTGGCTGGAGACATATGTTATGTCCCTAAAGGATACGCTCATCGAAGTATTAACATAAGTTCGGACGAACCATTTGTTACAATGTACGCTTTTCGGGCAGATGCGGGGCACGATTACGGGACGATACGGACAAAGGGTTTTCGGAAACTGCTGATTGAGCGAGATGGGCAGCCTGTGATTATCGATAATCCAAGATGGAAGGATAAATAAAGGGTGCATATGTATGGATACATTAACAATAAGAAATTTAAGTAAAACAGCAAATGAGATACGCAAGCGAGTCATTATGGAAATCGGAGAATTGACGGTTGGACATATTGGCGGATCAGTGGATTTATGCGAGCTCCTTTCGGTGCTGTATTTTCATTCTATGAATATCGACCCTGGCAATCCAAAGCTGCGTGAACGGGACAGATTTGTTTTATCCAAAGGACATGCCGGACCTGCATTATATGCGACTTTGGCTATGAAAGGCTATTTCCCGGAAGAGTTTCTTCATACGCTTAACCGACCAGGAACCCTCCTCCCTAGTCATTGTGATATGAAGAGGACGCCTGGAGTTGATATGACTACAGGGTCATTGGGGCAGGGATTCAGCTGTGCGGTTGGAATGGCAATCGGATCGAAGATGGAAAGACTTCCTTCTTATATTTATACCTGTATTGGAGATGGAGAAAGTCAGGAAGGTCAGGTATGGGAGGCCGCGATGCTGGCGGCGAGCAGAAGACTGGACAATGTTATTGCATTTACCGATTATAACAAAATGCAGATAGATGGCCTGATCGAAGAAATCAATGGACTTGACCCTCTTTTTGACAAGTGGAAAGCATTTGGATGGCATGTACAGAGTATCGATGGCCATAATGTCGAACAAATCGCAGAAGCTATTGATGAGGCAAAAAAGATTAAAGGAAAGCCTTCGATGATTTTGCTGAATACGATCAAAGGGAAGGGATGCAGTTTTTGTGAAAACAAAGTAGGCAGTCATTCTGTTAAAAACATTACAGAGGAGATGTGCAGAGAAGCCATTGCAAGAATTGACAGCGAGGAGGTGATCTGAGTGATGTGGCAGAGAGAGGAGAAAGAACTTAGAAGAGAATACTCGGATTCTCTGATCAAATATGGAACTGAGGATGACAGGATCTGTGTAGTTGAGGCAGATCTGATGGCATCAGCCACCACCAACCGTTTTCGTGATCTGTTTCCGGACAGGACGATCAATGTTGGAGTGGCGGAAGCTAATATGATCGGAGTAGCAGCAGGCTTGTCTGCAATGGGAAAAATCCCATTCACACATACGTTTAGTTCGTTTGCATCCAGAAGATGCTGCGATCAGGTTACTTTATCCGTAGCTTATGCCGGACAGAATGTAAAAATGGTCGGCAGCGATCCTGGTATTGGGGCGGAATTGAACGGAGGAACGCATATGAGCTTTGAAGATATCGCGATTATGCGGAATATTCCGGGCATGTGTATTGTGGAACCGGTTGACTGCAACCAGTTTGAGGCACTTTTTCCCCAGATAGTAGAACATAAAGGACCTGTATATATCCGGCTTTTCCGAAAGAAAGCGTGGAAAATCTTTGACAGAGAAGAAAGTATTACGCTTGGAAAGGGAATTTTATTAAAAGAAGGAACAGATGTAACGATTGTTGCGAGTGGAATTATGGTGAAAGAAGCACTGGAAGCGGCGGAAATTCTGGAATCGGCCAACATTCATGCGGAGGTTATTAATATTCATACCATAAAACCCTTGGATGAGGAAATTATTGTAAACAGCGTGAACAAAACCGGATGCTGTGTAACAGCGGAAAATGCATTTATGAATAACGGGCTTGGAAGTGCTATTACAGATTGTGTTTGTGCAAATAAGCCTTGTCCGGTTTTGAAGGTTGGAGTGGATGATCGCTTTGGTGAGGTCGGAAATATTGATTATCTTCAGAAGGAATTGCATCTGATGGCAGAAGATATTGTAGAAAAGGCACATCAGGCTATGGAACGGAAGAACAGATAGGAGGATTTATTATGGATTACGAACTTGCATCAAAAATCGATCATACCTTATTGAAGGCGGATGCAACAGAAGAAGCGATTATCAGCATTTGCAAAGAGGCAAAGGAATTTCATAC